>Ga0207664_10003601_pt1 | contig 10366 bp, 10 predicted proteins | sample LARL83metaG_FD_184349 | JGI IMG/M metagenome (GOLD analysis project Ga0207664, IMG submission 184349) | Corn, switchgrass and miscanthus rhizosphere microbial communities from Kellogg Biological Station, Michigan, USA - LAR L8-3 metaG... | ecosystem: Host-associated > Plants > Roots >...
CGGGTGCCCGCAACACCATACTAGCCGTCGCTGGCCGTCTCCGGTTGACCGAGAAGAACCTGCTTCAACACGACGGCCTCGTTGTGCGCTTCGTCGCGCGCGCCGTACACCAGCGTGACGGTCCCTTTCCTGGCAAGCGCGCGGATGCGGTCGAGCTCCGCGACGTGCTGCGCAAGCTCGGTCCTGTAGCGGCGCTCGAACCCGGTCCAGCGCGCCGCGTCGTGGCCGAACCGCTCTCGCAACTCGGTGCTCGGCGCAACGTCTTTCATCCAGTCGTCCAGCGCCGCCTTCGCCTTGCTCACCCCGCGCGGCCAGAGCCGATCCACGAGAATTCGCACGCCGTCGTCCTCGGTCGCCGGTTCGTAGGCGCGCTTGAGGCGAAGACGAGAGGCGGGGAAAGGCGGCCCGCTCACGGGAATCGTTCTTGTTCGGTTCATGCGTTCTGAAGCGCGTGCGAAACGGCGATACTTCGGCGATCATACGCGGCGAGCGACGTCCGCGTGGCCAACTTTATTCTTCGAGGGATCGCGTGGGGAAAATGTCGAACGACACGAACGATCGAACCGTTGCGACGAACACGATCACCGCGTGGCAGTGCATCGGTTGCGGCCGCCTCGAAGCGCCGCAGACGTGCATCGGCGTATGCAAGGATCGCAAGGTCGAGCTGGTCACCGCCTGGGACCACGCGGAAGCGCTCGTCGCGCTCGAGGAAGCGAATGAACGCATCCGCACGCTCGAAGCGTTGCTCAAAAATCTCGCGCGTACGACGCCACGCGAAGATGCCTGGAGGCAATCGTTCCTCGCGTTCCAGACGCAGGCGCGCAACGCCCTTGGACTTTCGGAATAGTTTGTTCAAGACCTGCGAGCGCCCACTGACATCGCACGCCATTCGCGGTCGCTTGACCTGGATCAATGTCCCGGGCGCCTGCGTTTGTTAAGGTTTGATCCAGGTCAACGTCCGGCTTTGGCGTGGAATCGATCCGCATCATTCACGACGAGCACCGCTCGCTTGCGGCCGTGCTGCACGGCATGCTGTACCTGGTCCGCGAGATTCGCCTGCGCGGCATGACGCCTCCGTTCGATGTGATGGGCGCGATGGTCTACTACATCGACGCGTTTCCGGAGCGCTTCCACCATCCGAAGGAAGACGGGTACCTGTTTCGATTTCTGCGCGCGCGGTACCCGGCCGCGGCGCCGCTGATCGAGCGTCTGCAAAGCGAGCATCGGGCGGGCGCCGAGAAGATCCGCATTCTCGAGCAGTCGCTGCATCGCTATCGCGAGGGAGGCGCCGGCGAGTTTGCGGCCTTCGCCGAGGCCGTGCAGAATTACGCCGCTTTTCACTGGGATCACATGCGAACCGAGGAAGACGACTTGCTGCCTTTGGCGCGTATCCACCTAACACCGCACGATTGGCAGGAGGTCGACGAGGCGTTCCTCGGCCATTCCGATCCGCTGCTCGGTTCCAAGGCGGGCGCCGAATACGCGGCGCTCTTCCGGCGCATTGTTTCTGTGGCTCCGCCGCCCGTCGGCGTCGGTCCCGAATCCACCATGGAGAAGCCATCCCGATGATGCGCGTGACATTGCAAGTGCTGCGCATGTGCCTCGTTCCGTGCGTCGCAGCACTGGCGCTCGTCGCCTGTGAGCGCGCGACGACACTCTCCGGCGCACCGCCGGCCGCGCAGGGTCTCGTCACGACGACGGGCTCGACGACAAACGCGCCCCGGGCGCAAGCGACGAGCGCGGCGGCGCCGGCCGACGACTACGACGTTTCGAAGATGGATTTCAAGCCGGTCCCCGCGAAGCTCAGCAGCGAGCGCCACACTGGCGCCTTCTTTGCCGGTGACGCGCTGACGACCGACCTGACCGGACCGATCAAGCCGCTCGTCCAGGGCCAGGTCAAGGAGATCCGCCTCGACACGACGCACAAGGTCATCGATCTCGCGCCCGGCGTGAAATTCACCGCGTGGACGTTCGGCGACCAGGTGCCCGGTCCCGTCGTCCGCATCCGCGTCGGCGACCGCGTGAAGTTTTCGATGACGAACCGCAGCGACGAGCACGCGCCGGGTCTCGAGATCTCGCCGCCGATGATGCATTCGATGGACTTCCATGCGGCGATGGTGTCGCCGCAGGACAAGTACCGGTCGGTCGCGCCGGGGCAGACGATCAGCTTCGAGTACACGGCGAATTATCCCGGCGTGTTCATGTACCACTGCGGCACGCCGATGGTGCTCGAGCACATCGCGTCCGGCATGTACGGCATGGTGATCGTCGAGCCGCGCAACGGCTATCCGACGAAGGTCGACCGCGAGTACGCGGTCGTGCAAAGCGAGTTCTACACGCGCCTCGATCCGCAAAAGCGCAAGGTCGACGGCGTGCCGCTCTACGTGCTCGACACCGAGCGCGTGCGCACGAAGGCGCCGACGTACACGGTGTTCAACGGCCGCTACAACGGCCTCGTCGACCATCCGCTGCAGACCAAGCCGGGCGAGCGCGTGCGGCTCTTCCTGCTGAACGTCGGCCCGTCGAACACGTCGAGCTTTCACGTCGTCGGCACGATCTTCGATCGCGTGTGGCTCGAAGGCAATCCCGACAACCAGCTCCGCGGCTCGCAGACCGTGCTGCTCGGATCCAGCAACAGCGCGATCGTCGAATTCATGATTCCGGAAGCGGGCAGCTACGTGATGGTCGATCACCATTTCGCGAATGCGTCGCAAGGAGCGGTCGGACTCGTCGCGGCGGGCGAGCCACCACCCGGCGCCGGCGAAAGCGAGCATCACAACATTCCCGCGACCGGCGTGCCGACGGATCCGCAGGCCGTGAACGGCAAGCTCGCGTTCGAGTCGAAGTGCCTCGCGTGCCACTCGATCGCCGGCGGCGACAAGCTCGGACCCGACCTCCATAACGTGACGAAGCGCCGCAACGAAGCATGGATCACGCGCTGGCTCAAGTCGCCCGAGCAGATGCTGCAATCGGATGCCGACGCGAAGGCGATGCTCAGCAAATACAAGGTGCCGATGCCGAACCAGAATCTGTCGGACAAGGACATTCGCGAGTTCATCACCTACTTCAACTGGGCGGACGAGAATGTGAGGCCGCAGGGCGCGCAGCAGCCGGCGCCCGCCGCACCCGGGACGACGCTGCCGCCGGGACGCACGCTTTCCGGCTCTCCGGGCGAAGTGCGCCCGGGCGGTGAACCGGAAGCGCAGTCGATGGAGAAAGGGAAGGGCAAGCGATGAGGAAGCTGACCACGGGACTCGCAGCGGTGACGGCGATCGTCATGTCCGGCGCCGCGTGCGCGTGCGGCGTCTGCATCGAGGACAAGATCGCCGCGACGTACGATCACGCCGTCGTTCACGACGCGATCGCGTCGCACCGCCAGGTGATCTTCGTGGCGCTCGAAGGGCGTGACGGAGCGTTGGCCGGCGAGCGCATCGTGGCCGCCGCGCGCCGTGTGCCCGGAATGCAACCGGCGAGCGTCCGCTATGCGGCCGCGCCGCCGGCGTTCTCGTTCGCGATTTCGAAGAACGTCGCGCCCGACAAGGCGCTCGCCGCATTCCAGACGGCGACGAAGGGGATGGACATTCAGATGCGCGTCGTGCGCATCATGCGCGACGGCGCGCTCGTCGATCCGCCGGGCTGAGCGCAGAACGCTTTCGCATTCCTCGCCCGGCGCGTCAGCGCAGCAACTGGATGCGCGATCGGAGACGAGCACACACGGGAAACGATCGCGACAGTTCGTGTTCGTCACGGAGGGCTTTCCCAATTCGAGCGCGCGCACGTCCATCCGGGCGTCTCATGCGCGGGCCACGTCAGAGGCTGCCCGGCGGGGTCCGTCGTGAAATCGATCTTGCGGCAGGCGAATCCTCTTCCGCCGAGAATGTTACGCAACGAGCAGGTCGTCTCTTCGACCTTGTATCGCGTGCTCGCCTTGACGAGCCGCTCGTTGTAGAGACGCGCGGATACGAGAACCTTGTAGCAATCGGGATGCGCTTCCTTGTCCTTGGCGGCATCCTGCAACCTGCATGCGACGTTGAGCGCCCGCCCCACGTATTCCTCGCGCTCGTTCATCGTCATCCGGACCAGAGGTCCGGCCTCGACGCCCAGCGTCGCTCCGAGAACGGCCGGCATCGTGCTGAGGTTCGGAATGATGTGACGGGCGAGTTCCGCGTTGATCATTTCGCAGAGGCTGTGCAGGAACTGGACGAGATGTTCGCCGCGGATCGTGTCGGGGAACAGCAGGATCCAGCCATCGCCCGTGAATTTGTAGAGCTCGAACCGGCCCTTGGGCGGCGAATGCGCCTCGGTCCAGTTCATCAGCCAGCGCTTGATGCACGTGAGGAACGCTTCGTAGCGATCGAATTTCTCGCTCAGCAGCAAGTCCTCCATGATCTGCGACGACGAGCACAAGTCGAGCACGACGACGATGAGCGCGCGCCTTATCGTACGGGACATGGGGACTCTTTCGGCAAGCCGCCGAGGATACTCCGTCGGCGCAGGTCAGGAGCGCTTATGCGTCATACTGGCCTTCGTCGGCAGCCGTCGGCGCGATCAGCCACGTTCACGATAAGCAGGTTGTATGAACGAAACCGTCACGATCATCGTCAATCACCGCCTCGGCAAGGACGAAGCCGTCCGTCGTCTCAAGGAGGGTCTTGCCAATGCGAACGGTCGTCTCGGGTCGATGATCGCGATCGACCAGCAGAATTGGCAAGGCGACACGGTGAGCTTCCGGATGCGCGCGCTCGGCCAATCGGCCGCGGCGAGCATCGAAGTGCTGGAGGATGCCTTGCGCGTCGACGTATCGCTGCCCTGGCTTCTTGCGAAGGCCGCGAAGCGGCTGCTTCCCGTATTGCGCGAGCAGGCGACGCTGCTACTCGAGAAGAAATAACCGGCGCTCAGCAGGCTCGGCTCATCGTCGCATGATCGTTCACCTCGTCGACGGAACGTACGAGCTGTTTCGGCATTTTTACGGGCTCCGCCGCTTCAACAAGGGTAAGGATCGACCCTACGGCGCCGTCGTCAGCGTTCTCCAATCGCTGCTGCAAATGATCGAGCAGGGCGCCACGCATGTCGGCGTTGCGACCGACCACGTCATCGAGTCGTTTCGCAACCGCATCTGGCCCGGATACAAGACGGGCGAGGGCATCGAGCCCGTGCTGCTGAACCAGTTTCACCCGCTGGAGGAAGCGCTCCGCGCGATGGGCGTGGTGTGCTGGCCGATGGTCGAGCTCGAAGCGGACGACGCGCTCGCTTCGGCGGCACGGATCGCGTCCGACGATCCTCGCGTGGAAAAGGTTTGCATCTGGACGCCCGACAAGGATCTCGCGCAGTGCGTGCGCGGCGATCGCGTCGTGCAGATGGATGCGAGAGGGAAGAAGATCCTCGACGCCGAAGGCGTGCGACGGAAGTTCGGCGTCGAGCCGGCGCTGATTCCCGATTTCCTCGCGCTCGTCGGCGATGCGGCCGACGGATATCCGGGCATCGCGGGCATCGGCCGCGTCACCGCCGCGCAACTGCTGAAGCGTCACGGCATCATCGAGGATTTTCCGGAGCGAGTGCTGGGACGCGAGCGCGATCTGGCGCTTCGATTCAAGACGCTCGCGACCTTGCGCACCAAGGCACCCCTTTTCCGCAACGTCGACGAGTTGCTGTGGCGAGGTGCCACGGACGCGTTTGCCGCGCTCGCGCAGCGCATGGAGGCGCCTCGCTTGATCGAGCGTTGCCTCGAGGCGACGCGCTCGGGAACGCCGGCCTCGTCATCGGCGACGTGAGCCGTCAGAGCGGCGTCTTGCGCAACGAGGCCATCGAGGCGGAGCGGTCCCTGCAGGATGGGTATTCGTACGCGCGCGGATCTGATTGCACGCGCGCGAGCATCGTCTGCACCGGCACGCGAAGCGGCTCGCCGTAATCGGTGTACGCGGCGAGTGCGGCGCGACAGCTTCGATCGACGTTGCTCGCAAGCGCTACCTGAACGAGAAAGAGTCGCGTCGCATCCCTGTGCCGGCCCGCGAGCGCGCTCGCGATCGCCAGCGTGCTCCAGTCGTCCACGCGTTGCGTGCGCTGCGGCCCGCTCATCGCGATCGCATGCAGCGCGAGCTCCCGGGCCAGTTCGGGGTTCGCAGGGTCCGCATGCAGGTGCAGGAACGCAAGGAACGCGGCGATGTCGGGATCGCGCGGGTTCGCGGCGAACGCGGCGAGCTCGAGGTGCATAACGTCGTCGACGCGACGACCATGCGCATAGCCGTTGCGCGCATCCTCGTGGAGGCGTCTTGCCCGCGAAGGCGCCGTCGTCGTTGTCGGAACGAACCGCGCCTCGCCGCGCCACGGCGCACGGAGCGCATTGACGACCGCGCGATCCTGTCGCGCGTCGGCCTGCGGCGATACGATCGCGAGCGCCGGAGACAGGTCGTCGTACGCGCTTGCCGCAATGCCAGGCACGATGTCGGTGACGAGCTGCCGGCCGCGCATCGCGAGCTCATTTTCATCGCTCTCAACAGCGGGAAGCGTTTCCGGGGACGGCGCTGCAACATCGATTGGCTGCGCCGGCGCCGGCGAAATTGCGTTGTTCGTGGTCGGAAACGTGGCCGGCGCCATCGGCGACGTGATGACCTGCGGCGACGTCGTGGCGACCTGCGGAACCGGCGCGATGACTTGGGGAGCCGGCGTGCCGATGAACTGCGGAGCCGGCGCCGCGGCGATGGGTGCGCTCGGCTGCGGCGCTCTGCGCGTTGAAGCGGTCGCATCGGCGAGCTGAATCGGTTCCGGCGCCCGCGGACGCGGCGCCGACTTTTCGACCGGCTTCGACGAACCAAGGCTGCGTTCCTCGACCGGCGCCGCCTTCTGATGCCACGCGAACATCTTGAAAAGATCGGCAAGAGGTCCCGCCGGACGCGTCATTACAGTTGATCGCTCGCGCGGCGCGGGTGTCGGCTGATTTCGAGTCTCGGAAGTGGGAGCGGCGCTCGCGTGCGTCGGCGCTGTTTCGTCATGTGCCGCCGACGCTTGCGCGACCTCCGGTGGATTCGGTGCAGGAGGCGTCGCCCGGCTCGGCGTTGCGATTTCTGTTTCGACACGCGATGGTGAAGCACTGGCGATTTCCGTGTGCGGTACGGTTGTGGACGGATGTGCAGGCTTCGCGGCGCTGGTGGCAACCACGGGCGGCGTCGACCCATGCAGCGCGAATCGTGTGGCCGGCGCGCGACTCGCCTTCGCCACCGTCGAGGCGTGCACCGACGGCGCCGGTGCGGGCGTCGAGGCGTGCGGCGACGGTGCGGGCGCGGGCGTCGATCGGCGTTCTTCGACGTGCGGGTTGGCACGGACACGGTTCGGCGCGCTCGTCGATCGTTCGACCACGGCCGGATCGACGGCCGGCTTCGCTTCGGCAACTTCGTTGCGAACCCCGGCCGCTGGCGTCTCTTTCATCGCCGGCGGTGTCGGTTCGACTGGCGTCGTCGAAGCGGACGACGCCTGCGAGCGCGTTTCCGGCGGCGACGCGGACGTTGCCTGTGGCGCGCGAGTTTGGGGCAACGTGTGAACGTCGCCGGAAGCGGGTCGCGTCAGCGCGGCAACGGTTTGCTGCACACGGTCGGTCAACGGATGTTCGGGATCGCCGATGAACGACGGCGCCGCCAACGCGGCGGCGGCACCGATCGCCGACGCGAGGCCAGCCGCGCGCCATGGCCGCTTCGTTCGTGCCGCAGCGGGAACCGCATGAATCGATGTTGCGGCTACTTCCTGCAACGGTGCCGTGCGCGTCGCCGCATGAACCAGCACCGGAGCGTCCGGCAGGCGCGCCCTCGGCCGGCGAATCACCGCAGTGGCCCTGGTCGCCATGCGCGCTCGCGGCCTGCGAACCACGGCCGTTGCCGCGGTCGGCAGAACGATTCGCGGGATCTCGCGATCGCCTTCCCCGATCTGCGATGGCGCGATGACGCGCGTCAGCGGCGTCAGCGGCATCCGTGCAGACGTCACCGACGCATCGCGCGCCAGCGTCCATCCGTGCGTGAGCGAGAAGGCGAGATCGGGCTCGCGTACGCGGGCGCCGGTGTAGTCCATCAGATCCTGATGCGGCCGTACGGACGGCAACTCGCGATCGTGGCAATCGCGCAGCCGATAAATGAGCGCGCGCGCGTCGTCGTAACGCGATGCGGTCCAGCCGTCGCCATCGGACGCGTCGTGCGTTTCGTCGGCGTCGGGAAGATAACGCCTGAGCATCGCCGCGAGGCTGTACAGGTCGCAGCGCCAGTCGAGCTCCTGCGTCGGCCGCAGATCGCCGTTGCGCCCGGCTTCTAGCGCGGCAAGAAGCCGCGGCGATTGATAGTCGTAATCCTTCTGCCAGCCAATCGGCAGCGGCGTCACGAGCCGTTCGCCGGAGACGAGCGAGAACGCGAAGTCGATCAGCGCGAGCCGCGCGAACACCGCGTAAAGCGTCGTCTCGCGCGCGTCGGGCTCGAAGTGCGGCGGTCCGTACGGAATGCAGAGATTGTCGCCCTTGATGTCGAGGTGGACGAGCTGCAGCGCATGGATCTCGTTGAGCGCCGCGAGGCAATGATGCGCGAGCGCCCACCAGTGCGCACAGTCGTCGAACACGCTGCGGCGCACGACGCCGTCGCGTGACACCGGCAGCAGCGTCGCCCACTGATCGACGGTGATGCCCGCGTCGTACGTCTGCACGCGCCGCATTCCGCCCATCGTGCCGGCGTCGAATTGCACGACGTCGGGCACGCAGAGAATGCCGTGTCCGATCAGGCGGGCGAGGATGCGCCATTCGCGCTCGGTCCATGCGCCGAAGTCCGCCTCGTCGGTGACGAGAAAGCGCTTGGTGTAGCGCCTGCGCTCTCCAGGCGGCACCGCTTCGCGGAACACCTCGACGTGGGCGCCGGTCGCCATCTTCAGGCGTCCGCGGCCGAATACGCGCTCGATCTGCTCGGGTGTCATGGCTAAACCGCCTTTCCTTCGAACATGGCGCCAAAGCGCTCGCGTCGTCGCACAACGAGAACCGTCGCGTCGTCACGGCTGCCGTGCGTGCGCGCCGACTCGACGAGAAGCCGGCAGCGGTGCGTGAGCCGGCCGGAGCCGTGCAGAATTCGCCCGATGCCGGCCGCGTCGACGTGCTTGTGCAGGCCGTCGCTGCAAAGCACCAGCATCTGCCGCGCATGAAGCTCGACGTGGCGGACGTTCGGCGCATCGACGGCGCCGTTGCCGATCATTCGCGCAGGGTCGTGCGGCGATGCGCCGTCCGGAGCCGGTTCGCGAAGATGCGCGTACGTATCGTCGACGGTCAGAAGCTCCGCGATGCCGTCGCGATCGTGGACGCGGTAAACGCGACAGTCGCCGACCCAGGCAACGAGCCATCGCGACAGCGATGCGTCGATGGCCGCACAGAGCGCGACCGTGGCCGCGCCTGCGGCGTCGGACGCGCTCGCGATGCTCGCATCGATCTTCCGATCGGCATCGAGGAGCGCCGCGCCTACCGTTTGCGCGTCGATTGGACCGCCTTCGAGAACGCCGTGCACGCTCGCCACGAGATGGCGGCTCGCGTGCGCGGCGAGTGCCCCACCGCCGACGCCGTCGGCGACGACGAAAAGCGCGCAATTGCCGTCGAGGGCGCTGTGGGAATCCTCGTTCACGCGCCGCCGACTGCCGCGCGACGATGCGACAGCGGCGTGGACGCGCGCGCAGCGTGTCGTGACCACGCCGTCGTCGACGACGCAGGCGCCGAGGTCGGTGTGCGTGTCGGCGTGTTGCAAGGTCGCCGTGCGACGCGCGTCGATGATGCTCACGGCACGAACCGCTTCGCTCGAATGGATTGCAAGCTCATCAGAGCCGGGACAAGGTCAGCGTGCACGCAGTCGCCTCGTCGGCATCGCTGCCGAGCGTCATTGTTTCGCCGAACTTCCAGTGAAAGCGATTGCCGGCCCCGTGGGCCTTGCCGTCGAGCGTCACGCCGTTGTCGCCTTGGACGAGCACCGATGCGCCGTGCTCGTCGAGCGCGACGATCTCGAGATGGCGTCCCGACACCTCCGCATGCGCACCGTCGACGACGAGCGCCTGGTTGCGCGAGCGGCCGATCGAAAAGGGCAGCGCTTGCTGTCCGATCTCGACGTCGCGCTCGCCGGACGCCATCCGCACGCGGATCGTCGGTTTGGGATCGCGTCGCCGTCGTGGCGCGATCGGCGTGACGGGCGTCGGTTGCGAAAGCCCGGAGGTTTGCACGCTGCGGTTCGTTTCGCTCACGTCCTGCATCGTCAGTCGCGGATATTCGCGCGGCTCGCCACGCGCCTGGGCGGACAGAACGAGCGAGCTGCCAAGCGGCAACGCGAGCGGCTCGAGCTGTCCTGCCGATCGCGCCGATGCGCGATTGCTC
>Ga0207664_10003602_pt1 | contig 10365 bp, 2 predicted proteins | sample LARL83metaG_FD_184349 | JGI IMG/M metagenome (GOLD analysis project Ga0207664, IMG submission 184349) | Corn, switchgrass and miscanthus rhizosphere microbial communities from Kellogg Biological Station, Michigan, USA - LAR L8-3 metaG... | ecosystem: Host-associated > Plants > Roots >...
CCCGCGGGCACTGGCCGCGCCCGGCGGCTGGGCCGGCCTGATCGACGTCGCGGGCGACGGCAGCTATCACTACGCCCCGCCAGGATCGCCGTACGGGCTGTTCGCCCGGCCGGACGGAACGGGCTGGCGGACCGGCATCGAGACCACCACCGAGCTCGATCGGCCGCTCTGGGTGTCGGCCGACATGGATCTGGCCCTGCCGGCTTTCGTGCCCGAGGCCGAGCTGGCCGCCCATCTCGGCGTGATCACCCTGCGCTATCACACCAGCGACCAGACCGTGACCCTGGACGCGGACCCGTTCGTGCACGGGCTGACCCTGCTGCCCGCGCCGACCCCGGCCCAGCTCGGCGCGGACCTCGGCGCCGCGCTGCCGGACGTGCTCGCCACCGGCGTGATCAGCGCCGTGCTGGGGCAGATCGTGCCCGGGCTCGACCTCGCCGGGCTGAGTGGCCTGGTGCACACCCCGGGCCAGTTCCTGGCCCGGCTGCTCGGCGGGGGCACCGGCCTGGATCTCACCGCCCTGTCCGGCCTGCTGGCCACGCTGAACGCGGCGATCGGCCTGCCCGCGGGACCCGGCCTCCAGCTGCCCGGCGGGCTGAGCGTCACCGCCGCCGCCGGGACCGGCGCCCCCGGCTCGGTGGCCCTCGGCGTGGCCACGACCGCGCCGATCGAAGATGTGCTCGGCCTGGCCTTCGCGGTCGAGATAGACCCGGCCCTGCACGCCAGCGCGGCGGGCACGGTGACCCTGGAGGTCCCGCTGGGGCAGGGTGCCTGGCACCGGATCGGGATCACCTTCGGGGCCGGCCCGTCCGGGATGAGCCTGGTGCTCAGCCCGGAAGCGGACCCGCCGGTCGCCCCGATCACGCTGCTGCCGCAGTTCAGCGGGCTGGGCCCGGCGCTGCGCGGCGCCGGTGCCGCGCTGCTGCCGCAGGTCCTGGATCAGGCCCTCGAGCACGTCGACTCCCCGCACGCCGCCTGGCTCGACCACGCGCTGGCGGCCGCGGGGGACCTGGACCTCTACGACGCGGGCGGCGGATTCGCCGCCCATGCCGCGAGTTTCAGCGCGATGCTGGCCGGAACCTGGTTCGACAGCGTCGCCACCACCGGGCGCAACGGCCTGGCCCAGGCCGTGATCGACCTGCTCACCCTGATCCCGGGACTGCCCGGCACGCTGGACGCACCCGGCGCCGGGCTGATCCGCTGGCGGATGGACCTGCCCGGGGGCCAGGGCCAGCTCGCCCTGTCCGCCGGCTGGGGCGTGAACGGCCCGGCCGTGTCCGCTGGGATCACCGGCCTGCACCCGGCCGGTGCACCCGCCGAGCTGACCGCCACGGCCAGCGCCGACCGCACCGGCGTGGACGTCAGCCTCTCCGCCGGAGCGGATCTCAGTTCCCTGGGCGTCCCTCTGGTGCCGCGGTTCAGCCTCGATCTGGACACCGGCGGCCACGTGCGGGCCCGGCTGCTCCCGCTGGCGAGCGGCCCAGCCGGCGGAACCGGCGACGGGCCGCTGGTGATCACCCTGGCGCCATCCGCCGCCGTCACCCTGGCCCCGGGCACGGCCGAGGCACTGATCACGGGGTGGGCGCTCCCGCTGGCCGCCCAGGTGGCGCTGGCCGCCGCGCAGCCGGTGCTGACCCATCCGCTGTGGACCGGCGGCCCCACCCTCACCCAGGCTCTCACCGGCGGCGGGATCCTGGACGACGCCGGGCACCTGGCTCATCCGCTGCCCGGCGTGTTCGCCATGCTCGCCGGGTTCGCCGCCTCGGCCGCGGGCAGCCTGGACCTGCCGGTCGGGGACCTGCACCTCACGCTGGCCGGCGATTCCGGCCGCCTCGGGCTGGGACTGCGCGGGAAGCAGGCCATCCCGCTCGGTGACCTGGAACTGGATGTGCTCTTCGGCGCGCCGGCGACCTGGGGCGCCCACGCCGCGGAGGGGCTGCAGGTGCTGCTGCTGGACACCAGCGGCGCCGGCAGCGGGATCGAGGGCATCAGCTTCGCCCCCGGCCTGCGGATGCACGGCGTCGGGCTCGGCCTGGCCAGGTCCGACGGCACCCCGCTGGTCGCCGAGACCGCGGTCCGCCTCGGCTCGCTGCGCGGCTACCTGTTCCTCGACCTGGACTTCCCCGGGTCGCCGGGCGGCAGCCTGGCCGTCACGCACGCCGGCGCGGGCGCCGAACTGGGCGGGTTCGGGCTGCCGCTGTCGGCGGCGCTGAGCGGCGCCGGGGGAGGATCCAACCCGGTCGCGTCGAACCTGCTCGCCTCCGGGGGATCCGGCGGGGCGGCCGGCGACGGGCAGCCGGTCAACCCGGCCGCCGACATCGACGCCTGGTACTGGGACGACGGCGGCGCGAGCAGCCCGTCCCTGCACGTGCTGGTCGGCGGCCAGGAGGGCCTGCTCTGGATCCCGATCCAGGCCGGGTTCGGGCCGATCTTCATCGACCAGCTCGGCGTCGGCGTCAGCGACACCCGGCTCACCCTGGCCATCGACGGCGGCGTGAGCATCGCCGGGCTCACCGCCCAGGTGGACGACCTGTCGGTGGCCGTGCCGTACCGGACGGCGGGCGACCCGAGCACGTGGATCCTCGATCTCAAGGGCCTGGCGGTGGGCTACTCCGGTCCCGGCATCGACATCGCCGGCGGCCTGGTCAAGTTCGACGGCCCGCCGCTGGAGTACGACGGCATGCTGCTGATCGAGATCGGGAGCATCGGAGCGGTCGTGATCGGCTCGTACGCCGAGGTGGGCTCCGGGGGCGACGAATTCACGTCGCTGGCCATCTTCGGCGGCGTCTTCGTGCCGATCGGGATCCCGCCGATCATCAACCTCACCGGCTTCGCGCTGGGCCTGGGCTACAACCGGCGGCTGATCGTCCCGGACGACCTCAACCAGATCCCCGGCTTCTTTCTGGTGCAGGCGCTGGACCGGCCGGAGGAACTGGCCAACAACCCGATGCAGGCGCTGTACAGCTTCCGGCAGCAGGTGCCGCCCGCCCGCGGCGCGCTGTGGGTCGCCGCCGGGCTGCGCGGGACGACGTTCGAGCTCATCAACGTCACCGCGGTCGTCTACGTCGCGCTGAACAACGGCATGGACGTGGGGCTGCTCGGCGTGGCCCGGATGGAGCTGCCCGAGGACGACGCCGCGGTGGTGAGCGTGGAACTCGCGCTCAAGGCCCGGTTCTCCAGCGCCGAGGGGCTGTTCTCCGAGCAGGCGCAGCTCACCGACAACTCGTGGCTGATCAGCAAGGACTGCCGGCTCACCGGCGGCTTCGCGTTCTTCACCTGGTTCCGTGAGTCGCAGTTCCTGTTCACCATCGGCGGTTACCACCCCTCCTTCGTGCCGCGGCCGGAGTACCCGGTGGTGCCGAGGGTCGGCTACGAATGGAACTTCCTCGGCGTCGTCCACCTCAAGGGCGAGTCCTACTTCGCGCTCACCACCACCGCGATCATGACCGGGTCCCGGGTCGAGGCCACCTACGGCCCGGACTGGATCCAGGTGTGGTTCACGGCCTACTTCGACGTGCTGGTGACCAGGGACCCGTTCCACTACGAGCTGGACATCGGGGTCTCGGTCGGCGCCCGGCTGCGGATCGAGGTCTGCTTCTTCGCGTGCGTCCACATCGAGATCAGCGTGTCGGTGGGTGCCTCGCTGCACCTGGCCGGCCCGCCGTTCCACGGCACCGTCACCGCCGACCTCGGCGTCACGTCGGTCACCGTGCCCTTCGGCGACGACGCCCTGCCGGCGCCGCCGCCCAAGCACTGGGACGAGTTCGTGGCGCTGTACGTCCGGGCCGGCGACCCGAACGCGGCCAGCGTGGCGGCGCAGGTCGCCGCGGGGCTGATGCCCGCCGAGCCGGCCGGGGGACCGGTAGCGCCCGGCACGCCCGATCAGCCCTGGCGGCTGTCGGCGGAGTGGTCGCTGCGGACCGAGACGAAGATGCCGGCCCGGGGGTTCGCGCTGCAGCTCGACACCCCGATGGCGGAGGGCTCCATCGCCTCGGTGGTCTTCGGCCGGGTGGACAAGCTGGCCGGGGTCTACGACTTCGACCTGGCCCCGATGTACGTCACCCACGATCAGATGGGCGCCGTGCACCGGATCGTGCTCGCGCGCCGCCCCGAGGCCGGGGGCGCCTTCGTCGTCATGGTCCCGGACAGCCAGCCGCCGCCCGCGGACGCCACGATGATCCTGCGGCACAGCCTGTTCCGCGTCACCCCGGTGCTGGCCCAGGTGTCCGAGGCGACGTACCACTACTTCCCCGACCTCAAGCCGCCCGCGGCGGCGAACACGCTCCCCGTGCTGTCCGGGCTGCAGCTCGACGGCGTCGCCGGGCTGCGCGGCCAGAGCGCCACCGTGCCGATCGGCACCCTGGTCGACGCGAGCAACTTCCGGCCGCTGCCGTTCGCCAGCCGCAGCGACGCCGACGTCGCCCGGATCCTGCAGATCGGCGGGGCCTGGCAGACGCTGGCCACCGCGGCCAGCGGGGTGCCCGATCAGGAACTGGTCCACGGCGTCACCGGGATTCTCGGCGGCACCGGGGAATTCGCCGACCTGCGCGCGCAGAGCGGGCTGCCCAAGGCCGGGTACGGGCCGGTCGCCCTGGACGCCCTGGCCACCCGCCGCAGCGCCGCGCCGGTGGTGTCGGCGCTCAGCGAGGGCTTCACCCTGCAGGACGTGGGCCAGGGCCTGGCGCCGGCTCCGGTCCGGGTCGGCCCGCTGCCCGGCGTGCCGCTGACCGCGCCGCGGCTCCGGGCCGTGCTGCAGCGCCCGCTGCTGCCCGCGGCGGCGGCCCCGGCGGTGCGGACCACCCTGCCCGGCACAAAACCGGCGGCGGCACCGGCCTCCGCGCGACTCGCGGCCGGACCGGTGACGGCCCCTGTGGCCTCGCCGGCTGGCCCTTTGGTGCCGCCGGCTGGCCCGGTAATCCCGCCGGTGGGCCCCGTGCTTCCTCCGGTTGGCCCCGTGCTTCCTCCGGTTGGCCCCGTGGTCCCGCCGGTGGGCCCGGTGCAGCCCCCGGGTGGCCCGGCCGGCCCGGTGGGTCCTGAGCCGCCCATCCCCGTGCCGATTCCCGTGATCAACGTCCGCAACGACCTGGTCACCAGCTGGGACACGCCGGGGCTGGCGCTGCTGCGCCGCCCGGCCGCGAACACGCCGCAGCCGACCAGGGCACCGCGGTCGGCCCGGACCCTGCGGAACCCGGCCCAGGGCGGCCCGACGGGGCGCGCGGCCGCGGCCGCGCTGAGTGAGCTGACCGCGGCCGCGGAGAAGGGGGTGACCGTGCGGTCCGGCGTCACCCACGTCTGGGAGCTGCCGCCGGCTACCAGCTGGAACCTTGTTCTCAGCGGAACCAGCGCCGTCCGGGTCACCGCGCTCAGCACCGCCGGAACCGTCCTCGACGACCGCGAACTGGGGGAGTCCTTCCTCTCCGGCGGCGACTACACCCTGGCGGTCCCGGCCGGTGCCGGGATGCTCGCGGTCACCGCCCTGGGGCAGGGCTCCGAGGGCGGGACCGCGATCTCCCGGACCGGGGAGCGCGGCGGCGTCACCGGAGCAATGACGGCGGGCGGCCGCGCGGTGCTCGGCTGGGAATCCGGCGGGCAGGCGAGCCAGGTCGGGCCGGCCACGCTGCTCGCCCGCGGTGCCGTGCTGCGCCTCGGGGTCCCGGGCGGGCCCTCGGTGCGCGGTCACGTCGAGGCCTCCGGCGTGGTGCCGATCTCGTCCGCTCTGGCCGGCCAGCAGGTGACCGGCACCGAGCTGCCCCGGTCGGTCACCGTCGCCGGGGTCCTGCTGGACAGCCCCACCGACGCCGTTCCCGGCCCCGACGACATCCTCGTGCACGTGGACGGCGCCACCGCGAACCCGCATCCGGTCCAGGTGGTCTCGGGCCGGCGCACCCTGTACCTGTACGACGTCGCGGCGGTCAAGGACGCCCCGATGATCGTGATCGCGGCCGGGGTCACCGGGCCGGCCCGGCTGGCCGGCGTGCTGGGCAGCACCGGGACGGCCGCCGAGTGGGCTGCGGCCCTGGCCGGCTCGACGCTGACCCAGCTGGTGCCGGACGAGCACCTCACCCCGGACGGCACGCTGACCATGCGCCTGGTGAACGGAGGCAGCGCCGATGGCTGACCCGAAGATCGGCGAGATGATCCTCTACGACGACATCCAGCCGGCCCTGCTCGCGGGCGAGTACCGGATGACCGTGGAGACCGACGTGTCGGTGCCCGGCACCGCGACACCGCTGCCGGGGCAGGACTTCTTCTTCGACGTCGAGGGGCCGAGGTTCGCGCTCTCGCCGACGGAGGTGGCGGGCGTGTTCCCGCCACGGGGCGGCCACGGCCCGTTCGACTCCGCGCTCCCGCACGTCGCCCTGGGCCGGCGCACGCTGCCCTGGGAACGGCCGCTGGGGGACGCCTACACCGTCACCGGGGACGAGACGCCGTACCCGTTCGTGGCGCTGGTGCTGTTCGAGTCGGCCGAGTGCACTCTGCTGCGCAACCAGGCCCTGGCCGATGTGGTGCCACCGGATGTCTTCCAGCGGCTCGGCCGGCCGGGCGGCATCCGCTGCGACGCCGTCGAGGCCGACCACCAGCTGCTGCGCGACATCCTGCCGATGCCGGACGAGCTGCGGCTGCTCACCCACGTGCGGCAGGTGAACGTCGATGACCGTGAGCTGTCGGCGGGGGATTCCGATGGCTATTTCGCGGTCGTGATGGGCAACCGGATCCCGCGGGCCGGCGGATCGTACGTGGCGTGCCTGGTGTCGGTGGAGGAGCGGACCGACCTGCTGCCCACCACGGATCTGGTGGCCGGGGGCGGCTGGCAGATCTACGAGAACCCGGAGATCGCGCCGCTGTCGGAGCCCGCCGACCTGGCGGGCGGCGCACTGGGGACCCAGGTCACGCCGGAGGAGGCGGACCGGATCCGGGTGATCCCGCCCGGCGGCGGGGCCTTCATCGCGGGCCGATCCGCCGCGCCCAGCACCGCCCCGCGCGCCGTGACGGCCGGCGCCGCGGCGGTCAGCCAGGCGTCCCTGGCCGTGTCAGCGTCCGGCCTGTTCCAGAGCACCCAGATCGGCACGATCCAGGTCGCCGGCGAGCGTGACCGGCTCAGCTCGGGCGCCGCGGTGCTGAACCCGTCCGCCCGGCTGGTCCTGCTGCACAGCTGGACCTTCACCTGCGAGGGCGACGGCACCTTCCGCCAGCTCCTGCAGGGCCTCGACGTGGGCATGATGGGTGACACGGACCCGGCGTCGAAGCTCACCGTGGCCGACACCGGGCACATCCAGGTCGGGGTCACCGACCGGCTGGGCGCTCCCGAGCAGTCCTGGTATCGCGGCCCGCTGGTGTCGCAGCCGCTGACCCGCGACCCGCTCGGCCCGTACCACAGCGCCGACCAGGCCCGCCGGGTGGTGGCCGACACCGGTGCCGAGAACATCTCCTACGCCTGTGCCTTCGAGACCGGGCGGCTGCTCGCGGCGGCTGACGGGCGGCTCGCGCAGGAACTGATGCGCTGGCGGCGCACGGCCTTCCGCGCGTCCGCCCGCACCACCAGCGTCACCCTGCTCCAGCAGAGCATGCGGTTCACCGAGGTGACCGATCCGCTGGACCCGGTGGCGCTGCGGTACGCCGTGGACGTGCTGCAGAAGATCACCGACGGCATCAGCCCGCCGGCGGATCCGCTGCGCATCCAGCAGGCCCTGTCCACGCCGCTGCTGAGTCTCGACCTGGTCACCAAGGCGTTCGGGCTCCGCAGCACCGACGAGGCGCGCGTGCTGCTCGGCGACGATCCCGGGCTCACCGGGCCGGTGACCGTGCGGGCGCCCGACGCGGCGCTCACCACGCTGGACGCCGTGCTCTCCGACAAGGCCGGGATGGCGGCGCTCGCCGACGTCCGCGCCCGCGCGATCGCCTCGGTCCAGCAGGAGGGTCAGCGATGAGAGAGCCCGCCACCACCGCCCGGCTGGCGCTGCACGCCCGGCTGACCCACCCCGATCAGCTCGCGCCGCTGCAGCCCGAGGGCGACCTGCCGCCGTACCTGGAGTCGTTCCTGGCTCACCTGCGGCTGCTGGTCGGCGTCCCGTTCGAGTACCTGCTGCCCGACGACCGGCTGCTGCCCCCCGAGTCGATCCGGTTCTTCTACCTGGACCGGTCCTGGGCGGACCGGCTGGTGGACGGCGCCGCGGCGGTCGGGCAGATCGGCTCCCGCGAGGAGGCGCACTACCAGGCGCGGGCGGGCGCGCTGGCGCAGCTCCTGGACCAGAGCGAGCGCATGGTCCGGCCGATGCAGCGCGGCACGAGCTTCGCCGACGCCAAGGCCGGCAGCGACGCCATTCACGAGGAGGCGCACACCGTCACGGGTTTCGTGCTGCGCTCCAGCGCCGTCAAGGGCTGGCCGCACATGGACGTCCGCGCCTACGACCAGATCATCGATGAGCCCTACACGGCGGCGGACCCGGCCGTGACCGCGCACCAGCTGCGGCTGCTGCGGCTGGAGATCCTCGCGCCGTCGGTGATGATCGCCCTGTTCGAGGGCGAGCCGCGGATGGTGATCCTCGAAGAACCGCACCACGGTGTCCAGTTCGGGGTCCGGCCGGGCCCTGGGGGCCTGACCGTCCCGCTCCGCGACCCGCACGGCAACCAGGTGCTGCAGGCCGAGTCGGCCATCCCGGTCACCGTGCCGACCCGCCAGCAGCGCAGCGACGTCGTCCGCGTGGCCGCGCTGCGGAACGCGCTGAACGACGCCCGGGCCGCCCATCCGGCGGCGATCGAGCAGACCGGCTCCGCGTCGTTCGCGATCTCGGTGCTGGACCCGCCGTGGCGGCAGCATTTCCAGGGCACCGAGGACCACGCCGGCGACCAGCCGCCCCCCAGCCGTCCCTACCTGAAGGTGGCCCAGGTGGTGCAGGAAGCAGGCGTGCTCACCAGCGTCAAGCTGATCCTGGGGGTGAACTGAGATGCCGCTCGACAGCCAGCTGATCGCCGGTGCGCTGGCGCACGGGCTGAGCCCGGGGGTGATCGCCACCTGGGATCCCCGGCTGGCCCGGACGCCGCGGGTGATGGTGCCGGTCCAGCTGGACGTCCTGATGGTCCGCGAGGAGGGCGGGAGCTGGGCCCAGACCGCGATGACCGTGCCGGACCCCGGCACCACGCCGCTGGCGCACACCCTGCTGCCGGACCCGTTCACCGAGCGCGATCCGCGCCCGAAGGGGGCTTACCTGCACTGGGCCGTGCCGGACGCGCTCACCAGCGGCAGCGGCACCGCGCACGGCGGCGACGTGTCGTTCCCGCCGATCCCCGACCGCTGGCTGGTGGTCCGGCTGTCCACGCCGGAACCCGGTGCGCGCCGGGCGGTCACCGCCTGGGTGCTGGAATCCGGCGGGCAGCAGCCGGTGGTGACGCCGCTGGACTCGTGGACCGAGCCGGAGGACCCGGAGCGGACCACGGTGCCCGGCGAGCAGCCGCTGAGCGCCCTCGGGCACGGGGACGCCGCCTGGTCGGCCTACTTCGACAACGTCGAGGACCGGCTCGCGTTTTACGACGATCTCAGCGACGGGCAGGGCGGAACCGTGGCCGGCCCGCTCGCCTACCTGGTCTGCGGCTGGCACAGCCGGCACGTCGACGACCCGATCGGTGAGGGGCTCTCCACGCCGGCCGCATTCGAGGCCCGGCTGGCCGAGCTGGGCTGGGAGGTCAACCCGGCCGATATCGAGCAGGCGTTCACCTACGCGGACACCCGGGTAACCGCGGCCACCGCCGCCGGCCTGGCCACCCGGGAGGCCACCTTCAGCCGGGTCCCCACCGCGGCGAGCGGAATCACCGTGGTGCCCGGCGGGAACCGCGACGAGGGCCACACCGCGCTGCTCAGCGACGGGACGGCGCTGCTGGGCCGGTTCGGCGCCCGGACCGTGTCCTGGCCGGAGTTCACCGTCTACCACGGCGGCGTGGTGGGCATCGGCTGGCCGGGGCCCGGCATCGGTGTCGCGCCCGGCGGGCTGGCCGGCGGGGACGCCGGAGGCCCGCCGCCGGCGAATTCGGTGACGGTGACGATCGGGAACACGCTGACCGAGGCCCTCGCGGCGCGCCTGGCCCACAACGAGGGAGCACCGGACGAGGCCCGGGCCCTGGAGGCGGTGCTGCTCGGGGGCACCGACGACCTGGACCAGCCCGACGCCCCGGCCCGGATCGACGCCCTGCTGCACGCATCGGGTTTCGCCGGCCTGCCCGGCGGCACCCGCAGCGAGGACCTGACCCAGGGCACCGCGGTGCCGCCCACCTCGGTGGTGGCCGACCCGTCCCTGACCGACCCGGGGGTGTTCGCCGGCCAGGCCGGATCGTCCGGATCCGCGGGCGCTCCGGGATCAGCCGGGCTGCCGG
>Ga0207664_10003605_pt1 | contig 10359 bp, 7 predicted proteins | sample LARL83metaG_FD_184349 | JGI IMG/M metagenome (GOLD analysis project Ga0207664, IMG submission 184349) | Corn, switchgrass and miscanthus rhizosphere microbial communities from Kellogg Biological Station, Michigan, USA - LAR L8-3 metaG... | ecosystem: Host-associated > Plants > Roots >...
GACCCAGCGTTGTGCGGCCGGTTTCCGCGGCTCATAATCGGCGAAACATCACGTTTCGTTGAGGGGAGCCGCCATGTCGCGCATCGCCGCCGTCGAGATCGTTCCGTGCATCATGCCCAAGGAGGACCCCAAGTGGGCCTTCGCGCTGGCGGCGAACCCGCTGTCCCAAGGCTGGATCCTTGGGCTCCGCACCGACGATGGCGTTACCGGCTATGGTTACGCGTCGGCGACGCCGCACATGGGAGCTACCTACGAGGGATTGAAGACCTCGCTGGAAACGTTCCGCTCGATGCTCGAGAAGCGCGATCCGTTCGATCTCGAGCCGATTCTGATGGATCTCGACCGCAAGGTGCGCGGCTCGTATCAGCCGAAGGCGGCGGTGGATTGCGCGCTGCACGACCTCCAGGCCAGGCTCCTCGGCCTGCCACTCAATAAATTGCTCGGCGGAACGGTGCGCGACGAAGTGCCGATCCTCCGCATCCTGGCGCTGAAGAAGCCGGCGGAGATGGCCGCCAACGCCAGGAAGCTTGTCGTCCAGGGCTACGACTATCTCAAGATCAAGGTCCATGGCGACGTCAACGAGGACGTCGCCTGCGTGAAGGCGATCCGCAAGGCGGTCGGGCCGTCGGTGCATCTCACCATCGATGCCAATCAGTCCTACACCCCGAAGAACGCGATCCGAGCCCTTAATCTGATGGCGGAATACAACATCGAATTGGCCGAGCAGCCGGTGCGCATCGACGATCTGCGCGGCCTCAAGCTGGTGACGGACTCGGTGCCGATCACGGTCGAGGCCGACGAGAGCGCTAACTCGTTGGAGGAAGTGGTACGGCTCGTCAACGAGCGCATCGTCGATGCGGTCAGCCTCAAGATCCCGAAGCTCGGCGGCCTTCGCAACACCATCGCCGCCGCGCGCATCTGCGAGGCCGGTGCGATCAAGTATCGCCTCGGCGCGGCCGTCGGCAGCCGCTTATTGTCCGCACACGCGATGCACTTGGCCGCGGCGCTGCCGGGCGTCGACTACGCCTGCGAGCTGGGCGAGTTCGCGCGCCTGCTGAACGATCCCTTCGAGGGCATAGAAATCGAGAAGGGGACGCTCAAGCTGCCGAAGGGCGTCGGCACCGGCGTGCGGCTTGCGAAGCGCGCCAAGGGCAAGGCAGCGCTGGCGGCGGAGTAATCCGCTACCGGACCAGTTCCCTGAGCTTGGCCAGCACGTCCGGCGGTGTCGTGAACGCGTGCTCGAGCAGCGCGTCGATCTGCTCGCCGCTCACGGGATCGATCTCGACCTTCTGCTTTGCCGCTTCGTCGAGCATGACCTTATCCTTCATCGTTGCGTCGAACGCGGCGCGCAGCGCGTTGACGCGATCGGCGGGTACGCCCGGCGGGATCAGGAACGGCCGGCCCATCACCTGCTCGGTGAAGGCGATCTGAAGAAGCCGCTTGGAATCGGGATCGCCGACGATCTCGAGCGCGGTGGGCGCGTTCGGATATTCGGCGTCGCGCTCCATGCCCATCTGGACGATGACGTTGGCCTTGCCGTCCTTGATCCATGGATTGAAGCGAGCGCGGAACGCCGCCGACGAGCCGCCGGATACGTTGCCGTCGACTTCGCCGCGCTCGATCGCGAGGAGCGCCGATTGCGAGCCGTCGTAGCCTTCGATGACCTTGATTCTGGCGCCGTAGAGGGCGTTCAGGAGACGCGGATAGACGGAGGTCGGTGCGGTGCGCGCGGTGGAGCTCACCGTCACCTCGTGGGTCTTCAAATCCTCGAACGTTCGCACGCCGGACTTCGTCGCGATGACGAACAGGCCGACTTCCTGCTGCGGCGAGCCGAGCCAGTGGAACTTGCGCGGATCGAACTGGATGCTGGCGTTGTTCGGATCGTAAAGCCGCATGACCGCGTTGTTGCGTTGCAGGCCGCCGATCACCGACCCATCCTGCGGTGCGATGTTGTAGAGAAAGTTGGCGGCCTTCACGCCTTCGGCGCCGACCATGTTCTTGACGGTGATGGTCGGGTTGCCGGGGATGTGCCGCGGCATGTGCCTTGCCAGCAGGCGGGCGTAGAGATCGTAACCACCGCCGACAGAGCCCGAGGTGACAAGATCGATGCGCTTGCCCTTGTAAAAGTCCGCGACCGATTGCGCGTGTGCGGCGAAGGGCATGGATAAGGCCGCGATGACCGCCACCGCCGCCCGCCGGGCCATCTTTCGCATCGTTGCGCGCATCATGTGTTTCCCCGTTTATTTGGTCGCGGCGCTCGGACTCGGCGCCTACGCCTTCAACTTCAGCTCCGCCAGCACGGCGTCGGTGTGCTCGCCCAACTCCGGCGCCGCCGAACGAATCGCCGGCGGCGTTGCCGACATGCGGACGCCGTTGCGTACGAGGCCGACCATGCCGACGCGCGCATGCGGCAAGTCCTCGCGCATGGCGAGATGCCGCACCTGCGGATCGTCGAACACCTCGTCGAGAGTATTGAGCGGCGCCGACGGCACATCGGCGACTTGCAGCTTGGCGAGCCAGTTGTCCCGCGTATCGCCTTTGAACACGGCGGCGAGCTCGCGGTTGAGATCGTCGTAATGCTTGCCGCGCGTCTCCTTGGTGGCGAAGCGCGCGTCCTTGATCCATTCCGGGTGGCCGGCGACGCGGCATAGCGCTTCCCAGAACTTGGTCGGAGAAGAAAGATGCACGACGAACGGCTTGCTGTCGCCGGCGACGAAGGCATAGACCTGCGCCTGCCGCGTGCGCGTTGCGCGTCCCGGCACCTTGGCGTTCTCGAAGAAGCGCGCGGCGTTCTCGCCGCAGAACGAGATGGTGGCTTCCAGCAGCGAGGTGTCGACGCGCTGTCCCGTGCCGGTGCGGCCGCGCGCGATCAGCGCCGCCATGATGCCGTTGCAGGCGACCATGCCCGACAGATGATCGGATAGGGAGATTCCCATCGGTCGCGGATTCTCGATGTCGGTGAGAAGGCTCAGGAGCCCGCTCATCGCCTGGCCGACGGTGTCGTAGCCCGGGCGCGACGCATAGGGGCCGTCGGTGCCGAAACCGGTGATCGAGCACCACACCAGCTTCGCGTTGTCCTTCGCGACCTCATCGTAGCCGAGGCCGAGCCGCTCCATGGTGCCGGTGCGGAAATTCTCGATGACGACGTCGGCGGTGCGGATCAGGGCGCGTGCCGCCTTGTGGCCGTCGGGCGACTTGAGATCGAGCGTAATGCTCTTCTTGTTGCGATTGACCGAACCGAACGTCGGGCTGTACTCGATCCGGCCCCAGCCGCGGAACGGATCGCCCTTGCCGGGCGCCTCGACCTTGATCACGTCGGCGCCGAAATCGGCGAGCAGCATGCCGGCATAGGGGCCGGACACGTAGTTGGCGAATTCGACGACGCGGATTCCTTCGAGCGCCCCGGACAACGCAGCCTCCCTGACGATGATTGCCGCATTCGACGGCATGAACCGAGATTAGCCGCGCTGCATAGTCGCGGCAAGGCAGGCACCGTTGACGGCGGCGGAGGCTGGGGTTACTTATGATCTCAGCTCAAAAAACGAACGGCGCGTGCGCGCCGCGCAGCCGGTTTGCAGCCTCGCCGTGCGCAGCCGGTGGAACAGCCATCGAGGGAGAAGAAGTTTATGGGTGTGATCGATTCCGATGCGCATGTCGTGGAATCCCGCGACACCTTCAAGTACATCGATCCCAAGGACAAGAAGTACAAGCCGCTGGTCGTCGCCCAGGAGGCGGATGCCGAGGATAACCGCGTGCTCTCCAACGAGGGTGGCGTCCAGAAGCATTTCTGGATCATCGACGGCCGTCTGCAGCCGATGGAAGGCAACATCGGCTCGAACACCACCGCCGAATCGCGCGAGATGAAGTCGATCGACGCGCGGCTCAAGCACATGGACGAGCTCAAGATCGATGTCCAGGTGCTCTATCCGACCGTGTTCCTGCGCGCCTGGACCCAGGACCCGACCTGCGAACTGGTGATCTGCCGCTCCTACAACCGCTGGCTTGCCGATATCTGGAAGCAGGCGAAGACGCGGCTGCGTTGGGTGGTGATGCCGCCTCTCCTCAACATGGCGGAAACCCGCAAGGAGCTCGAGTTCGGCAAGGCCAACGGCGCGGTCGGTATCTTCCTGCGCGGCCTCGAAACCGAGCGCCGGCTGACCAATCCCTACTTCTTCCCGGTCTATGAGATGGCTGCCGAGCTCGACATGCCGATCTGCTTCCATTCGGGCAACAACAGCTTCGCCGTGCGTGACATCTACGCCACCGAATCGGGCTTCGGCCGTTCGAAGCTGCCGGTGGTGGCCGCTTTTCACGGGCTCCTCATGGACGCAATCCCGGAGAAGTTTCCGAAGGTGCGCTGGGGCTTCGTCGAGGTGTCGGCGCAGTGGCTGCCCTACGCGCTCAACGATCTGAGCCTGCGCTTCAAGCGCAAGGGCCGGCGGCTGTCGAAGACGGCGCTCAAGGATCACAACATGTTCGTGGCCTGCCAGACCACCGACGATCTCGGGCCGATCGTGGATCTGGTGGGCGAGGGTCAACTGGTGGTCGGCACCGACTATGGCCACGCGGATACCTCGGCGGAGATCGAGGCGCTGCGCCGCATCCGCGACGACGGCAAGATCAAGGCCGGGGTGGCGGACAAGATCCTCGACGACAACGCCCGCGCGCTTTACGGGCTGTGATCGTACATTCGGAGCGCAAACCTCCGGACGACACATCGAGTGGCAGGGAGGCGTCAATGACGTCGTTTGAGTGGATGCGCGCGTGGGCACCCAGCGTCGCCCGCGCGGTCGCGGGAGCGGGCTTTGCGGTTCTCTTCGGTCTGTCGCAGGCGAATGCGCTGACGGTCGACGAGATCGCCAACTACAAGGGTCCCGATCGCCAAAAGGTGCTGGAAGGTGGCGCGCGCAAGGAAGGCAAGGTCACGATCTATTCGGGAATGATCGTCGATCAGGCGCTGCGGCCGATGACCGAGGCCTTCCATAAGAAGTATCCGTTCATCGACGCCGAGTTCTGGCGCGGTGCGTCGCCGCAGATCGTCCAGAAGGCACTCGCTGAATCGCGTGCCGGCAAGATGCAGGCCGACGTGCTGGAGAGCACCAGCCTGGCGCCGCCCCTGGTGCGCGCCGGTCTCGCCCAGCACTTCCATTCACCCGAGTCGGACAGCTACCCGAAGGAACTCGTCGATCCCAAGGGCAATTGGGCCTCGACGCGGTTGAGCTACTTCGGGGCGGCCATCAACACCAATCTGGTGAAGAAGGACGAGGCGCCCAAGACCTGGAACGACCTCCTCGATCCGAAGTGGAAGGGCAAGATCGCCTGGCGCGTCGGCGGCGGCGACACGGGCGCCGAGCTTTTCGTCACCAATCTTCGCCTGCTATGGGGCGACGCCAAGGCCGAGGACTACATCAAGAAACTGGCGAAGCAGGACGTCGTCGGCTACACCTCGTCGGCGCGCCAGCTCGTCAATCAGGTGATGGCTGGCGAGTACGCGATCGCGCTCAACATCTTCCTGCATCATCCATTGATCAGCGCCCGGAAGGGCGCGCCGGTGGCGCCCGATCCGATGGAGCCCATTCCGGCGCTCAACGGAACGGTGCTGATGGCGAAGAAAGCGCCGCATCCCTATGCGGCGATGCTGCTGATCGACTTCATGCTGTCGAAAGAGGGCCAGAAGACCTTCCTCGCGGGCGACTACTTCCCCGCCAACCCGGCGATCGAGCCGTCGCCTGAGCTGCGCGGCGTCGTCCCGTCGGTGATCGGCATGAAGGAGCAGTTCATCTCGCCGGACCAGGTCAACGACCTGAACAAGAAATCGGAAGAGTGGATCAAAAAATACTTCCGCTAGGCGCCACAGGCCAATCTTCGGCGGCGGCTTGACGTGACAGGACAGCAACTGGGAGTTGCCGCGCCGGTGCGGCGCGAGAAGCGCGGCTTTGCGCCGTTCGGCATGTCGCCGGGCGTGATTGCGCTGGCGCTGGTCCTGCTCGCGCTCATCGTCCCGCCGACGATCTTCCTGATTCAGACCAGCGTCCATGAGACGAACGCGGACGGCTCGTTCGGCGCGCTCACGTTTCGCTACTTCACCGGCCTGTTCGACAATCCGCGCCTTCTCGACAACCTCGCCAACAACATCGTCTACGCGCTGGGTTCGGCGGCCGTCGCCATTGCCATCGGCACGACGCTGGCCTGGATCGTCGAGCGCACCAACACGCCGATGCGGCGGTGGGTGTTCCTTCTGTCGATCGTATCGCTCGGCATCCCGAGCGTCCTCTACACGGTCTCCTTCCTGCTGCTGCTCGGCAAGGCGGGGCCCATCAACGATCTCCTGCGCATGGCGTTCGGCGCCGGCGGGCCGACGATCGACGTCTACTCGCTGTGGGGCATGATCGCCGTCGAGGGCATCGATTTCTCGCCGCTCGCATTCCTGCTGCTCTCGTCGGTGTTCCGCTCCAACGACGCTTCGTTCGAGGAAGCCTCGCTGATGAGCGGTGCCGGGCTGTGGAAGACGTTCAAGAACATCACCCTGCGCTTGGCCACGCCGGGCATCCTCGCGCTGCTGATCCTGGTGCTGATCCGCGCCTTCGAATCGTTCGAAATCCCGGCGCTGGTCGGCCGTCCTGGGCGGGTCTACGTGCTGACCACCGACATCTACGACAGCATCCAGACCCAGGTGCCGCCGAACTATGGCGAGGCCGGCGCGTTCTCGATCGTGCTGCTCGTGATCGTCGTCGCCATGCTGATGCTCTACAACCGCATCAGCCGCCGCGCCGAGCGCTTTCAGACCATCACCGGCAAGGGCTTCCGGCCGCGCGTGATGGATCTCGGCAAGTGGCGGTTCGCGACGGCGGGGGCGCTCGTCCTCCTGTTCGCGATCCTGATCGGCCTGCCCATCGCCATCGTGCTCTACGCGTCGTTCCTGCCGTACTACGACGGCGTCCACCTCGCGACCCTGCCGCAATTTACCTTGGATAACTATCGCCACGTCTGGGCCGGGGCGAGCTTCCGCGGATCGATCGGCAACACGATCATTCTCGGCGTCATGACGGCGAGCATCGTCGGACCGTTCACGGCGCTGTGCGCCTGGCTCGCGGTGCGGCGCGTCAGGGGTGGGGCCCTCCTGGATCAGCTCGCGACCATGCCGCTGGTGTTCCCGGCCATCGTCATGGGCGTCGCCTTCCTGCACCTGTTCCTGCATCTGCCGTTTCCGTTCTACGGCACGCTGGCATCGGTCATCCTGGCGTCGTCGGTGCGGTTCCTCCCCTACGGCATGCGCTACTCGTATGCGGGCGTTCTGCAGATCCATAAGGAGCTGGAGGAGGCGTCCGCGATGTCGGGCGCGCGGCAGACGACGACGTTCCTGAGGGTGGTGCTGCCGCTGGTGGCGCCGGCCATCGTCACCTGCTGGCTGTTCGTGTTTCTGGTTTCGGTCAAGGCGGTGGCGATGGCGATCCTCCTCGTCGGGCCCGGCTCGCAGGTGGTCGCTGTGACGCTGTTCGATCTCTGGGACAACGGCCAGGTGACGGAGCTTTCCGCCATGGGCGTGAGCTGGACCGCGCTGATGACGACGGTGAGCGTCGCCTTCTACCTGATCGCCCGCCGCTACGGATTGCAGGTGCGATGACGATGCTCGACGTTCAGGATTTGCATAAGCAGTACGCGAGTCAGGGCGGGCGCCCCGGCGGCGGCGTGTTCGGCGCGACGTTCCAGTTGAAGGAAGGCGAGCTGTTCACGCTCCTGGGCCCCTCCGGTTGCGGCAAGACGACGACCCTGCGCTCGATCGCCGGCCTCGAGACGCCGGACACCGGCCGCATCGCCCTTGCCGGAACCGTCCTGTTCGACGCCGCCCTGGGGGCGCTGGTGCCGCTCTATGGCCGCGACATCGGCATGGTGTTCCAGTCCTATGCCATCTGGCCGCACATGACGGTGTTCGAGAACGCCGCCTATCCGCTCAAGGTCGGCCGCCGCCGCATCGGCTCGGCCGAGATCCGCCGCAAGGTGACGGACGTGCTGGCGCGGGTCGGCCTGGAGTCCTTCATCGATCGGCCGTCGACGCAGCTCTCCGGCGGCCAGCAGCAGCGCCTGGCGCTGGCGCGGGCGCTTGCCCGCGAGCCGAAGCTCCTGCTCCTTGACGAGCCGCTCTCGAATCTCGATGCCAAGCTCCGCGAACAGATGCGCCACGAGCTGAAGCGCCTCCAGCGCGACACCGGCGTCACCACGGTCTATGTCACCCACGATCAGTCGGAGGCTCTGGCGATCTCCGACCGCATCGCCGTCATGTCCGACGGCCGGATCGCCCAGATCGGCCGCCCGCGCGACATCTACAATCGGCCGTCGAGCGAGTTCGTCGCCGAGTTCATCGGCCGGACGAATCTCGTGCGCGGCGACCTCGCGGCCGACGTGGCCGCCGACGGCACCGCCGATGTCGTCACAGCGGCCGGCGCGTTGCGCTGCCTGTTTCCGGTCGCGACATCGGCGCGCAGGGGACTCGCAGTGGTGGTCCGCCCGGAGCACGTCACGATCCACAAGCAGGATGCGCCCGCAGACGGTTCGGCTAATCGACTCGATGGGCGAGTCGAGAGCGAAATCTATCTCGGCGAGCTGGTGGAGTACGTGGTCGCGACCGATGCCGGCGCCGAATTCTTCGTTCGCACCGCGCCTGGAAAGCCCATCGCCATCGGCGAGCGGGTGCGGCTGTCGTTCGCGGCCGAGGATACGGTCGCGGTCGCTCCCTGAGCATCAAAAAAGGTGCGGGCACTTTCGAGTAAGTGTCCGTTTCGCCGCGACGCTCGGCACTATCGCGGTCCGCTGGAACCAGCCATGCGGTCCGGTGTTTTGATTTCGACAGCTATGACCGCTACATAGAAGCGTGGATCGCCGCGACCTGTTCGGCTTTTCCGCGCTTTCATCCAACGCGCTTCCGGGGCCCGGCGAATCGTGACGAGCGAAAACGCGACATCCTCCGCGGCTTCCGAGCAGCGCCCGTCCACGCTGACCGTCCGCTCGATCATCTTCGGGCTGATGGTGGCGATGTTCCTGGCGGCGCTCGATCAGACCATCGTCGCGACGGCGCTGCCGACCATCGGACGGGAGATCGGCGATGCCGAAGATCTGTCGTGGGCGATCACGGCCTATCTCCTGAGCTCGACCGCGGTGACGCCGCTCTACGGCAAGCTTGCCGACGTTTACGGCCGACGCATCATGCTGATGACGGCCATCGGCATTTTCACCGTCGGCTCGGTGGCGTGCGCCCTGGCCCCGAGCATGACGGCGCTGGCGTTCGCGCGCGCGCTTCAGGGCATGGGTGGCGGCGGGCTGATATCGACGTCCCAGACCATCATCGCCGATCTCATCCCGCCGCGCGAGCGCGCGCGGGTGCAGGGCTACTTCGCGTCGGTGTTCGCGCTCGCCAGCGTCGCCGGCCCGGTCCTGGGCGGCGTTCTCGCCGAGCATCTGCACTGGTCGGTGATCTTCTGGATCAACCTGCCGTTCGGCGGGCTCGCCTGGCTGATGACGAGCAGCTCGCTGCGCGCGCTGCCCCGCCATGAGCGGCCGCACCGGATCGATATCCTCGGCGCGGTCCTGATGGTGGCCGCCAGCATCCCGTTGCTGCTGGCGCTCGGCTGGGGCGGCCTTCGCTATCCATGGGGATCGTCGGTCATCCTCGTCCTGGCGCTGGTGTCCGCCGTTGGATGGGTTCTGTTCACGCTCCGCATGATCATCATTCCCGAGCCGTTCCTGCCGGTGTCGATCATCGCGAACAAGGTGATCGGCCCGGCGATCATGACCGGGTTCTTCGCCGCGGGCACGTTGATCGGCCTCACCATCTACGTGCCGATCTATCTCCAGATCGGGCTTGGAACGACCGCGAGTCATTCCGGGCTGGCGCTGATGCCGCTGGCCGGCGGCGTCGTCATCGGCAGCGCGCTCTCGGCGCGCTTCATGGCGCGCATCCGCCACTACAAGACTCCGTCGCTGATCGGCCTGGGCGCGGCCGTATGCACCCTGGCGGCGCTTGCGGTGGCGCCGCTGCGTCTGCCGATGCCCGTCATCATCGTTCTCCTCGGCGTGATTGGCACCGGCATCGGCTCGGTGTTCTCGTTGACCACCGTGTCGATCCAGAACGCGGTCGTGCCGCATCAGACCGGAATCGCCACGGCGGCGCTCAACTTCTTCCGCTCGCTCGGCAGCGCGATCATCGTCGCCGGCCTCGGCGCCGTCGTTCTCTCCGGACTCGGCGTCAACGGCGGCTCCGATATCTCGCTCGACGCGGCGAGCTTCCACGCGGCGCGGGAAGCCGGACACCTGACCGGCACGTTCCGCTGGCTGTTCGTCGCCGCGGCGCTGATCCTGGCGACC
>Ga0207664_10003606_pt1 | contig 10359 bp, 10 predicted proteins | sample LARL83metaG_FD_184349 | JGI IMG/M metagenome (GOLD analysis project Ga0207664, IMG submission 184349) | Corn, switchgrass and miscanthus rhizosphere microbial communities from Kellogg Biological Station, Michigan, USA - LAR L8-3 metaG... | ecosystem: Host-associated > Plants > Roots >...
AACGATCAGCAGAGGTAAACGATCAGCAGAGGTAAGCGTCTTGGGCCGTCAGTAGGGGAGCGACCAGTGCGCAGACGTGGTGCGGTGGGTTTGCAGATGGCCAGGAAAGTGAGATCCCGGTCAGCGCCCTGACGCTGGCGGCCCTTGGGCCCTTGGCGGCTATTAGCCCTGGTGTCGCAGGGGTCGATGACGGTACTACCGGTATGTCGGCTGCCCGGGTCAGTGCGGTCAGAGGCCCCGATCGGTCGGATTCCCAAGCTGATAGTGCGGGTTCGATCCCCGTCACCCGCTCCGATGTGAAGACCCAGGTCACAGGCGATGTCTCTCGCCTGGGTCATGCTCGTTCCGAGGGTGTTGCGGGCCTTCATGCTGCTAGCATGCCTGACTTGAGCCGATCGCGCTCGTGATGGCCAGGTCAGTTCCTCATGCCTCGTGCTGGTAGATAATCGCGGCGCCCAGATGTAGATGCTGGCGACGATGAGCACGCTGGATGCGTACGGGCCGGCACGGCTGTCGGCTAAGGCCGCCAGGCAGGCGCGGCGCGCCAGGACCGGCGGTTCGGTCGTCAACCTTGGACCTTTGACCTAACTTTACTGGTGAAAGTCTTGGGACCTGAGAGGAGCCTGACCGCCTTGCTGGACAACCGCGCGGCATCGGAGACGGGTGAGGACATCCGACGGCAGTTGCGTCGTTGTCTGGAATGCCTGGTCGGAGTGCACTTCACGGAAGGCAACGCCATCACGGTCCTCCGCAACGGTGACGAGATCTTCCCGGCCATGCTCGAAGCGATCAGAAACGCACGGCACAGCGTCGACCTCATGACCTTTGTGTACTGGAAGGGCTGGCCCGCACAGCAGTTCGCCGACGCGCTGTGTGATCGTGCGAAGGCAGGGTTGCGGGTGCGGGTCCTCGTTGACGCCCTTGGGGGGATGCAGATCGAGGACGGGATCGTCGAGGCCATGGAGGACTCGGGCGTCGATGTGCACTGGTACCGCAAGCCCTGGCTGAACTCGCCCTTCAAGCAGAACCACCGTGGTCATCGCAAGGTGTGCATCATCGATGAAACCCTCGGGTTCACCGGCGGAGTGGGGATTGCCGAGGAGTGGGCTGGCGACGCCCGCAACGAGAAGGAGTGGCGGGACACGCACTTCCGGGTGGAAGGGCCAGCGGTCGACGGCTTGGCTGCGGCCTTCATCCAAGACTGGGCCGAGACCGGGCGCCCCCTCTACGACGAGCATGACCGCTTCCCTGACCAGCCGCAACCTGGTGTGGCAGCGGTTCAGGTCGTACGCGGCTCGGCCAGCATCGGCTGGAACGACATCCGCACAGTCTGGTACGTGCTCATCCGTTCCGCCCGACACCGGATCCGGTTGCAGACCGCCTACTTCTCACCTGACGCGCATCTGGTCGTCGCGCTCAAGGAGGCTGTCAGCCGAGGGGTCGACGTGGACATCCTGCTGCCAGGCCCGAACGCGGACAAGCGCGTTACGCAACTAGCGAGTGAGGCCACCTACGCCGACTTGGTCTCCGCCGGGATGCGGATATGGAACTTCCAGCCATCGATGCTGCATACAAAGGTCATGTTGGTGGACGGCGCCGCCGCTCTGGTCGGCTCGAGCAACGTCAACCGAAGATCGCTCGATCATGACGAAGAGGTCGCCATGGTGGTAATCGACGAGGCGACGGTGAGCCTGCTCGACCACCAGTTCCTAGAGGACCTCCAACACAGTCGGCGGATCGACCTGGGCCGCTGGGAAAGGCGCTCGGCTGCACAAAGGATGCTGGAGACAGCGGTCACACCCATCCGGCGATGGCTCTAATCACCATGCCGGATTTCGCCCTTCGCGACCACCCAAGCTGGTAGTGCGGGAACGCTTCCGGCCCGCTGCTCCTGCTTGGACGCCCGCTGCCCGCTGCGCACCCCTGATCGGCTCGCCTTCCGCGTGCTGGCCGACCCTCTTCAGCTCGCGCTGGGCCCTCGTCGAGGGTGCGGCGAACTGGCGGTCTGGGCGCCCGCGAAAGCTAACAGTCCGGTGCCCCCATTGGCAGTACGTCCGGCGTCGTATGACACGGTTGTGACAGTGTCAGCAGGCAACCAGGGGGAGAAGCATGATCCGGAAGTTCGCTGCTGAATTCCTGGGCACCGCGATCTTAGTGTTCGTCGCCGTCGGAGTGGCCACGCTGATGTTCGGCTTCAAATTCGCCGGCGGCAGCGTCGCGGCGGGGGTAGTGGCCACCGCCTTAGCATTCGGCCTGACACTGCTGTCCCTGGTGTACCTGATCGGTCCGGTATCGGGCAGCCATGTCAACCCGGCCGTTACGATCGGGGCCCTGCTCGCAGGGCGTATCCCGCTCAGGGAGGCGGTCGGCTACTGGATCGCCCAGTTTGCTGGCGGGATCATCGGCGCGCTTGCGCTGTGGGGAACGTTCGCCACCTCGCCTATGTACAGCCGGATGACCACCGGCCTGGGAACCGACGGCTATGGCAGCAAGTCGATGATCCACATCGGGGTCGGTGGGGCATTCATCTTCGAGACCGTCCTGACCGCCATCTTCGTCTTCATCGTCCTTAGGGTGACCTCGGCAACGGCCAACGCAGCGACGGCGGCAATAGCCATCGGGCTCACCCTGACAGTTGTCCATCTCGTCGGAATCCCGATCACGGGCACCTCAGTGAATCCGGCACGCAGCCTCGGCCCGGCCCTCGTCGTCGGCGGCACGGCACTAAGCCAGGTGTGGCTGTTCATCGTGGCGCCACTGGTAGGAGGTGTACTCGCGGCCGGGCTCCACCAGCTGCTCTACCGCGGCGAAGAGGCCGCGTTGGCCCCCGAAGCCCAGCAAGCTGCCGAGACCGGCAGCGCTGCTGCTTCGTAACCCTCAGCATCGGGACCTGCGCTTCTCGCATTCCCGCCCGGAAAGGGCACCACACGTCAGGTTTCGGTCAAGGGCCTCGCCACCTGGCGCTCAGTAGACACTGGTGACGCTGTCAGCGAGGATGACAAGCAGGTTCCCCTGACGAGGTCACGTCGCGCAGCGAAGGAACCGTGATCGAAGACAGCACCGGTAGCACGATGAGCTTCGGCGGACTTGCGGAACGGCCTGTGGGAGACGGTGGGTGGTGAAGGCCAATCGCCGAGCTGAGGCACGTTCCGGATCGGATGCTGGTGATGCAAACGGTTCTGGCGCCGACGACGATGTTGACAAGCTAATCAGCGGCCTGACCCGGTTTCTGCTGCTCCACAGCGCGGAGGGTGCGTTCGAGGTGCGGGACACGGTGCGGGCCGTCGGCCGCGCTTACGGAACGCAAGCTGAGATCTTGGCAATCGCCGAGGGGGCGGTACTGACCATCAGGCACCCGGATGGCCGGTCTTACCACGACACGGTCCGGGTCGGTCCCGACCTGACCAGGCTGGATCTGGTTACCAAGGCAAAGTTTCTGGTCAACCGCATCCTGGCCGGGAAGCTCAGCGCAGCGGCAGCATGTCAGGAGCTGACCGGCTTAGAGTCCAGCCGCGAGCCATACCCGTGGTGGCTTCGCATCATCGGCGTGACCTTGTTCGCGGTCGGCTTTGCTCCCGGTGTGCAGCAAACCTGGCGGGAGGTGGCAGCCGCGGCCGTTCTCGGTGCGGTCATGGGCGTGATGTTCATCGCGGCGGACTGGGTTCTTGCCCACTCCCTCGTCGTGCCTGCCGAGGGGGAGACGGGAGCGACGGCCGCGGTGTTCGTCGCGGCCACGGTCCTAGCCTTTGCCGCCGGGGCGCTGGAACAGTTCCGCAACCTGCCGCCGCGCGGCGTGACAATCCTGGCCGGCTTCTTCGCCCTCACCGTCGGCGCTGTCGCACTACGCGGACTCACCCTCCTGGCCGGCAATCCCCGCATCCAGGGCTTCAACAACATCAGGGATGCCACGGAAGAGACTATCGGGCTGACCCTCGGGCTGATCACGGGAGCAGTTGCTGCCGCCGCCATAGCCGCATATCGCCGACGCACCAGGCCAGCAAATGAGGGGTAAAGGTCCTTGCCCTGGCACCTCGGGCCGGAGCCAACCGGTTCGGCCGTCTGTCGTCGCCAACCGATCCGGGAGGTTGACTTATGTCCAGCGAAACTGAGATCCGTCCCTTCCGGGTCGACATGCCCGACGAAGCGATCGCCGACCTTCGCCGCCGCATCGCCGCGACCCGCTGGCCCTCCAAGGAGCTGGTCGCGGACCGGTCGCAGGGCGTGCAGCTGGCGACGATCCAGGAGCTCGCCCGCTACTGGACGACCGGTTACGACTGGCGCGCGTGCGAGGCGAAGCTGAACGCGCTGCCGATGTTCACGACCGAGATCGACGGGGTGGACATCCACTTCATCCACGTGAAGTCGCGGCACGAGAACGCGCTGCCCCTGATCATCACGCACGGCTGGCCGGGCTCGGTGGTTGAGCTGCTTGAGGTCGTCGGCCCGCTCACCGACCCGGCCGCGCACGGCGGCTCCGCCGGGGACGCGTTCGACCTGGTGCTGCCCTCGCTGCCCGGCTATGGCTTCTCCGCCGAGCCGGTCGAGGTCGGCTGGGACCCCGGCCGCATCGCGCGCGCCTGGGCGGAGCTCATGCGCCGCCTCGGTTACACCCGCTACGTCGCCCAAGGCGGCGACCAGGGCGCCGCGGTCACCGACGCGATGGGTGGCCAGGCGCCCAAGGAGTTGGCCGGCATCCACCTGAACTTCCTCCGGAATGCGCTGGGCAACGTCGACGGCCTGCCCGCCGACTCCGAAGAGGAGCGCGCCGCGGCCGCCGCGATCAACGCCTTCAGGACGGGCGGCTTCGGTTACTTCCTGGAGCAGGCCACGCGGCCGCAGACGATCGGCTACGCCCTGCTGGATTCGCCCCTCGCCCTGGCGGCCTGGATGCTCGACCACGACACCGACAGCTACTACAAGATCTCCCGCGCGTTTCTCGGCGGCCAGCCGGCCGGCAATCTCACTCGGGACCACATACTGGACAACATCACGCTGTACTGGCTGACTGGCACTGGCGCCTCGGCAGCCCGCTCGTACTGGGAGGGCGGACGGGCCACAGCCCGTGCGGCAGGCCAGGCTCCTGCGGAGGTCACTCTGCCGGTCGGCTTCACCACGTTCCCCGGCGAGATCTTCCGGGCCCCGCGCAGCTGGGTCGAGAAGCTTTATCCCCATGTCATCTACTTCCAAGAGGCCGGCAGGGGCGGCCACTTCGCCGCGTGGGAGGAGCCGGAGCTGTTTTCGGAAGAGTTGCGCGCGGCGTTCCGCACCCTGCGCTGAAGGAAACGCCAGGCCTGAAAAGCGGACAGGCATACTGCCCGGTCAGACATACCAGGGTTTTAATTGTCAAACCACGGCCGGTCGGGACCGTCAGCCCCGGGCTGTTAGCGGCGGTCGTGCGGCGGCCTCCACCATTGCCTGTCCGCGACGTACTTCCTCAGGCCTTCCAGCCCGTAATAGCTGACCAGCCCTTCATAGCGCATCCCGGCCTTCTCCATGACCCGCCACGAACCGGTGTTCTCGGGCATGGCGACGGCCATGATGCGATCCAGGCCGACCGGCCCCAGGCCGTGCGTGAGCACGGCGATCACTGCCTCGGTGCCGTACCCCTTGTTCCAAGAGACCCTGGTGTAGTGGTACGCCAGGTCGATCTCTGGCCCAGCGTCCTCCTCGACCGGCCGGATGCCGCATTGCCCGACGAAGGTACCCGTCGCCTTGTCATCGACCGCCCACATCGCATAGCCGATCTCGCGCTCCATCGCATGCCGCCGCTCGAGGGCCTCCTGGAAAGTCTCCATGGTCGCATCCGGTCCTGGCGGCAGGAAGCGGTTGACCTCCGGGTCGTTGACCATCGCGACCCACGCCCCGGCGTCCCGAGGCTCGAAGGTGCGGATCACCAGGCGTGACGTTTCGATCCGGGTGCTCACACCCGGATGCTAACGCAGCACAGACAGATGCCCCGGTCAACAAATCACGCAATACCGGCACCCGCCACCCGCCACCAGGCTCGTCCATCTCCAGCCACAGCTCACCAAGATCAACTTAGGCTGAGTGGCATTGGCGCCTGACCTTGCGGGGGCTTGGATTTCGTGCCGCCCGCCGGTGGGGAACTTGACGCCAATGACGTCCCTGACGATCACGCTGGGCCGCCTGTGCAGGACATCCAGTCTGGCGGCCTCCTGAAGATCAGGAACCCAGCCCGCATATACGCGACCGCGGTACCGGGCCCAAGCAACGGAGCCCGGCTCGGCATGTCGGTGACCGGCAAGGCTAGCTGAGGCTGTTCCGGCCCGCGCATTTTGGTACACGGTGGGGATAAACCTTTGACGGTAGCCAGGTAGTCGTATAAGTAGATGCGTCGAGCTGCCCGGGGGGTTTGTGGACGCCGAGGCTGAGGGGTTCGCGCAGTTCGTCGAGGCGCGCCAGCGCGCGCTGCAGCGGACGGCGTGGCTGCTGACGGGCGACTGGGCGCTGGCCGAGGACCTGGTGCAGACGGCGCTCGTGCGGTCGTGGCCGCGGTGGGAGCGGATCAGGCGGCGCGATGATCCGGAGATTTATGTCCGCCGCGCGATGGTCAATTGCTGGGCGAGCTGGCGGCGCCGTCGATGGTGGGGCGAGCAGCCCTCCGGGGACGTGCCTGACGGGCAGGCAGTAGAGGATGTGGCGACCGAGGTGGCGGTGCGCGTCACAGTGCATGGTGCGCTCCGATCGCTGACCGCCCGGCAGCGGGCGGTGCTGGTGCTGCGGGTCTTCGACGACCTGTCTGAGGCGCAGGTGGCGCAGGTGCTGGACTGCGCGGTCGGGACGGTCAAGAGCACGCTGGCGCATGCCGTGGCCAGGTTGCGCGAGGACCCCCAGCTGGCCGGGTTGATGGATCGGGAGACTCAGTGACTGAGACTGACGGGCACCTGCGTGAGCTCCTGAACGCGGCCGTAGGCGAGCCGCCGCACCAGGTGAGCGCCGAAGCGGTGCGCCGCCGGGTGATCAGGCGGCGGGTGGTGGAGTTCGCTGCCGGGGCCGCAGCCGTGGCGCTCATCGCCATCATTATCCCGGTGGGCATCGGGGCGCTCGGCCGCGCACCCGCGCCACCAACCGGCAGCCACGCCGCAGCCCGCGTGTTCACCTCCCGGCAGTACGGCTACACCGAGGCGCTCCCAGCGGGTTGGCAGTCCATCGGGCAGGCCAGGCAGCGGTGGGACGGGAAGGGTGCCCCCGGCGACACGGCCAGCGTCTCTGACCTCTTCCAAGGGCCGGGCCGCGTCGAGGCATGGGCCTACGCGGCACCAACGAAAGAGAATCTGGCGGCCTACACCACAACGACCATCCACGCAGCCGCCGCACATTCATGCCCGGCGGTCCCGCAAACCGATCAGGCCATCACGATCGGTGGCGCACCCGCCCGGCTGCTGCGCATGCAGTGCCCGCCCGGGAGCGGCTTCCTGGTAGAGATCGCGGTCACCATCCACCATGGCACGGCCTTCGTATTCGCCTCCCAAAACCGGACGGGGGCGGCAGCCACCGACCCTGCCGCCTTCCGCAAATTCCTGGCCGGCGTCCGGCTTCAGCAGTAAGAGCAGCGCAACCGGAAGCCCATCCCACCCCCGACCGGCCCAGGAAGCAGGCTATGGCCTTCGCGGCCGGGCGTTCCGGCACAGCCAAGTCGAAAGGAACTCAACATGAGGAAGCGCAGTATCGCCCTGTCGCTCGCCGCCGCTCCCGCCACCGTAGTGCTTATCTCGTCCTGCGCAACGGCGGCGCATAACGGCACGCATACCAGCCTGACGGTGCACTGTACGGAGACCCTGTCCGGCCAGGAGGTCGCAGATGGCGGCGTCTCCGGGACCGGCCACTGCACGCTCACAGGGGCGCTACATGACAGAGGCCCGGCCACTGACTACCGGATGCAGAACGGCGAAACGGCACTCATCCGCCGCGTAGTTACCGGCGCCAAAGGCACGATCACCTTCCTGATCAAAATACCCTTGGGCGGTGGTCCGGGCGGCGAGCCGTGGACCATTACGTCGGGCACCAAGACCTACACGAAACTGCACGGCCGGGGCCACCAGGTCGTGGACAACTACACGGGCAGCCCGGCCACCTTCGTGCTCAAAGGAACCGTATCCCCGGCCTGAACATGAATTAATCTGCCCGGCCCCTTGCCGTCACGCGGTGACCGTTTACTTCAGAGGGTCAGCGGGCCATCGGCGAGATAGCGGGCGATCGGGCCTGCGGCCGCGGCGCGGGAGGGTGGGTGGAATGCCAGGGCACGGGTGGCGCCCAGCAGGTAGGAGATCTCGGGCGACTCGATGAACGCCATGCCGCCGAGGGCCGCGGCGGCCGGCATGACGACGCGCTCGATGGCCCGCTCGGTCGCGAACCGCGCATAGAGCGCCCGTGCGAGCACGGCATCGCTGTCGTCGGTCGCGGCGGCGGAGGCCACCTGTTCGAGAGCCGCGGCCACGGTCTCCAGCTCGATCGCCATGCCGGCGCGGTCCTCGTCCGAGCCCCGGCCGCGCGCGATCGCGCGCTCGGCGAGGTTCGTGGCGGCGCCGAGATAGGACGCCGAGATCAGCAGCTCGAACCAGACGAATCCGCGCGCCTGGATCGGATCCATCACCTCGCCGTCTTCCGGGTAGAAGACCAGCGCCTCGGGGACGAACACGTCAGTCAGCGTGACCTGGTCGCTTTCCGCAGCGGCGAGGGCGTTGGTCTTCCAGAATGGCGCGCGCTCGATCCCGGCCGAGTCGGCCGGGATGAGCACGACCGCCATCCGGTCGGTCCCGGTGGCGGGGTCGGCGACCGCGACGCTGGCGCTCATCAGGTTCATCGACCAGGTGAGGCTGCACGGCTTCTTCACACCGCTGACGGTGATGCCCCCGTCCGCAGAAACGCCACGCATGGTGGGCGTCAGGATGTGCTGACCCGGCTTTCCCTCGGCGAAGCCGGAGCTGAGCAGCCATGAGTTCTCGGCGATCGCCGTGAGCATCGCCCACTCGAATCCGTTGCGGGCCGCGGCGAGCTCGGCCAGGGAGGCGACGGAGAAGTGGTGCATTGTCGTGGCCACGGCAAGCGATGGTGACCGGCTGCCCACCGCGCGCTGGATGCGCACGGCGTCCAGCATGGAGGCCCCTTTGCCCTCAAATTCGGCGGGCACCAGCAGCGCCGGGCCTCCCAGCTCGCGGAAGGTCTGCAGCGCACCGTTGCCGGGCTTCTCCAGCTCCAGCAAAGGAACCTCGCTGAGGAATTTGTCCAGCCCCGGGATGTAGCGCTCCAGGGTGTCTCGCTCGGCGCGCAGCAGATTCATGACGCGCTCTCCACCGGGACTTCTGTGTCGGATGCTACGAGTTCGGCGCTGCCGAACAGCCCACGCACGATCGAAATGATGTTGGCGATCAGCGTTCGCACCGCGATCGGCTCGAGCGCGTCGGCGAGGCTCGGGATGCCCAGGTCGAGCCTCGCGGAGAACAGGACCTCACTGCCCGGCACGGCCTCGACGCATTGCCATGAGCCGTCGAAGACGGCGATGTCGCCCTCGAGCTGGCGGAACTCGATGGTCAGGGTGCCGGGGTCGAACGTGTCCTCCTCGGTCCAGCGCAGCAGGCCGGCCCGGAAGGTGACCTCCCACTGCGACACGGTGACGTTCCCGGACACCTCGGTGACGACGACGTTCTGGACCGCATCACAGAGTGTGGGATACAGCTCGAAGTTGGCGAGCGTTGTGTACACGTCGCTCGCTGATTTGTGCGGCACGTGCAGCCGGAGGCGGATGGTACGCATCTGATCTCCTCAGGTCAGTAGCTGGGCAGGAACGGTTGCCATACGGGCGGCGGGCATAGCGCGCGCGACATGCCTGGCGGCCGAGATCAGGGCGCGTCCGAGCCAGCCGAGATCTGATGCGCCGAGGATCGCCGGCGGCGTCAGGCGCAGCACCTTGGCGGAGTTGAGCGAATAGGACGGGATGACGTGCTCCTCTAGCAGCCCGATCAGGAACTCGGCCGCGGCGTCGGGCGAGACGAAGTCGATGCCGATGAGCAGGCCCTCGCCGCGCACCTCGGTGACCAGGTGCGGGCAGTGGGCCGTGACGGCCTCGGTGGCGAGCGCGCGGACCTGCGGGCCGAGTTCGCGCGTGCGCTGGATCAGGCCTTCAGACTTGATGGCGCCGATCGTCGCGGTGACCGCGGCGGCCGCGAGCGGGCTGCCCGCGAACGTCGAGGAGTGCAGCAGCGGGTCGGCGTTCAGCGGCGCGAACAGCTGCGCGGACGCGACGACGCCGCCGACCGGCATCACGCCGCCGCCGAGAATCTTGCCCGTCAGCAGCACGTCCGGGGTGACGCCGGCGAGGTCAGCGCCCCACCAGGCGCC
>Ga0207664_10003608_pt1 | contig 10357 bp, 5 predicted proteins | sample LARL83metaG_FD_184349 | JGI IMG/M metagenome (GOLD analysis project Ga0207664, IMG submission 184349) | Corn, switchgrass and miscanthus rhizosphere microbial communities from Kellogg Biological Station, Michigan, USA - LAR L8-3 metaG... | ecosystem: Host-associated > Plants > Roots >...
CGCGCTGGCGCGCATCCCGCTCACCTGCGGCCTCACCCAGGCCGCGTTCGTCGCCCGGCCGGCGAACATCACTCCAGAACACGCGACGGCCGACGCGCTGGCCTTCCTGCGGGCGAGAGACACGGTTTACGCGATCGTCGCCGACCGCGAGACCTTCACCGACACCGTCCCGGCCAGCGTCCCGGTGACCATCGGCTGGGGCACCAGGGACCGGATGCTGCCGCCCAGCCAGGCCGACGTCGCGATGCGGCGGCTGCCGCACGCGCGCTTGGTGCCGCTGCCCGGCTGCGGGCACGTGCCGATGACCGACGATCCCCGGCTCGTCGCCTGGGTGCTCCTTGAGGGCAGCGACCGGTAACTGGCGGATCGGCAGCCTCGCCGCCTGGTACGCGTCGTCGATCAGGCGCATGGTCGTCACCGCGCTCGCCGCGGTCGTCGGGAACGGCTCGCCGTCCAGCACCGCGGCGGCGAACGCACGCAGCTGCCACGTGAACGTCGTGCCGGCCGCGGGGCTCACCCGGCCGGTTCCCGTTTCGGCCAGGTCGGCGCCGCTCTCATCGCTTACTAGGGACCCGCCGCGGGTCACGATCAGCTGTCCCTCGTGCGCGCGGATGAAGTTCTGCAGCCGCAGCGTTCCCTCGGACCCGATGACGTGCACATCGGCGAGGAACTGCCCGTCCCTGGTGAAGGCGGACTCGAACCAGCTCGTCAGGCCGGAGGCGAACGCGACCCGCGCCGCCGTCGCCCGGTCTGTCACGCGATCGGGCATCGGGTCGGCGACCGCCGCGGGAACCGACGGGTCGCCCGCGCCGACGGCCGAGCCGACCAGCCGCAGGCAGTCGATCGCGTAGCAGCCGCCGTCCATCAGCGCGCCGCCGGCGAGCCCATAGTCGTACCGGATGTCGCCAGGATCCTTGACGGGCCAGCGGGTCCACGCCTGCGCGTGCGACGGCACTCCGATCGCGCCGTCCGCCAGCAGCGCGGCCATCCGGCGCACCAGTGGGTGGTACCGGTAGTGCATCGCCTCCATCACGACCAGGCCCGACCGCTCCGCCACGGCCGCCACCGTCAGCGCCTCCGCGGCGTTCGACGCGAACGGCTTCTCGCACAGCACGTGCTTTCCCGCGTCGATTGCCCGCAGCGTCCACGGCGCGTGCAGCGAGTTCGGCAGCGGAATGTAGACCGCGTCGACGTCGGGCGCGGCAAGCAGTTCCTCGTACGACCCGTAGGCCGCGGGAATCCCGTACTGCAGCCCGAAGGCCTGCGCGCGGCCCGGGTCCCGCGTCGCGACGGCGGTCACCGAGACCGACGGCACCAGCCGCGCGGGCTCGATCAGCGCGCTCCGCGCGATCCGCGCCGCCCCGAGCACCCCGATCCGCAGCACGCCGCTCATCTGCGGCCGCCTGGGCGCCCGGGGGCCAGCTCTTCGAGCACCTCGCTCGCTCGCAGCACGGCCGCTCCTTCCTCGGCGGCCGGGTCGCCCACGGCCGGATCCCAGTTCAGGTCGTAGAACACCTCGGTCACCCCGCAGCTCTCCAGCCACGCGACGTCCGCGCGGATCTGCGGGTAGCTGCCCGACAGCAGGGGCCGCTGGCCCGACTCAGACCGCGCTTCCCTCCCGGCCCTGACCACTCCCCGGCAGACGATCCGCGCCGGCCCGCGCCCCGCCGCGGCGGCGGCGTCCTGGACGATCTTCGCGGCCTCCGCGATCCGCGACAGGTCGGCGCTGCTCGCGGTGACCCACCCGTCCGCGATCCGCCCGGCGCGTTCCATCGCCGGCCGGGACATGCCGCCGAGCAGGATCGGCGGACCCGGCCGCTGCACCGGCCGCGGGTCCTGCCGTCCGGGCGGGACCGTGTAATACGTGCCGGTGAAACCCGCGTCACCGGCCCACAGGGCGCGCAGCGCCGCGAGGTACTCCTCCGTCCGCGGGCCACGGCGCGCCATCGACGCCGCTGACCCGGTGAACTCCTCGGGCAGCCAGCCGCTGCCGATGCCCAGGTCGAGCCGGCCGCCGGACAGCACGTCCACGGTCGCCGCCTGCTTGGCGAGCAGGAGCGGCGACGCGAACGGGTGGCAGAACGTCGCCACCCCGAGCCGGATCGAGGACGTGGCGGCGGCGAGAAATCCCAGCGAGACCAGCGGGTCGAGCACGCTCTGGTACACCGGCGCCATCCGCGACCCGGCCGGGACCAGCAGCCGCTGGAACGTCCACAGCGACCGGTACCCGAGGCGTTCCGCCCGCCGGCCGAACTCCGTCAGGTTGCGCGGCGTCGCCCACGCGCCCGCGATCGGCGCCCCGAACCCGATGTCCATGGCCCCCACCCTAGTGACAGCCGGGGGAGCAGCGCTCACTCGGCTCGCAGCGCGGCGGCCGGGCGGATCCGGGCGGCGGCGACCGCCGGCCCTAGGGCGATGAGGTTCGCGACCGCGACCGTGCCGGCCGCCAGCGCGACCAGGCCCCAGGCCGCCGCGATGGGGACCGGCACGAATCCGATGTAGCCGGCGAACAGGTCCCAGCCGAGCCGCCCGGCGGCGATGCCGAGCGGTAGCCCGACGATCAAACCGGCCACCGCGACGGTCGTGGTCTGCCACGACATGGCGAACGCCGTCTGGCGGCGGACGAACCCAAGTACCTTGAGCAACCCCGTCTCCCGGCGGCGCCTGCCCACGCTCACCACGAGGGCGTGCACCAGCGTGGCCGCGCCGAACACCGCCACCGCCATTCCGAACAGCAGCGGGAAGTTCACCTCCCCGAAGTTGACCAGGCTGGTCGGGGGATAGGGAAGGTTGACCTCCGCCGGATAAGCCCGGGCGAGCCTGGCGATGTCGGCCTGGCCGCGCGGCCCGGGCGCGGCCGTGACCAGGACGTTACCGCCGACGCTGACGACGGTGCGCAGCCGGCACACGTTCTGGGCGGCGCCGGCCGGGAGCCGCCCGCATTGCGGGCTCAGCAGGCCGTCGAGGGTGAAGACCGCCCCCGTGCCGAGGCCGCCAGTGCCATCGCTGGGCGCGAACACCACGGTCCCGGTCACCAGGTACCGCGAGGTGCGGCTGCCGCCCGCGGGCTGCTGCGCCGTCACCCGCACTTCCGACCCGACCTGCGCGCCGAGCTGGCGCAGGGTGGCCGCGCCGAGCGCGACCTCGGACGTGGTGCGCGGCAGCCGCCCGCCGGACGTCACGACGGGGACCGGACCGCGGAGCCCCGCGCCCGCTAGCGCGCTGACGACGCGCCCGCCGATCATGACGTCACCGCCGCCGCCGATGGCGATATCCGTGATCTCCGGATCGTGCTCCAGGGTAGTCACGAGTGCCGAGAACTGGGCCGCGCTGGCCGCGTTTCCTGAGCCGCTCGGCGAGAACCACGCGTCGTACGGCTGTCCGTAGAGGGCGGGCGTGCTGGTCAGATGCCCGAGGCTGGCGCCGAAAACGACCGCCGCTGACAGCGCCGCCACGGCGAGCACCGACCCGAGCAGCGCGGTCCGTGCCGGTACGGCGGCCCGTCCGTGGCCGCGCTCAAGCGCGCGCCTGACCCCGATAAGCGCGCTCGGCGGCGCCCCCGCGCCCGCCAGCAGCATCGCGGTCCGCGACGGCCGGACCGAGCGTGCTGCCCCCGCACCGCCGCCGCGCACGGCACGGCGGGCGGTCCTGACCGCCGGCCAGGTGCCCAGGGCGAGCACGGCCAGGACGGCGACTGCGGCCCCGGGACCCAGCACGACGGTGTCGAACGTGAAGCCGCCGGACAGTTCGGCGATCCGCGCCAGGCCCACCGGTGTCAGCGGCGACAGCAGGACGGCCAGGGCCGTCCCGATGCTCGCGCCCGCCACCGCGACGAGCAGTGTCGCGATCATGCCGGCTCCGGCCAGCTGCCGCCAGGTTGCGCCCAGAGCGCTGTAGACGCCGTAGGGCTCGGCGTCGGCCTCGGCCTGCCGGGAGAGTGCCTGCGCCAGAACCACCATCCCCGCGAGCGCGGTCAGCCCGGCCAGCAGCCACCAGCCGAGGACCTGGGGCCAGATCGCCGTGCCGATCGAGCCGACCGCGGTGTCCGCGTCCGACACCGCGAACGCCCCGGCCGCGCGCGCCTGTGCCTGGAACCGGGGGAACGCGGCCGCCCCGCCGTGCAGCCGCACGAAAGAGAACGCGACGCCCGCGGTCCGCCCGGCCCAGAGCCTGGAGAACGACGCGGTGGTGTACAGGGCGTACGACGTGGTGGCGGCGAAGGGGAATTCGGCCTCAGCGGCTTCGATGCCGACCACTCGCAGCGTGACGGTCCCGCCCGCCGGGGTGACCGCGGCGCCGTTCAGGTATGCGCTCTGCTGCGCCGCGGAGTACAGCGGCACGCGGATGACGGTGCCGACGCCGACGCCGATGTCCTGCTGCATCCGGAACGACGCCAGCACCTCGCCGGGCGAGTTCTGGTCGGGCATCCGGCCGGCCACCAGCTTGACCATTCGCGGCAGGTCCGACGGTGCCACCCCGGACAGGTTGAAGTACGCGGGGTTGATGGGATGCGGGCACGCGCACGTCGGCGTTCCGGCCGCGAACTCGTGCACCACCGTCGCGGACGCCACATCGGGCCGCGTCGTCAGCGCTGGCATCGGCGCCGCGCTGATCAACAGCGCGTCGTAGCCGTGCGCCGCCACGAACTGGGGAAACGCCGTCGCGGTCCGATGCCCCGCGCTCACGGCGGCGAGCACGAGACCGGACAGCAGCCCGGCGAGCAGGCACAGCGAAACCCAGCCGCGCCAGCGGCGCAGCCTGGCGCGGAGCAGCAAGCCGAGCGCGTCCACGACTACCTCCCCACGGCAGCGTGCCCGCTAGGTGCCCGCGTGCGCCAGGATGCCACCCGGCGACACAAATGTGGTGATAGCACCATAGGACGTCCGGCCGTACGGTTGGGCCATGCCTGCCACCACGAGATCCGTCACGACCGACTTCTGCGCGGCGATGCTGGACGCCGCGGCCGGCCCGCTGCCGCCGGTCGTGTCCCGCGCGGCGCGCCGCACGCTGCTCAACGTGCTCGGCACCGCCGCCTCGGCGGCCGGGTCGCCGGCCGTGACGGTCCTGCTCGCCGCCGCGGCGGAGCAGGGGAGCGCCGGGGACGTCCAGGTCCCCGGCCTGGCGGGCACGCTGGACCCGTACTGGGGCGCGCTGGTCACTGGCACCGCGGCGCACCTGGACGACTTCGACGACACGCACCTGGCGACGGTCATCCACCCCGGTGCGGCGACGCTGGCGACGGTGCTCTCGCTGGCCCCGGAGGCGGCGCCGTCAGGAGCGGCGTTCCTCGGCGCGTTCGCGGTCGGCTGCGAGGCGCAGCTGCGGATCGGCAACGCGATTTCACCCGCGCACTACGACCATGGCTGGCACATCACCGGGACCTGCGGCGTGTTCGGCGCCGCGGTTGCCGCGTCGGCACTGCTCGGCCTGGACGCCGAAGCGGCCAGCCGGGCCCTGTCGCTGGCCGCGACGATGACGCTCGGGCACCGCGAGGCGTTCGGCTCCATGACCAAGCCGCTGCACGCGGGGAAGGCGGCCGCGAACGGCGTGCTCGCGGCGCGACTGGCGGCCGCCGGGCTGTCGGCGCCGCCCGATCCGCTGGGCCCGGGCGGCGTCCTCGAGGTGCTGGCCGCCACCGTGGACCGCGACGCGCTCGGCCGCGGCTGGGAGCTCGAGCTCAACACCTTCAAGACCTATCCATGCGGCGTGGTCGCCCACCCCGCGATGGACGGGGCGATCGCGGTGTCGGACCGGATCGACCCGGCGGAGATCACCGCGATCACGCTGCGCTGCCATCCCCTCGTCCCCGAGCTCATGGGCACCCTCCACCCCGCCGACGGCCTGCGGTCACGGTTCAGCGCCCGGCATGGCGTGGCGGCCGGCTTGCTGTTCGGCCGCGCCGCGCTGCCGGAGTTCAGCGACGCGGTAGCCACGGCCCCAGAGGTAGCCAGGCTCCGCGCCCTGATCACCCTGGACCCGGACCCGGGAATGGCGCGCGACGCGGCGATCCTGCGAATCGAAACCCGCTCGGCCGAGCCCGTGGAAGTCCGCGTCGAGCACACCCGCGGCAGCATCGCCCGCCCGCTCACGGACGGCGAACTCCAGGACAAGGTCCAGGCGCTGGTGACTCCGGTCCTGGGTGACGGCGCCGCGGACCGCATCCGCAAGGCGGTCGACGACCTCCCCGGCTCTAGCGATGTGTCCGGACTGCTCGCTGCTTTGCGTCCCTCCGCGGGGGCGCCGGGGCTTGGGGGTGTTCGCCGCGTCCAGTCGGCGCCCATAGGGGCACCGAACGACGCGGCGTCACACCCCCGGCGCCACGCGCCCGGCCCCGCGCAAGGCACCGCCACCGGCCGGTTGCTCGCGCTGGCGGCGCGTCCCGCGCCCACACCTGAGGCCGTGACGGCCCTGGCCCGCTTCACCCGTGCAGTCACCACCCAACAGGGCATCGCGACCGCCCGCGCCTTGGTGCGCACCCTCCGCCCGATGGGCGACGACGCTGCGGCGCCTACCCAGGGGGGAGGCCCCGCGCTGACGGCGTGGGTGACGGGTGCTGCGGCGTCCGCCGCGCCAGCGCCGGACGATCCGACGGTCGCGATGGTGGTCTGCGCTGCAGCCAAGGCGCTCGGGGATGAATGTCTCGCGGCCGTGGCTGCGGGGCTGGAGGCTGCCGTGGTGGTCGAGTCGGGACTAAACGGTGTCGCCGGGCCCGGGTGGTCGGTGCCGACGGTGGCGGCCGCCATTGGGGCAGGCCTGGCGGCCGGGGTGATGCTCGGGCTACCGGACGACCAGTTGCGCAACGCCCTTGGCGTCTGCGCCACCCAGGCGGCGGGGCTAAGCGCGGCGGCCGGGACCGACGCCGGGCCGCTGCAGGCCGGGAAGGCCGCCTTCAACGCGGTCGAGGCCGCCTTGCTCGCCCGCGCCGGCTTTACATCGTCGGCTGAGCCGCTCGACGGGCGCCGCGGGCTGTTCGCGCTGTTCCGCGACAGCTAGTCCGGTGAACCTCGGCGGCCAAGGCCAACCTTGGGCTTCTATGCCTTGTCGGGGAGGTGGACGATGGTTTCGGTGCCATCGTCCCAGCGCCACGGCACGTGGTGGCCCTGCAGGTGCACGCCGCCGATCCACCGGTCGATGCCGTTGACGGCGATCTGGTCGGCCTGGCCGGCCAGCACCCGCGCCCCGGTATCGGTCAGGCGCACGCCCGTTGTCCGCTCCACGGGGCGGCCGGGCGGGTCGAGGCGGAGCAGCGGGTGCGGCCCGGCCGCCATCTGGTCCATCCGGCGAAAGCACGTGGTGTCTCCCATGTACGGCCGCGTCTCCCGCGCCTGGGCCCGCACGAAGGCCGTCCCGGCGTCGGGCGCGCCGTCGGCGACGGCGGCCAGCACCCGCCGCTCGGTCAGCGACAGGCCGTCCCGCCTCGCCGGGTACTCCCGGCTGAGCCGGTCGAACGCATCGCCAAGGAACCGCAGCTCGCCGAGCCGGGCTGCGGCGATGGCGCCCAGGCCCTCGGGGCTGGGCGTCCGGAAGGCCGCCCACGCGCGGGTGGCCAGCTCGAGCGCCGCCGGGGTCAGCCGCGCGCACGCGTTGGTGTGCGGCAGCTCGCGCAGCTGCCCGGCGGTCAGCTCTCCCAGACCGCCGAAGCGGGCGATGCCCGCGTGTTCGCCGATGCAGATCAAGGTGATGCGCTCGGCGGGAACACCTAGATCGGCCAGGCGGGCGAGGATCTCGGCGATCTGCAGCTGGTCATACAGGTCCGCCTCGAACCACAGCACGTACTCCCCGTCGCGGTTGGCCTCCAGGGCCTGGTCCCGCTCGGTGAACTGGCGCATCGCCCCGGCGTACTCGGCGCTGTCGTGGCCGGTGAGGTATTCGGCCCTGATCCGGCGCAGCTCGGCCGGCGGCACCTCGGGCACCGGCCCCTCGTGCAGGATGTCACGCCAGTAGACCACGCGCCGCGCGAGCCCGGTCCCCGGCACTTCGGTGGCGTCGCCGTTGCTGATGTGCAGCGCCTCGGGCATCCACTCCAGCGGGGAATCCTCCGGCGTCGTGGCCGGGGGCCCGGCGAGGAGCCTGCTGCGGGCGGTCGCGTACGACTCGCCGGTCTTGGCCATCCGGGCGCGCACGCGCCGCTTGAAATCGGCCTGCCTGGTCATGATCGTCTCCCGCGTCCCGGCCGCGGATCCCCCAGCGATCGCTGCGGCGGGCGCACGACCGACCAATCAAGCCCCGGCCGAGAGGCGGGCCTCCCTTTGCCTCCGTCTGGTGACCCGGCTGGGGCGGGGTCGCCGGAGGTTAGGCGCGGACGGGCGCCGCCTCTCAAGGTACCCGGCGGCCGGCACGTCGCGCGACCCCGCCCGGTGAACGTTTGTGGTCAGCCCACTAGCTCGCGCTGACCGAGAAGTTGCTGAACGAGAAGGTCGCGGGCACGCCGTTCGTCGAGACGAGTTCCACGCCGTAGTCCACCTGGCCCAGCGTGGAGTTGCCGGGGATCCAGCCCTGGCCCATGATCCACTGGAAGAACGTGAGCAGGTTCATCGTCCCCGAGGTGAAGTTCGAGCCGGCGACGAACGCGATGTAGCTGCTGCCCTTCCAGACCGCCCAGGACCGCCCGTCGAGGGTGACCGTTTCCACCTGGTTGCCTGCCGGCACCTGGCCGTGGTTCTCCGTCCAGATCATGACCTCGGTCGAGCCCGAATTCGCGATGCCGTTGAGCCAGATGTCGTAGGCGTCCTCGTAGATCCCGGTACCGGGGCTCGTCTCGGCGAACGTGCTGGTGACCGACTGCAGCGACGAGATGGCCGGCTCGCTGTCCCAGTCCCTGTGCGAGTTCGGGTACGTCTTCACGTGCCCGTCGCCGTTGTCGTTGTTCATCGTGGCGGTGACGTACCAGTTGCTGTACGAGCAGGCGTAGAGGGTCTGGCTGACGCTGTACCCGCTGATCCCCCACATGTCGTTGTAGACGAAGTAGGGGTCCTGGTTCCACATCCCGTACTGGTCCGACGTCACGAATGACGGGTGCGTGCAGGTACCGGACCCGGCGGGCGGCGGCGCGCTCGCTGAGGGGCTGCTGGAGTGCGCGGCGGCCACCGAACTCGTCTTGGCTTTCGGCATAGTGGCCATCCGCGGGCTGGCCGCGACCTGCGGCATCGCCGCCGCCACGTTGCCGGCGCCGCCTCCAGCGCCGCCGACGGCGACATTCTTGACATCGGCCTGACGTGCGCTGCTGCCCGAGCCGCCGCCAGTCAGGCTGGCCGCGGCGAGGCCGCCGGCCGTCAAGACCGCGCAGGCCGCGGCGACGCCGATAATCCCGGCGCGCGTCAGCGGAAGCACCCGCTTCCCGCGCGGCCCGGCCTTGGGTGGGGTGTCCGCGTCCGCGTCATGCCTGGCGATAATCTGCCGCACGGGTCGAGATGCTACACAGCAGCAACGGGCGCAACATCGTAAACGCGCACAAGGCCGTGCGTGTCGCCGGCGTCGGCCAGTCAGTCGGTGCCGGACTCCATCGCGGCGCGGTCGAGCATCTCTTCGGCGTCGGCCGCCCGGTCAAGGGCGGCGATCGCGTCGGCGCCGCCCTCGGGCAGCGCGCCGATCAGCCCGGTCGAGGCTGCCTGCGCCGCGCCGACGGACGCCGGATGCGGGGTGCCGATCATGCCGATCGCGACGAACTGCTCGAGCTTGGCCCGCGAGTCGGCGATGTCGAGGTTGCGCATGGTCAGCTGGCCGATCCGGTCGGCGGGCCCGAACGCGGGGGCCTCGGTCCGCTCCATGGACAGCTTGGCCGGGTGGTAGCTGAACGCCGGCCCGGTGGTGCCGAGGATGGAGTAGTCCTCACCGCGCCGCAGCCGCAGCGTCACCTCGCCGGTGACCGCCGTGCCGACCCAGCGCTGCAGCGACTCGCGCAGCATCAGCGCCTGCGGGTCCAGCCAGCGGCCCTCGTAGAGCAGCCTGCCGAGCCGCCGCCCCTCGTTGTGATAGCTGGAAATGGTGTCCTCGTTGTGGATGGCGTTCACGAGCCGCTCGTACGCCGCGTGCAGCAGCGCCATGCCGGGCGCCTCGTAGATGCCGCGGCTCTTGGCCTCGATGATCCGGTTCTCGATCTGGTCCGACATGCCGAGGCCGTGCCGGCCGCCGATCGCGTTGGCCTCCTGGACGAGGTCGACGGCCGAGCCGAACGGCTTGCCGTTGATCGTCACCGGCCGCCCCTGCTCGAAGCCGATCTCGACGTCCTCGGCGGGTATCTCGACCGCAGGGTCCCAGAACCGCACGCCCATGATCGGCTCGACGATCTCGATGCTCGCGTCGAGGTGCTCGAGAGACTTGGCCTCGTGGGTGGCGCCCCAGATGTTCGCGTCGGTGG
>Ga0207664_10003609_pt1 | contig 10356 bp, 10 predicted proteins | sample LARL83metaG_FD_184349 | JGI IMG/M metagenome (GOLD analysis project Ga0207664, IMG submission 184349) | Corn, switchgrass and miscanthus rhizosphere microbial communities from Kellogg Biological Station, Michigan, USA - LAR L8-3 metaG... | ecosystem: Host-associated > Plants > Roots >...
ATACCACGACCGGTGATCTTCGCCTGGTGAATAATTCCGATCAGGACGTGCGGAATATCCATGTGACGGCGAATGACAATTACACCGCCCACATCGATCGCATTCCGGCGCATGGATCGGTCATCCTGAATCGCAATGACTTCTCCGGCCCGAATGGTTCGTTGGCGAACATCGATTCGGCGGTTCGCAATATCAAACTGGATGTGAATGGACAGATGCTGACGTACACGAATACGCAGCAGCCATAGAAGTGCGAAAACCCCGTTCTGACTCATGGAGCCACCGGCGACTTAACCCTCGCACGGTGGCTTTTTGTGCGCGCCGTTTAGCCGCCGCGGCCTCGCGGCGCTTGTGCGCAACCCGCACTGTTACGCCGCGAGGCCGCGGCGGCTAAACGGTAATTCTCAGGTGTGTTTCGAAGTAATCCCTAAATCCACTGATCCCGGATCATCTTGAGTTGTTGATAGTCTTCATCATGAAACCATTCGGGGCATTGGTCGGTGGGAATCAGGCGATTGAAGAAGACGTCGGCTTTTTCCTGAATCATTTCCAGAGTTTCGCCGTTGGCTTGGTAGCCGGCGTAGACGTCGTCTTCGGTGCAGGCGAGGCGCAGCGCCTCCCGGCCGGCGTGGTCGCGGACCAATTTCTGTAGATCTTTGTAAAACGCCCACACATGATCGTCGCTGATGCGCGGCGGAACACAGTGGCGATTCAGGGCGTGAGAGAGATAACGGACCTTGTCTTTCCAGAGCAGGCGCGGGTCCATTGCGAGGGTGATGTATTGACCGACCTTGGCGGCTTCGCAGCCGTGTGTGTCCCCGTGCTTCTGCGCATCGTGAGCGAGTCGGGAGTAGTAACTCTCGGGATGACCGATCTCCGGGATCGGCGGCAAAGTTGCTCGCTGCGTAAACATCGGCGACTCCCCGGCCACATTTGCGGCCGAGATGTGGAAAGGATCAGGACGTCGCTGACGTGATTGTACCTTCCAGAGGGGTTTCTCTACAAATGAATTACTTTGGTGCATTTAAATTTTCCTCACTCCTGGCGAAGCCCGCCGGCAGCCCATCTGCCGGGATTCGGGCCTCCAAACATCGGTTATGGATTCGAAAGAGAACAAGATTTCAGTTGAGCCGATAAACTGTCGGAGCGGAGGAAAGGCCGATAACATAGGGTTTTGCAGTCGTGGTTAGTTTTAAACCGTTTGTAAGCCCGCCCATAGACTTATGGTTCGGGCTGTTAAATCAGGAGTATGGCAGTGCGAATTATTCGATGCATTAACGGGAAGAACGAAACAGTCCATGCCGCGGTGGGTAAGGACGAGAAACCCCGGGCGATCCGGGGAGATATTTTCGGGAAATATGAAGTCACCGATGAGGTGGTGGAGGTCAGGAAACTGCTGGCGCCGGTTGTGCCAGCGATGATCCTGTGCATCGGGCTGAACTATCGGCATCACGCCGCCGAGAGCGGGATGAAGATTCCGGAGGTGCCGGTGCTGTTCGTGAAGGGAAATAACACGCTGCAGAATCCGGGCGATCCGATTTATTTGCCGCGGTTCATGCGCAGCGATGAGGTGGATTATGAGTGTGAGTTGGCGGTGGTGATTGGTAAGCCTTGTAAGAATGTCTCGCGCGAGAAGGCGCTGGACTACGTGCTGGGGTATATGTGCGCGAACGATGTGTCGAGTCGAGATTGGCAGATTAAAAAAGGCGGCGGGCAATGGTGCCGGGGAAAATTCTTCGATACTTTTGCGCCGCTCGGGCCGTGTCTGGTGACGACGGAGGAGATTCCGAATCCGAATGCGCTGAAGATCAAGACGGTTTTGAATGGCGTAGCCGTGCAGGATTGGAATACGAACGACATGATTTTTGATGTGCCGACGTTGATCGCGTTTTTGTCGGGATCGACGACGCTGTTGCCGGGCACGGTGATTTTGACGGGCACGCCGCAGGGCGTGGGGATGGCGCATAAGCCGGAACCGTTGTGGCTGAAAGCCGGGGATGTGGTGACGATTGAGATTGAGAAAATTGGGCAACTGACGAATCCAGTTATCGAAGAACCTCTTTAGCGCTGACGGCACAGTCACTTCAGTGACAGTGATTAATCATGAATGATCAAGCCGACATTCTCATCGACGCCCACGCCGCCCTGGGTGAAGGCGCGTTCTGGCACGCTCGCGCGCAGAAACTTTATTGGATCGATATTCTCGGGAAATCCCTGCACGTTTACGATCCCGCGACGAATACCGATCAGGCGATGGATCTGTGCCGGATGCCCGGGACGGTGGTGCCGCGGGCTTCGGGGGGTTGGCTGCTTGCAACGGAGGATGGGATCGGGTCATTTGATGGGAAGACGTTTACGGTGATGGTGAATCCGGAAAAGGATCGGCCGGAGAATCGGTTTAATGATGGGAAATGCGATCCGGCGGGGCGGTTCTGGGCGGGCACAATGGGGCGAAAACCTCAGCCGGGAATGGGATCGCTGTATCGGCTCGACCCGGATCTGAGCATCCACACGATGCTGACGAATCTGACGATCTCCAATGGCATCGTCTGGACGAGCGATGCCAGGACGATGTATTTCATCGACACGCCGACGCGCGCGGTCGCGGCGTTCGATTACGATCTGGCGACGGGGAATATTTCCAATCGGCGGGAAGTGATTAACGTTTCAAAAGATTTTGGTGCGCCGGATGGGATGACGATCGATGCGGAGGACATGTTGTGGGTGTGCCACTGGGGATCGGGGGAAGTCGTGCGATGGAATCCGAAAACGGGGCAGGCGCTGCGGCGGATCAAAACCGGGGCGACTCAAACGAGTTCGTGCACGTTTGGCGGGGCGAATCTGGATAAACTATTTATCACGAGCGCGCGCGATAAGAAGGAAGACGAGCCGCACGCGGGGGCGGTTTTTGTGGCGGATCCGGGAGTGAAGGGTGTGGTGTTGCCGGAGTCATCCATGTAGGGTGGGCTTTAGCCCACCAACGTAGATGTGGTGGGCTAAAGCCCACCCTACATCTCAGATTTCTTCCAATGGATACAGAGGTTTCCGGCGATGGCGGTATTCCAGTAATCCCATATTCGCTGTCGTAATTCCCGGTGTATCCACGCGAATGAATCGCGTGCAGACGGATCGATACGCGGCGACCGGCGCATGCACGCCTTTGGCGACGATCACCTGAAAATTTTTCGGATCGAGATCGCAACTGGTCATCATGCCAAGGCTGAAAGGCGGGGTGCGGCGGGAGGTGAGGAGAATAGTTAGACCCGTTTCGGTTTGCACCACGGCGCTCGGGCCCATGTTGAAATCGACGCTGCCACCGTGACGCGGGGTGTGGTCGCTATATTTGCCATCGTGAATTGAGCGGACGGTGACCGATGCCTGCAATGGTTCGCCATGCCGCGCGTCGGCTTTGGCGCCCATTTTTAGATTTGCGCGCTGGCCGGCGCCGGTGTTGATCGCGATTTGTGCGGCTTCGGGATCGTTCAGGCAGACGAAGCCGCGCACCTCGCGGCGATGTATCGCGTGCGCGATGATGGTGCCATCGCCGGGCGAACCGCCGCCGACGTTGTCGCCCATGTCCAGCAGACACACGGGGCCGGGCGTCGCGATCGCGTCATCAATCGCCTGCTCGACGGGGACCGATTGGCCCAGAAAATCTGTGCGATAATCGAGGATGTATTGAGCCAATTCGTCCGCGAGCTTCTGCGCGAGCGCGGGATCGTTGTCGGTGGTGACGATTGTCGTCGAGCCCATCTCCGCGACGTCGGCGTAGGGGAATCCGAGCACCACGCTGTTGGCGAGAACGCCGGGGCGATTGAGCATTTCGTCAGCAAATCCATAAAGCTCGCGGCAAGGGGATTCGGTGGTGTGCTGGCGTTCGATATTGATCTGGATGGGTGGAAACGCGCCGGCTTGGGTGGGCTTCACTTCGCAGCGCAGGGTGCGGGCTATCAGCTTGGCGGCTTCGATGCCGCGCGCGCGCTGATCGAGATGAGGATTGGTGCGATATGCGATGGTCGCATTGCACGCATCCACCATTCGCCGGGAGACGTTGGCGTGAAGATCGAGGGTGCAGATCATCGGCATTCGCGGGCCGACGGTTTTGCGGAGAATCGAAAGCCAATGCCCATCAAAATCGCGATGAACGGCGCTGACCGCAGCGCCGTGCGGCGCAACAAGCAGGCCTTCGAGATCACCGGCGCGGGCGAGTTCTCGCAGCGTGTGCTCGACGAGTTCGTCACAGCATTCCGCGGTGATTACACCACTTGGAATCGCGCGGGTATGCAGGATCGGCACCGCCTGGATATCGGCTTCCGCGAGGCCTTGAAAGAACCCGCCGACTTCGTGGTGAGCCGGTGAATATTTTTCGCGAATCGCGTCGCCGGTCAGAAAGACATCCCTGCGGAAATCATCGATCGTGGTAGGGCGATCGAGGAAGGTGTTGGACTCGTGCTGAATGGCGATGATGCCGACACGCATTGCGGTGCCTCGGGGATCCAGGAAGAGGAAGATTAAAACTCGAAATTCGAAGCTCGAAATTCGACTCAAATTCGAAATCCAAATGACGAATTTCGAATTTCGTCCTTCGTCCTTCGACATTGATTCGAATTTCGAATTTCGGGTTTCGAGTTTACGACCCCAACGGCTCCTTATACGCCACCACGTCGATTTCGTATTTCAGTTTGCCGAGGCAATTCACGATCGTTGTGCGCGCGGGATAAGGCTCCTGAAAAAACTCGCGATACAGGCGATTGTATTCCGGGAGGTCTGTCGCACTTGTCACATAACTCTTCACCTGCACAACGTGCTTTAGGGTAAGGCCACCCGCGGCAAGAATGCGGACGAGATTGGAAAAAGAGCGGCGCATCTCGTTTTCGAAAGTGTCTGAAACGATATTGCCTTCGTCGTCGACCGACGCCTGGCCGGAGACGAAGGTGAAATCGCCCGCACGAATGGCGGGTGAAAACGGGAGCTTGCTTTTGGGGACATTGGGGCCGGTGATCACTTCTGGCTTCATTGAATTTCTCCGTGTATGGTGGGAAAGCTATTGGAATTTGATCGAGTTGTCCAAGGGAGCATGAGTGTGAAAACGCCTGAGAAGATTACGTTGTCGATGATTCGCGAGACGCTGTACAGCGCGGTGGTGGCCGATGCGCTGGATGCGATGGGGTTTCGCAATACTTCGCCGCGAGTGGCGCTGCCGGCCCAGACCGGCATCGCGAAACTGGTGGGGCGGTGCAAGACGACATTGTGGGCGGACATGATGCACGACGATCCGCAGCCATATGAATTGGAGCTGAAAGCGGTCGATGCTTGCAAGCCGGATGATGTATTCATTTGCGCCGCGGGCGGATCGATGCGATCCGGAATCTGGGGAGAATTGCTATCAACCGCGGCACGGAATAGCGGATGCATCGGGACGATCGTCGATGGCGCGGTGCGCGATGTCGATAAGATGGCGTCGATGGGATTTCCGGTTTTTGCGCGTGGACGGTGCATTTATGATTCGCTGCATCGGCAGCGCGTGATTGATGTGGATGTCCCGGTGGAAATCGATGGCGTGCGGTTTGTGCCAGGTGATCTGGTGATTGCGGATCCGGATGGAATCGTTGTGATCCCGCGTGAAGCGGAAGCGGAAGCGCTCAAGCGTGCATGGGAAAAAGTGCACGCGGAGAATCATGTGCGCGATGAGATTAAGGCGGGGATGAAAGCGGTGGCGGCGTTTAAGAAGTACGGCGTGTTGTGATTGTACGATTTTACGATTTGAAATCGTGCAATCGTAAAATCGTCCAATCGTAAAATTCGATATGGAACTTTGGGACGTTCATTCTCACGTCGGTGTCGATCAGGGATTTAACCTGCGGCGATGGTGGCCTTATGGAGCCACCAGCCAGGATCTGCTGTTGCAGATGAATGCCTGCGGGATTTCGCGCGGGGTTTGTTTTCCATTTACGTTGCCGTCGGCGTTTGATCCGTATGCGTTTGCGGAATCGGGGAAGGTGGAATTGCTGCCCGGGCGGGTGCCGTTTGATCGGGAGAATGAGAATTTAGTTGCGGAACTGGCGCTGGTGGATGCGGAGAACCGGCTGTCGGCGCTGGCGTGTTTTGATCCGGCCCGCGAAATCGCGGGGCAGGTGAAAAATCTGGAGAAACTTGTCGGGCGCGTCGCGGGATTGAAGACACAATCGACGGTGTTGCAATCGCCCGTGCGGATGCTGATTAAAGAAAGTCGCGCGATTATGGAACTCGCGAAGCAGCATGGGCTGCCGGTGCTGTTTCATACTTCGCTATTCAAAGGCGATCTGTGGGCGCAGGTGCGCGATTGCATGGATGTGGCCGCGGAGTTTCCGACGGTGCGGTTTAATCTGGCGCATTCATTGCGATTCGGCAAAAAGTATTTGGAAGAGGCCGCGAAGATGCCGAACGTGTGGATCGATTGCTCGGCCCATCTGATCCACTGCAAACTGGCGACGGAGAAAAGTCAGTTGGTTGCGAGTGGCGACGAGGCAGTCGATACGGATTACACGAATCCCGTGCAGGTGCTGAGGGATATTCACGCGATATTGGGCGGGAAATATATGTGGGGTTCGGATAATCCATTTATGAGCTGGTGCGCGGGTAATTTGCGGGCGGTTTTTACATATAGGCAAGAGACGGACGTGCTGCATGCGCTGCCCGATGCAGTGAAACAATCGATGGGATGCGATGCGCCGAAGAAGTGGTTGTATGGAAAATGAACGCCGAGGGGTGGAGGAGTGAAGGAAGAAAAGAGAGGAATAATTCAGTCAAGAAAATCTTCTCTTTCTTTTCTCCACTTCTCCACCCCTCGGCGTTCATTAAAATGGTGAATCATGATTGATCTTAGAGGACATGCGGCACTGGTGACCGGTTCGAGCAAAGGCGTCGGGCGCGCGATCGCGATCGCCTTTGCGCAGGCTGGCGCGGATGTGGTTATTCATGGACGCGAGAAAGGCGCGGAAGCGGAAGAAGTAATCGCGACGTGCCGAAAGCATGGCGTGAAGGCGGATTTCATCGCCGGCGATCTTTCCGGGCCGACGGAAGCAGCGGTTGAGGACGTATTTTCTGCGGCGCTCGCGGCGAATCCGAAAATCGACATCCTCGTCAACAACGCCGGTCAGTTCTTCGACGTCGCGTTCGAGCAGATGACGCTCGATCGCTTCGATAAAACGATGCGGCTGAATGTGGCGTCGCCTTATTTTCTGACGCAGCGGTTTGCGAATCATTGGATTACAAATCTGGTGGCCGGGCGCGTGCTGATGATCGGGTCGATTAATGGTCGGTTGGCCGAACCCGGATCGACGGCTTACGACACCTCCAAGGGCGCGCTGGAGATGATGGTGAAAACGCTGGCCGCCAATCTCGCCGACAAGAATATCCGGATCAATGGCCTCGCGCCGGGATTGGTGAAAACACCGCAGACGGCGTGGATTGATACCCGGCCGAAACAGGCGGCGTGGATCGCGCATCACACACCAAATCATCAGATTCCGGATGCGGATGTATGCGGGGCGGGCGCGGTTTATCTGTGCAGCGATGATGCGTGGCATGTGCATGGGCAGATGCTGTTAATCGATGGCGGCATGAGCATCTGGCAGCACCCGCGGCCGATATGATGAACGCAGAGACGCGGAGAACGCAGAGGAAGAAGGGAGAGAGAGCATGGATTGGGAAGATGCTGCTGATCGATTCGGGGAAATGAGCATCTGGCCGCATCCGAGGGCGCTGTAGAAGAGTGTCAGTTGTCAGTGGTCAATTGTCCGTTGCACTGACAATTTATTTACAACTGCCAACGGACTACTGACGACTGACAAATATGACAGAAGAACAACTCCCAACTCCCGCACTTGTGATCGATCTGCCGGCCGTCGAGCGAAATGTCGCGAAGATGGCGGCGTATTGTCGGCAGCACAATCTCAAGCTGCGGCCGCATAGTAAGACGCACAAATTGCGCAGCATGGGGGCGCTGCAGATGAAACATGGCGCGGCGGGTTTAACTTGCGCAAAGGTCGGCGAGATCGAAGTGATGGGCGATGTGTGCGACGATCTGCTGCTGGCGTATCCGATTGTCGATGAGCATCGCTGCAATCGGCTCGCGAAGATTGCGGGCAGCAAGACGATTCGCGTGGCGGTGGACAATGCGGTTGCGATCGATGCGATCGGCGAAGCGGCGAGTCGCGCGGGAACTTCGGTTGGGATTCTCGTCGATCTCGATGTTGGCTTTCATCGCACGGGCGTGCAGTCGCCGCACGATGCGGTGAAGCTGGCCGAGCATGTGATGCGTCATAAGTCGCTGCGGCTCGACGGGCTTTTCTGTTTCCCAGGCCATATCAACCAATACCCCGAGCATCAGCCGGAACATTTGGCGAAAGTGGCGGAAATTCTCCAAGGTGCGATCGATGTTTTCGATCATCATGGATTGAATCGCCATATCGTTTCGGGCGGAAATTCGCCGTCGGCGATGAATGCGCATCTTGTTCCGCAATACACGGAAGTTCGGCCGGGGACGTATATTTATCAGGATTGGAATCAGGCGTACGGCCGATACTGCACGCTCGAGGATTGTGCGGCACGATTCGTCTGCACCGTCGTCTCCGATGCGGTGCACGGCAAGGTCGTGCTCGACTCCGGCAGTAAAACACTTTCCAGCGATCGGCTCGGAAAAGACTTGGAAAAGGGCGGATTTGGGCACATTGTCGAATATCCGCACGCGCGCATTGTGCGGCTGAGCGAAGAGCACGGGGAAGTTGATCTGGCGAATTCACCCGAGCGGCCGAAGGTGGGCGAACGCGTGCATGTGATTCCAAATCATGTATGTGTCGCGGTGAATCTGCAGAATAATGTCTGGCTGAAACACGCGAACGGGGAGTTGCAGCAGGTGCCGGTGGATGCGCGCGGCTTGATCGTGTGAGCCGCGAAAAACATAAAGATATAAAACATAAGAGCACATCGATGCGGCTTATGTTTCACGTCGTTATGTTTTACTTCGCAGCGACTGAGCGGAGTTGCTCCAGCGCGGTTTCGATCAACATCTGCGCCGCCTGCGGGGCGAGTTTCGATCCCATTGAGAGAGTTGTTTCGTAGCCGCCTCGGTCGAACGCTTCGGCGGTGGGGACGTAGCCGATGATGCCGTTGGCGGGGGCGATGATGTAGGTGCGTTTGAAGGGAGAGGCGGATTTTATTTTCAGGCCAATCGCGCTGAATGCTTCGGCGGGGAGTGAGACAAACGCAGTGTTCTCGTCGATTCGGATTGCCTGAATTTCGGCCAGCGCGTGATCGCGCTTGGCGTGTTTGGTGCGCAACTTTGCGATTAGTGTTTCGTATATGTGATCCGGGGCGAAGCGCTGACGGAGTTTGAAGTTTTCGCCAAGCGGGCCGTCGATGTCGCGGTAGGGTACTTTGATGGTCTTTCGACTCGTGAATAGACTCAGCGAAGTTTCATGCTTCATCTGCGGCAGCATGTTGAGCACCGTCGAGGCCAGCAGATCGCCGACGCGCTGTTTGTTATTCGTGTCAACTGCATCAGCGCGCAGCGGGTTTTCGTGATGAGTATCGCCAAGAGCGCCGTTGAGGAAAACCGTTGTGACATCGGTGCCGAGTGAGCGCTTGATTGTCTCGCGCAACACGCCAGGCCAACCGGCGGAGAGTCTCGGTTCGCCGCCGCCGTGGACTGGATGACAGGTAAAGTTGACGATCAGGCCTAGTGTTTTCCCGGCTTCATTCTGGATCGAAATGACGCCGACTTCCGGATCGATCGCGCCTTCCGCGCAGCGAATTTCCGGTCCGAAGGGGTGCGTTTTTACACTGCCGTCTTTCATGATGCATCGGCGGATGAACGAAACCCGGCCTTCAATACCGGACGCAATTCCCACATGCACGGGCTGGAGATTCGCGACTGCTTGCGCGAGTGCCTGGCCGACTTTTGTTACGAGTTGCGCGATGTAAATGGGATCCTTCGTCGCCAACCCCGGCGCCGACACCGGCGGGCCGGTGTGATTATGCGTCGCCGCGACGAGAACATTGCCGCGCGGAATCCCCAGCTTCTCCGCCGCATCGCGAATCGCCTCGGCCATCGGCCAACGAACCGACAAAATATCGAGCGAGACAATCGCGCTGCGCGTCTTGCCGTCGTCAAGCACTGCAACATTCGCCATCAGCGGATCGTCCACTGCATTAGCGAGGATCTTCACGATCCAACCCGGTTTTTCGCAGGGCAACTGCGGAGTGATGTCAATTTCAGCGAATGCGGCGTTCATGGGATTTAACAATAGCAATTCGACCGTCGCCATGCCACGCTTGACGTTTAACGTTATGCGTTATATCCTCCCATGGAGGTGA
>Ga0207664_10003612_pt1 | contig 10351 bp, 7 predicted proteins | sample LARL83metaG_FD_184349 | JGI IMG/M metagenome (GOLD analysis project Ga0207664, IMG submission 184349) | Corn, switchgrass and miscanthus rhizosphere microbial communities from Kellogg Biological Station, Michigan, USA - LAR L8-3 metaG... | ecosystem: Host-associated > Plants > Roots >...
GGAGGTCGGGTAAGCCGCGTTCGCGATCGGCACGGTGCCCGTCTCCGGCCCGCGCAGCGCCTGCGCCACCTGCAGCAGGTCGTACAGGCTGGTGCCCTTGTCGACGGCGAGGGCGCTCGCCGCCGCCGAGCCGAACGGCAGCGCGGTGAACGGGTTCAGGTACACGCCCGGGCTCGTCGCCTTCGACAGCAGAGCGGACAGGAACGCCCGCTGGTCCTCGATCCGCTGCAGGTCCGACGTGGCGAACGAGTGCCGGTCGCGGACGAAGGCGATCGCCTGCGCGCCGCTGAGGTTATGGCAGCCGGCCGCGAGGCCCTTGAAGCCCGAGTACGAGTCGGCCGGGATCGCGGCCTTGACGCAGACCTGCACGCCGCCGACCGTGTTCACGACGTCGGCGAGGCCGCCGAACCCGATCCCCATGTAGTGGTCGATGCGCAGGCCGGTGACGTTCTCGACGGTCTGGATGAGCAGCGTGGGCCCGCCGAACGCCAGCGCGGCGTTGATCTTGTTCGACCCGTGCCCGGGAATCGGCACGTACGAGTCGCGCGGGATGCTGATCAGCACCGGCTTGCCGGTGCCCATGTGCAGCAGCATGAGCGAGTCGGAGGCGTTCGCGCCCGCCGCGCCCAGGTGGAGCGTGGCCCGCTCGGCGCGGGTGATCCCGTCGCGCGTGTCACTGCCGGCGATCAGCCAGTTCGTCCCGGCCGACGTGATGGTGGACGCGGGCAGCGTGACGGTGCGGTGCAGCTTCCCGTTGAGCCAGAAGTAGGTGCCGCCCACCGCGGCCAGGATCAGCAGCAGCACGACGAAGATGACCAGCACGATCCGCCGGCCGTGCCGCCCCGGCTGGCCCCAGAACCGCCGGCGGCGGCCGCCGCGCCACGACTGGACGGCGGGCGGCGCGTAGCCGACCCCGCCACCGTAGCCCGAGTTCCCGTAGCCCGAGTTCCCGTAGCCCGAGTTCCCGGAGCCGGAGCCGGAGCCGCCGTAACCCGAGCCGCCGCCGTAACCCGAGCCGCCGCCGTACTGCGGCCCGCCCGCGCCCGAGGAAGAAGCCGGCGGCTGCTGCGGCCAGGCGCGGCCACCGCCACCGCCACCGCCACCACTACCGCCGGCACCAGGCGGCGGCAGCTGCGAGAACGAGGTCATGTCCCGCGTCGCGTCTGACCCGGCATCGCCGGCCGGCTGCTGCCCCTGGTACCACTTCTTCCACGGGTCGTCTTCGCTCATCGGGCATCCCTTCACCAGCCGTCGCCCCGTCGCCGAACACCTCAGGCCACCGGCGTTCCCAACCAGACAACGCTCCCTCGGGGGTTGAGGTTCAAACTCGGCGAATACGCGCCAGTGTACTTGCGGTAGGCAAGGCAGCCCCGCCTCGTTAGTCCCGACACGCCGCGACGGCCACGTCACCCTTGGTAAAACTCGCTGGTTAACCTGCGGAAACGTGGGAACATGCTTCCCGACGTTAGGCGTAACCGCGGAACGAGGGGGAACCGTGACCACGCAATTCACCAACGAGGACGGCAGCGAAGTCAACCTGGTCGAGCACCTGAGCCACGTGCACCAGAAGGGCACCAAGGGCTTCACCGACGAGTACCTGGCCAGGCTGCACAAGACGCTGCACCAGCGCAAGCACGACCCGCTGCCCGAGCACTCCCACCCGGAGGAGGAGACCGTCGAGCTGTAGCGGCGGCTCTGCCCACGGAACGACCCCGGGTTCTCCAAAAGAGCCCGGGGTCCTGTCATCGCCTAGGCCGGGGTGCCCTGAACGACGGGAAGCCAGGCGCGCATCGTTGCCGGGCCGCGGTTGGCCCACTGGTGGTAGGGGATGAGACGGGCCCGGACCCGCTCGCCCGCACCGCTGCCGGGCTCGGCGTGGTAGGGCCATTCCTCCTCGGCGAGCGCGGGCCGGTAGACGTCGATCGCCGTCCCGCCGTCTTCCGCGGCGATGCTGCGCGGGTCAGCGGAGATCTCGTTGACGCTCCACCCGGCGGGCAGGTCGGGCGACTCGAGCGCGAGCACGAGCGGGCCGCGCTCGACGGCGAAGGTGCCGCGGGCGGCGTCGATCCGCGGGTCGGGGTACGTGGCGCGGGCTTCGTCAGGGAAGGTGATGGTGACCGTCTCGCCCGCGCGGAAGACGCGCCGGATCTCGGCGAACCGCGCGGTCCGGACGGCCGGCGGCTCGCTCAGGTCGGCGTGGCCCCGGGCCCAGGCCGGCACCCGGAGCCGGAGGGTGAGCTCGCGCGCCGGCGCGTCGATGACCGTGACCGACACTGATCCGGCGGCCGGGTAGTCGCTGGAGACCTGCAGGGTAACGGCGCCGGCGGCCAGCTCGGTCGCGATGCGGTAGTCGCCGTACTGGTGCAGCTGGATGCCGTCGTCGCTGGCGGTGGCGAAGTACAGGCAGACGCTGGCCAGGGTGCGGGCGACGTTGGTGGGGCAGCAGGAGACCTCGAACCAGGGGGCGCGCAATCCCGACTCGGCGCGGTGCACGAGCTGGTCCTCGTCGGGCACGATGCCCGGCGTCCGCTGGTGGAGCGTGTTGGAGTAGTAGAAGGCGCGCCCGTCCGCCCGCGGCGAGGCGAGCACGCTGTTCAGCAGGGTCCGCTCGATGAGGTCGGCGTACTTGTCCTCACCGGTCGCCAGCAGGAGCCGCCAGCTCAGCATGACGGAGGCGATCGCGGCGCAGGTCTCGGCGTAGGCCCGGTCCGCGGGCAGCTCGAAGTCGTCGCCGTACGCCTCGTCCTGGTGGTGTGAGCCGACGCCGCCGGTGATGTAGGTGCGGCGGGACACGCCGTTCGCCCATTGCCGGCGGACCGCGGCGGACAGCCCGGCGTCGCCGGTCTCGGTCGCCACGTCGAGCGCGCCGGAGGCCAGGTACAGCGCGCGCACCGCGTGGCCGCGCAGCGTGGTCGCCGCGCGGACGGGGATGTCGTCCTGGAAGTACTCCTGGCCGAACCGGTGGGCCGCCAGGGTGCCCGTCCCGCGGCGTTCGACGAACAACCGGGCGAGCTCCAGGTAGCGCCGCTCTCCGGTAGCGCGGGCCAGCTCGGCGAGCGCCATCTCGATCTCCGGGTGGCCGCAGACCGCGGCCCGCCCGGCGGGCCCGAACTGGTCGTAGACGTGATCCGCCAGGCGACGCGCCACCTGCGGGAGCCGGTCGTCATGCCCGGTCCGCAGCCGTGCGACCGCCGCCTGGAACAGGTGGCCGAAGCAGTAAAGCTCATGCCCTGACTCCAGGTCCGAGTACCGGGCGGGCTGGCCCGGCCGTCCGAAGCTGGTATGCAGGTAGCCGTCCGGCTCCTGGGCGGCGGCGACCCGGTCCGCCAGGGCGTGGAAGCGGCGCTCCAGGTCCGCTGAGTAGGCCCGGCCCAGCTCCCAGGCCATGGCCTCGAGCAGCTTGTAGACCTCGGAGTCGACGAACTCGATGCCGGCGTGGGCGCCGTCGATGCGGCCGTCCGCCGCGCGGTCGAAGTTGCCGGCCCAGCCGGTGCGCTCTATCCATGACTCGCAGTGCCGGAGGATGGCGTCGGCGTTCAGCCGCTGTTTCTGCGCCCAGATGCCTCCGGTGGCCTTGACCTCGTCGGCGCCCAGTGGCCGCCAGACCGAAACCGAAGGCTGCACCGGTCCTCCCTGCTTAGCGGATGACATCAAGAACCTCGGCTCCTTCACGGGCGAAGACAGGGATCCGGTCGGGGGAGACGGCGACGCGGAGGGTGGTCCCGCCGTCGTGCCTGGCACCGCTGCCGGCGTCGATCCAGGCGGTACCGGCTGGCAGGTAGACGTCGCGGGCAGAAACGCCGGGTGCCAGGACAGGGGCGATGAGCAGGTCAGGGCCGAACAGGAACTGGTCCTCGACGCGCCACGCCTGCGGGTCGCCCGGGTAGTCGACGAACAGCGGGCGCATCGGCGGCAGGCCGTCCCGCGCCGCCGCCCGCATCTGCTCGTGGATGTAGGGGCGCAGCCGCTCGCGCAGTCGCATGGCCGCGGCGATGTGCTCGTAAGCGGGCCCGTATGACCACGCCTCGTTCGGGCCGCCGGTCATCTCGTGCCCGGTCGGGACGCGCGGGTAGCGGTCGCCGTGCAGCCGGAACAGCGGGCAGAACACGCCGTACTGGAACCAGCGCACCACCAGCTCCTGGTACGCGGGGTCGCCTGGGTCGCCGCCGTGGAAGCCGCCGATGTCGGTGGTCCACCAGGGGATGCCGGCGACCGCGATGCTCAGCCCGGCCCGAACCTGCTGGTTGAGCGACTCCCAGGTGGCCGGGATGTCCCCGGACCAGACCGCCGCGCCGAACTTCTGCGCGCCGGCCCAGGCCGACCGGCACAGCAGCACGGTCGGGTCCTGGCCGGCCGCCGCCATGCCCTCTGCGAACGCGCGGGCGTTGTCCCTCGGGTAGATGCCGGCCACTTCCGCACCAGGCCCCGCGTACAGGGACAGGTTGCCGGGCTGCGCCGGGTTGAGCTCGGGCTCGCAGGCGTCCAGCCAGAAGACCCGGATGCCGTGCGCCAGGTAATTCCGCTCAACCAGGTCCCAGACCCGCGCCCGGGTCCGCGGGTTGGTGGGGTCGTAGAAGGCCACCGGCATGGGCGCGGCCATGCCCTTGTCCTGGATGGTCTGCTGGAACTCCGCCCCCTGGTCGGCGCCCACCAGCAGCCCCTGGTCGTAGAACTCGGCGTAGTTCTCGCTCAGCGGTGACATCGTGGGCCAGATCGACACCATCAGCTCGGTGCCCAGTTCCTGCAGCTCGGCCACCATGGCCCCGGGATCCGGCCACTCCGCGGGATCGAAGCGGAAGTCTCCCATCGCGGACCAGTGGAAGAAGTCGGCGACGATGACCGACAGCGGCAGGCCGCGGCGCTTGTACTCGCGGGCGACCGTCATCAGCTCGTCCTGGGTGCGGTAGCGGAGCTTGGACTGCCAGAACCCGCTCGCCCACGCGGGCAGCTCAGGGACGTGGCCGGTGACGTCGGCGTAGCGGGCGAGGATGTCCGCCGGAGTTGGCGCCGCGGTGAGCCAGTAGTCGATCTCCCTGGCCTGCCCGGCCTGCCAGCGGGTGGCGTTCTCCGCGAACTCGACCCGGCCGACGGCGGGCACGTTCCACAGCAGCCCGTAACCGCGGTCGGACAGCACGAACGGGATGCTGACCTCCCCGTTCCGCTGCACCAGGTCCAGGGCGAGGCCCTTGAGGTTCAGCCGCCCGTGGGTGCGCTGCCCCAGGCCGTAAAGGCGCTCGCCCGGGTAGGCGGCGAACTGCTGATGGATCTCGTAGGCGCCGGCGCGGTTGCCCGTGAAGACCCGCGCGCCCGGCATCCAGAAGTGCTCCCGGCTCTCCGCGAGCAGCACGCCCTCGTTCGCGTCTACATAAGTGAGCAGCGGTTCCGGGTAGGCCGCGGCGGTGTCGAAGTCCACTTCAGCCCGCAGCCGGCCGTTGGTCAGCGACGCGCGGGTGCCGTTGATCGAGACCTTCGCCGGCGGCCCGGCGGGCGGTGCCTCGTCCAGGGCACCCGCGCTGCGGTCAGGTATCCGGTGCTGCGCGGCCCGCACCCGGACGCTGTCGGCGCCCCAGGCTTCGATGCGGATCACCTCGTGGCGGTGCCGGACCTCGAGAACGCCGTCGGCGTCGTTAAAGCTCACCATGCTGGATCGATTTTTCCCAACGTTGAACGGCGGGCGGCGCGGGCGCTCCGACCGGATGACTGACTGCGCGGTTATCTGCTCGAAGGGGTGGAGGAGGGGGAGAGGGGGGCGGAACGGAGGCCGGCTAGTCCTTGACGGCCCCCGCGGTGACGCCGGCGGCGACGTAACGCTGCGCGAGGACGAGCAGGACGGCCGCGGGGATCGAGGCGACCACGGCGGTGGCCATGATCGCGTTCCACTGCTGGTTGTTGTTGCCGATGTACGCGTAGATGCCGAGCGTGATCGGCTCCAGCGACCCGCCGTTGTCCAGCGTGTTGGCGAACAGGAAGTCCGACCACGACCACAGGAACGCGAACAGCGAGACGGTGACGATCGCGTTCCGGCTGACCGGCAGGACGACCGACAGGAAGGTGCGGACGGTGCCCGCGCCGTCGATGCGGGCGGCCTGCAGCAGCTCGCCGGGTATCCGCGACATGAACGCGGTGAAGATCAGCACGCCGAACGGGACCGCGATCGTCGAGTCGGCCAGGATGAGCCCCCAGACGGTGCTGAGGATGCCGAGCTTGATGTAGATGGTGTAGAAGCCCATCGCCATGACGATCGAGGGGATCATCTGGGCGATCAGCAGCAGGAGGCTCAGCAGGCCGCCGCCGGGCGGCCGCAGCTTCGCCAGCGAGAAGCCGGCGGGCGCGGCCAGCAGCAGGGTGAGCGCGACCGTGCCCGCCCCGACGAGCAGGCTGGTTCCCAGGTAGGGAAGCTGCTGGTGGATGACGGCGGAGTAGCCGTCGAACGTCGGGTCGAGCGGTATGAGGTTCGGCGGGCTCTTGCGCATGTCCGACGCCTTGGTCAGCGAGACGTTGATCATCCAGTAGACCGGGAACAGCATGGCGGCGGTCAGCAGCACGCCGGTCCCGGTTACCCACCACCTGCGGCGGTTCATGACTCCTCCAGCCGGCTGCGGACCCGGATGTAGACGAGCGCGAAGAGGAGCGCGATGACGATCAGCACGTTCCCGACCGCGGCCGCGGAGCTGAAGTCCGGCAGCAGCGACCCGAAGCCGAACTGGTACGCCCAGATCGCCAGGGTGGTCGACGAGGTCGCCGGGCCGCCCCTGGTCATGATCCAGATGATGTCGAACACCTTGAGCGTGTAGATGAAGCCGAGCAGCAGGGTGATCGCGGACACCGGGCGCAGCAGCGGGAAGGTGATCCGCCAGAACCGCTGCCAGCCGCTCGCGCCGTCGATCGCCGCGGCCTCGAACACGTCCGCCGGGATGCTCTGCAGCCCGCTGTACATGATCACGAGGTTGAACGGGATGCCGATCCAGATGTTCGCGATCAGCACCGAGGCCAGCGACCAGTTGGGGGAGGTGAGCCAGTTGACGTGGGCCACGCCGAAGGCGTGGAGCAGGGCGTTGACGACTCCCGAGTCGCTGTTCAGCATCCACGACCAGGTGGACGCGGAGACCAGCAGCGGCAGCAGCCACGGGATGAGGAACAGCGCCCGGAGGAAGCTGGACAGCGGGAACTTCCGCTGGAAGAAGACCGCGAGGGCCAGGCCGATCGCGAACTGGAACGCGATCGACACGAAGACGAACAAGGTGGTGTTGATAAGTGCGGGCGCGAACGTCGCGCTGCGGAAGACGCTGGCGTAGTTGGCGAATCCGGCGAACGGCGCGTCGCCGCTGACGAACGACGCGACCGTGTAGCTCCGGACGCTGAGGTCGATGTTCCGGTACAGCGGGTAGGCGTAGAAGGCGGCGAGGTACGCCACCACCGGGACGATGAACCCCCACGCCGCCCATTGCCCGCGGTGTCGGCTGGGTCGCCGTCGAGCGTGCTGCCCCCGGCCCCGGGCGGCGTGCGCCGCCCAGGGCCGGGGCCGCTCGGCGGACCGCGCCCCTGACCCGTCAGTTGTCATGGTTCTCACGTCGGCCTGCCGTATGGGTTGCTTCTTGCTTTGATTGCCTGAGTGCCTGGGTTACTTGTTGATCGCCGCCGCGGCGGCGGTCTGCGCCGCCGCCAGCGCGGCCGCTGGGGTGGCCGCGCCGCTCTCGGCCTTCTGCATCGCGGTCCACAGCTGCTGGGAGATCAGCGGGTACTTGGTGCCGAGGTTGTCGCCGGTGCGGGCCTTGGCGACGCCGACCGCGGTCACCCAGGTCTGCAGCGTGCTGTCGGCGGACACCTGGGCCTGCTGCCCGGCCTGGGTCGGGGCGACGTAGTTGAGCGTGTTGTCCGTGGTGACGATGTTGCTCGTCGAGGACAGGCACTGCACGATCTTCGCCGTGGTGGCGTAGGTCGAGGTGTCCTTCTGGACGGGGATGGTGAAGAACTCGCCGCCGGTCGGCACGGGGGCCGCGCCGCCGTTTTGCGCCGGGATCGGGATGACCTTAGCTCCCATCGTGGCGGCGCCGGCCTTCTGCCAGGTGCCGTTCTCGGCGAACGCCACGTTCCCGGTCTGGAACTCCTGCCAGGCCGTGGTCTGCGTGTCCTGGATGACGGAGTTCGGCGCGTAGCCGTCCTTGAGCCAGGTGGTCCACAGCGTCAGCGCCGCGACCGCCTGGGGTGAGCCGATGTCGGTCAGGTTGGCGCCGGACCCCCAGAACCACGGAAGGAACTGGAAGCTGCCTTCCTCGGTGTTGATGCCGGAGAAGGTGATGCCGGTCTTGCCGGTCGCCTTGACCTTGGCCAGCGCGGCGGTAAGGGTGGCCCAGCTGGTGATCGAGGCCGGGTCTACGCCGGCGGCCGACAGGATCTTGGGGTTGTAGTAGAGAGCCAGGGTGTTGGCGCCGATCGGCACGCCGTACGTCTTGCCGTCGATGACCCCGGCGCCGAGGATGTTCTGCGCGATGGACCCCGTGCTGAGGCCATTCTGCGCGGTCGTGGTCAGGGCGCCGGCCTTGGCGAGCGTGGAGACCACGGGGTTGTCGACCAGCAGGATGTTCGGCGACTTGCCTTGCTGGGCGGCCAGCAGGGACTGGGAGACGAGCGCGGTGGTGTCGTAGCCGGTGCGCTTGATCGTCACGCCGGCCTGGGTGCCGCACGTGGCGATCAGCTTCGCCCACGCTGACGAGGCGTTATACTGCGGGTAAGGGTCCCAGAAGGTGTACGTGCCACCGCCGCCGCTGCTGGCTGACGAGGCGGGGGCGGCACCGCTGCTAGAGCTGCTGGGGCTGCTTGAGCAGGCCGACAGGGCTGCAACGACAGCAGCACTGGTGGCGACGGCGACGCCGATTGTTCTCAATCTGCGGGATACCTGCACGGTCATTCCTCTCTGAACGACCGGCTTCCGCTGGCACGGAAGCCGTGGGGGGAGTGTCGTGTTTCCTTTTTCTTGTGTTTTGTGAATCGAATCGGTTCGACACTGGTTCGGTTGACACTGTGATTCGGTTGACCACTGTTGTTCGGTTCGGCGCTGCGGCCGGCTCCGGAAGGCGGCCGCGGTGCTTTGTTAGCTGGTGCTTCCCCGGTCGGTGATGTGCGGTGCGACGAGCTGCTCGATGCCGGAGGCGCTGACGGCCGCCGGGTTGAGCATGCGTTGCACGAGGGCCTGGACCGCGAGGCGGCCCAGCTTGTTCGGGGAGGTCTCGACCGCCGTGTAGGGCAGCGAGAACAGCTTCCCGAAGTCTTCTGAGAAGATGCCGACGACCGACAGGTCGTCGGGAACGCGGACACCGCGGGTGTACAGGACCGACGGCAGCGCGGCGATCACCGCGTCGTTGTGCACGATGAGCGCCGTCTCCTGCCGTCCGTCAAGGATCTCGTTGAGCTGCTGGTTGACGGCCGGCTGCTGCGTCTCGCCGTAGTAGGAGCGGACCCGGATGCCGTAGCTGGCCGCCCGCTCGAGCGCCGCGTCCCTGAAGCGCCATGCATAGGCGCCGCCGCGCTCGTAGACGTGCCGCCGCGGCGTGATCAGGATGACGTCCCGGTGGCCGAGCTCGTTGAGGTGGTCGACGAGCATCCGGCCGGCCTCGGCGAAGTCGAGGTCGAAGACGTCGAAGCCATCAGGGTTGCGGGGCAGGCCCACCATCGCCCCCGGCTGCTTCATCTTCCGCATCACCGGCAGCCGGGCGTCCTCGTACGCGACGTTCAGCAGGACGACCCCGTCGGCCATCCCCGAGCTCATTATCCGCTGTACCGCGTGCGGCCCGTCGGCCTCGGTGACCATCAGGATGTCGTACCCGGCCTCGCGGGCCACGTCGGCGACCGGCAGCACGTACTGCAGCATGGCGGGCGAGAATTCGTCCTCGAAGAACTGTACGAACAGCCCGATGACCTTAGTCTGGGCAGTGGCCAGCGCGCGGGCGCCCGCATTGGGAGTGAAGCCAAGCTCCGCGATGGCCGCCTCGATCCGCTCGCGCGTCTCCCGGGAGATACTCCTCTTGCCGGAAAGCGCATACGAGACCGTGCTACGCGAAACGCCCGCGCGCCGCGCCACGTCCTCGATGTTGGGCACCGTTGCCTACCTAAAAGTCGAACCGATTCGACCATGGTAACGGCGACCTCGCCAACGGTGCAATAGGTCCGCAATAGGAGTTTTGCGCCCCCTATTTTGGCAGCTCAGAGCCATCCACTTGCATTTCCTGGCCCTGCCCAAGCTCGCTCTCCGCCCGTTCTGCGCCCCGCCGAGCGAACCGATTCGATTTTGAACTAGCCCCCAGCAGCCGCCCCCGCCCCCGGGCCGCTTCGCGGCGCCCGCCCCCGGCCGCTT
>Ga0207664_10003615_pt1 | contig 10347 bp, 14 predicted proteins | sample LARL83metaG_FD_184349 | JGI IMG/M metagenome (GOLD analysis project Ga0207664, IMG submission 184349) | Corn, switchgrass and miscanthus rhizosphere microbial communities from Kellogg Biological Station, Michigan, USA - LAR L8-3 metaG... | ecosystem: Host-associated > Plants > Roots >...
TTGCGGCTTGTTTTTCAGGTTCCAGTAATAGCGGATCAGTTTCAGCGCGCTGTCATTCGCCTCCGATCCCGAATTGGCGAACAGCACGCGGTCATGACCTTCCGGCAAAACGCTCGCGAGTTTGGCCGCAAGTTCGGCAGTGTAGGGATTCGTCGTTTTGAAAAAATGATTGTAATAGGGAAGCGTGCGCAGCGCTTCGCATCCGGCTTCGGCGAGTTCCTTGTTGCCGTAGCCCACCTGCACGCACCAAAGCCCCGCCATGGCGTCGATGATCTTGTTGCCTTTGGAATCCCACAGATACACGCCGTCCGCTTTGGTAATAACGCGCACGCCTTCCTTGTTCAGCGCGGCGGTGTCGCTGAAGGGATGGATGTGATGGGCGGCGTCGAGCGCCTGCCAGTGCTTGGTGAGATTGTGGGTTTCGCTTGCCATGGCCCTGCTCTGTTTTCATTCGAGGGAAATGAAACGACGAAAACAGCAATCCCTATGGATTGAATCCGATCCGGGCGCAGAGAATGAGCAGGGCGAGTTTGCGCGTCATGGCGCGATCTTACCAGCCGTCGCGCCGTTAAATCCAGCGCCGGACACGTTTTGCGTAATCGTCGAACACAATACCGTATTGGCGACGCATCTTGGCTTCCTCGAAGGGGATGTGAACCCAGTTCGTGGTGATGAACATCGCCACCGGCACCGCATAGAGCGCCGCCGCACCGATCCACAGCGCCAGCCCCAGGCTGAATGTTACGAGGCCCAGATACATCGGGTTGCGGGTGAAGGCGAAAGGCCCGCGCTGCACGAGCTTCTTGTTGGTCTCGGAGGTCGGCATGATCTGCGTCCCCTCGACATGGAAAATATAGCGGCCCCAGAACGCGATGGCCGCACCCAGCGCCGTCAGCGCGATGCCAAGCGGAACATTTCCAAAATGTGGGAAAGCAAACGCCAAGCTCAGCGCGCCGGCAATCGCCAGATAAATGAACATCCAGACCGGCGGCGGGATTTTCAACATGTGCGAAACCTAGCGCGTTCGACGCGCGCCGTCACCCGGCTCATTGCGGCGCTCCGGTTTCCAGATATTTTTTCAGGCGCACCATTTGTTCGGTGAGCACGCCATCGGCGGCTTTTGGCAGGGCGCCGAAGCCGCCTCTGACATAGCCCGCCATTTCGTATGTCAGTGTGAGCGCGGTGCCGTCGCCCGCTTGCTTCAGTTCGAACGTCATCGTGCCGGTGATGGCGTGGGCCTGAAACGGTCCCAGCGCGCCGGAGAGGCGCAGCAATTTCCCGGGAGCCGCAAATTCAACCACCATCAATTGCACCGAACCGCCATCGGGCAGCGTCTCGCACCAGCATCCGCCCGCCGTCGCGTCCAATGTCATGTTGCCGGAATCGCCGGAGAAGCTGTGCTCGGAACTCCACCAATGCATGGGCGTGATGAGGCTTGCATAAACCTTGTCGGGAGGTGCAGCGATATGCACGCTTTCCTGTATCTGGAAACCGTTCGGCGCGACATTGCTGACCTCCGCCGATGCGGGTACGGCGCATGCAAGCGCTGCCACGACTACGCAACACGCAAAAAATTTCATGCTATCCCCCAGCGACGGCAAACCAACATCACCATATCGGAAATTTCCGCTGGCCGCGAATCAATCGGTCTTTTTCGGCTTGATGTTCAGATCGGCAGCGATGGTGCCGCTGGCGGTGAAGCTCGCGAGAAAGCCGTCGCTGGTCCAGATGAGCGTCGGTCGGCCGAAGGATTGAATGTCGCCGGTGATGATAACGCCGCAGCCCTGCTTCTTGCCAAGCGTGGTCCGCAATTCGCTTTGCAATTTGGCGATGTCGTTCGAGACATCGAACACGAGTTTGGTTTGAAGCTGCTGGCCCAGTTCGCTTCCGGCGAGCATGCGCATTGCCGCAAGGATCGCGTTTTGCGTGGCGATGTCGTAATGCACATTCGTGACGCGGATTTTCCCGCTGGCCGCATCGAATTGCGGAACGCCGCGCAGATAGCCATCGCCGCAGGCATCGAACCAGCCGAAGAAATCCCAGCGCTGTGCGATGCAGAACCGCGCCGCCACGATCACATCCTGCCCGGACGGCAGGAATTCGATTTTGGAAAACCGCACCTCGGCGCCGCCGACGCGGATGGGTTTATCGCGCAATCGCTGCATCGCCAGGTTTGCGGCTTCGTCATAAGGCAGCAGCACCGGCACGGAAACGGAGAATGTATCGGACGCCGCGGCAAGAGGTGCTGGCGCAGGCAAGGGAATCGGATTGGGTGCCGGCAAGGAATCGGCCACGATCACATGTGCGCGTGCATCGACGCTCAGCGAAACCACGACGGCATTGTCTTTCGTGAACGGCCCGGCGATGCGGATTCTTTCCGGCGCGATCGCCAGCCACGCCACCGGCGATTTGCCGACGCGGAACGGGCGCTGCACCTTGGCCCATAACCGCTTGGCCTGATCCTTCACCTTCACCGCCGTTTCGATATGGCGGTCGAAGGCTTTGAACAGCGGCTCCGAAAGATGCTCCTCATTGTGGTTCCACAGATCGGTGACGCTCATTTTCACCGGCCCCAATCTGAGATCGGCATTCGATAGCGTCACCGTGCCATTGGTCTCAGGCTCCAGTTTCCAGTCGGGGCCGAGCTTCAACGTGGTTTCGCTGTGCGCGACGCCAGTGGCGTTGGTATCGCCGCTGGTTTTCAGGATGCGCGATTTTATTTCCAGATGCGCCTGCACGGCGAAGGGCAGGCTCAGCGACAATTTTCCGTTCGCGGCACTCCCCGAAAAATCGCCTTTGCGTGTCGCCACCAGATCGAGATGGCATTTGGCGATGGCGCAATCCACTGGCTTGTTCTTCACATGCGCAATATCGGGCTTGGTCTTGTCGTTCAGCACATCCAGAATTTTGCTCACCGGAATGGTGAAAGTCGCCGACAAAGTGGAAAGCGGCGCGGGCGGGGCCTGCGGCGGCTTTGTGCGCACGGGCGCGGGCGCGCTGAAGCCGCAGCCCGAAAGCAATAGTGCGGTGAGCAGGAGAGCGGGGCGGAATTTCGTGGGGGTCATATAATGCAGGAACTCATCATGTGGCCATTGCTTTGCCGAATGCGGAAAAGATTTCACGCGAAATCGGGTTCTCGCTCCAGCGCCATTCGGGATGCCATTGCAGGCCGAGCAGAAAACCTTTCGCGCCGGGCATGGAAATCGCTTCGACGATTCCATCCGGCGCAATGGCATCGGCATGAAGCGGTGGAGCGAGCCTATCGATGCCTTGGGAATGGAGCGAATTCACTTCAAATGTTTTTTCGCGGACGATTTGTGCCAGCAGCCCGCCTTCCACGCGTACCTCATGGGCAGGTCCGTATTGCGCATCCAGCGGCGCGGTTTTTTCTTCGCGATGATCGCGGCGGCCTTCCAATTCCTGAATGTGCTGATGCAGCGTGCCGCCCAGCGCCACATTCAATTCCTGAAAGCCGCGGCAGAGACACAGCACCGGCGTTCCGGCAGCAATCGCTGCATCGAGCAGCGGCAAAGTCGTGGTGTCGCGATGCTCATCCTGCAGCACGCCGTCGCGCGGCGCCGTCCCGCCATAGCGATGCGGCGCGACATTGGAAGGCGAGCCGGTGAACAGCAGCCCGTCAACCGCCGCAAGAATTTCAGCAGGCGGAATCGGTTCTCCCAAAACGGGAATAAGCAGCGGCAGCGCGCCCGCGCCCTCGCGTATGGCGGCGATGTATTTTTCGCCCACCATATGAAAAGGATGCGCACCCACCACGCGGCGGTCGCAGGGAATTCCGACGATGGGTGGGCGGCGATGCATCGCCGCGATTCTGGCCCAGCAAGAGGGCCGGGGCAAGAAGCGTCAATTCAATGCGGCCCCGATCGGCATGCAGGAAAGGCCCGTATCCAGCCTGATCTGATTGGCGAATTCGCGCAGACGCTCCGACAGATCATGGTCGAGGCCGGGATGCAGCCGCACCGCTTCGGCGATGCGTTCCAACTCGTCGGCCACCTTGCGGTAATAGGCCTCGGCCTCGTCGTCTTCGATGGCGTAGCACATGCGCGCATATCCGGTATCGCGCGCAGTTTTTATCGCTTAACGGGTCTTAACGCATTGAGGGAAGTCAAAACTAGGTAGTTCACGCAATCGCGCTTAGTCGTCTTTGGTGAACTTGCTTTTGTCGTTCAGCACGAAAAGCGACGGCGCCAGATCGACGCCCGCTTTCATATCGCGCAGCGCCACGGTGGTTGAGAGTCCCTGCGCATCGACCACGGTCCATTGGCGCAGTTCCAGTTCGGGATCGCTGAACACCAAGGTGATGTTGCCTTGCGCGCGCATGCTGCTGGAGCGCGCCTGAATCACGAGCGAGCCTTGCTGATGCTCCACGCCGACAATGGCGGAGTTGTGCTTGAGGTTCACATCCTTGTCGAGAATGAGCTTGAGCGGCGTCGTCCATAGCGGATAGCGGTCCACCGTGTTCAGCCGCTTGTTCTGCACCGCCACCGTGGAACCATCGGAAACCAGCAATATCGGCGCGGGCGGTTCATATTCGAAGCGCATGCGGCCGGGCTTGTCGATATAGAACATGCCCTGATTGATCGAGCCGTCCGGATTGATCTGGGTGAACGCGCCTTCCAGCGTATGCATGGCATTAAGATAGGCGCTGACGCGGTCAAGATCGGCCTTCTGCTCGTCGCTCAAGGGAGCGTGCGCAGGCGGGAGCTGGCCTGCGCCGGACAGCGCGAAGGAAGCGGCAATTGCCAATACGGCGAGAAATCTGCGTCGCATGAAACCTGTCTAGACTGATTTTGTGGCGGAAAGAAGGATCAGGCGACCGAAGCGCGTTCGGCCGCGCGCGGCGCATGCAGCCCATCCACGATCAAATGCAGCACGCCTTCGAGTTCCCGTTCCAGTTTGGAAAGCGTGAGCTTCGACCAGAGCTGCGGATAACGGAACTTCATCACCGCGGCCTGTATCATTTCGGCGGTGGTCTCCGCATCGGCGAAGGAGAATTCGCCGCGCCGTTTGCCGTCCTCCAGAAGTTCCACCAGGATCTTGCGCTCGGTGGCCAGCATCCAGTTCGCATATTCGGGGCGCTCATGGGCGATGACCGTCGCCATCTCATAGGCGCGCGGTTCCTTGTCCAGCTTGTGATAGGTGCGGCGCAATTCCTCGAACAGAAGATCGTGCAGCCGGTCGCGCGCGGGGCTTCCCGGCGTCACCGCGATCTTGCCCAGTTCCTTCAGATGGCGCTGATAATCTTCGGTGGCGATGGCTTCGGCGATGTCGAGCTTGCCGGGGAAGAAGCGATACAGATTGCCGGGCGACATGCTGCAATCGGTGGCGACTTCCGCCATCGTGGTCTTGCCATAGCCGAAATGCGAAAAGCGCTTCTTGGCCGCTTCCACAATTTGCGAACGAATGGAATCTTTGCCTGACATCCTCGCGTTTCCCGTTATTTTTTCGTTCTTGTGGCTGAACATAATCATTTTTTCTGAATAATCAATAAACCGTTCAATCTTCCGCAACGCAGCAGGGACGCCGAAATTGGAAGAAAACAACGAAAAATCAAAGCCTTACGATAATATCGGCGTAATCGGCGCCGGCGCCTGGGGCACGGCCTTGGCCCTGGTGGCCGCCGAAGCGGGCAGGCGCGTCACCCTCTGGGCGCGGGAAACGGAGGTCCTCCGGTCCATCCGTGACACGGCAATGAACGCGCCATATCTGCCCGGCGTTCCGCTTCCCCCATCCATTGGCGCGACCGGCGATCTTGCCGCGGCCGCTTCCGCCGATGCGTTGCTGCTTGTGGTTCCGGCCCAGCATTTGCGCGAGACATTGAAGAATCTCGGAGCCCATTCGCGCGTGCCGCTGATGCTGTGCGCGAAAGGCATCGAACGCGGCACGGGAAAATTGTTGACGGAAGTTTTGGCGGAATGCGCGCCGCAAGCCGAGCCCGCGATATTATCCGGTCCGTCATTTGCGCGCGACGTAGCGCGTCACATGCCAACCGCGATCACCATCGCCGCGCGCATGGAAATCGCAAAGCGCCTACAGGCCTCGCTCGGCCATGGAACATTCCGCCCCTATGCCAGTGACGATCTCGCAGGTGTGGCGCTCGGCGGGGCTGCAAAGAATGTCTATGCCATCGCCTGCGGAATCGTGGACGGGCTCGGCCTCGGCGAAAGCGCGCGTGCCGCGTTGCTGGCGCGCAGCTTTGCGGAATTGTGCCGGTTGGGCGAGGCTTTGGGCGCTCGCGCCGAAACGCTGATGGGGCTTTCGGGACTGGGCGATCTGGTGCTCACGGCCACCAGCCCCACCTCGCGCAATTTCAGCTTCGGATTGGCTCTGGGCAAAGGCAAGCCGCGCGCCGAATTGTTCGCGCCCGGCCAGCCGCTGGCCGAGGGTGTGGACACCGCCCCCGCTCTGGTCGCGCGTGCGCGAAAGCACAATGTCGAACTTCCCATTGCCGAAGTAGTGTCGGAAATTCTGGATGGCAGGCTTGCGCTGCGCGATGCCATCCCGCGTCTGATGTCGCGTCCGCTGAAAGCCGAATAGGAGAAAGATATGCTTTTCGTCGTCACCGCCATGGACAAGGACAATTCGCTGGAATTGCGCATGGCAACGCGCGCCGCCCATTTCGACTATGCGCGCGAAACCGGTTGCATCAAGCTGGGTGGACCATTCCTCGATGCCAAAGGCGACATGGCCGGAAGCATGATTATCATCGAAGCCGCCGATCTCGCCGCAGCCCAAGCCTGGCACGATAACGATCCCTACAAGAAAGCGGGATTGTTCAAGTCCTCCATGGTCAGGCCATGGAAAGTGACGTTTAACCCAAGCAACGCGGTGTTCTGATGGCTTACTGGCTGTTCAAGACGGAACCAGAAACATTTTCCTGGGATCAGCAAAAGAAAAAAGGTGCGAAGGGTGAGCCGTGGAGCGGCGTGCGCAATTACGCGGCCGCCAAGCACATGAAGGCAATGAAGAAGGGCGATCTGGGCTTCTTCTATCACACGGGCGACGAGAAGCAGATTGTCGGCATCGTGGAAGTGATCGCAGAATACAAGCCAGATCCGACCGACGAGACGGGCAAGTTCGGGCTTGTCGATGTGAAGGCGGTGAAAGACGTCCCCAAACCCGTGACGCTCGCTACCATCAAAGCCGACGCGAAGCTCAAGACCATGGTACTCGTGCGCGAGCCACGGTTATCGGTTCAGCCGGTGACGGCGGAGGAATGGAAATACATCTGCAAGCTCGGTGGCGTGAAGGCGTGAGTTTTCTCTGCCGCAGCGATGCGCTGGCCGAAGGTGCTGCCAAGAGCATCACGCTGGGCGAAGGATTGGCCCAGCGCGAGATTCTTCTCGTGCGGAGAAACGGTCTTTTCGCCTATGTGAATTCCTGCCCCCATCAGGGCACGCCGCTGGAAACTTTCGCGGATCGTTTCTTCACCGCCGACGGCAAATTTCTATTGTGCTCCACGCATGGCGCACAATTCCGCATTGAAGATGGCGTCTGCGTTCACGGCCCCTGTCTGGGCAAGCACCTCACACCGCTTGCGATAAGCGAGGGCGACGGCGAAATCCGGCTGGTGTAAAATCCTGCTTCAGGTGTGCCGCTGATACAGCACCGTGCCGTCATCCTGCGTCACGCTGAAGACGTTTACGCATTGGGCGTTCTTCAGATTGCGGCAGACGAGATCGGCGGCGATCGTGTATTTCGAAACCTGCGTGACGGCGATGCAGACATAGCGTCCGGTGACATCGGTCTTGCGCGGTTCGGCGCTGGCGAGTTGGCCGAAGGGCGGGATAACGCCGAAATTCTTCACATTGGTCAGCGCCGTGGTGCAGAGCTGCTCGCCCGCCTGCGCATTGGCTTCCTCGGCACTTTGGACGGCCATGTTGTGCTGCACTTCGGACATCACGACCTGGCGCCGCGCCATGATTTCGGATCGCAGGACATAGGCGTAATAGCCGCCCGCGCCGAATGCGAGAATAAGCCCGCCGATGATGACGATCCGCGCCGCCAGATATTCGCGCGAAATGGCGCGGAGGCCCTGTTCCTGATCACTCATATGTCTGAAATCCCTCGGCTGAATTCATTTCATGGTGGGAATGTTGAAATCGGGGTTTTCGCGGACGCCGCCTTTGGGCCAGCGCGCCGTCACGGTCTTGATCCTGGTATAGAAGCGCACCCCCTCCGGTCCATGCTGGTTTACATCCCCGAATGCCGAGCGCTTCCAGCCGCCGAATGTGTGATAGGCCAGCGGAACCGGGATCGGCACATTGATGCCCACCATACCAACTTTTACGCGGCTCGCGAACTCGCGGGCGGCGTCGCCGTCGCGGGTGAAGATGGCGACCCCATTGCCATATTGGTGGCTTGAGGGCAGGGCGATGGCCTCGTCGAAATTCTGGGCGCGGGCGATCTGCAGCACGGGGCCGAAAATCTCGTCCTGATAGGTCTTCATTTCGGGCTTCACGCGATCAAACAGCGAGCCGCCCAGATAGAAGCCCTTCTCATAGCCCTGCATCTTGAAGCTGCGGCCATCCACCACCAGTTTCGCGCCTTCCCTCACGCCCATTTCGATATAGTTCAGCACCTTCTGGCGGTGCTCGGCGGTGACGAGCGGGCCGTAATCGGCGTCGGGATCGGTGGGCGGGGCCACTTTGAGCGATTCAACTTTGGGCTTCAGCCGCGCCACCAGCGCATCGGCCAGCTTGTCGGTCACCGGCACAGCCACCGAAATCGCCATGCAGCGTTCGCCCGCCGATCCGTAGCCCGCGCCGATCAATTCATTGGCGACCTGATCCAGATCGGCATCCGGCATGATGATGGCGTGGTTCTTGGCGCCACCCATCGCCTGCACGCGCTTGCCATGCGCGGTGCCGCGCGAAAAAACATATTCCGCAATGGCCGACGAGCCGACGAAACTCACCGCCTGAATATCGGGATCTTCGAGAATGGCATCAACGGCTTCCTTGTCGCCGACCACGACATTCAGCACGCCGGGCGGTGCGCCTGCTTCCATAAACAATTCGGCGAGGCGCAACGGCACGCTCGGATCTTTTTCCGAAGGCTTGCAGATGAATGTGTTGCCGCAAGCGATGGCGACGCCGAACATCCACATCGGAATCATCGCCGGAAAATTGAACGGCGTGATGCCGGCGACAACGCCCAGAGGCTGACGCATCGAGTAAAGATCGATGCTGGGGCCCGCACCCTCGGTGTATTCGCCTTTCATCAGATGCGGGATTCCGCAGGCGAATTCGATCACTTCGATTCCGCGCTGGATATCGCCTTTGGAATCCGCGATCACCTTGCCGTGCTCGCTGGAGAGCATTGCCGCCAGCTCATCCATATTCTTTTCAACGAGCGCTTTGAAGTTAAACATTACCCGCGCGCGGCGCTGCGGATTGACTGCGGCCCATGCCGGAAATGCCGCCCGCGAGGATTCCACGGCCTTGCGCATTTCCCCGCGTGAGGCGAGCGGGGCCTTCGCCTGCACTTCGCCGATGGCCGGATTGAAGATGTCGCCGAAGCGGCCCGATGTTCCTTTTACCTTCGTCCCGTTGATGAAATGGGTCAGCTCTTTCATGGCGGCGACCTTTCGTTGAGGGCGATGGTTTAGCCAAGCCGGGCCACCCTGCGCAAATGAAAAGGCCGCGCAACTCGCGCGGCCTCATCAATTTCCTCTGGCGCGGTGTTTAGCGCGTCAGTGCAACCTTGCGGCCGTCTTCCACGCGCGTTCCTTCATAGGAATCGCCCTTGGGCTTCAGACTTGCCACCAGATTGCCCGATGGTGAGAGAAGCTGCAGCTTCTCGCCCACTGTCTTCCAATGGCCGATGGCGTCGAGGCCGCTAGCGCAATCGCTGCCCGGCGCGGCGGTGCCGCCATCCGCCAATGTCAGGGTGCAAGGCGCGCTTGTGCCCGTTGTCAGCTTCCAGGCGCCCACCAGAGTGGTGTCTGCCTGCGCGATAGAAATGCCTGCCAAAGCAAGCCCCGCCGCTACAGTCAGTGCGCGTAATTTGGTCATGTGAATCCCTTCTTCAATGTTTCCTATTCACAAGATAGGCACACTACCCCATTTTGTGAATGGCAATTTGCGCGAAATCAAAATGATTTATGGCGCTGTGGCCTTTGCGCCATTTCTCCGAAAAAGCCAGGCAATTGCTGGCGTAGCCAGAATCGCAACTGCCAGCTGCACCGCGGCGAAGGGCAGAACATCTATCGGCCTGATCCCGGAAAAGCTGGGCGTGAAGGCCCGCGCGATGGTCACCGCCGGATTGGCAAAGGATGTCGAGGCGGTGAACCAATAGGCACCGGTGATGTAAAGGCCCACCAGCGCC
>Ga0207664_10003616_pt1 | contig 10347 bp, 4 predicted proteins | sample LARL83metaG_FD_184349 | JGI IMG/M metagenome (GOLD analysis project Ga0207664, IMG submission 184349) | Corn, switchgrass and miscanthus rhizosphere microbial communities from Kellogg Biological Station, Michigan, USA - LAR L8-3 metaG... | ecosystem: Host-associated > Plants > Roots >...
CAGCTGGGTCTTGCCGACCCCCCCGCATCCCGGTCACCGCATGCACCACCCGCACCCGCCCCCCCGGCCCCGGCGCGTCCAGCTCCGCCAGCAGATCAGCCCGCGGTTGGAACCCGGCCGGCTCCTGCGGGACATCCCCCACCACCACCGGGACCGGACCAGCGCGGCTCCCGCCGCTGACATCACGGCGCCTCTCGGCCAGGTCCCGCAGCGAGCGCTCCACCAGCTGCCCCAGCCCGGCCGGGTTCCCGAACGACCCCGTGACCAGCCCGCTGTCCCGGACCCGGGCGCGGAACGCATCCTGCCGCGCCCCGAACTCGCGGTCGATCAATTGCGACGCCGGGATACCCAGGTTGTCGGCGTCGGTGTCCAGCACGAACACCAGGCGGTCCAGGCCCGCCTCGGTCGCGGCCTCGAACTCCAGCTCCGTATACGACACCTCGGGCATGTCCCGCACCGGGGAACCGTACCGGGTACCCAGGATCCCCACGTACACGTCGCACCCCCGTACCCGGTCTATGCATAGCTGCGCGGGGACCTGATCGGCGGCCGGGAAGTCGGCCATGTCCACGATCACGTGCCCGGCCGCGGAGATGGCCCTCTCCACAGCGGCCACATACGACGCGCCTCGCGGGAACTCCCGCAGCTCAGAGGTGTGCGAAAGGAACACCCGCCACCCGCCGATATCACCGGAATCGTTTAAGCCAGCCAACCGGGTCACCCCCTCCACCGGTAACACCTTAAAACCAGCCAGCCACCCCAGCCAGCACGCGGGACCCTACCGGTCAGAAGGCGCCGAGGCCGTGACGCACAGGTATCCCGCCGTGCCAGTGCCAGTGCCCGCTCTGTGTTTCCTCTGAAAGACTCCGGCCCGCGCAGCTAGAGCGAAACTCCTATCAGGACGGCCTTAACGGGTGGCGGTGGGTTCGCATGACCTGGCGGACACCAAGTGCAGGTACACAGTGCGGCCGTCACCTTCCCCGCTCTGCGGCACGATCCCGCACCCGCTGCCGTGCACCGTGGTACCTCTGCGTGCACGATGGACGCACTGCCCCGACGGGCACGGTGTTGCCGTGGTGCACCCAGGGACGATCAAGCGCCCGGACAGGATCAGCGCCAGGCGTCCCGGGTCTCTGCCTCGGGCCAGCACGGTCTCCCCCGTGCAAAGCACCAGGCGGGACAGGAGACCCTGCTCGCCAACTCCTGCTCTCCAAACCCTGCTCTCCAAACCCTGTCCAACCCGACTCCCGAGCCCGAGCTCGACTCCTATCTAGCTCGACTCTGCCTGTGAGAACTTCTGTACGGTTTGATGGCGGTCCGCCGGGCCGCACGCGCCGCCGCCACGGCGCGCACGCCTCCGCTCCCAGTACGGCGGCGTCAACGCCGGTCGGCTGGCGCGAAAGGCACGAAATCCCTTGGGCCGCCGCTGACATACAGCAGTCTTCGGGGCCACAGCGGATTTGACAAGGGAACCTTCGCGATGGCCCACATCCGGCTAAAGGGGGCAGGCCAGAAGCCAGCCCGGCCGCCAGACAGCGTAAGGGCCATCGCCCTTGTCAAATCCGCCGCTCCGTCTCCGCGATCGGGCCCATGCTTCCTCGGCAGTCCGGACCACTGTGTGCGACGCTGCTGAGCACGAGGGATGAGGCTGGCCATCCTGCGCCGTGCCCAACATGACAATTGGCGCCTCCAGGTAGCGACCCACCGACGCTATAAATCTTCTCCGGTCATGGAGCCACCTGCTGTGCCATCAGCTTGGCGCCGTCACTGTTTGGATGGGGCCAGCCGGGAAGCGCGACTTCCCACTTGAAAACGCCGGCTGCGACGTTTGTGATGAGGAGGGGCTGGATGAGAGATCCGTTGTCGTGGATCGCCGATGCATCTGTGTTGACGAACCTAACCCCGGTTGGCAGGGATCCCTGAATCGTTTGCGATAGAGATTTGATCGCCGACTCGAATGGTTGATCGCACGAACTCGGCGCGCCGCCAGTTCCGGCAATGTCGTAGTAGCTGCGCCAGGTGACCTGCACACCCGAGTCAGCACGTGTGAGCATGCCCGCGATGGTGGACACGCCGATCTTGATGTTAGGCACTGCGGAACCCTTGACGGTCGGCCAACCCGTCCAGGACTTGAGGTCGTTGGCGCACTGCTTCTCGGTGTACTTAGAGTTGCGCCCCACCTTGCTGTTCGACGCGATGTTGATAAGCAAAGGACCCCAGTTGGTGTCGTCGATCCCGGCGGTGATGACGACGTGATTCCAGGATCCGGCGTGAGCGGGACTCTGAAGGATGTTGATTGCGTCAGCGATCGGTGTCGATACAGCTTCGGGCGACGAGCCGATGTAGCTCTGTTGGCAAGCATCCTTTCCACCGGTGAGGACGTCCGAGGTGCTGAATCCGCTTCGGGCGAGGTTGATGTAACCGCCGAGTTGCCACTTACTGGGCAGTGAAGCTTGCAAGGCCGTTGACACCCAGAACGGATAACCGTACGACGGGTCGTTGCAGTATGTCGTCGACAAGTCGGTGTCCCGGTGGTGCCCAGAGGTCACTGAGTCACCGAGCGCAAGGACCATGGGCTTCGGTGGAATCGTGATTTCCGTCGAGCCACTGGACGACCTTGCCAGGACCCAAGGGCCCGCACCTCCTGCGCCGACAGCACGAACGAATAGATGCCAACCCGTTTCGGAGGGGTTGGTGTCGGAAAAACTCACACTGCAATTGCCGGACACATTGGTGCACGTCTGCGTACTGGTCGTCGGCGCTGTGGACGTAGAACCCGGCGCGGCCCAGCCGTACTCGAACGATGATGCCGAGGGCGACCCAGGGGCGAGAGTGATGCTCAAACCACGCCTAAGCATGTGGTCGGTCGCCGAGGGCGCAAGCAGTGCCGCCGTATCGATCTGCGGGCTCGAAGGCGGAGGTGGCGTGCCACCGGTTCCACTGCCCGCTGGCCAGTTCTTGCCTTCGGGAAACACCGGTCCGATTCCCGGTATGTCGACCTGGTTGATCTCGTAATCGGTTGGTCCGGCGCTGTACTGGCCGCCGGTGAAGTGGCTGCTCGCCAGGTAGATACGTCCTGGGGCGATTGCCAAGCCGGACAAGGGGTTGCCGTATGACTGAGGGTTGGGGTCAGGGACCTGCAAGTCGATGGGCGGGTTGAGCGGCGCACCACTGGCTGTGTATGTGAAGGCTTGGACTGCCCAGCATGTGTCGTGCCCGCTCTGGCACTGCCAGGTTGTGTTAAGGCCGACCACGATATTGCCGGACGTGTCGACGGCGAGTTGCGGGTCCGGATATGTGACGGCGGTCGTCCCGGACGCAAGCGGAAGGGCGTTCGCCCAGCGAACGGAGCCGTCGGGGCTGAGCAGGGTCACCGTTGGGAGGATGGTGCCGTCGCCGCCGTAGGCGACAGCGATGCCACCGTCGGGAAGTGCTCCCAGCGCGACTGGGTCACCGTTTCCGGTGCAGTTGGGGCCTGGGATCGTCTTGCTCCATTGAATACCAGACGGCGTTACACGCTCGATAGAGATCGATTGCGTGGAGCAACTACCCCATGCAAGCTCAACCGAGCCGTCACCGGCGCTCGTGGTCGCGGTTGGAGAGTTGGGTATCGAGTACGTCGCTACCTCGCTGCCCTGAGCCGTGTAGTAGGCGACCTGTGAGGCGGTCACCAGCGCCACGGCACTGGGGTAAGGGAAAAGAATCTTCTGATCGCTGACGATATAGTCACTCACGGTCACGGGTGCAAATGCAGGAGCGCCGGTCGCCGCGTTTAGCCCGACAAGCCGCCGATCCGTCGTGAAGGCGTAGACGACGCCGTCCGGGCTCAGCGCTATCGCGTTTCCGGTTACCGCTCCAAGGTTGCTGGTGCCGTCGGCGGGCCAGATGGGCTGGCCAGTGGGACCGTGCTTCTCGACCGTGCATGACCCCCCATTGCAGCGCGTGTAGTAGGCGTTGCCGGCATCGTCGTACACGGGAAGGTGGTCAAGATATGTGGGGTCTGCGGCCGTGTCGTTCCAATCGACCGTGCCGGTCGGACTGAGTTGGACGTTGAAAGCAGGCCCGGCGGAGCTGCCGTTGCTGTGGGCTGCAACGCCGCCAGCCGGGTCGCTGGTCAGCGGTGTCCAAGTGGCGATTCCAGGGAAAACATAAGGCCAGTTGCTTCCACTGGAAGCGCCCGCTGACTGAATGCCAAGCGAGACCGCCGCACTGGCACCAAGCAGCGTAGCCATGGCCACTGCGATCATCTTCGTCCTGCGCGCGCGACGTCGATGCTTAGCCATATTCCCCCCACAAATAACCCGCGGCGAACCCGCGTCGACGCATCGTAGCAGGGCCAAGAGCCGGAGCACACCAGGTTCTACCATCTCGACCACAGCTGGTTTATCGACGGTGAGGATCACGTGATCTCCGTCGCCGCGTACAAAGCTACACATCAATAGCACCGCTGATATCACCCTCCGCGGCCATCCCGGGTTCGTTCCGACAGTTACCTCAACAGTCTCGGCACGAGCACGACGATCACCGTCGTGGGCTGATCACCGCTGAATTTGGGAGCGAGTCGACGACGGCTATCGCATCCGCGACTGGGACGCGATCCGAGTGACGATGGAGCACCTCCAGCTGCCCAAGGAACGCCAGGCGCGCAGGGCACAGGCGCGTAACCCGCGCCGAGCAGGAAGAGATGCTGGTACCCGCGTCGCCGAGGGACTGGACCCGCCGCGTCTGGTCTCTTCTGCTGCTGATCGCCATGCGGCTCAGGAAGAAGAACGCAACCTCGGCCAAGTCGGCGCCTCGCGCAGGGTCTGAGAGCCGGTGTTCGGCACGCCGAATTCGCCCGGGTGCTCAAACCCGTGGCTGCTGAACAGCGAGCCGCCGTCGGGTTCGCGATCACTTTCCCTTACGCTTACGACAGCCAGGCCAAGGAGGGCGTGATGGCAGCGGGTAGAGGTCATCCTCCAGGACGACATCGACGGCAGCCCGGCCGAGCAGACCATGCGATCTGCGGTGAACGGGACCTCATACGAGATCGACCTCTCAAGCGAGAACTCACGGGCTCTGCGAAGCTCGCTGGTCCGGTACATCGAGCATGCCCGCAAGACACCCGGCGGGCCTGCCCAGGCACGGGTCCCGCAGAAGCGCACTGACACCTCGGCGGTGCGCGAGTGGGCCAGGGCGCACGGCAAGCAGATCAGCGATCGGGGCCGCGTTCCGGCCTCGGTGATGACGGAATACCAGGCTGGGCAGGGCTCCTAACACGGCCCCTCTACGTTTCATCTGTGTCGCCTCTGAAAATGGGTAACAGGCGTCGCCAGAGCGATGGCCGTCGGGGTACTACGGGACGGCAGCCCAGTGATCGCCAGCGGCGGCGATGACACGGTACGGGTGTGGCGGCTGGCCGACGGCACCCTGTTCGCCGATCCGCTGGACCTGTCTGAACCGGTATGGGGCGTCGCCCATCATGGCAACATTAGCGTCACCGCGGTCGGCGGGGACATCGCGATCCACCACCAGTCGCTCCATGACCCATACGAAATTGCTTCCTGTTCAGCGGCCTCGGCCGACCGATACGACCATCGGATAATGGCCGGTTATCCGGTACATCGGCAGCGGACGCCTCGACGGCGATGCTCATGGCGCGCAACGGCCACAGTCGACTCCCTCGCGCATCCGCACGCCCCCGGTGCGACGCCCATAGCTTCGTGAGTATGTCGCACGCAAGTACAAGCGGACGACGACCCTTGGTGCGGACGTTGGCCGTTACGGAGAGCGAACATCCGGCTAGGTAGTTCACGCCGTCCTGGGGCCTCGCTCCGCCTTCTCGGTCCAGCGGTCGAGGTTGGCGCGGGCGAGCAGGGTGTCGGGATGCTCTGGGCCGGACACTCGCTCGCGCACCGGCAGCAACTGAGCGAGCAGATCGCGGGCGGCGGCCGGGTTGCCCGCCTGCCCAGTCCAGCGGGCGAGTTCGTTCCGGGTGGTCATTGTGCGCGGGTGCTCCGGGCCGAGGGCGCGCTCGAGCAGGGGCAGGAGCGAGGCGAGAAGGTCTCGGGCGCCGACCGCATCTCCTGCCTCTCCGGTCCAGTTGGCGAGGTTACCGCGGGTCCTGAGGGTGTCTGGGTGGCTAGAGCCAGACACCCGTTGCCGCACGGGCAGCAGTTCGGCGAACAGATCGCGGGCGGCGGCCGGGTTGCCCGCCTGCCCGGTAAAGCGGGCGAGGTTAGCGCGAGCGGTCAGTGTGTCCGGGTGCTCCGGGCCAGATACCCGTTCAAGGACGGGCAGCAGGGTGGCGAACAGGTCCCTGGCGCCGGCGGGGTCGCCCGCCTGCCCGGTCCGGAGGGCGACCCCGTGCCGGGCGTCGAGGGTGTGCGGGTGCTCTGGGCCGAGGACCCGCTCCTTTACGGGCACCAGCTCGGCGAGCAGGTCTCGGGCGGCGGCGGGGTCCCCCGCTTCCCCAGTCCAGCGGGCGAGGGTGTGGCGGGTGAGCAGGGTATTTGGGTGTTCTGGGCCGAGGGCCCGCTGCTCGACGGGCACCAGCCCGGCGAACAGATCCCGGGCAATGGCCGCGTCTCCCGCCTCCCCAGTCCAGCTGGCAAGCTCGTGCCGGGCGCCTAGGGTGTCCGGGTGCTCTGGGCCGAGGACCCGTTCGCGTACCGTCAGCAGCGCGGCGAGCAGCTCCCGGGCGGCGGCCGGGTCCCCCGCCTGCCCGGTCCAGTAGGCGATGTCATGCCGGGCCATCAAGGTGTGCGGGTGCTCCGGGCCGAGGACCCGTGTGAATACCGGCAGCAACGCGGCGAACAGGTCGCGGGCGGCGGCCGGGTCCCCCGCCTCCCCGGTCCAGAAGGCGAGGTTACTGCGGGCCACCAGGGTGTGCGGGTGCTCCGGGCCCAGGACCCGCTCGTAGACGGGCAGCAACGCGGCGAACTGGTCCCGGGCGGCGGCCGGGTCCCCCGCCTCCCCGGTCCAGAAGGCGAGCTCGCGGCGGGCATCCAGGGTGTTCGGATGCTCCGGGCCAGACACCCGCTCGCGCACCGGCAGCAGCGCGGCGAACTGGTCCCGGGCGGCGGCCGGGTCTCCCGCCGCCCCGGTCCAGCGGGCGTGATTGCTGCGGGCGCGCAGGGTCTCCCGATGCTCCGGGCCCAGGACCCTCTCCTGCACGGGCAGCAGCGCAGCGAACAAATTCCGGCCTTCGGCCAGGTCCCCCGCCTCCCCGGTCCAGCGGGCGTGCTTGCTGCGGGCGCGCAGGGTCTCCCGGTGCTCCGGGCCCAGGACCCGCTCGTAGACGGGCAGCAACGCGACGAGCAGGTCGCGGGCGGCGGCCGGATCACCCGCCATCCCTGTCGAGCTGGCGAGGTCACTGCGGGCGGCTAGGAGGTGAGGGTGCTCCGGGCCGAGAATCCGTTCCCTCGCCTCAACTACTCTGCGATGGAGATCCCGGGCGGCAGTGTAACTGCCGCTCCGTCCAACATAATCGGCCATCCGCGCCATCCCGTCGCTGTTGTCGGCGAGAGCCGCCTGGGCGTGCGGTAGCAGCGCCGCGTATACCGGCCAGGTCCCAGGGGGAGCGGCGTCGCCGGGAATCGCGTCCTCGATCAGGGCGGCGGCGGCTTGCTGCCATCGGCTCGCCAGCCCGGCTGGCATCTGATCGGCGGTGACGGCCTGGACCAGCCGGTGTACCGACACCGAACCGCCTGCGGCCGGGGTGATCAGCGAGTACCGGCGCAGCGCCGCGATCGCGTCACCGGCCGCCAGCAGGTCCTCCAGCAGCGGCATCAGTACCGGCGCCACCTCCGGGGCGAGCCGTCCGGTCAGCCCCGGGCGGGGTTGCAGCAGCAGGCGCAGCGGGATCGCCTCCGGCGCGCAGAACGCTAGCAGCCGCAGCAGCCCGGCCGCGCCCGGCGCGTCCTGCCGCAAGTCCTCAAACGCCACCGTCCAGGTGGTGGCCACGGTCCGGCTGTACCCGGTCGGCTCGCCCCGGCGCAGCAGGTCCGCGCGCCGCTGCCGGAACAACGACAGGTACCCGGCCAGGCTATCCCCGCTGGCCTGGGCGTATGCGGCAGCCCCTCCAGCGCCAGCGGCAGCCCGCCCAGCTCACCAGCCAGGGCCAAAGCCGACTGCCGGTCCGCGTCGCCGGTCCGGCCGACCAGGAACTCCGCCGCCACCTGCGGGTCGAGCACCGGCACGTCCCAGCGCCTGGCCAGGCGGCCAGATCTGGTTCCGGCTGGTGACCAGCACCCGCCCCGGCCCGGCCGGGGGCACGAACCGGGCCACCGAGGCCCGGTCGGGCGCGTTGTCGAACACCAATAGCCACGGCATCGGGCTGGCGGCAAGCACGCCGTGCACCACGGCCACCGGGTCCCCGCGGTCGGCGGCGCCGAGCTGGGCGGCCAGCTCGCCGAACCCGGCCGTCAGCACCGCCGGATCCTCAGCGCCGAACTGCCACGCCACACCGACCTCGCCGAGGTGGCGGTGAGCGTACTCCAGCGCCAGGCTGGTCTTGCCCGCCCCGCCCAGCCCGCACAACGCCGCCACCCGCAGTCCGCCGTCGTCGCCCCCGGCCAGCCGGGGATCCAGCTCGGCCAGAAGCTCTTCCCGTCCGGCCAAGAACACCGGCCGCGGCGCCAGCCGCAGCACCCGGCCAGCTGTCACCAGGGCAGCCTGGCCCTCGTCCCGTTTCGCCAGCTTGTCCAGCAGGCCCTGGATCCCGGTGCTCAGCCCCTGGATCAACCCCTGCAATTCCCTGAACTGCGCCGGGCGTACCTGGCGCGCCACCTCGTCCCGGAACGCAGACACCAGGGCGAGCCGCTGCGGGTCGGCCAGGTCGGATAGGCTCACGTCGGGGATGCTGGTGCGCAGCAGCGCCACCCGCGGGATGCCGCACTCGCCGGCCCGCCGGAACTCCAGGTGAGTGATCGACAGGCCCTCCGGATTGTCGTCCGAAGGCTGAGACCCGTACCGGTGCCCCAGGACCAGCACGTACAGGTCACACGCGGCGACATCGTTCAGGCAGCTGTCACGCACGGTGTCGCTGTCGGGCAGGTAGCTGTCGACCGCCTGATGCCGGGCCAGCCGCAGCCAGTCCAGTACCGCCCGCCGTTCCTCGATCAGGTCGGCAATCGTGGACGACACATAGACCCTGGCCAACTTCACCCCCAGGCCGCCCTCGCTCAGTGACCCAACCATCGCACGCTGCAGCCCGGCCTGCCACCCTGTAAGACCGGTAAATACTGGGAGGCCTATTTACCCGCAGTCGCCAGCCGAACAGCCGTTCGGGTGCGGCAGCGACAGCCACTCCGTCGACCCAGGTTGCCGACCATATCTGCAGGGATGATCGCGTGCCCCCGCGACCGCCAAGCTGTCACCATCTGTAGCGAGTCGCCAGTGCCCACGGTTGCAATGTCAGGTGTCCGGCGAGCATGTCCAGGCCGGCTGGAGCCGTCAGGGTGAACGTCACTGCGTCATCGTGAACATCGCCCCAGGGATTGCGGTCAAGCCATTCGATCGGCCGTATCCACGACCTGAAGTGACGTTCAACGTTCGTCATGGATGTCAGGAGCTGGCCGCCGGCGCTAGGTAGGCGGATACTGCCTAGCCTCGTCGGCGTGGAGGTTCGAGCAGGGCGGTGATCTCAGCGACGGCTTCGGCGCCTGGGCGGACGTATCGCATCGCTGTGCGCGGGTTGCGGTGCCGGGTCTTGGCCATGATCAGCTGCAAGGGGATGCCTTGCTCGCCGAGGTGGGTCGCTGCAGAGTGGCGGAGCTGGTGCAACTCCCACCCGGTGTACCGGGTGAACAGGACCCGGGCGCGGTCATAGCCGAGCCGGGCCCGCCCGGTGACAGGACACAGGTCCCTGGCCGCGGGGCGGCAGCCGGGGCCAGGGCGGCGCTCGGACAGGAACACCGGTCCGGCCTGGCGGCCGCGGGTAAGGCGGGGCAGCAGGTGCGCGGTGCCGGAGCCCCAGCAGATCCATTCGGTGTCGCCGCCCTTGGACCGGATCGGGGCGCGGCGGGCGTCCAGGCCGGGGGTCTTCGATGTTCAGCGCCAGCATCTCGCTGGCGCGGGCGGCGGTCTCGTACAGCATCCGCCACAGGGTCTTCTCCCGCAGCGGCACGTCGCGACGGGACAGAGCCCGCTCGATCGCGGGCCGGGGTACCGCGCGGGTGGCGTTGAGGTGCTCGCGGCGCCGTTCGGCGCTGGCCGGCAGGACCGGGGCGGGCAGCCGTGTGGCGGCGCACCAGGACAGCCAGGCGGTCACGGCGCCGCGGTTGCGATTCCAGGTCGCCGGGGCGCACCGCCCCCAGAGTTGCTCCAGCAGGCCGGCCAGTTCCTCCCCGCTGACCTCGGCCAGCG
>Ga0207664_10003620_pt1 | contig 10339 bp, 13 predicted proteins | sample LARL83metaG_FD_184349 | JGI IMG/M metagenome (GOLD analysis project Ga0207664, IMG submission 184349) | Corn, switchgrass and miscanthus rhizosphere microbial communities from Kellogg Biological Station, Michigan, USA - LAR L8-3 metaG... | ecosystem: Host-associated > Plants > Roots >...
GGCGGCTGGATTTTTCTGGCCCGGTGTTCCACCGGCACAGAACGGTTCTGGCCCGATGTTCCACCGGCACAGCTCTACTGGTCCGATGTTCCACCGGGCCAGAACGTCCCGTCGGCCGGGTGAAGCAGGCGGGGCGGTGGTGCCCTAGGCCAAGGCGGAGACGCCGCGGCTGGTCAGCTGGCGGGCGATGATCATCCGCTGGATCTCGCTCGTGCCTTCCCAGATGCGCTCCACCCGCAGCTCGCGGAAGAACCGCTCGGCGACGTTCTCCCGCATATAGCCGCGGCCGCCGAAGACCTGGACGGCGCGGTCGGCGACCCGGTCGGCCCAGGAGCCGCCGTCGCGGCGAGCGACCCGGATGATCCCCCCGGCGAGAACCGGACGATCGACTTCGGTTACCTGTCGCTGATGCGGTCGAAGCTGGCATCGCGGTTGCCGTGCACGGCCGGGCTCGGCATCCGGCGCGCGTGGGCCGCGACGATCGACTACACCCCCGACCACCTGCCGATCATCGGCGCCGCTCCCGGCTACGGCACGGTGTTCGTCGCGTCGGCGGGCGGGGCCGGCATGATGTGGGGCCCCGCAGTCGCGCGGGCCGTCGCGGACGTCGCGCTAACCGGCACGACTTCCGTCGTCGATACCGCTGACCTGGGACTGGACCGGTTCGACGCGAGCGGCCGCAGTAGGCTGGCCGCCGACCCGATCGCCCTCCCCTTCCCGGAGAAGCTGGCGGTGGAGTAACCACCGGGCCGGCGGCTGGCCGGCCGTTCCCGGGTGCGGCGCGTTGCCCCGGTAACGCCGCCCCCGTTCCGTACTCCCTTGTTGCACTGCCTGCCCGAAGCAGGCGGGAAGCCGGCCACGCTCGGTCCCGGGGACGTCGCGGTGTTCCCGCGCGGCTGGCGCGGGCCCTGGGAGCTGCACGAGACCGTCCGCAAGGTCTACGTGGTGTTCTGAGCCGGCGCATTCAATGCCCTTGGCCGCGGAAGGACTCATGGGCTTGGATCGTGGCATGGACAACATCGCGGGTTCCCTGGTGACGGCCTTCGACTACGTCTGGGAGCGGCTGGCCGGCCGGCTCGGCGGGCTGACCGATGAGGAGTACCTCTGGGAGCCGGTGACCGGGTGCTGGTCGCTGCGCCAGGACGAGCAGGGACGGTGGCGGCTCGACGGAGGCGGGGGCGGCGGCCCCGCTCCCGACCCCGTGCCGGTGACCACCATCGCCTGGCGCCTCGGCCACCTCGGCGGGCTGGCGCTCGGCGGCTTCGCCGACCGGCTGTTCGGCGAAGGCAAGCTGACGGTAGAGCAGCTTGACTTCCCGCCTGGCGCCGCCGCGGTCTCCGCGTTCCTGGCTGAGCACTACCGGAACTGGCGTGACGGGATGGCCGGGCTCAGCCCCGAGGAGTGGACCGCGGCGCTCGGGCCGGCCTGGGGGCTCTACGCCGAGTCGAGCAAGGCTGACCTGGCGCTGCACGTGCTCGATGAGGTGATCCACCACGGCGCGGAGGTCGGGCTCCTGCGGGACCTGTACGCGAACCGCTCCTCGCTGCGCGGCTAAGGCAGCCAGCGCGCTCAGCTGGTGAAGTCGACGCGCATGACGACGGCGGCGGACGCTGGGGCGGCTGACTTCGGCGAAGCCCGCGTCGGCGAACGCCTGGACAGCGCCGACGTGCAGCTCGCCCCAGGTGATCTCCTTGCCTGGCTGGGTGCGCATGGCGTACCCCTCCAGGGCCCGGGCACCGTTCTGCCTGGCGTAGCCGACCGTCGCGGCGGCCAGGGCGTAGGTGATGGCTCGTGTCGGTAGCATGGATCACGGACATTCTGCTTCCGTGATGCTGAGGCTGGTGGTCGCCGGTGGACCGGACGAGCGACGCGCAGGAGATCAGCCCGACAGCCCGGGCGCTGCTCGCGCTCGAGGCGATCCAGAACGTGCCCGGCATCACCGCGCAGCGCCTCGGCGAGCGCCTTGGCGTCACCGAGCGGGCCGCCCGGCGCTACGTCGCCATCCTGCGGGAGGCGGGGCTGCCGATCGATTCCGTCAGCGGGCCCTACGGCGGCTACCAGGTCGGGCGCGGCCTGCGGCTGCCGCCGCTCACCTTCAGCGCCGCGGAAGCGGCCGGCCTGGTCATGGCGGTGATCGAAGGGCACGGCGCCGCGGCCGACCCCGCCGACCTGGTGGGCGGCGCGCTCGCCAAGATCCTCCGGGTGCTGCCCGCGCGGGTGTCCGCGATCGTCCGGCCCATCAGGGATGTCACGCCGCCGCCCGCGACCGCCGGGCCGCAGGTCAGCCCCGAACTGACCACCGCCCTGTTCGAGGCCTGCGCGGCCGGGCGGCGGCTGCGCGTCGGCTACCGGCTGCGCAGCCGCTCCGGTGAGGGCCACCGCTGGGTGGTGCGGGAAATGGAGGTCGACCCCTGGGCGGTGATCCTGCGGCACAGCCGCTGGTACCTGCTGTGCTGGTCGCACACGAGGGACGCGCAGCGGGTGCTGCGCGTGGACAAGATCGCTTCCGCCGAGCCGCTACTCGACAGCTTCACCCCGCCGGCCGGCCTCGACCCGCTGCGCGTCCTTGAGGAGCACCTGTCGCAGGGCTGGACCTATCCGGTCGACGTGCTGATCGACGCGCCGCCCGGCGAAGTGGCGCGCTGGCTGCCCCGTTCGCTCGGGCTGCTCACGCCATCCGGTGACGGCACGCGGACCCGGCTGCGCGCGTCCACCGACGAGCCGGACTGGTACGCGAGCCGCCTCGCGACGATGCCGTTCGCGTTCCAGGTGACGGAGTCCGCGCAGCTGCGCGACGCCGTCGCGGCCCTCGGCCTTCGGCTGCTTGCGGCCAGTGCGGACGTCACTGGGCAGGATCCCGACCGTGCCCGTGGGGCTGACCTGACTCGTTAATGGCAGCCTTAGGGCGACTACGCACGGACGAGATCCTGCCTAAGCGGGTGCGCGGCTGATGGCCAGGCGGGAGCGAGTTGACGGCGGTCGCTGAGGATGAGGCGACCCCGCTCTCTTTATCCGGGCAGTTACCGTAGTCCTACGGTATCGGCGCTGGTCATGCCGGTTTTAGCGTGTGGTCACCAACGACGGAGGATGGTGATCAGCATGGACATGGACGCGTTCATGGCGTTCGTGGGGAAGTTCGCGGGGGATCTCGGGGCGGTCGTCGCCGCGGGGAACGTGGTGCTCGGTGACCGGCTCGGGCTGTACCGGGCGCTGGCGGACGGCGGCCCGCAGACGGCGGCGGAACTCGCGTCGCGGACCGGGACCGACGCGCGCTACGTGGCCGAGTGGCTCGCCGGGCAGGCGGCCGGCGGGTACCTGGAGTACGCGGCGGGCGGGCGGTACTCGATGACGCCGGAGCAGGCGCTGGCGCTCGCCGACCCCGCCGGGCCGGTGGACGTGGCCGGGGCGTTCACCCTCGCGCTCGGCGCCCTTGAGGCGGTGCCCGCGGTCACCGAGGCGTTCCGCACCGGGGCCGGCGTGGGCTGGCATGAGCAGTCGGCGGACGTGTTCACCGGGTGCGAGCGGTTCTTCCGCGCCGGGTACGCGGCGCACCTGGTGCAAGACTGGCTGCCCGCCTTCCCGGGCGTCACCGGCAGGCTCACGGCCGGGGGCGCGGTGGCGGACGTCGGGTGCGGCCTGGGAGCGTCGACCGTGCTGCTCGCGCAGGCGTTCCCGGCGTCCCGGTTCACCGGGTCGGACTACCACGCGGAGTCGGTCGCGCTGGCCACCAAGCGGGCCGCCGACGCGGGGGTGGCGGACCGGGTGACGTTCGAGACGGCGTCCGCCGCGACGTTTTCCGGCAGCGGGTACGACCTGGTGACGACGTTCGACTGCCTGCACGACATGGGCGACCCCGCGGCGGCCGCTCGGCACGTCCGCGCCGCGCTGGCGCCCGGCGGGTCATGGCTGATCGTGGAGCCGATGGCCGCGGACACCATCGAGGGGAACCTCAACCCGGTCGGTCGGGTCTACTACAACTTCTCGACGCTGCTGTGCCTGCCGAACGCGCGGTCGCAGCACGCCCACGGTGACCAGGCCGGTACCGGGGCGATGCTCGGGGCGCAGGCCGGCGAGGCGGCGATCCGCTCGGTGGTGCTCGGCGCCGGGTTCTCCTCCTTCAGGCGGGCGGCCCAGACGCCGTTCAACCTGGTGTACGAGGCGAAGCCCTGAGAGCCTGGGGAACATGACCGAGCGGGGCGAAGACGCGCGACGCTGCCGCCATGCCGAGTGAAGGCCTGGTGCCTGCCGAGAATGCCGAGGGGCAGGCACCGGGCGCCGACCGGGCGGCCGCGCTGCTGCGGGCGCGCGATGCGCTCATCGCGGCCGCCGACGCGCTGTGCGAGGCGCACGACTACCCGGGTGCCGCAAGGACGCTGCGGGTCGCCCTTGACCGCTGGCCGGACGGTGACCCCGGGCGGCTCGCGGTCATCGACCGGCTCGCCCGCTGCGCCGAGTTGTGCTCGGAGCACGCCGCCGCCATCGAGCTGCTCCTCATCCTCGCTGAGGGCCACGCGGCGACCGGTGACCTGCTGTCACTCGCGGCCGTGCAGCGCCGGCTCGCGACCGTGCACGAGCTGCGCGGCGACTGGGCGGCCGCGCTCACGGACCGGGAGGCGGCCGCGGCATCCTTCGCCCGGGCGGGGCACGCCGGGGAGGCGGCGGCCGACCGGCTCGCCGTCGCCGCCCACCTACGCGGCGCGGCCAGGTACGCGGAGGCCCTGGCCGCGCTCGACCTGATGCTGCCCGCGGCCCGGGCGGCTGGCCTGCCCGGGCTCGTGCTGCGCGCCGAGGGGCTGCGCGGCAACGTGCTTGCCCGGCTCGGGCGGTCGGCCGAGGGGGTCCCGGCTGTCCGGGCCGCGCTTGACTCGGCGCTGCTGCTCGGAGAGCTGGAGGCGGCCGCCGAGCTGCAGCAGCGGCTCGCGGACAGCCTTGAGCACGGCGGCGACTACGACGGCGCGGCGGCCGCCTACCGGGCCGCCTACCTGTACTGCGACTCGCACCACGCGGACGCGGTCGGGCAAGCGTGCCGGGCGTGCGCCACGGCTGTGCTGTTCAACCGCGGCGAGTGGGACCTGGCGGTCGACGTGTGCACCGACGTCCTCGCCGAGCGGGGAACGGGAGCGCACCCGCGTGCGGTCAGCGCCTGCACGCTCGGGCTGATCCGCGCGCTGCGCGGTGCGGGTGCCGACGCCAGGTCGCCGCTCGCCGAGGCTAGCAGCCTGTCCGCCCGGATCGAGCTCACCGCGGTGGAGCTGCTTTCCAGCTGGGGGCTCGCCGTGGTCGAGGCCCAGGCGGGCGCCGTGACCGCCGCCACCGAGCGCATCCGCCAAGCGGTCGCCCTGGTCACGAAGACGCAGGAGCGGCATTACTGCGTGCCGTTCCTGCAGTGGGCCGCGACTTTCTGCGCCAGCCGCGGGCTCGCGGACGACGCCCGCGCGTGCGCGGCGGCGCTGTCCGCGATCTGCACGGCGACGGGACAGGCCGAGGCCGTCGCGGCGCTCGCGCACGCGCTGGGCGAGACCCTGCTGCCCGATGACCCGGCGGCCGCAGCAGACGAGCTGCACCGGGCGGCCGGCATGTTCGGCGAACTCGAGCTGCCTTTCTCGACGGCGCTCGCACAGCGGCGCGCCGCGGCCGCCCTGCTGCGCACGGGCGATGTACCCGCCGCGCGAGAGCTGCTGCTCGCCGCGCGGTCGGCCGCGGAGCGGCTTGGCTCACAGCCGCTGCTCGACGACTGCGCGACGGCAATCGCCGGACTCGGCACCGCCGCACCGTCGCCCTCCCACGGTAAGCAGCCGCGGGCGCTCGCCGGACTCACCGCCCGGGAGCTGGACGTAATGCTGCTCGTCGCCGCCGGCAACACCTCACGGGAGGTGGGTGCGGCCCTGTTCATCAGCCCGCGGACGGTGGAGATGCACGTCCAGGGGTGCCTGCTGAAGCTGGGCTGCCGCACCCGGGCCGAGGCGGTACGCAAGCTGACCGAGCTCGGCGCGCTATCCGGTTAGCAGGACCGGGACCGCCAGGGCGTCGACCGCGACCGGGCCAGCCGGGGTGCGGATCAGCGGGTTGATGTCGAAGGCGGCCAGGTAATCGCCTAGGTGGCCCCCGATGACGATCGCGTCGTAGCTCTCGCGTGCCATGCTGGGTGAATCCTCCCGTCCCGGCGCAGCCGGCCTCAAGCTGAGGCCGTCCAACCGGTTTGACTGAACATTCAGTCTAGATTCCTGCTACGATAGGAGACAAGGCCACTGGGCGAGGGAGCCCGGGGCGGCGACCCAGGGCGGGGGCTGCGAGCAGCGATGGCACAGGTAACACCGGATGGCGAGGCGCGGCGCGAGCAGTTGCTGCGGTCCGCGCTCGAGGTCATCGTGGCGCGCGGCTACGCCGACACGCGCATCGCCGACGTGGCGGAGCACGCGGGGACGTCGCCCGCGCTGGTCATCTACTACTTCAAGACCCGCGACCAGCTGCTCACCGAGGCGCTGCGCTACTCGGAGGACGCCTGGTACGCCGCGGGAACGCAGCGGCTCGCCGCTATCCCCACCGCCGTCGGCCGGCTGACCGAGCTGATCGCGATGACCTGCCTCGGACACCGACCCCGCGTCACGCACCGAGTGGCTGCTCTGGCTCGACCTGTGGGCACTGTCACCGCGCAACCAGGGGGTCGCGGCGGTGCGCAGGAAGTTCGACGAGCGGTGGCGGCAGACGATCACCACGACGGTGCTCGCCGGCCAGGAGGCCGGCGAGTTCGACACCGCGGTGGACGCCGGCTCGTTCGCGGTCACCTTGTCGGCGCTGCTTGACGGCATGGCCGTGCAGATCGCCCTGGAAGACCCGGACGTGCCGCCCACGCGCGCCTACGACCTCGCCATGCGCTTCGCGTCCAGCCAGCTCGGCTTCGCCCTGGAATCCCGCCGCGCGGGCAAAGCCGGACGGTAGCGCTACCTGGTCGCCGCGGCGAGGGCGGCCCGGATGACGGCCTCGCCGGCCGGGATGCCCTTCTCGTTCTCGAACTCGCCGTAGGGGGTCCCGTAGGCCGGTGTGCCCGGCTGCTGCCGCCAGCCCGCGGCGAGCGGGCCGTATCCGGCCGTCCCATAGCCGATCGAGTCGAGGAACGCGGCGACATCCGCCACCGCGGCGTCGTCACCTGCGGCCGGCAGGTACGAGCGGTCGGTCGCGCCGGCCGACCTGGGCAGGTTCCGCAGGTGCTTGAAGAAGATGTTGTTGAACACCTTCACCACCCTGGCACCGGGGATGTGCTGCGCCAGGTACTCGCTGCCGGTGAGTTCACCGGAGTCGAGCGGCGCGAGCTGCCCGTCGCGCTGCGGGTAGTAGTTGCCGGTGTCGAGCACGGTCTTCCCGGCCAGCACGGCGGCTGGCAGCGTCGGGTACGCCGTCAGCGGGGTGCTCACCAGCACCAGGTCCCCGGCCGCCGCGGCATCCGCCGCAGAGCCTGCCCGCGCCCTCGGCCCGAGCTCCGCCACCAGGTCCGCCAGGGTCTCCGGGCCCCGCGAGTTACTCAGCACTACGCCATGCCCGGCGTCGACCGCCAGCCTGGCTACCGTGCTTCCGATCCGTCCGCTTCCGATCAGTCCCAGAGTCGTCATGTTCAACGCCAACCCGGCGTGTTCGCCGGGCATTCCATCCGGCCGCGTGACCAGGTGAGGTTGAGAACCGCCCCCGCCCTTCCACCGCCCGGCAGCCAACGAGGTGCCACCACGCGCACCATTCCGCCCGCGTGTCGCAGCACGAAGTCATTCGGCGTTGGTTCGCCCACATATGGTCACTAATCACGCCAAATCCCTGACTGAGTAGCGTCACCGGAGTGAGAGCATAGGGCGGTGACGTGGCAGCCGAATCCGTATGCGCGGGGTGAGCTTGTCGTGGTGGTTGACTGCGCGGACCTTGGGCGGGCCGCTCGCTTCTGGAGTGCGGTGCTCGGGTACGCGGACGCGGGCGGTGACAGCGGGGCGTACCGCTCCGTGGTGCCCGTGGACGGCTTCGGCGTGGAGGTCCTGCTGCAGCGCACGGACGACCTGAAGCACGGCAAGAACCGGGTGCACCTGGACCTGCGCACCCGGGACCTAGCGGCGGAGGTTGACCGCGTGCTGGCGCTCGGCGCGACGCGGCAGACCGCCGAACCGGTCGAGGAGCACGGCTGGCTGTGGCACATCCTTGAGGATCCGGACGGGAACGAGTTCTGCGTGCTGCAGCCGCCGCCGGAGTACTGGGCGGGAATTGCCGGCGGCTAGCTGGCCACCGCGGCCTCGGCGTCGGCGGGGGCGGGCTCGGCGTCGCCGGCCAGCACGCGCAGCGCGTCCGCGGGCAGGTGGACGTGCACCGGGGTGCCCTGGGACCAGCCGACCGCGTCCTCGTTCGGCACCACCGCCTGGGCGACAGTGCCTGCCGAAATGGGGCCCGGCTCCGCCGGGAGCTCGTTCGAGGTGGTGAGCGCGATGTCGCCGAGCTTGAGGGTGGAGGCACCACCACGCACCCGTTCGGTGACAACGATCTGCAGCAGGTTCGCGGCGCCGAGGAAGTCGGCCACGTAGGCGTCGGCCGGCGACTCGTACACCTCCTGCGGCGTGCCGACCTGCGCGATCCGTCCGGCGTTCATCACCGCGATCCGGTCGGACATGGTCAGCGCTTCCTCCTGGTCGTGGGTCACGTAGACGAACGTGATCCCCACGCGCTCCTGCAGCGCCTTAAGCTCCACCTTGAGCGAGCGGCGCAGCTTGGCGTCGAGCGCGCCGAGCGGCTCGTCGAGCAGCAACACGGCGGGGTTGAGCAGCAGCAGCGGGTCGCCCTGGCCAGGGCGACCCGCTGCTGCTGGCCGCCGGACAGCTGCGCCGGGCGCCGCGCGGCGAAGTCCGACATGGGGATCATTGAGCCGCCTGTCCCGGCCTCGCCTCACCTGACTGAATGTTCGGTCAATTGAACTGCCGACCGGGGCGCCGGGCAAGGTTTTGTGTGTAAGGAATGGGTTGCGGGGAGTATGCGCTATTCGCGAACGGCCGCGGCAAAGGCGCGGAAGTTGGCGACGAGGCGGTCGATGTCCGGTTCATCGTGCTGCACGGAGATCAGCCACTGCTCGATCTTGCCCCAGGGCGGCAGGAACACCCCGCCGTTGTGCTGGAACAGCCAGTGCGCGTGGCTGAGCGAGTCATCGACGGTGAGGAAGCCGCGGTAGTCGTTGACCGGCTGCTCCGCGAAGACGACGCAGCCTTTGGCTCCCGCGGTTACCACGCTCCCGTTCAGTCCGTAGTCCTCGATCGCCGTGGTGATGCCGGCGGCGGCGCGCTGCCGCAGGCCCTCGATCGTGCGGTAGGCCGCCTCGGTGGCGACCTCGGTCAGCATCGCGCGGGCCGCGGCCATCGCGAGGGGATTGCCGTTGAAGGTGCCGACCATCTCGTAGTGGCCGGCCGCCACGTGATCCATCAGCTCGTCGGTGCCGCCGACCGCGGCGACCGGCACCCCGCCGCCGAGCGACTTGGCGAGGCAGACGAGGTCGGGGGTGACGTTTGAAGCGGCGGCAATACTTCTTGGTGGCTCACCCGCTGCTTCTTGTTGGCTCACTCGTTTTTCTGCGCACCCGCCCTGCGACGCGCCCCGGCGCGGGCGGCGTCGCGCGCGGGTAGCGTTGGGTCGTGAGCATCTATGAAATTCCGGTGAAGACCCTGGCCGGGGAAGACTCATCGCTCGGCGCACTCGCGGGCAAGACCCTGCTCGTGGTGAACGTCGCCTCCAAGTGCGGGCTGACCCCGCAGTACACCGCCCTCGAGGAACTGCACGCGCGGCTGTCGCCGCGGGGCTTCGCCGTGGTCGGGTTCCCCTGCAACCAGTTCGGCGGGCAGGAGCCGGGAACGGCGGAGGAGATCGAGGAGTTCTGCTCGATGACCTACGGCGTGACGTTCCCGATGTTCGAGAAGATCGAGGTCAACGGCCCGGGACGGCACCCGGTCTACTCCGAGTTGACGGCCGTGCCCGACGCCGCCGGCGACGCGGGCGACATCCAGTGGAACTTCGAGAAGTTCGTGATCGGGCCGGACGGCGCGGTCGTGGCGCGGTTCCGGCCGCGGACCGTTCCCGACGACCCTGAGGTGCTCGCCGCTATCGAGGCGCACCTGCCGGGCTGAGGCACGGAAAGCAGGGCGCGGGCTGGCCCCGGGAGCGGATTTCGGGGCCGGCTCGCGCTTCTGCTGTTACCGGGCTGTCGGGTTCCGGCGCTGCAGTCGCTGGCATTCCAGCCTGCACATGCCTTTCACCGGCGAGCCAACGTTAACGCACCCCACGGGTGCGGTTCTGTCACAGCCGCAACACCAGGGATACATTGGGCGTT
>Ga0207664_10003621_pt1 | contig 10339 bp, 10 predicted proteins | sample LARL83metaG_FD_184349 | JGI IMG/M metagenome (GOLD analysis project Ga0207664, IMG submission 184349) | Corn, switchgrass and miscanthus rhizosphere microbial communities from Kellogg Biological Station, Michigan, USA - LAR L8-3 metaG... | ecosystem: Host-associated > Plants > Roots >...
GGCACGCCCGTCGCCGCTCTGTTCATCGACATCGACAACTTCAAGAGCATCAACGACACCCTCGGGCACAGCGTCGGTGACGAGCTGCTCTGCGCGGTCGCGGCACGGCTGGACAGCGCGGTGCGCGGGACCGACGGGCTGGGACGTCTCGGCGGCGACGAGTTCGTCGTGATCGCTGAGGGGATCTCGGTCGGAGCCGGGCCCGAGCTGATCGCCGAGCGCTTGCTGGATGCGCTCAAGGAGCCGTTCCGGCTGCAGTCCGCCGAGGAGTCCCAGGTGTTCGTCACGGCGAGCATCGGCATCGCGAGCAGCGTTCGCACGTCCGCCGACGAGCTGCTGCGTCACGCCGACATCGCGATGTACCACGCCAAGTGGGATGGCAGGAACCGCTATGTGGTGTTCGAGTCCGACATGGAAGACATCGTGCAGCGTCGCATGGAGCTCGAGATGGACCTCAAGCAGGCGATCGCTAACAACGAGTTCTTCCTCGTCTACCAGCCGACGTTCGACCTGGTCAACATGGTCCCGTCGGGAGTGGAGTGTCTGATCCGCTGGTCGAGCCCCACCCGGGGGACGGTGCAGCCGGACGACTTCATCCCGGTGCTCGAGGAAACCGGCATGATCACTCAGGTTGGCGCCTGGGTGCTCGCCAGCGCCTGCCGGCAATGCGCCACCTGGCACGCAGCCGGCTATCCGATCAGCGTTGCGGTGAACGTGTCAGGGCGACAGCTCGACGACGACGAGTTCCTCACCCAGGTCGAGGACGCGCTCGCCGCAAGCGGACTCGACCCCGCGGCGCTGACGATCGAGATCACGGAGACCACGCTGATGCGCAACGCCGACGAGACCGCACGCCGGCTGCTCGAGGTCAAGCGACTCGGCGTGCGGATCGCGATCGACGACTTCGGCACCGGCTACTCGTCGTTCGCCTACCTCCAGCGGTTCCCGATCGACGCGCTCAAGATCGACCGTTCGTTCATCTCGAAGGTCAAGGACGGGCACGACGGCGAGATCCTCCTGCGAAGCCTCGTCCAGCTCGGCAAGGCGCTCTCGATCGAAACCCTGGCCGAGGGCATCGAGCGCTCGCAGGAGCTCTCGCTGGTCCGGCAGGAGCACTGTGACAGCGGCCAGGGCTTTCTCTTCGCCCGTCCACTCGGCCCGGAGCTCGTCGAGGCATTCCTGCGCGACTGGGGCGACGGAGGCCTCGCCGAGCGCACGTCGGAAGCGCTCCAGGTAGAAGGCTGACCCGCGACACGCCGGCGTTTGCCGGGCGTGGTAGCCGCCGGCATTGCGCGGCCGATCGGTCACACGACCGTCACACCATCTTCACCCGGCGCGGCTCGGGCGGCCATAGCGTCGCGCGGCGACCGGCCTTGTCCGGCGCCGGCAGTCTGGCAGCGCGTCCAGCCGTAGTCCGACTGATCGCGGCCGTCAGACGGGCCGGCTCGGCCGCGCCCGCCTGACGGCCGATCGGCCCGCTCGGCGAGGTGTCGCGAGGCGGCTCATGCCGGCGAGGCACCCGCTCCACCGGGGGGCGAACCATGAGCGGCCGGGGGCGTGGGGGTGGCTCGGGTTGGTGGCGCGCCTGTCCGCTGAGCCATGAAGCCGGCTGTCCGCAGCTCCGACGTTAGGTGGTGGCGGCGTGTCGTGGCTACCGGTCATCTGTCCCGGGCAGTCAGATGTGGCAGGTCGGGGCCGAGTTCCTCACGCTGGCGGGTGTAGACGTCCAGCAGCTCTGAGAGATGCAGGTGCAGGTCGGCGCACAGCTTGAGCAGGACGCGGAACGTCGGGTTGATCTCGTCGCGCTCGAGCGCGCCGACGTAGTTGCGGTGCATGTCGGCGGCGAAGCCGAGCGCCTCTTGGGAGAGCTCACGCCGGGCGCGCAGCTCCAGCAGCGCTCTGCCGAGCGCGTGCAGGTCGGGGGTTGCGTCTCCAGGGCACACGCGCGACTGCGCGTCGGCCTGCGCTTGTCGCGCACCACTGGCGCTCCCGGTCCTCGTGGTGAAGAATCGTCTCCGGCATCGGAAGGCATCCCTTTCGGTGCTCGGCCGGGAGCGGTGTCCGTCGCTCCCGGCCAACTATGTTGCTGTCGCCGCGAACGCGAGGTCCCGGCAGGGCCTCCCGAACAGCCGCAACGCCAGCAACCTGACTGTCCAAGCCCGTTCTGGACGCCGGGTTTTGGCCACGAATTGGCCACGAAGCAAGAAACAGGCACGTACGTGCTCATTTCCCAGGTGCTCGCGGCCATCAAAAAAGCGCTGCTTTGCAGCGCTTTCACCCGATGGCGAGACCCGGACTCGAACCGGGGACACCACGATTTTCAGGTACCCGAAAGGTGTTGGATGAACGGGCGGGATTGCAGCGGTGGCGCCACGTCTCGGCCGATCGCGGGGCGGGCGCGATACGCGCGGTTTCGTGCGGATTCCTGTGCCTTTGGGCCATGAGGTGGGGGTTCGTGGCCCAATACGGCGCTACGTTCAGCGCTGGGCGGTGGCCTTCCAGCGCTCCTGGGCCTCAGGTGAGGCGTCGAGGTCTCGGAGGTAGCGCGCCATGTGCGCCGGGAAGTCGCGGAGCAGCTCGTGTCGGCTCGCCGCGCCGGAAAAGATCGCGAGCATGAGCAGCTCCTCGACCGCGTAGACGATGCCGAGGGCCACGCTGTGGTCGGCGTCGGCTCTTGTCCGGAGGCGGCGCTCGTCCAGTCGAGGCTGATCCGGGTCGAGCGCGCAGAGGAGCGCCTTGGTGGCACCGATCGCTTGGGCTCCCGCGGCGAGGTCGAGCGCGTCCTTCTCGGTCGCAGGTCTCTGCTTGACCTCGATGCCGATCGTGACCTCGCCGTCGGTGTCGAGGACGTCGACGTCGGTCTGTCCGGGGTCGTTGACGATGCGCGCGACGACTTCGTGCCCGGCGGCGGCGAAGGCGGCTGCGACGGCTGCGGCGCCTCGTCGTCCTTCCTCGGGCTGGAGCTCGACGAACGGCTTGAGCGTGGTGGCGAGCTCGTCGAAGCTAACGGTCGCGATGCCGGCGAACGCCAGCGCGCGCTGCTGCTTGCGCTCCTCGGCCTCCAGCATGCGGACGCGAAGGAAGGCGGCCAGCGCGTCGCGCGCCTCGGCGGCTTTGAGCGAGCTGAGCCAGTTGATGAGGTTGTCGGCGTGGATGCGTGCCTTCGGTCTCCACTTCTCGATCTGATCGATTCGCCGGGGGCCGAACCAGGGGCTGCTGGCGAGCGGGTCCGGTGCCCTGGTGCCGAGCGCGTAGCCGAGTCGGTCGGCGTTGGCGGCGAGCACCTCGCGCGCGAGCGTACGGGCCTGGTAGCCGTCAGGCCCGGATCTCTCGTGGAGTGAGAGGGCGTCGATCCTGGGGTTGGTCGCCTTCGCGAGCAGCGCGGTGCCGAGCACGGCGATCGCAACCTTGTTCGATCTCATCTCGGCGAGCTCACGGGTGCGCTGCTCCCACAGTGCGGGCACCGGCTCGCCCGCATAGGCCACGCGCCGACACGCCTCAAGCACGCGCAATGCTTCGACGTGATCGACCTGCTCCGCCACGCCGGGAACCGTAGTTCAGAGGCGCGATTGCTGCGGCACGCCCAGCGCTCGCGTGAGCGTGCCGGCTGGCGATCGCTACGCGGCGACCAGCTCGGCCGTGTCGGCACGCGACGAGCGGTCGAGGGTGCCCAGCGCGGCTCTGACAGAGAGCGCGACCGCGTGCGCGAGCTTGGGCGGGACCGCGTTGCCGATCTGTCGGTACTGCGCGACCTGCGGCCCGTGGAAGGTCATGCTCGGCGGGAAGGTCTGCAGGGCCGCAGCCTCTTGGACGGTGATGCGGCGCATGCGCTTCGGCGCGCGCCTGCGCGGCTTGCCGCCCGCGAGCAGGCGCGCGTGGTACTCGACGACCCACGCGGGCGCGTTCCTCTCGAGCTCGTCCTGATCGACGATCGGCGTCGCGTTGCCGCCCATCGACGCTGGGAGCGTCTTCGCCGGACCGTCGAGGAAGAGCGGTCGGCCCGAGCCGTTGAACAGCAGGCTGCCCTTGTGCGCGGTCGGGCGCATGATCGGGACCCGGGCGGGCACGACTCTGGCCTTGCAGACGCCGTCGTTGCCGGGCTTGCCGACCGGCGGGAGGGCGGAGAGCGCAGAGCGCACGGTCGGCGGGCTCCCGGCGGTCGTCGTCATCGGCTTGAGCGGTCGCGTCCCGCGGATCCCGACCATGAACATGCGCTCGCGGGCTTGCGGGACGTCGTAGTCGGCCGCGTTGAGAACGAAGAGCTCGACCGAGTACCCGAGCCGCCGAGCGCGCGCCTCAAGCTGTGTCCGCAGCGCCGACCACCGCGGGTTCGCGGCGAGCGCCTTGACGTTCTCCATCACGAACGCCCGCGGCTCGAAGCGCTCGACGACGTCAAGGAAGTGGGTGACGTGCCGGCTGCGCGGATCGAGTGGGTCCATGCGACCGATCACCGAGAACCCCTGGCACGGCGGCCCGCCGATCACGAGGTCGGGCCGCAGGTGTGCGGGAGCGTCGACCTCCAGCACGTCCCCGCAGACCGCGTGCGGGCCGACCGCATCGGCATAGGTGCGCACCGCCCACGGGTCGGAGTCGATCGCCCACTCCAGCTCGAACCCGGCGCGCTTGAAGCCGAGGTCCAGGCCCCCGGCGCCGCAGTAGAGCGAGATCGCGGTAAGGGGAGCGTCAGCCATCGCGGCGCCATTGTCTCCGGCTCAGCGGACGGCTGGCGCATGAACAGCTTCCTGTTGCCCGATGCCACATCTACGATTGCACGCGGTGCCGCTGCCCTACCCGCACCCAACGAGCGACGCCGTCTCCAAGCGCATGCGCGCCAACCCGCGGTGCGACACCAAGCCCGAGACGGCGCTGCGCTCCGCGCTGCATCGCCTCGGCCTGCGATTCCGCAAGGACCTTCCTCTCCGGCTCGCCGACCGCATCGTCCGACCTGATGTCGTCTTCACCCGCGCCCGCCTCGCGGTGTTCGTCGACGGCTGCTTCTGGCACCGCTGCCCCGAGCACGGGAACGTCCCGAGAGCGAACGGCGCCTACTGGGGGCCGAAGCTTGAGCGCAACGTCGCCCGCGACCGCGCGGTGGACGACGCGCTCGCGGCGGCCGGGTGGCGGGTGGTGCGGGCCTGGGAGCACGAGGACGTCGCGGATGTGGCGGCGGCGGTCGCGGCGCGGCTGCGACTGCTGTGAGGCGTGTCGCTCACGCGTCAGCGCCGGCCTCATAACAAGCTCTCGCCTCTGCGCGAGCCGCCTTGACCAGCGCTTCGCAGGGCAGGCCCGCGAGGTCGAACGCGCTGTCGCGCAGCTCGCCGAAGCGCCGCTCGGCGCCGCGTGCGACCCGCCGCAGCGTCTTCCCGCACGCCACCTTGGGCGCGGAGCGCAGCGACGCGCTCAGCTCGCGCCAGCTCACGCCGAACAGCTCCACCGACACCTCCTTCAGCGGGCGTCCCAACGCGGGGTCGTCGTATCTGTAGTTGCGCGTCGGCCAGCGATCGAGCTCCGCGGTGTGAATGAGGTGGCCGAGGTGGGCCTGCTCGTGTCCCAGCAACCCGACGATCGGGATGTAGCCCTGCGATCCACGTCGCGTCGAGCGCTCGTGCGCTTGGCGGTTGACGAGCAGCATCTTCTTTCTCGGCTCGTCGAGATGGCACTTGCTCTCGAACCGCAGCGTGCTGTGGCCCGGGATGGTGAGCACGAGGTCGACGTCGTCCTGCACCTTCCCCATGCCGCCGTCCCAATGGAGGATCGAGTGCGAGACGTTGTCGGTCCCGTGCACGCGCTCAAGCGCGTTGAGCGCGATCAACTCGCCGATGACGCCTTGGATGTCGTTCAGCGCGTTCTTCTCTCTCCCGCGCGAGCGATGCTCCAGGCGGTCTGCATTGGAGGCCATGCGCAGACCGGCGATCACGGCCGCTGCGACCCATTGGTCGCGCGACACCTCGACTGCGCCGAGCGGCCAGGGCGGCCCCAGAGGCGGCAGCTCCGTCCAGTCGTCGTCGGACGTGAATGACATAGCGGAAACGTAGTCGCTGCAGGCCTGCGCTCCCAGTCGTTAAACGAGTGTTCGGTTCCTGGCGGTCGCTGCCTGCGTCGTCTGTTGGCGACGATTCCGCGCTAGAAGCTCGCGGCCGCCTCGAACAAACGTTGAGGGCCTGGGGGAGTCTTTCGCTCTACCTCCGCTGATAGGGCATGAAGACATTCCGAGAATCTCGTTCTGGCGGCGGCGTAGACGCCGGCTGCTGGCGTGGTGCACTGGTGCGGGATGCTTTGCCGGCACGCGCCGGAGCCGTGTCGTTCGGTCCCGGGCGGCGGGCGTCGGCGAAAAGTTACAGGGAGACTCTTCGGCCGGTTCTTGCTGTTAAGAGTGTGAGGGACCTTCTCGCACTTGACGATCGCCGGTCGCGTGCGGTGGTGCGCGCCGGGCTTCTCGCCGTGCTTCGCGGGCGGGTTCTCGCTGTCCTTCATGGTCGTTTTCGGCCGGGGCGCTCGGATCGCCGGTGGGTCCGGCGTTCTGGTGTGGGTGTGCTCGGCGGCATCTCTCTTTTGCGTAGCGGAGGTGACTTGACTTCTGATGGGTTCGTCCGACGAGCAGGATCCGACCTGGCTGCTCCTGCTGGCGGCGGCGGTCGTGACGGTGATCGTGGTCAAGAGCGCGGGTGGCTGGCTGGATGCGGTGGTCTCGCTCGCGCGCTCGGCGCTCGTGCCCGGGCTCTCGGGTGGTGGCGTCGCGCTCGTCGCGGTGCTCCTCGCGCGAGCTGTGGTGGGGCGGCGCCTGCTGGCCGGCCGGCGGGGGTTCGTGCTGACGGCAGCGGACTCGTTCGATCCGTCGGTCGAGGCTTCGCGTCCGGGCTCCAGCGCGCGCGTCCGCTGTGGGCCGGGTTGGCGGGTGGTCGGGCGTGCGGGGTGCGGGTGCTGCTCGACGCCGACGGTGAGGATCAGATGCGCTACTCGGTCGAGGTGCCGGGTCGGGCGGTCGGGGCCCTGTTCACCGCGGTGGCGGTGTATGAGGGCGTCGAGCTGTGCGAGGTGAGCGACGAGCCGCACCCGGCGAGCGACGGCCGCCTCGGGGTGAGGGCGCGGACGGAGCTGGTGGTGGCACGGTCAAGCGCGGAGCCGTTGTATGCGGCGGGTTGGACCCGGACCCGTTGGCGGGATTCGCGCATCTGGGGATAGGGGGTGAGACGATTGATCGAGTTCCTGCGTGAGCTGTCCTTGCTGTTCTGGGCGCTGGCTGCCTTGGCTGCCTGGGTCGCGTTCGCGAAGCATCCGACGGCCGCCAATCTGCGGCGCGCGCTTGGGCAATGAACGTCGTCGGGGACTCGCTGGTCGCGAGCGAGTCTCCGGTGCCGGCCTCCGTCGCGCAGGGCTTCCATTCGCTCACCGCAACCAGCGACGTTCGGACAGGAAGCGCTCGCCGAGCGGGCTGCGGTAGGCGCGGTGGCGCAACGCGTCGAGGCGGTGGCCGGCGAGCCACGCGGCGCCGCCCAGCGTAAGTGTGGCGGCGATGGTGAGCGGGCGGGCGCCGGTCGCCAGCTCGGTGAGGCTGGCGACGATGTAGAGCGCGCCGCTGGCGCGCAGGAGCAGGCAGCCGGTCCGCCAGGCGAGGAGCAGGCCGAGCGCGAGTGCGGCGAGGATGCGGTCGAGCCGGGTCATCGGATGAGCTCGCGTCGCGTCGGCGTTCCGGATCGCAGGAGCGTGAGGTGGGGTGCGGGGGGCTCGGCGGACCGTCTGGGCGCCCGTCGGGTGGGGGAGCCTTCGGGCGCGGGGTCCGCCGAGCCCGAGCCGGCTGCACCCGCAGCGACGACGCTAGGTGGACCGGCCGCCCCCCGGCTACCGGACGTTCGTCCGTGCGCCGGCACGGCCGCGACGATGCCGAGCTGCGCCATGCGGTTGCGCTCGTAGGTCGCGATGAAAGAGCCGGATGTCGAGCCCGTGCGAGAGGTTGAGCAGGATCCGGAACGTGACGTTCAGCTCGCCGCGCTCGATCCCGCCGACGTAGTTGCGGTGCAGGTCGGCGCGGAAGCCGAGTGCCTCCTGGGAGAAGCCGCGTCGTGCGCGCAGCTCGCGCACCGCCGCGCCGAGCGCCCGCAGCTCCGGGCCGCGCGCCCACGTCGCGTGCCTGCCATCGCCCGGCCGCCCGCCGCTGCGCGCGGGCGTGCCCGGACGGCCCTGGTAACCCGACCCGTGGTCGGGAGGAATCCCGTCCTGCATCGGAAGCTGATTCCTTTCGGTGCCAGGCCCGGGGGCGTCCAACCGCCGCCCGGGCCACCTATGTCCGTAACGCCGCCGACGCTACGTGGAACGTGCCCGCTCGTACAGGTCCCCGGTGCCGATCCGGGCCCCCATTGGGCCACGAATGGGCCACGAGAGCCGAAAACGGCGGCGAAACGCGCCTCAGAACGCCGCCGACGCCGAACAGAAAAGCGCCCGTTTGCAGCGAGTTCACCCGATGGCGAGACCCGGACTCGAACCGGGGACACCACGATTTTCAGGCAGCGCCGAGGACGAGGACGATTGGCGCGGTTTGCAGGGTCTTGCGTGAGCTGAGGCGCCCCGGCGATGCCGGCGGATTCCAGGCGATTCGTGGGGCTTTGGGTCACGGGGCGGATGGCGGTGACCCGATCGCGCGCCGTCAGAGGCTGCCGAGGAAGCGCAGCGGGTCGGTGACGGCGATGCCGTCGAGCTGCGCGTCGAGCAGATCGAGGTCGAGCGAGACGATCGCGTCGACGCTCGTCGCTCGGGCGAGCGCGACGAGGTAGTCGTCGTCGGCGTCGCGCACATGCCCGCCGGCGTCGTCCTCTGGGTCGGCGTGGCGTTCGCTTTGCGCGGCGAATGCGGCGACGTATGCGGTGGCGCGGTCGTTGCCGGCCCAGCGCTCGAACTTCGGCCGCGCGAGCACTTCGCCTAGCTCCGCGAGGAGCTGCGGCGAGACGACCATCACGAAGCGATGGTCACGCCACGCGGCGACGAGCTGGCCAGGTCCGGCGTCAGGGTTGCCCACGAACGCCGAGACGAGGACGCTCGGGTCGACTACGGCGCGCTTCACGCAGGACGGCGGCGCCGGGCCTGACGATATGCTCGGACCTCCTCGACCGCGAGGCGATCAGCCTCGTCAGGCCCGAGCGTCCCCTGCGCGCGTGAGTCATCGAGCGCCTTCATGCCGAGGTAGACAGCAAGCGCGTCCTCCACGACCTGCGCGTCGCTCTTCTCGGGCGCAGCGATGTCCTGCTGCCGCGCACGACGGATCAGCTCCTCATCGAGCGGCAGGTTGATGCGGCGAGTGGCCATGACGTGAAGGTTACCGCCGAGCCGCTCAGCATCAGTCGATGTCAGCGTCGTCGGTGCTGCCGAACTCGTCATTGGTCTGTTGCCCAGATGCGTACTGTTCGGCGGTATCCAGGGCAATCCTGGTCCGCTCTGGAAGGCTCTCGCGAACGACTCTTTCCGCTACCTCACGCAGCCGCTCACGAAGTAGGTCGGGCTCGAACCAGCGTTCGTACAGCTCCCAAGGCAGTGCGGGCTGCGAGCGGACTGCGTAGTCGCCGACCGTCTGAGAGCGCTGCTCACTGAGACTTGAGCGAAGCATCCGGAGGAAGACCGCGTCGTCAGCGCATGCTTGGCGGATCACCTCGGTTCCGAAGTCGGGGTCATTCGCGACTCGCACGAAGAGCTGCGCGAGCCTTCGCTCTTGTGCCAGGAGTTGGGGGCTCGCGTCTTTCGCCTGTTGACAAAGCTCGCGGTAGAGGCGTTCAGAAGCCTCGTAGGGAATCAGGCGATGACCGACATTCTCTCGATGGCCAGCGGTATCGATGAGCGCCATCCGCCCGCTAAGTTGAGCGATACGCGGTAGGGCTCGTTCCACGACGCCAAGGCGCTCACTCTCATCGTCGATAGCTCGGAGGAGTCGTAGGACGACTCGGCCGACAACCATTTCGGCTCCGAAGTCCATCATCCCGCGGGTGCCTTCTCGGAGCCTTGGAAGCTGGTTTAGCAGGACGGGGATCGCAGGCTCTACGACCGTCGGTCTGTAGTCCTGCTCGTAGTCCTCTAGGCGCTGGATCACCGTCTCGGTGGTCACGGCATCGAGTGTCCCCAGCAGCTCGGCGAGTCGATCGGAATCGCCGAGAGAGGCCACCACTTCGCCGACGAGTGCTCCAGAAAGCACACCCTCGGGAAGCCCGCGCTGCAGGTAGGTGCGGAGGATGTCGGAATGTGCCACTCGCAGCATTTGGCGTGCGCGTTGCTCGCCACCGACCATTCGGCTTGCGCCGACAAGGTGGCCAATCGCAGGAAACAGGCGCCGAAGGACTTCCCGAACGCCATTCTGAAA
>Ga0207664_10003623_pt1 | contig 10338 bp, 8 predicted proteins | sample LARL83metaG_FD_184349 | JGI IMG/M metagenome (GOLD analysis project Ga0207664, IMG submission 184349) | Corn, switchgrass and miscanthus rhizosphere microbial communities from Kellogg Biological Station, Michigan, USA - LAR L8-3 metaG... | ecosystem: Host-associated > Plants > Roots >...
TGACCCCGACAATCCCTTCAGCCCACGCACGATGGCGACATCTGGGTCGGCCAGCTTAAGTTGTACGCGCAGGCCGTTCTCAACCTTTTCTGCTTTGTCCAACTGACCCGTCTTCCGATAAAGCCGCGCCAAATGCCAACGTGCATCCAGATTGTAGAAATGGACGACAAAGTTGTTACCCAGGGCCGGAAGCTGCTCTTGCAGGTCAACCAGGGCCGTGATTGCCCCATTAGTGTCTCCGCTCTCTTCCAGGGCGGTAGCCATGTGGTCGGCCGCACTTACGTAGGCGATGTGTACGTGTTTCTGCAGATCGTCCATTGCCCGGCGCAGGTCAGGCAGGCTTCCTGCCGGATCACCCTCGGCCGACCTGATAGCCCCACGCGCCAGGCGGACGAGGCCGCTGCCCTTGTCCGCCATTTCTTTGTGGGCAAGCACCAAGCGCGCCTCGGGAATCCGGTTGACCTCAATGAGGCGCATGAACGTCCCAGGTCCTACCCAGTCAGGGTTGTGAAGCACGGGAGTCAGGTAGACACTCTCCGAGTTCAGGTCCCCCCGCGCATGAGCAATCATGGCCTCTCCATAGTCGTAATCTGGTTTGTCTATGTTCAATATGACGTTCTGGTTGGCCTCCTCGAGCATTCCCAAATCCATGTACAATTCGGACAAGGTGTTATTCAAAATTTCAGCCGCCGCGGGCCGAAGTTGGGAGGAGCGCTGCCCAAGCTGCCGTCCCAGACGCAGGGCTTCTTCGGGATGACCCGCGCGTAGTTCTTGCCAAATAGGCTGAGCTGCTACCTGAACCAGCAGCGCCTCGCACGGCCTCGTTTGGGGATGTTGCCGGCAGCGTTCAGCTAATTGGTTAGCATTGTCGACCTCATGCGCGGCCATCAACTGGCTCCAGATGTCCGCAAAAGGCATATCTTCAGTCTCGGGTCTAAGCATAGCCCGATGAAACACCAGCCGCAGCGCATCCCGGTTACGGCCTGCGTCGCTGTAGGCGTCGGCGAGATTCCGCAGCGCCCACATGTCATCGGGATAATGCCGTAAGAGTTCTTCGTACGCGGCGGTCTTTCTGGGAATGTCGCTGTGTACCTCGTAATAACTGCCAACAATGAACAGGCGTTCATGCTCGCTGACCTTGTCGGCCAGGGCCATTGCTCGTTCAAAATGCGGCATTCCCTCCTTCGGATGGCCCATGTTTGATAACACATAGCCCAGCATTACATGGGCAGTAGCAAAGTCGGGATCCTCGGCCAGGGCCTGCTTCAGGAGGTCAACAATGTCCTGGCCTCCCGGCCCATTCACGATCATCAGGTCGTCAGCTTCTGAATAGAGCTGAAGCGCCCGCAGTGAACTCGTGGTCACCTGTTCTACGGCTCCGCTGCCGCTGTCCGGCGCGGAAAGGGCTTGACTAATGTCCTGGCCAACCTGGGCTGCAAGGCCATGCACCGCAGGCAAAATCGCATTCTGAGAATCGGATTGCGCCTCCTCTCCCCGCAGCGTGGCTCCGCTTCTGGGATCAATCAGTTGCGCGGTTAGCAGGTATTTCGAGCCAATCTTGTCTACTCGGCCGGTAATGAGGGCACGAATCTCGGGAGTGCGGCGGCAGATTTCCAGTGCCACAGACCTATCCAGTTGATCCGGCGGCGTGCGGCGCATTAATTTCAGAATGTCCTGCACTCTTTCCGGAGGGACCACCCGAACAGATTGCGAGTTGCTGAGTTCGCGCTCCAGCGCGAAGCGCAAGGTGCCGTCCAGCACTGCTTCTCCGGTAGTGTTCTCGAAGGGACCGATTAAAACCGTAGAACTGCTGGGCGGCCGGACTTCCGACGGTCGGGGATAAAAAGCTGCTATGCCTGCCACGCACAGCACAACGGCTACCGCTAATGCAGCACGCGGCCAAAAGTGCGGCCGGAGCTGCTCAACCAAAGGTATGACCGGTTCGTTGTTAGCAACCGGAAGGAATTCGGTTTCCACCGGCTGCAGTTCTTCTTGGTCTGCGCCAGCCAATACCGTCTCCACAGTTCCTATGAAGCGATACCCTTCCCCTGCAATCGTCTCAACATACACCGGGGCTTCGGCGGAATCTCCCAGCGCGGTCCGCAGCTTCTTTACCGCCACGTTCAAGCCGTTCTCAAAATCTACGAAGACATCCTCGCCCCACAGGCGGCGCCGCAGGTCGTTACGCCTTATCAGGGTCCCTGGTTGTTCCAGAAGGGCAAGCAGAAGCTGCAAGGGCTTCCGCTCCAAGCGCATGCGCACACCGTACTTGCGTAGCCGCCCCTTCGCGATGTCCAGCTCGTAGGGGCCGAAAACATAGCGCAGCACTCTATCCGGCGATGGCATCTTGCCCACCTCGCGAAGGCGAAAGCATACACCTATTCCTCCGGCCGCAATAGCTAAATCTTAAAACGCTAGCAACGCAACCTGCTTAGGAATCAGCCACTTAAACCTTAAGACGAAAACCTCACACGCCTTTATTTGACCTCGTCGTGCCCACCATGGGAGGGTCCACCGAAATGTGAACAGCCGGCGTGGCCCACTTCGCCGGCGGGGGTAGCAATGAAAGTTTTCGTCGTGGCATTCCTCCTGGTCGTTGCGGCGGGGGAGTTTCCCGGGTCGGCTCAATTGACGATTCAGAATCCTCATCATTTGCCCGTACCGGAACAAAAGGCAAGCGTGCTCATGAGCACTGCTTCTCGCGTCATCTGTAACCCGCGCGCCTAATCGGTCCTCCCACTTGCGGTGGCAGGTGTTCAGGGACTATATTCTGTCGCGCTTCGAGGAGGAGACCCATGGCCACCGCCCCTGCCAACGTTTTTCATATGCCCCAGGGCCCCGGTTTTGCCAGCAAGGAGGAAGAGCGCCGCCACCGCAAACAGCGCCTGGCCGCGGCTTTCCGGCTGTTTGCCGCCTACGGATTCGACGAGGGGGTGGCCGGCCACATCACCGCCCGCGACCCGGAGCGCCCCGACCATTTCTGGGTGAATCCCTTCGGCGTGCACTTCGGGCAGATTCGCGCCTCCGACCTCATTCTGGTTAACCAGCACGGCCAGGTGGTGGAGGGCAAGTATCCCGTGAACGCGGCCGCTTTTGCCATTCACTCCAGTGTGCACGCGGCCCGCCCGGATGTGATCGCCGCGGCCCACTCTCATTCCGTTTTCGGACGCGCCTGGTCCACTCTGGGCCGCCTGCTCGAACCTCTCACCCAGGATGCCTGCGCCTTTTACGAGGATCACGGCCTGTTCGCTGACTTCACCGGCGTGGTTTATGAAACTTCCGAAGGCGAGCGCATCGCTCAGGCGCTGGGCAATTATAAGGCGGTGATCCTGCGCAATCACGGCCTGCTCACCGTCGGCCACAGCGTGGAAGAAGCCGTGTGGTGGTTCATCACCATGGACCGCAGTTGCCACGCTCAGTTGCTGGCGGAAGCCGCGGGCACCCCGGTGAAGATTGACCCCGAACACGCCCGCGCCACTCGCGAATTGATCGGTAACCACCAGGCGGGATGGTTTCAGTTCCAGCCGCTGTGGCAGCGCATTACGCGCGAGCAGCCGGATTTGCTGGAGTAGTTCTACTCCGCCACCAGCAACTGTGTAATCGTCTGCAGGAGCGATGACATGTCCGTGGGCTTTTCCAGCAGGCCGTCGGCGCCGCGGGCCGACCATTCCTGCTGCGGCACCGGATAAGCGGTGAGCAGGAGCGTCGCCGGCTTATAGGGCTGTTCCAGGGCTGCCTTGACCACATCAAAACCGGCCCCATCGCTTTCCATTTTCAGGTCGGTAATCACCAGGTCGAATTTGTGCAGCGCCATCTTCTCCTTGGCTTCGCTAGCCGAAGCTGCGCTCATCACCTGAAATCCATTCTTCTGCAGGATCGCGGTGAGCGTCATCAGGATGGAGCGCTCATCGTCCACCAGCAGGATTCGAGCAGTCATCGTCTATTCGATGCCGCGGGCGATGTTGACCACGAACTCACAAATAATTTTACTTAGGCAACAAGCCGTGCCTAAGGCCCCTCATAATTTGTGATGATGGACAAAGTGCAGCAAGCCGCTCGTCTTCTGTCACCGGCGTTGTTTCGTCGGGGACGCATTATGCTCGCGCCGCCCTCGGCCCACAGCTCTTGCTGGCGCATCTTCGGCGGCGGCTTGAGCGCTGAGGTATGCGAGCATGAAGGCGCCGTTGTTTGCTCCTTTGTGCTGCGCGGCCCCGACGGCAAAACTCTGCGCCAGGGAGTCGCCGGCACTCTGGCTTCCGCTCTCCACCGGGCTACAGACCTGCTCTGGGAGCTTTCCGAAGGGGATCACGAGGCTGCCGCTTGAGGGGTTAATCCTCACACGCCTAGCAGAAATTTGACCCCATCCCCCCATAATCTGGTATCTTTCCCGCATCTTCCCCCGTCGGAGGGTTATTCATGGCCGAGCAGCAGCAGAGCGGAAGCCGCCAGACGTTCATGTGGATCTTAACCGTGGTTCTGGTACTCGTGGCAGCATTCCTCTATTTCCGCAAGTAAGGCCGCAACACCAGATATTAAAGGCTCCACTCGGACGAAAACCGGCCAGAGTGGCAATAAGAGTCCCTGCTCTGGCGGGCAGCATGTATTGACGCCGCTCTCCCTCTACTGACACCTCCAATGCCCTTCGGCCTAAGCGGCAGCTCGCCTTGGAATCTCCACTTGCTCATCCACGGCGCCGGGTATCTGCTGCGGTTGCTTGAACACCACGGTCGTGAAGAACTCAATTCCCACGCCAAAAATCATGCTGCCGGCTAAGAGGGCAGGAACCAGCCAAGCGGGATCTCCCATCATCCACACCGAATAGGAAAACAGCGACCCTAACAGCAGACCCATGACTGCGCCGTGCCCAGCCCAATGCAGACGCAGGGCTGAAATTCCGATCACGAAGCCCAGCAGGGTGCGATTCAGAACAGCCCAGCCGAACCCCGTGGGCGTGATCTTTAGCCCCGCAATCGCCCCAATGGAAACGCAAACCAGGCCCGCCACTACGCCACATAGCGTGGCAATCGCAATCCGTTTCATAACTTCCTCCTCAAGTTCCCTGTATAAGCCGAGCGGTATCGCAGGGAAGTGACGGGAATCACGCCGCAAGGCCAAGTCGGGGCGCGTGGTTCCATTTTGGGAGCGGGGGCAGTAGCAGCCGCATTGTGATCTACGTCACAAGGCCGCGTGACGCAGGCAGCAGACCGGGGAAGGAAGGCGCGGCCATAATGCTTCTAGTTGAAAATGATTTTCAATTTCAAAAAAACGGTTCCTTCCACGCCCCGCCGGCTTGCCGATCTGGCTCCCGGCCAGTCTGCCGTCATTGCCGCTCTGGCACTGCCTCCCGACACCGCCGAGCCCCTCATGGACCTGGGACTGGTGACCGGCTCGCAGGTGTTGGCAGTCCGGCGCGCACCCGGCGGCGACCCCGTGGTCTACCGTGTGGATGGCGCCGAAATCGCGCTGCGCCGCGAGACCACCCGCCATATTTCCGTTCTCCCCATCGAGGCCGCCGCGGAGGTCGCCCCATGACCACCCTTACTGCCATTGCGCCGGAGAGCACGCCCAGATCGGCTGGTGACGGTCGTAAGACCATTCAGACCGTGGCCCTGGTAGGTCCGCCTAACAGCGGCAAGTCCACGCTTTTTAATAACCTGACCGGGCTGCGGCAGAAGGTAGCCAATTTCCCCGGAGTCACGGTGGAGCATCGTGCGGGGCGCATGCGGGGCCGTCATGGCGAAACGCTCACCGTCCTGGATCTGCCCGGAATTCACAGCCTGTCACCACACTCAGAGGACGAGCGCGTGGCCGCCGATGTCCTCTACGGGCGCATGCCGGGCACGCCCCGGCCGGATGCCATCATCCTCATTCTCGACGCGACCAACCTGAACCGCCACCTGGTGCTTGCGGCCCGCGTCATCGCTCTTGGCCTGCCTACTCTGGTGCTGCTCAACATGGCCGATTCCCTGCGCCAGCAGAACGGCGATGTGGACCTGGTGGCGTTGGCCGGCCAACTGGGCACGCCCGTGGCTCTGATCAGCGCGGCGCGCGGCGAAGGCTTGGCCCCGGTGCAGAAGTTCGCAGGTTCGATCGGCGCCCCGCCTGCCCCTGCGGAGTTGCCCGTGCTGCAGGATGTGCGCCACTGCCGCGAGTGGGCGGTGCGCGTAGCCGGCCGCGCTTCCTATCGCCGGCCTCTGCCCCCGGCCTGGTCACAGCGCCTGGATTCCATCTTCCTCCATCGCTACTGGGGACCGGGGATTTTCCTGGCTGTGGTGATCGCCGCCTTTCAGCTCATCTTCCGCCTGGGGCAGCCGCTTTCGAACGGGTTGCAGGACCTTCTGCTGGCGGCGGGACAGCCGCTGGGGGCGCACATTGCCAGCGGCCTGCTGCGCTCGCTGCTGATTGACGGCGCCTGGAAGGGCATGGCCTCGGTCCTGGTTTTTCTGCCACAAATTCTGCTGCTCTTCCTGCTCATCGGCGTGCTGGAAGACTCCGGCTACCTGGCGCGCGCCGCCGTCATTACTGACCGCACCATGGCCAAGCTTGGGCTCAACGGCAAGGCGTTCATACCGCTGCTCTCGGCCTACGCCTGCGCCGTACCCGCCATCATGGCTACGCGCACCATCGAAAACAAGCGCGACCGCATGGCCACCATTCTCATTGCGCCGCTGATGACGTGCTCCGCCCGGCTGCCCGTTTACACCATGATCATTGCCGCCTTTGTGCCCGACCGCCCGCTGGCGGGCATATTTCTGGGAACGCGGGCGGCGGCTATGCTCGGGCTTTACGTCGTGGGATTTCTCGCGGCGGTGGTCACCGCCCGGCTGCTGAAATCCTCCGTGCTCAAATCGCACAGCAGCCCGTTCGTGATGGAACTGCCGACTTACCGCTTGCCCACCGCTCGTTCCCTGGGCCTGCGGCTGGCGGACCGCTCCTGGGCATTCACCTCGCGTGTAGGAACCGTGGTACTGGCGGTTTCGCTGGGCTTGGCCCTGCTCATTAACCTCCCCGCCCACTCCGGCCAGGCCGTGTTGCAGGACAGCGTGCTGGCGGCCGTGGGGCAGCGGATCGAGCCCGTCATCGCTCCTCTGGGATTCAACTGGAAGATCGGCGTTGGGCTGCTAACCTCCATTGCCGCCCGCGAAGTAATCGTGGGCACGCTGGGCACGCTCTACGGCATGGACCCGGGGACGCACGCCATGTCCCTGCAAGGCGCGCTGCATGCCGACCTTTCTCCCGGCGGTGCCGTCGCCCTGCTGCTCTTCTTCGCCTTTGCCCTGCAGTGCACCTCGACGCTGGCTGTAGTGCGCAAGGAAACCAACAGCTGGAAATGGCCCCTGGCGCAATTCTTCTACATGGCGGCCCTGGCCTACGGCTCTGCCCTGCTGGCCAATCAACTCATTCAACGCCTGTGGTTGTAGTAGCACTATGGGCCGACGGCGCGTCGAGGCCCTCTTCGGCATCGTTACCCCTCACGTCCAAGGGAGAGCAGTTACGGGTAAGGCTCAGCGCACATACCCCAAGGCATGTAACTGCTGGTTCATGCGCTCACGATTGTTTGCCTTTTGCTGGCTCTCGACGGGCAATTGCGGCGGTTGCCCTGTACCGCCCGGCAGGAAGCGTTGACGGAGCACCGCTCGAACCTCATCGGCGGTGATGGGGTGGTCCTCTTCCAGGAGACGGCGAAAAACGGCCATGAGATTAGCGCCAAGAGTCGTAGCTGCCAAGTTCCGTTGTTCGTCATCGCAACAGGCATAGAGATCCTGGCCCAACTTACCGCCCAGTATGTAATGCCATTGCGGCGTGACCACGGATTTCATGGCGCCGTAATAGCTGGGGAAGCGCGGCGAGGCGCCCATCTCCGCCAGTTCGGACACCGGGGCCGGCCAGGATTGGGCAGCATCAGGGGTCGTCCACAGATCCGTCAATGAGGGGCCGGGAAATGGATCACCCGTAACTCCTGTCAGGCGCAGCAGGGTAACCGGCAGGGACTGCAGGGCAACCGGCGTCGGGATGTGCTCACCGGCAGGCAGATGACCCGGCCAACTGATAAGCAAAGGGGTGTGCAGCAGGTTCCAATACAAGCCCCTGCCATGAAACATGAAGCCGTGTTCCTGAAATTCCTGCCCGTGGTCGGAGGTGACGACCACAATGGTGTTGTTCAAAAGGCCTGCGGCGTCGAGTTGCTTTAAGAAAGTTGAGATTTGCTCATCCATGTAGGCGATGCAGGCGTCGTAAGCGTCCACTTCGTCCTTCACCTCGCCGGGAGGGAGCTGAACGTCCTGGGGCCAGTTGTATTGGCCGCGCAGCGGCGCGGGCTGAGCGGAGAAGCGGTGAAAGTACTGGGCCGGGGGAAGCAGCGGTTCATGGGCATCAAAATAGTTGACGGTGACGAAGAAGGGGCCCGAACCCTGGCGTATCCAGCGCAAGGTATCCTGACTGATTTCGTGCGCGTCCTCTCGGCCGGCGAGGTCGTCAATAATGTTGGCCCGGACCAGGCGGGTTTGAATTCGCTCCCCCAGGGTAGTCTGCAGCAGACGTTCCAGCAGGCTGCCGTCCTCGAAGTGGATGTAGCCGCGGCCGAATCCGACACGACGGTTGAACAGCAGGGTGTTGCCGGAAAATGCGGCAGTGCGATAGCCGTTTTTTTGAAATTCCTCTGCCAACGTGGGGAATCGGCCATCCAGACGCCAGTTGTACTCTCCCGCATGATGCTCGGTGGGCAGACGGCCGGTAAGCATGGAAGCGTGGGAGGGCAGGGTCCAGGAGGAGGGAGCCACCGCCTTTTCAAAGATTACGCTGTGCGCGGCGAATTCGCTCAAGCCCGGGCTGGTGGTGCGTCCGTATCCGTAGGTTGATAAATGGTTGGCGCCCACGGCATCCATGATGAGGAGCAGGACATTAGGGGATTCGGGGCGGGGGTGAAGCGCGGCGGTTTTCAGTTTTTCCTCATGTCTCGACCACCAGGCGCCACCGCCTATGTAGATCAGTCCGTAAATCAGCAGTACAGGCAGAGTCACCCGCCCGAACCATGTAGCGGGAGAACGGAGGCGCAAAAACAGGGCGGTGAAGAGGGCCGCGATTGCCAGAGCTCCGCCGCCCGTCAAAGCCATCTGCGCCAAACGATGCCCGTGCGGTGGCCAGATTACAAACAGACAATCAAGGGCACACAGTGCAGCGGCAAAGAAAAACGTAATTTTGGAAAGGTGCCGCCACCAGCCAAAACGACCAACGATAAGAATCGGGACCGCCAGTGCTGAGAACAGAAGTAAGTCGGCGAGCGCGTCATACCACAAATCGTTTCCGCCCGTGGTGCCGGGGAAAAAGTGATAGAGCAGACGCTCAGCCAAGCCGGCCGCTATGCCGAACCACAGGCAAGTTGCGATTAGTGCAAGTGCAGTTGCAGGCTGATAGCTGTTCGCCGTGTGCTGCGGCGAGGGTGTTTCCAAAGTGTTGTTCCTTGACACCCAGGAAGGCGGTCGATTCCCTTCGCGCAGGCCGAGGCGAGAAGCGGCGCCTCGATCCTGGCCGAGCAGGCCACAGATCTACCCAGCGAAGCCGCAGCGCAATCCGGACCTTTCCTAAGAAGGCCCAGGATCAGTGGAGAGGAAGACACCTTCTCCCAGTCCCCGCATGAGCCTCGTCGAGGGCACGCAGCGATCCGAACCGCTATCCGAGTTGTCGATGGTTACACCGCTTGACCGTTGAGCAGACGGCCAAGTAAAGGATCACGCAGCGGTTCTAACAGGGCAAAGAACCGCCGCAAAACGCGCCAATGATAGCTCATTGCTCGCCAGAATCAAATAAACATCTTGTCACGACTGAATTGTTCGACCGCCGGGCACACGGTGCGGCCGGAAGCAACAGATGAAGTATTTTCGGGCTGCCGGTCGCGGCCTCTGCTCTGAAAGAGGTGTTCCTAATGGCCAGAAAAGCCAAGGCCCTTCCTCAATTGACAATCATCAACATCCCTTCACACTGCTCGCTTTCGCACGGCTTGTCCCACGAGCGGACACCGAGGTGATCGCCACCGCTTGCACGCCTGATGGAAGTTATTGAAAGTGAAGCAAGTTCTTCCTGCGCCTTGGCACACCGCGTGCTCCTGGCAGCACTGCTCCACACCGAGGTGAACTATGCCCAAAGTCGAGCGCATGCGCCAGCCAGTCGCGGGACCGTTCAAGCCGGAAGATGTGCAATCCATGAGCGAACAGGGATGGACCCTGGTAGCCATGGAATGGCAGCGCGAAGTCAGCGAGGAGGAAGCGGGGGAGCGCGCTGCCGCGGAAATTCCCTTCGGCCTGCAGGTGGCTCACGGCGCGCTGCATGAGAACTCGGCGG
>Ga0207664_10003624_pt1 | contig 10336 bp, 8 predicted proteins | sample LARL83metaG_FD_184349 | JGI IMG/M metagenome (GOLD analysis project Ga0207664, IMG submission 184349) | Corn, switchgrass and miscanthus rhizosphere microbial communities from Kellogg Biological Station, Michigan, USA - LAR L8-3 metaG... | ecosystem: Host-associated > Plants > Roots >...
CGCGCGGACCATGCTGACCGCCCAGTTCCTTGACCGCACCGGCACCGGGGTGTGGAACGCCACCGCCGTGCTGTACTTCACCGTCGAGGCCGGCTTCGACGCCCGCCGGATCGGCCTGATGATCGGCGTCGGCGGAGTGGCCGGCGTGCTCGGTTCCCCGGTCGCCGGGCGGCTGGCCGCGCGCCATCCGGTGCGCTCGCTGCTTACCTGCTGTCACCTGCTGCGCCTGGTGACGCTGTGCGTGATCGTGTCGTCGACCGCGTTCGGCGTGCTGCAGGCCGCGGTCGCGCTCACCGTCTTCGGGGATCGTGCCGCGAAGACTCTGGAGATGCTCTTCGCCGCCGAGGTCGCGGGACCGGAGCGGGCGATCTACCAGGCCCTGTTCCGCAGCGTCGCGAACGCCGGATACGCGCTCGGCGCGGGGATCGCCGCCATCGGCCTGGCGATCGGCACCCGGGACGCGTACCGGGTGCTGATCCTGGTCGACGCCCTGTCATTCGCGGTGATCTCGCTGCTGCTGCGCCGGATCCGCGGCGCCGCGCCTGCCCGTCCCGTCAGGCCGGATCCGGCCGCGGGCTCCGCGACGATCGCGAGCCCGTGGCGGGACGCCGGGTACCTGGGCTTCGTGCTGCTCGACATCGTCATGACCACCGACGATCCGGTGCTCAACGTCGGGCTGCCGCTATGGCTGCTCACCCGCACGAAGGCCCCGCACACGCTGGTGCCGGCGTTCCTGATCGTCAACACGGTGCTCGTCGTCGCGCTGCAGATGCGTGTCTCCGCCGCGACCAACGGCCCGCGGGACGCCGCGAAGGCGGTCGGCCGCTACGGGCTGATCATGCTCGCGTGCTGCGCCTGCCTGGCCGCCGCGGCCGAGTGCGGCGCGCTGCTCGCCTCGGTCGTCCTGCTCGCGGCCGCCGCGCTGCAGACGCTCGCGGAACTGATGCGCTCGGTCAGCTCGTGGGAGCTCGCCGTTTCGCTGGCGCCCGTGTCCGCGCGCCCGGCCTACCTGGGCGTGGCCGGGATGTCGCAATCGGTACAGAAGTCCGTGGGACCGCTGGTGCTGACGGGCATCGTCATGGCCGCCGGTCCGCTGGGCTGGCTCGGCCTCGGCGGCGCGGTAGCCGGGCTTTCCGTCCGGCAGCGCCGCGGCTGCCTGCGCAAACTGGACCGCCCGGCCGCCGTCGGCTGACGCGTATGGGAAGCTCGGTGCTATGTCGTATTCTGGCCGGCCGCAGGCGGTCAAGCTCGGCCTCAAGCCGGGGACGCGGCTCGCCCTGACCGGCCGGCCGGACGGCTGGGAGCTAACCGACCCGCCGGAGGACCTGGCCGATACCGGGACAGCCGACGGCGCGGCTGACGTGATCATCGCGTTCTTCCGCGCGGCGGCCGAGCTGGACGCGGAGCTTCCCGGCCTGGCGAAGCGGATCTTCCCGGCCGGGGCGATCTGGGCGGCCTGGCCGCGCCGAGCCGCGGGGCATCGCAGCGACATCACCGACACCGTGATCCGCGAGATAGCGCTCCCGCTCGGCCTCGTCGACGTCAAAGTCGCCGCGATCGACGACGACTGGTCCGGCCTGCGCCTGGTCTGGCGAGTGGCGAACCGCGGCGGGGGTGAACCGGCAGGCGGGCGCGCTCGTTATAGGGGGTAAGCATCGCGACGATCTGGAGCCAGGACCGGGTGTCACGCGACGCGATCCACGCTCTATATTCCCGAGGATTCGCGATGGCACACCTGCTCGACAGGCGCCGGGCCGTTGCCCGGACCACGCTGCTCGTCCACGTCACCGCGGTGGTCGTGCTGCTGATACTCATGGCGGGCACCGAAGGACCGGCCGCGCACGGCACCGAGACCAGCCTCACGCTCGCGCGGCTCCAGCTAATCCTGCTGGCCGCGGCCGGGCTCGTCCAGATATTCCTGGCCGGCCGGTGGACCCAGTACGCGCTCACCGTGCGCCAGCTCCGTGCGGGCGGCAGCACACCGCGCAATCAATGGGAACGATCGGCCTACCTGAGCGCGCGCACCGACCGCGGCGCGGTGCGGACGCTGATGACGCTGACCGTTGCCGCCGCCTGGCTGGCGGAGATCGGCTGTGTGCCGATGGCTATCTACCAGGTAGACCACGGCGGGGCCGGCGATCCAGACATCGACTTCACCATCGGCATGATCGTGCTGTTCGTGTCCGTCACGGTCATGGCGGCCATGACCGCCGCTTTCGCCCGGCTAGGCTCCCGGTCACCGGCAATTCCCCGCGAAGGACCGCGCGGCAAAGCGCGCCCGCAGGAGGCCACCGCGCTGCTGCTGGTACGCGTGTTCGCCGGACTGGCGACGCTGATCGCGCTCGGGTTCCTCGGCACCGCCGCGGCCGGACGGCTCGGCGCCACCGTCGGCTTCACCGCGATCGGGCTGTTCTTCGCCAGCCTGTGCGTGGCCGCCCACTGGCAGCGGGTTCTCGACTCGACGCGGCAGCACGAACAGGACCTGCTCAGCCCGCGGGCACAGGCCAGATGAGCAGCACCGGGCAGGGCGCGTGGTCGACGACGAAGCGGGTCGCCTTGCCAAGGCTCTTCGGTCCCGGGCGGGTCTGATCGCCATCCCTGGCCACGATCAGCAGGCCGGCGCCGGCCGCCGCGGCAACCACCTCCCGCTCGGCGGATCCGCGTCGCTGAATGCGCGAGCACGGCCGCGCCAGCCGCCGCGCGGCGCCCTCGAGCAGTTCGGTGGCCGAGGCCGCGGCGAGGTCCGCGACGTGCGGCCCGGGGTCGCGGTCGTGCTGATGACGGCCGAGCAGGCCGACGTACGCGCCGTGCGCGGCGTCTGGCACGTCGGGCGGGGCGACATAGAGCAGCGTGATGGCGGCGTCGGCGGGCGCGATCGAGCGCGCGGCGTCGACGCTGGCGGGCCAGGTGCCTTCGGTCACCCAGACCAGTACGGTCATTGACTCAGCCTCCCACTACGCGCAGCGCGACCCACAGCGCAAGCACCGCCACGACCAGTCCGGCGGGCACGGTCAGCAGCCCGAGCCGGGTGAATTCCCGCAGGGACGGGCCCGATCCGTGCTGGTGCAGCACACGACGCCAGAGCAAGGTCGCCAGCGACCCCGTGTACGTCAGGTTCGGCCCGATGTTCGTGCCGAGCAGCACGGCCAGCACCGCGCCCGCGCCGGACGGCGCGGCCAGCGGCAGCAGCACCAGCACGGCCGGCAGGTTGTTGATCACGTTGGCCAGTGCGGCGGCGAGCGCGGCAATCGCGAGCAGCGCGGGCAGCGAGGTCCCGCCCGGGATCACCGCGCCGAGCGCGTGGCCAAGGCCGTGCCGTACGACGGCGGCGACGACGATGCCCAGGCAGAGCACGAACAGCAGGAACGGCGCGTCGGCGGAGCGGCCGAGCCGCACCGGGCTCGTCTCGCGGCGCGCCAGCGCCCGCCCGGCGAGCACCAAAGCGCCACCGCAGGCCACCCACGCAGGGTTCACGCCGACGGCCGAGGAAACCACGAAGCCGAGAAGCGTCAGCGCTACCACGACCACGGTGAACACCGGCACGCGCTCACCCGCCGCACAGCCGGCACGCTGCGCGCCCGCGGCCAGGTCCGCGCCGAAGAACCGGACGAAGACCAGGTACTCGACGCCGATCACGGCGAGCCATGGCAGCGCCATCAGCGCCGCGAACCGGCCGAACGCCAGCCCGCTCACCGCGAACGCGAGCAGGTTGGTCAGGTTCGAGACCGGCAGCAGCAGCGACGCCGAATTCGCCAGGTGCGTGCACGCGTAGACGTGGGGCTTGGCCCGCGCGCGCAGCCGCGCCGTGGTCGCGAACACCACCGGCGTCAGCAGCACCACCGTGGCGTCCAGCGACAGCACCGCCGTGGTCACCGCCGCCACCGTGAACACCTGCACGAGCAGCCGGCCGGTCCGCCCGCCCGACGAACGCGCCATCCAGGCGCCGCAGAACCGGAACAGCCCGTCGTCCGCGCACAGTTGCGCGAGCACCAGGACCGCAGCGAGGAAGCCGATCACCGGCCCAAGCCGCCGGGCCTCGGCGGCCGCGGCGTGCCAGGAGATCGCGCCGGAAGCGGTCACCAGCGCCGCCGCCGGAACCGCGACTACCGCCTCCGGCCAGCCACGCGGCCGGATCACCGCCCAGGCGAGGATGGCGACCAGCACGACGACCGCGAGCACCTCGGCGACGGCGCCGTTCAGCATAGGCTCCCGGCGCGGCTGATCATGATCAGCAAGGTACCCGGAGACTCGTTGTCAACTCGACGGCGGGGTCGCGCGTCACAATAACGGGGATCGACCATATCCGGATGGGGCCCGCTCGCCATGCGGCTGGGGAGCGGGCCCGATTCGTCGCGCCACTGTCGTTATGAATAATGTGAGAAGGTCGTCTCCAGCACGCCTTCGCCGCTGGTCAGCCCCGGGAGCAGCCGGTCCAGCGCGGCGACCTGCGCGGCCGGGATCAGGCCCTCGACCGTGGCCGCCGCGCCGGTGACGAGCTGCGTCTCCGGGATCGCGCCGAGCCGGGCCAGCGCCGGCAGCGTGCCCGGCACCGCGGCGGCGGGCAGCGCCAGGTGGAAACGCTGCACCGGCGCGAGCACCCGGGTGCCCGCGCGTTCCAGCGCCGCCATCAGCACGACCGGCGTGAGGCCGCGGAAGTCCGCGCCGGTGCTCGACATGCTCTTGTCGAACCTGGCGTGCGCGTGGCTCTGCCGTGGCGCGTAGCCGGACTCGGTCAAGATCACGTCGCAGTCGATGACCTGCCAGCCGTGCGGGCCGCGGCGCAAGGTCGCGTGCACCGTGTCCTCGATCGCCTTGAGGAACGCCAGCGGGAGCGCGCCGAGCTCGATCTCCAGGCGGAAGCCGATCCCGGCGCCCGGCGCGGCCGGCTCGACGCGCAGGCCGATCGTGGCGAGGAAGGGATTGCCTTCTGCCTTCATGTGCACGGCGGCGGTGCCGGTCCCGGCCGGGCGCTCGACATACCGCACGGTCGACTCGCGGAAGCCCACCGCGATGCCGAAGTCGCTGGCCAGCGTCGCCTGGATGACCTCCTTCTGCACCTCGCCGTACAGCGACACCAGGATGTCGTCGCCGTCCTGCCGCAGGTTGATCAGCGGATCCTGCTCGGCGAGCTGAGTGAGCGCGGCGTGCAATCCGACGCGGTCCCGGCGACTGGCCGGGATCACGACCGTCTCCAGGGTCGGCGGCGAGAACTGCGGCTTCGCCGCGACGCCGGCCTCGGCGCCTATCGTGTCGCCGACCTGGACGCCGCCTAGGCCCCAGAGCTTGCCGATCTGGCCGGCGGTGAGCTCGGTGGCCGGCTCGTCCTGGGTGACAATCGCCGTCACCTTGCCCTGCGGGAGGCGGTCGCGGACGCGGAGCGTCCCCGCGAACATCCGGACATATGCGATCTTCTCCCCCGCCGGGCCGCGGTCGACCTTGAACACGGCCCCGTTAGCCGGGCCCGCTGTTTCCGCAGCGGCGGCCGGAAGCAGGGTCGCGATGGCGGCCAGCAGCTCGTCCACCCCGGCCCCGGTCATCGCGGAGCCCGCGAACACGGGGAACACCTGCGCGGCGGCGGTCTGCGCGGTGAGCTCGGCGTCCAGCAGGGCGGGGCTTATCTCGGCGTCGTCCAGGTACGCGCCGAGCAGCGCGTCGTCGTGCTCGGCGAGTGGCTCGACGGCCGGGGCCTGTGGCACGAAGCTCGCGTCGCGGGTGCCCGCCCGTGCCGTCGCGCCCATCGGGACCGCGTCCGGCGTGAGGCGGTCGGCGATCTGCGTCAGCACCCGATCGGTGTCCGCGCCGGCCCGGTCGATCTTGTTGACGAAGATGAGCGTGGGGATGCGCAGCCGCCGCAGCGCCCGCATCAGCACGTGGGTCTGGGCCTGCACGCCCTCCACGGCCGAGATCACCAGCACCACGCCGTCGAGTACGCTGAGGACCCGCTCCACCTCGGCGATGAAGTCGGGGTGGCCGGGCGTGTCGATCAGGTTGACCGTCGTGTCCTTGACCTGGAACGATACCACGGCGGACTTGATCGTTATGCCGCGCTGGCGCTCCAGGGCGAGCGTGTCGGTCTGCGTGCTGCCATCATCGACGCGGCCGATTTCGTCGATGACACCGGCGGCGTAGAGCAGCCGCTCGGTCAGGCTTGTCTTGCCGGCGTCAACATGCGCCAGGATTCCGAGGTTGAGCATACGCACGACGCGTCATGTCCTCTGCATAGGTTGCCAGTACCTGCTGAGCTGACATGGTCGTACCGCGCATTGCTCTGCCCTCCTCTCGTCCTAGTAAAACAAGGAAGGTCCGGGGAACGCAACGCATTATCATCTTCGGCGAAGCAGTACGGGCCCTCCCAGGCCATCTCGAAGACGATCAGCGGCGCGCCCGGCGCCAGCGACGCGAGGGCCGGGCCGGACGAACTCCCAGGTTTCCGCGAACCACTCGTCGTACCGCTTCACCTGGCTAACGGTACGCCAAGCAGGTCCCGGGCCCGGAGGGCCAGCTGCAGGTCCAGCCGGCGATCCGGATCGCGCAACTGGTCGCCGAACAGCTCCTGGATCTGCCGCAGCCGGTACCGCACGGTCTGCGGGTGGACGTGCATGTAATGCGCGACTTCGGCCGCGTTCTCGCCGAACTGGAGCCAGGCCAGCATCGTCTGCGCGAGCCGTTCCCGCTGCCCGGGCCGGAGCCGCGCCAGCGGCGTCAGATACCCGCCGAGCAGCGTCCGCGCCAGGTCCTCGTCGGCGAGCAGCAGCAGCGTGGACAGATGGTCGGCCGCCCGAACCGGCCCGTCGGCCGCGATGATGCCACGGCGGGCCAGCCCGAGGGCCTGCCGCGCCCAGCGCAGCGACCTGGCGGCACCAGCCAGCGGCACGGCCGGCCCGATCGCGGCCGCACGGCCCTGGCTGTATCGCCCCAGGGTGGCGTCGATCATCGCGGCCCGGCCAGGCCCATCCGGATCGGGCAGCACCAAAACGGGTTCGGGGCCGGCCAGGTCGGCCAGCAGCCCGGCCGGCGGGGCCGGGAACGGGGACCGCGGCGGGCCGTCGAGCACGGCCACCGCGACCCGGACCGGCAGCGGCCACCCGGCGGACCGGGCTAGCCGGGCGACCAGCCCGGGCTCGGCCGGCGGGTCGGCCACGATCGCGTCGATCAGCGGATGCCCCTGGGGCTGGGCGCACGCGTCGGCAAGCTCGACGACCGCCGCTACCACCCGGGTGACCGCGTCGGAAAGCCGCTGCTGCTGCTGTCCGGCCGCGCCGGACACCGCCGCCAGCTCTTGTGTCATCGTCCACCGCCCGGACACACATCCCGCTCCGGACCATGCTTAATCACCGTGCTTTTGTTTCCGCGCCTAACCACCGTGTTACCGGCAAGTAACTTGCAAGTCAAGACCTGTTTGTCACTTCGATGACAAAGAGAACGGTCGTTTCGTTGAGCGTGGCGCTAGGAACCGAGCGCGATTGCCGGCGACCCTGCTGGCATGCCACGCTTCGCTGCCTTCCGCCTCGCCGCGGCCGTCACCGCCGCCACGGCCGTGACCGCCGCCACGGCCTTGTCCGCCGGCACGGCCTTGTCCGCCGGCACCGCACTCGCCGCCGTGCCCGCGCAGGCCCAGTCCCAGCTGCCGGTGAACTGGAACTTCGCCACTGGCGCCCTGACCGGCTTCTTCGCGCCCAGCACGCCGCCGCCGGGTGCGGACAACTGGGCGTGCAAGCCCTCCGCCGCGCATCCCTACCCGGTCATCCTGGTGAACGGCACGTTCGCCAACGAGGACGACAACTGGCAGGCGGCCTCGCCGTTGCTGGCCAACCACGGGTACTGCGTGTTCACGTTCAACTACGGCGGCACCGGCCTCGTCACCTCGACCGGCGACATCGCCACATCCGCGCACGAGCTCGCCGCCTTCGTCGCCCAGGTCCGCGCCGCTACCGGTGTTGCGAAGGTGGACCTGGTCGGCCATTCGCAGGGCGGCATGATGCCGCGGTACTACCTGAAGTTCCTCGGCGGCGCCGCCTTCGTGCACACCCTGGTCGGCCTCGCGCCGAGCAACCACGGCACGACGCTGGACGGCCTGACCAACCTGGTGGCCGCGTTCGGCGCGGCCGGCCTGGTGAACGGCGCGATCAGCGCGCTGTGCACGGCATGTGTCCAGCAGGAGGCCGGTTCGCCGTTCCTGACCAGCCTGAATGCCGGTGGCGACACTGTCTCTGGCGTCAACTACACGGTCATCGAGTCCAGGGACGACGAGGTCGTCACCCCGTACACCTCCGCGTTCCTCACCGGCCCCGGCGTCACCAACATCACCGTGCAGAACCAGTGTGCGTTCGACCAGTCCGACCACCTGGAAATCGCGGCCGACCCGATCGCGCTCGCGGACGTGCTGAACGCGCTCGACCCCGCCGCCCCGGTCCGCGTCCCCTGCCTGCTCGTGCTCCCGGTGACCGGCCCGGTAGGCCCCGTCCCCTCTTTCTGATTATCAGAACGACCGGTGGTTTCACCTGCGCTCCCCGGGAATAGCCAGCGATAACAGGCGTTGCGATTTGTGAGGGGTTTTGCTCTCGGCAAGAGCGTTCCCTTACGTGTCCCGCCCGGCTATCCCGATCGAGATGATGATCCGCCTTCCGTTCCGTAGTGACGACGCCTCGCGCCCGGCCGGCGCCGCGCGCAACCAGCTGATGCTCGTGCGCCGCCGTGCCCAGCCCGCCATGGTGTACATCGCCAGGCTGACCGGCACGGCGGTGTTCGCGTACCTGATCGCGCTGCTGTTCCCCGGCACGCCGCGCCCGGTGCTGGCGCCGCTGACCGCGCTGCTCGTGGCCCAGGCCACGCTGTTCCAGACGATCCGCAGCGCCATCCAGCGGGTCGGCGCGGTGACCGCCGGGGTGCTGGCCGCCGTCGCGGTCGCGGCCTATGTCCCGTTCAGCTGGTGGGTGCTGGGCCTGCTGATCGCCGCCACGCTGGCGCTGGGCATGGTGCTCCGGCTTGGCCAGGACATCCTCGAGGTGCCGATAAGCGCGATGCTGATCTTTTCGGTGGACACGCACGCCGCGGCCACCTCCAGGATCACCGACACGCTGGTCGGCGCCGGCGCCGGGCTGGCCGCCGGGCTGGCGTTCGCGCCGCTGCGGGTGCAGTCGGCCAAGGAGGCGGTCGGCGAGCTGACCAAGCAGATGTCTGACCTGCTCGGCACCATGGCTTCGGGCCTGGCCGAAGTGCCTTCCGCCCGGCGGGCCGGTGAGTGGCTCGACCGCACCCGCGCGCTGCGCGGGGAGATCGAGCGGCTCGACGACGCCCTGGACCAGGCCGAAGACAGCGTCCGGCTCAACCCGCGCCGGTTCCTGCTGCCGTCCGCCGATCCCGCGGCCGGTTTGCGCAATGGGATCGACACGCTGGAGCGGGCCGCCACCGACATGCGCGTGCTGGCCCGCTCGGTCGCGGACAGCGCACGGCTGGACAGCGAGGACAGTCCGATCAGGGACGAGCAGACCCGCGCCCAGCTGGCCGCCGTGCTCGATGAGCTGAGCGCCGCCGTCCGCGCCTACGGCCAGCTGGTCGAGGCCGGCGACCCAGCGGCGATCACTCCCGCGGCGACCGGCGAGTTCCCCGCCCTGACGGCCGTTGCCGTGCCGCCCCGTGAGCCCGCCAGTGAGCCGGCCCGGGCGCCGACCCGTGAGCCGGCCCCGGCGCCGACCCGGGCGCCGGCCGCGCGGGCCGAGGCCCGCCGCGCGGCGTTCGCGCCGATGGCGGCCCGTAACCTGCGTGACCACCTGGCCGAGGCGCACAAGCGCCAGGACGACCTGGCCGACTTGCTGCGGACCGACCCGGTGGAGCAGCCGGTGGGGTGGCCGCTGCGCGGCGAGATCCTTGCCCACGTGGACCGGCTGCGCGCCGAGCTCGAGCCCCGGCGCCCGCCGGACCGCGCCGGCAGCACCGGCCCGATGCGTGCCCTGCCCCGGCGCGCACGGCGGATGCGTCCGCGCAGCTGGCGCCGCTGACCGAGGCCCGCCGACTCAGTCCCGCGCCGCCCCGCCTCTCCCCGAAATCACTTCCGCGCCGTCCCCCCTCATGCCTGCCGAAAAACGAACACAAGCCACATTTCTGGCGGGGCCGACCGGCGCGCCCGATTATTGCGGACATTTACCCCCCCGGTCTGGACCCTGCTGGCTTGTTCCGGGGGCTTGCCCGGATCGCTGGCCGCCCCGGTAGGTCAGCGGCCGGCGTCCGGGCTCGGTCGGCTCGCTGGGCCCGCGATAACGTGGCAGTTTCCCGCTTCGTGGTAGCCGGCCCCTTGTGTACGAGGGTCAATCCACCACGAGGAGGTAATCTTCCACGT
>Ga0207664_10003626_pt1 | contig 10335 bp, 9 predicted proteins | sample LARL83metaG_FD_184349 | JGI IMG/M metagenome (GOLD analysis project Ga0207664, IMG submission 184349) | Corn, switchgrass and miscanthus rhizosphere microbial communities from Kellogg Biological Station, Michigan, USA - LAR L8-3 metaG... | ecosystem: Host-associated > Plants > Roots >...
GCTGCGCAAGTACCTAGACAAAGCTCTTGTCATTTTTCCCTTTGAAGAGAAGTTTTATCGCGATCGCGGAGTGGATGCTGACTTCGTGGGGCATCCGCTGGCGGAGCTTTCGCGACCGGTAATTTCCCGGGAGCAATATGCGTCAACGTTTGGACTCGATCCGGCGAAACCATGGATCACTCTTATGCCAGGCAGCCGGCGCAAAGAAGTCCGAATGAACTTGCCGGGAATTCTGCAGGCGGCGCGACTACTCGGCGCGGGCTATGAATTTTTGCTTCCGGTAGCGCCGACGCTCGAACATGAATACTTTGCGCAGTTCCTGATGACGGCGCGGGACATTGGCGAACACATCCACCTTGTTCCCGAGGCGCTGCCGGCGCTTGCGCACTCTCGTGCAGGTATCATTGCGAGCGGCACAGCGACGGTTGAAGCCGCGCTGATGGAGTTGCCATTCGTCATGGTATATCGCGTGACGGGCATGACATACCTGCTCGGACGATCGACGGTGAAAGTTCCCTATTTTGCAATGGTGAACCTGATCGCGGGTGAGAAGGTGGTTCCGGAGCTGGTGCAGCATGATTTCACGGCGGAGGCGGTGGCGTCGGAAATGCGCAAAATCATATCCGACGGGCCAGCACGATCAGAAATGTTGAATGGGCTGCGGATCGTCAGGTCAAGGCTCCGCGGTACGAGTGGAGGAATGAGTGCTCCGCAGCGAGCGGCCGAGGCCATTGGGATGTTGCTGGGCAAGCGATGATGGCGGCACAACTGCCAGACAAACAGTTGCAATCGACTTTGCGCTCATCGCGCTAAATGTCGTAATCGCGGCCAAAGTCGTCCGACGGGCTCCTCGTTTATTCTGGATTGCTCCGCCGTTTTTGCGGACAAGGAACCAGTTCATGGCGTTAGTCATTCGCAGATCGAAGATCCATGCTGATGGTGTGTACACCACGACCCCGATTAAGAAGAAGCATATCGTCGTCGAGTACACCGGGCCGCGCCTGACCAACGATCAAGCTGACGCAATCTATGACTATTCTCCGCGCACGTATTTGTTCGGCTTGACGGACGGCGGGCACGTCATCGATGGCGACAACATTGCCGCCTTTATCAATCACTCCTGCGCTCCGAATTGCGAGGCGGACGAGATCGATGGGCGGGTATTCATTCGCGCCATTCGCAATATTGCAGCGGGTGACGAACTCTCCTACGACTACAACCTCTACGACGGCGATCCCGAGGATCCCGCGCCTTGCTACTGCAAGGCGCGGCACTGCCGCGGAACCCTGTTTGCGGACAGGAAACGGGCGAAGAGTGGAAGAAAGGTGCGAAAGTAATACCGCGCTTAGGCGATTTTCTGTTCGCGTGTCTCAGGTGGGGTGGCCAAGGGAATCGCCGCGTGCTCCGCCGGGGCTTCTTTGGGTTGCACCTCGGGGTGCGTGCTCAGAGCTGCATTTAGAAACGCCTCGGCCCAGTTCTGAACACTATAGGTGCGCACGATATCGCGCAGCAGGCGCATGCGCGCGCGCTTCTCTTCCATCGGCATGACGCAGGCTTTATGGATCGCCTCCGCGATGCCGGCGAGGTCGTTGGGATTCACGACAATGGCGCCGTGTTGTAGTTCTGCGCTGGCGCCCGCGAATTCGCTGATAATCACCACACCCGTCTCATCGACCTGCGCGGCACAGAATTCCTTGGCAACCAGGTTCATGCCGTCTTTCAGGGACGTAATCAGCGCGATGTCGGCGGCCCGATAGTAGGTGAGCAATTGCTTGCGGGTCAGGTTGCGGTGCATGTAGTGGATCGGCACCCAACCGCCCTCGGTGAACTCACCGTTGATTTGGCTGACCAGCAACTCAACCTCACGCCGCAAGTCTTTGTAGTTGGGAATCTCCTCGCGGCTGGGGACAACCACCTGGAGCAACGTCACGCGGTGCCGCAGTTCCGGATAACGGCGGAGCAAAATGCGAAACGCGCGCAGACGTTCCGGAATTCCTTTGGTGTAGTCGAGCCGGTCGACACCGAGGACCAGGAACTTGTTCGACAATTCATGCCGGAACTGATTCGACAATGCCTCAACGTCGCGACTGGCAGCGTGATTGGCAAATTCCTCGAATGCAATGCTGATGGGGAAGGTCCCGATGCGCGTGCGTCGTCCCTCCAATGCCACCGACATGAATGGATCCTCACGAATGGCTTCCGCCTCGGGGACGATTCGCTCCAGGCAGCTCACAAAGTTCCAGCGGTCGCGATCGGTCTGGAAACCGAGCATGTCGTATTGCAGTAGAGACTTCAGAATTGTCTTGCGCCAGGGCAGCTTCTCGAAGATGTCCGGAGCCGGAAACGGGATGTGCAAGAAGAATCCCGCGGTCGTCATCTTCCCGGCCTCGCGCAGATACCGCCCCATGAGCATCAGGTGATAGTCATGCGCCCAGATCACGTCTTTGCCGTTCGTCACATCGAGTGCCGCCTGTGCAAAACGACGGTTTACGCGCTGGTAGACCTCCCAGTATTCGGGATCGAAGTTGCAACGCGAGGGCATGTCGTGAAAGAGCGGCCAGATGATCTCGTTGGCGAATCCGGAATAGAACTTCGAGATTTCGTCGCGCGACAGTGGAACTGCCTTGAAGCCGTAGGGTCGGCCTCGCGCGGCTTTGGCCAGCAATTCATTGCCCCGGTCCGAGTCGGCAGACCCGGCCCATCCCACCCAGCACCCGTGGGTAAATCGCCAGATGCTGTCGAGAGCAGTTGCCAGTCCGCCGGCACTACGAGACAGACGTGGCCCCCCAGCGCGGTGTTTTACTTCGACCGGCAGGCGGTTCGAGACGACGATGAGTCTTCCTTCCAGCTTCATCGTTCTGCTCCACAGGCTTGAAGCCAATCCCGCAAGAAACGGACCAACTCGTCAGGAGGCCTGAGCCAAACATCGGCGCTCGTCGAGCGCGGTTCTGGCCGGACAAGGACTGCAAGACCCCTTCCTTTGATGGCACGAAAGGCATTCTCGTCAGTCTGGTCGTCACCAAGATAAGCAGCAGCTACGTCTTGGCCTGATTCAGAGAGGATGGTTTGGACAGCATCCCCCTTGTTCTTACCCGGGGCTCGAAGCTCCAAGCCGCCGTCGAAGTGCAGGAGTTCCAACCCGTGCTGCCGGACCAGCGGCGCACAAACGCGGCGAACCTCAGCTTCAGTAGCTCGCTGCTGTGTGGAACTGAGGCCACGCCAATGGACAGCAATGCTGCCCGGCTTGGCCTCGATGCGATCCGTTAACCCAGCGTTAATGAATGCACGACGGGCAGTCTGCAGAGCCAGCCGGTGCTCTGCATCGGGAGCATCCACTTCGTAGCTGCCATCGGCAAACAATCGCTCCGCTCCGTGACTTCCCCAGATTTCCGGTTGCGGGTGAATTCCGCTCAAAAAAAGCAGTTCACGAGCTGAACGTCCGCTGATCAACACCACCCGGGTATTCGCCGCCATGATTCGCGAAACGATCTCCGGAATCTCGCCATACGGAAAGGCGCGCATCCGGTCGGGCGTAAACGGAGCCAGCGTGCCGTCGTAGTCGAGCAGCAGCAAACGGACAGAGGCCCGACGCAACCGATCGAAAAACGAAGTACAGATGTCGTATTGTTCAGCGACTTTCATGACGCGACTTCAGCGTGCGAAGAAAACCAGACCAACCCTGAAGCGCGGAACCTTGCAACGCCATTGACGAAGGGCAACAGAAATGTGCGCGCTGCAATTGATTCGGCGCAGCCCCGAGCTCTAACGCCAAATCAACGAGAGTCTAGCATGGAGCGCCAACTCAGATGCACCTGGAAGTACATGCGTTGGTCGGAGCTCTGGTTCGTGGCACTTACGGCTAAGTCCAGCGGAACCAGCGCAACGCAAGGATGAACGAGACGCCACCCCAGATCACGAGCACGGAAATGCGCCCGGTCTGAGACACCAGGGATGAACCTTCGAGTATGGTGGAGCGGAGCGCATCATTTAATGCAGTCAGAGGAAGGAGTTTGATGAACGTCTGAACTGTCGCGGGAAAGCGTTCGTAAGAAAAGAAGACGCCGGAAAGGATCCACATCGGCATCATCACGATGTTGATGAGGCCGCTGACACTCTCGATCTTCTGCGCGCGGCTGGCTGTGAGCAGTCCAAGTCCACCGAATGAAATGGCACCGAGCGCGCCAATCAGGATGATGGTTAGAAACGATCCGAGCACGCGCATGTGAAACATCAGCATCCCGAAGCCCAGCAGCAGTCCCACTTCAATCACCATCAGGATCAAGCGACTGCTGGCGAGCGCCATCAGGAAGTCAGTGCGTCGCATGGGAGTTGCGACGAAGCGCTTGAGCAGCTTGCGTTGACGCATATCGACGAGCGCAAATCCGATTCCCCACATGCCGGAATTCATCAGGTTCATGCCCAGCAGGCCGGGGATGAGAAAGTCGATGTAGCGCGAGCCCGGCTCGGAGGAAACCACAACGCTGGTGGCCAAGACGTCTTTGCGACCTGCTGCTGCCTGCAAAGCGCCGTCTACCTCCACGTGCGATTGCACGCTTTCTGGGCGAGCAGGATCGTAGTGGTACAGGATCTTGTCGGCTGAGAGGGGATCCACAATCAGATCGTATTTGCCAAGGCGAAGACCCTTCGCAGCTTGTGCCTCATCCAAAATCTCGGCGCGGATAGCATTCTTCTGCGGCGAACTCTGAATCAGTTCCTGAATGTGAGTAGCATTGGGACCCGCGAGAATGGCTATCGTTGTCCGGTCTGCGGGCTTGTTGCGAAAGGCAAAACCTAAACCCAGAGCCAGGAGCAAGGGAAACACAAACACCCAGAACACAACTTCCTTTTCGCGGGCCAGTTCCAGCATGCGCGCGCCCAGCAGGTGGCGAAAGCCCGACCAGCGCCCGTTGCGCGGGGCAGGAGCGTGGTTCTGAAGTTGCGGCTGCGATGGTGTTTGTTGGGCAACGGTCATTTGGTCCTGTCATCACTCCGTCGAGCTTTGGCTCGGCAGGACGGGCGGGGACGCCCATCCCTCCACACGAATTATTCCTCCCTCAAATGCCTGCCGGTCAAATTGACAAATACATCTTCCAGACTTGCCTGTCGGGTGTTGAGCCGCTCCAGTTGGGCCGAGTGCTGATCCACTCGTTCCAGCAGCGCTGGAATCGTGCGATGCGGCTCGCGCACATTCAGGCAGATCACGCCATCTTCATTGCGCACCGAATCTACACTGGGCAGCGACTGCCACGTCGCGTTGTCCAGATGTCCATTGCCCGACAGAGCAAACTCGACTACGTGATGGCCGCCAAGCCGCTCGATGAGGTCCGCCGGAGTGCCCTCGGCAATGATTTGCCCATGGTCAACAATGGCGAGCCGGTCGCAAAGGCGCTCGGCTTCGTCCATGTAATGGGTAGTCAGCAGAACGGTACCGCTTTTGCGCTGGAATGCTCGAATGATGTCCCAGAGTTGGCGGCGGCTCTGAGGATCAAGTCCAGTCGTCGGCTCGTCCAGGAACAGCACCTTGGGTGAGGCAACCAGTGCAGTTGCGACCGCGAGCCGCTGCTTCTGCCCGCCGGAGAGTTTTCCGACCAGCGCGTCAGCCTTTTCATTCAACTGCAGCGCGCTCAGCACTTCCTCGGTACTGCGCGGCTGTGTATAAAAGCTCGCGAACAGCTCAATGGTTTCGCGGACGGTCAGCTTTTCCGAAAGGCGCGTCTCCTGGAGCGAGATGCCGATGTATTCGCGCAGCTCGCGTGCATTCGCCTTCCAACTGCGGCCTAAGATTGAGACTTCGCCCCCAGTAGGCTCCAGCAAGCCTTCCAGAATCTCAATGGTGGTTGTTTTCCCCGCGCCGTTCGGGCCAAGGAGGCCGAAGCATTCGCCCGGCTGGATCGCCAGGCTGAGCCCGCGGACGGCTTCCACTTTGCCGTCGTAAGTTTTGCGGAGATCACGGCACTCGACGGCGGCGGGCATCGCAACATTCTACCGGAGTTGCTGATGCAAATCTGCAAACTGCGGCCAGCCAAGCTGCAGAATTGACAACTAATTTATTTGCAGCTGTGGAAATCTTCCTAATGGCACAGGTAATCTATATCTCGCATGTCGCACGCCCGCTGCGGCTTTACTTGAACGTTCGCTCCTGAGCACCGTGTGTGTCCTCACACCTCAATCCTTCCAGGAGAAGAACGATGCCGCGCAAGTTGGTTTGCATTTCCGCTTTTGTCGTCCTGATCGTATCGATCGCCGCCGCCCAGTCGTCCCGTCACTTCGCCTTTCACTATGCTTTCACGGTAAAGAATGTCCCTGGAGGGCAAAAAATTCGGGTGTGGTTTCCTGCCGCTCACTCGGACGATTTCCAGGATGTGAAAATTATCTCGGCCAAGGGCGACCTGCCTCTGAAGCGCACGAAGGAGCCCCGCTTCGGCAATGAAATCTACTACGCAGAGAGTTCGACGTCGAAGGCCGGCGATCTGCATTTTGAAGTTGATTATGACGTTGTCCGCCGGGAGCGCCTCACGCTTGGCATCGAACGCCCGCGCCTGGAGGACGCATCGCTGAACAAAAAAGAAAAACAGCAATACCTTGCGCCTGACAAACTGGTGCCGATCACCGGACTTCCCGCGGAACTTGCGGCCAAAGTCACCGCTGGAAAATCGTTAACGCTCGAGAAAGCCCGTGCGATCTACGACTACGTCTTCGACAACATGCGCTATGAAAAAACCGGTACCGGGTGGGGCCGCGGCGACGTGCTCTATGCGTGCGACGCGAAGAAAGGCAACTGCACCGACTTCCATTCTTTGTTCATCTCCATGGCGCGTTCGCAGGGCATTCCGGCGCGCTTTGAGATTGGTTTCCCTCTTCCGCCCGCGGACAAGCATGCCTCCGAAATCGCCGGCTATCACTGCTGGGCCGAGTTCTTCGACCCGCAGCATGGATGGGTACCCGTCGACATCTCCGAGGCTTGGAAGAATCCCGTCAAGAAGAACTACTTCTTTGGCGCGCACGATACTCAGCGCATTCAATTCACTCTGGGGCGCGATTTGAAGCTCAATCCGCGTCAAGCTGGCGAGGCGCTGAACTATTTTGTCTATCCCTATGTGGAGCTTGAAGATAAGCCATATCCCAATATCTCAAACGAGTTTTCATTTGCGGATGCGCCTGCGGTCCAAGCGAGTACATCTGCACATTAAAGTAGGACTTTAAGTGTCAAGAAGTGGCGGCTAACCCCTTGTAAGCTCAAGGACAACTACTCTCGATCAAATATGAATCGAATGTTAGAATTGGTTTGCTTCTTGGTTAAACCACCAGCCTTACTCCCGGGTAGCAGCCAAAAGTCGAACATATGCCGTCCCACGGAATTCAATCTCCGGCGGTTGCATCCCCGTTTGAAAGGCAGTCGCGACTCGTGTTTCAGCGAATGGGCCGGCAAATCGGAAAGCTGATTAAGGCCGCCAGCATCGACAATGTGCATAAGTTCCGTACCAACAGTCGCCGCATCGAGGCGGTGGTATCGGAGCTTGCCCCGGAAAACGGCAATCAGAAGAAGCTGCTCAAACTTCTTTCGAAGTTGCGGAAGAAAGCGGGCAAGGTTCGCGACCTGGATGTGCAGATCGCGTTCTTGAAGGAGTTGAAGGTCCCGGACCGCCAGAATCAACGTGCCCAGCTTTTAGAGTGGCTGGAGTCGGAGCAAACGCGGCGCAAGAAGAAACTTGAAAAAGCATTCGATTCCGAAACCGCCGATGGGCTTCGCAAACGCTTGCGTCGAGTGCAGAGCGAAATAAAGCTTGACGCAGTCGATCCGTTAGCGCTCGCGCACAAACGCTTGCCAGACCCCGGAACGACGCCACTGAGCGAGAAGATGCTGCACACTTGCCGCATAGAGGCCAAGAAGGCGCGCTATCTGGCCGAACTTGCGCCGGAATCTGCCGAGAGCAAGCATTTCATTAGCGAGCTCAAGAGGGCGCAAGACGCAATCGGCGAATGGCATGACATCATGAAATTGAAGGAGCACGCGGAGCGACTGTTCGGCGGCGTTAGTGATTCAGCTTTGGTTTCGGTGCTTCAGAACATCAGCCGTGCCAAGTTTCGGCGTGCCACCGGTGCGCTGGTCACCGCAGTCAACGAAATTTCGAACGTCAGGAAAGCTCCCCAGTCTGTTGCTCCCCACAAGCATGCCGCTGCGGCCGAAGGATTGCACCACAGCGCTGTGGCGTGACGGTTCCTGGTACTCAGATCGGCTGATCACCAGATCCCCGATTCCCGATACACTGATCGTGAATGCCAACTTTTGCCGCCGTTGACATCGGATCGAATTCCGTCCGCCTGAAGATCTCCCGCCTGAGCGCTCATCGTCTGGTTGAAATCCATGAAGATCGCGAAGTCACGCGTCTGGGCGAGTCTGTGTTCCGCAGCGGTTTTCTCTCCCCGGAAGCAATCGCGCTCACGGTGAAAGTCCTGCGCCGATTTCATCGCGCCTGCCAGCGCTACGGAGCCGATTCGGTCCGCGTGGTGGCAACCAGCGCGCTGCGCGATGCCCGCAATTCTCGCGCTTTCCTCGAATGGGTCCGTTCGGCGACCGGTTGGAGCGTGGAAATCATTTCAGGATTGGAAGAGGCACGCCTGATTCATCTTGGGCTGACCTCATCGTTGCGCGTAAATTCCTCTCCGGTGCTGATGATGGACCTCGGCGGCGGCAGCTGTGAGCTGACCATCTCGCGCAAAGGTCACATCGAGCAGACCGTCAGCCTTCCTCTCGGCGCAGTCCGTCTCACCAATGACTTTGTGCATCACGATCCCCCGCGCAAATCCGAAATACGGCAACTGCGCGGTTTGATCGCCCGTGAAGTCGGACGGATTGCGCCGCGCATCATTCATGCGAAACCCAATGTCGTCATCGCGACCTCGGGCACGGCGGAAGCGCTCGCGACCGTGTGTCATACCCTCTACCGCAACAAGAGTCAGCGAGAGATGACGGTCACGCACCTGCAGATGCGCAAGATTGCGAAGATGCTGACGCGTCTCACAGTCGACGATCGCCGCAAGATTCACGGCATCGGCGTGCGCCGCGCAGAAATTATCATCGCGGGAGCAGCAGTTTTCACCGAACTCCTCGACCGCTGCAAACTGGCAGGCTTTCGTTACTCGCCCCTTGGCCTTCGCGATGGCCTGCTCGCGCAGATGGCTGCCGATTTCGATCACGCTACGCGTTCTGGCCGCCAGATCGAGTCCGAGCGCCAGGATTCCATTCGCGCGGCGCTCGAGCATTACCACGTCGATGAGGAACATGCGGTCCGAGTCCGAGATACGGTACTGCAACTGGTGAAGACCCTGCGGCGCGTCCATCGCCTGCCTTACGAATACAACGAGTGGATTTCAGCCGCGGCCATGCTGTGCGAAGTCGGAGACTATGTAAATCGCAATGGCAGGCATCGCCATACTTACTACATCATTTCGCACTCGGAAATCCTGGGATATACGCCGCAGCAGCGGCGCCTGATCGCTGCGATTGCACGCTATCTGGGTAAGTCGAGACCTTCGCCCGGAGACGGCCCTATTCAGACGCTCTCGCCATCAGATCAAAAGAACATTCCCAAGGCTTCCCTTCTGCTCCGCCTCGCCTCGGCGCTGAACCTCGGACGTAGCGGCGCGCTCAAGAAGTTTCGCGTGCGCATCCACTCAACTTCGGTCGAGCTTGTACTTGTGCCCAAGCAGCCGTTGAGCGTGGACCTTGAATTATGGGCTGTAGAAAAGGAGCGCGCTTATTTCCGCGAAGTCTTCGGATGCGACTTCGCGGCGCTCGCCGCTGCGGCCTGAATCTCCCGCGTTATCTTCGGCGTGATGAACCAGTTCAGCGTGGCCGCGCGCCGTTCGGTTTCCACCCGCGCAACTGCGCCTTTTTTGAAATCGATCAGCGCCTCACAGCCAGACTTCGCAATGATCTTCGCCAGAAAATCCGTGATGCTGGGATTGTGTCCCACCACCATCACAGCTTCGTGCTTCGAATACTTCTCCAGCATGCGGCGAAAATCCGCGAAAGACGCCTCCGGCTTCATGGCGGGTTCTAGTTGCAGCTTCGCCTCATGACCAAGTTCATTGCCGATGAGCGACGCAGTTTGAGTCGCCCGCTTGAGCGGACTGGAAACGATCACATCCGGCTGCACATTCAGCGCCGCGAGCGCCCTGCCAATGACACCACACTGCTCGATTCCATCTGCATCCAGCGGCCGCTTGTCATCTTTTTTCGGATTGCTCAAATGCTCGCCGGCACTGGCGTGGCGAACGAAGTAGATGATCATGAGAGCCTACGTTCCTTTCGCAGCGACCTACGGCGCGGCT
>Ga0207664_10003628_pt1 | contig 10333 bp, 8 predicted proteins | sample LARL83metaG_FD_184349 | JGI IMG/M metagenome (GOLD analysis project Ga0207664, IMG submission 184349) | Corn, switchgrass and miscanthus rhizosphere microbial communities from Kellogg Biological Station, Michigan, USA - LAR L8-3 metaG... | ecosystem: Host-associated > Plants > Roots >...
ACGTCAAGCGCAACGAGGCGATCGGCCAGGACTCGCTGTTCGGCGAGGACACCGAGGCCGCGGCCGCGTTTGACGTGCCGGTGCCGGATGGCGAGTGGGAGAAGGCCACGCTGCTGGCGTTCGAGCGCGAGATGCTCGGCCTGTACGTGTCCGACCATCCGCTGCTCGGCCTCGAGCACGTGATGTCGTCCTCGACCGACTGCTCGATCGCGCAGCTTGTCGGCTCGGCCGAGGACGAGGGCGACCGGGGCCAGCGGCCCGACCGGAGCGACGGCCAGATGGTCACCGTCGGGGGCATCCTTTCCGGTGTGGCCCGCAAGGTCACCAAGCAGGGCGCGGCCTGGGCCGCGGCCACGCTCGAGGACCTCGAGGGCGCGATCGAGGTGCTGTTCTTCCCGGCTACCTACCAGACCTGCCTGACGCTGATCATCGACGACGCGATCGTGCTGGTGAGGGGGCGCCTGGACAAGCGCGAGGAGGTGCCCAAGCTGGTCGCGATGGAGGTGAGTGTCCCCGAGCTGACCGCGGGGGAGCAGGGCCCTTTCGTGGTGTCGATCATGGAGGCCCGCTGCGTGCCCCCGGTGGTCGAGCGGCTCAGGGAGGTGCTGCGGACGCACCCGGGAGCGACCGAGGTGCACCTGCGGATGCTGAGTGGCTCCCGGGCGAAGGTTTTTAAGCTCGAGGACAAACTGAGGGTCAGGCCGTCGCCGTCCCTGGTCGCCGACCTGAAGCAGCTGCTCGGCCCGGCCTGCGTGGGCTGATTCGCCCACGGTGAGCCGGGAAAACTACTCGGCGTAATCCGTGAGCGAGAGGCCTGCCATGCTGCACAGCCGGTCCCGGCCGGGGCCGTTCCAGTGACCCGCCCGTACCTGGGCGGCGCGGTGCTGCGCGGCTCCGAGTGGCGCAGCGACGTGCTCCGCACGAACCTGTGGCTGGTGCCCGCGGTCGGTGTGGTGATCGCCGCCCTGCTGTTTGCCGGCACCTACGCGCTGGACCGGGCCGTCTACGACGGGGATTTCCAGGTGCCCGGGTGGGCGATCAGCGGGTCGGCCGACGCCGCCCGGCAGATCCTGACCGCGATCGCCGCGGCGATCATCACGGTCGTCGGCGTGGTGTTCTCGATCGTGATCGTGGCCATGACCCTGACCTCCACCCAGTTCGGGCCCCGCATGCTGCGGAACTTCATCCGCGACCGCGGCACGCAGCTCACCCTCGGCGCGTTCGTGGCCACGTTCATCTACGCCGTGCTGGCGCTCGGCTCGATCGGCCAGGGGCCGCACGGCGCGTTCGTGCCGCACATCAGCATCACGGTCACGCTGGTGCTGATGGTGGCCGACCTGGCCGTGCTCATCTACTTCCTGCACCACATCGCCGTGCAGATCCAGCTGCCGCAGGTGATCGCGGGCATCGCCGGGGACCTGGCCCAGGCCATCGAGCTGCAGGCCGGCGACCCGGCCTCGGGCGCGGGTGCCGCTCAGCTCGCCGCGCTGCTGATCGCGGACATGGACGGCCCGGGCGGTGACGTGGCCGCGCCGCGCAGCGGCTACCTGCAGTACATCCGGCATCCGACCCTGGTGCGGATCGCCACCGAGCTGGACGCCGTGATCCACCTGCGCTACCGGCCCGGTCACTTCCTGGTTCAGGGGCACCAGTACGCGACCGTGTGGCCCGCCAGCGCCACGGACCAGGTGGCGCGCGAGCTGGCCCGGGCCCACGCCACCGGCCCGTACCGGACCCTGGCCCAGGACGTCTCGTTCGGCATCGACCAGCTGGTCGAGATCGCCATCCGCGCGCTCTCCACCGCGGTCAACGACACCTTCACGGCCCTGACCTGCATTGACTGGATCGCCGACAGCCTGTGCAAGGTGACAGGCCGCTGGCAGCCCACGCACGTCTACCGGGACGCCCGCGGCGCGGTTCGGCTGATCGCGACCCAGGCCACGTACGAGCGGCTGGTCCAGCGCGCGTTCGAGAAGATCCGGCAGGCCGGGCCCGGCATGCCCGCGGTGCTGATCAGGCAGCTGGACGCGCTGGCCAAGATCATGGAACGGGTGACCGCGCCCGAGGACGCCCAGGTCCTGCTGGACCAGGCGGCGATGATTGAGCGGCTGGGCACGGCGTCGGTCGGCGAGGAGGCCGACCGCGCCGATATCCGCCGGGCCTACCAGCGGGTGCTCCACGTGCACGCCGAGCTCGGCATCGCGCCCGCCGCCACCTAGCGCCGGCCGGCCGCACCGCCCGGCGGTGGCGCAGGGTCAGGCGTCGCGGCGCTGCAGCAGCAGGGCGGCCGCCGCGAGCAGCAGCGCCGTCCAGAGGCAGAACACCCCGAACCCCTCCCAGGCGGAGAGCACCGTACCGGACGCGGGATGCGCCTGGCCGATGAGCGTGCCGGCCTGTTCCGGGAGGTAGCCGTTGACGTGCGCGCCCCAGCTGCCGGGCAGCAGGCCCGCCAGGATCGGCAGCACGAACACGACGCCGATGGCCGTGGTGACCGCGCCGGCGGTATGCCGGATCACCCCGCCGATCCCCAGTGAGAACAGGCCGAGCACGGCCAGGTACAGCCCGGAGCCGATCACCGAGCGCAGGATCAAGTGATCGCTGAGCGACACCGGCACCCGGCTGTGCAGGATCGCCGAGCCGATGAAGAACGAGCCGAACGACACGATCTCGCCGATCACGAGCAGCAGCGCGGCGAACACCACGCACTTGGCGGTGAGCATCCGCAGCCGCTTGGGCACCGCGAGCAGCGAAGAGCGGATGACCCCCGTCGAGTACTCCGTGGTGATCACCAGCACGCCCAGCACGCACAGGGTCAGCTGGCCCAGGCCCAGCCCGGCGCCCAGGATGAACCCGACCGGGTCGACGACGACCCTCGAGTTCCGCTGGGCCGCGTTCGGGCCGGTCCAGTTGGCCACGGTCAGCCACACGAACAGCGCGGTGAAGCCGAGCGTGACCACGACGAACACGATCAGTGTCCAGGCCGTGGACCGCACCGAGCGGATCTTCGTCCATTCGGCGGCGAGCAGGCCGCTCCACCCGGGGCCGCGCCCGGCCGCGGGAGCCGGCGATACCTGGGCCGGCGTGGTGGTCGTCATCGGGCGCTCCCTTCGGCCGCGTTCACCGGATCCTGGCCGTGCTGGCCGAACTCCACGCTGCCCGACGTCAGCTCCATGAACGCCTCTTCCAGCGAGGCCATCGGGGTCAGCTCGTGCAGCACGATCGACCCGGACGCCGCGATCTCGCCCACCTTGGCCGCGTCCAGCCCGGTGACGGTCAGCAGCTCGGCACCGTTGGACGACGGGGGATCGCCGGGCCGGTTCGGCCCGCCCGGTGTGGCCGTGCCGCCCGCCGCGGTGATCATTTCGGACAGCCGGCCCGGGTCCGGCGTGCGCACCCGGACCGACTTGTCGGTGCTGCGGGCGATGACTTCGTCGGTGGTCGACTGGGTGATCAGCTTCCCGCGGCCGATCACGATCAGGTAGTCGGCGGTGACGGCCATCTCGTTCATCAGGTGGCTGGAGACCAGGATGGTGCGGCCCTCGGAAGCGAGCTGCTTCATCAGGTTCCTGATCCACAGCACGCCCTCGGGGTCCAGCCCGTTCACCGGCTCGTCCAGCAGCAGCACCTGCGGGTCGCCGAGCAGGGCCGCGGCGATGCCGAGGCGCTGGCTCATGCCGAGCGAGAAGGTCCCGGCCCGCTTGTTCGCCACCTCGCGCAGCCCGACCAGATCCAGCACCTCATCGACCCGCTTGCGCGGCAGCCGCTGGGTCTGGGCCAGGACCAGCAGGTGGTTGCGGGCCGTCCGGCCCTGGTGCACCGACTTGGCTTCGAGCAGCGCGCCGACGGTGCCCAGCGGCCGGGCCAGATCCCGGTAACGCTGGCCGTTGATGGTGGCGGTGCCGGAGTTCGGGTAGTCGAGTCCGAGCACGAGCCGCATGGTGGTGGACTTGCCCGCCCCGTTCGGCCCGAGGAACCCCGTTACCCGTCCCGGCTCGACCGTGAAACTCAGGTGATCTACGGCCAGCTTGTCGCCGTAGCGCTTGGTCAGCTCATGTACCTCGATCATGCAGCTGCTTCCCTCGTAGTTAGCCCTGCTGGGTGTTTCCCTCGTATGTAGCCCTGCCTGGCCGGCTGCAATGCGCACGCTTAAGTTAGCAACGTTCCCCGTCGGCCCCCGGGGAACGCCACCCCCCGGCGCGGCCCCGGGAACCACACTCCCCGCACGGCCCCGGAAACGCCGCCCCCGCACGGCCCGGGGAACGCCACCCCGCACCGCGTAAAACTGATATCAGTATAGCGGCTGCGGCCCGGGCGGGCCAGCCGCCGCCCGGATAACGGCCGTTGCGGCTATTGTCCCAGATCCGGGAATGGTCGCGCACCGCGGGTGGAACGGCCGCCGCACCGGTGCTCCGCCCCGCGCAAACCCCCTGGTGGGCACCGTGATGAGACAGTCAAACCCCATGGTGGGCACCACGCGGGGGTAACAGCCCCAGTAAGGGACCCTTCACCCTGAATGAGACTGGCGGCGCGCGGGAATCGGCGGGCCTGACGGGCCCGGTGGCCGGCGGTCACGTACTCTGCTGCGGAGTATGGCTGAACCCAGTCTCCCGCATCTCCCGGCCAGTTCCGGCGGTCAGCCCGGCTTTCGGCCGCCCGGTGCCGGGCTCAGGGCCCTGGCCGCCGCCGCCGCGGCCATCGTGGGCACGGCCGTGCTCGGCGTGGGCGCCGGTTTCCTCTGGATGGCGCTGGCCCCGCGGGCGCTGCTGGTCGTGGCCGCCCCGGGCTCGGCCAACGTGGTGAACCCGGAGACCAGCGCGTTCATCGCGGCCGACGGCTGGTTCATCCTGCTGTCCGTTCTCGGCGGCCTGGTCTCAGGGCTGGCCGGCTACGTGCTTGTGGTGCGCCGGTACCGGGAGCCCGCGATGGCCGGGGTTCTGGTCGGCGGGCTGGCCGCGGCGCTGGTCGCGATGTGGATCGGGGAGCGGTCCGGCCGGGCGGCGTTCAGCCACGGCCTCGCGGCCGGCCAGCCCGGGTCCCTGCTCCGGGTCCCGCTGGTCCTGGGCGGGCACGGCGCACTGGCGTTCTGGCCGCTGGCCGCCGGCCTCACCGCGGGTGGCATCGAGGCGGTCATCCTGCTCAGGGAGCGCTGGCGCGAGGCCGACCTGCAGCAGGCCCTCGCGCTGGGACCACCGACATCAGGCTCGCCAGCCCCGGGATCACCTGGCCCGGGATCACCAGCCTCGCGGGCCGACCCCGGCGACCAGCCGGCCGGCCGCGGGTGACCCGGCCGCATCCCGCGGCCGGGTCACCGTTGGCTTCGGCCCCCCGGGGAAGGCTCAGCAGCGGCTCTAGAGCCGGGCGAAGAACGCCTGGCCCGGAGAGCCCACGCCGGTGACAGGGTCATACCCGGCGGCGGGCCGCAACAGCGTCGCCCCGCCGCCGTCCAGGCCGAACGTCCGGAGCGTGGTGTAGACCGGCCCCGACCCGGTGACTGGGTTGACGTAGTTGTTGACCGCGACCGCGATCCTGGGCCGCCCGGTCACGTCGCGGAACGCGGGCGTGCCGGCCAGCCGGTAGATCAGCGGGTTGGCGAATCCGAGGGTGTGCTGAGCCGAGGCCTGGGCGGCGTCGGCCTCCAGCCCGGCGAACAGCTCCGCGGCCAGGCTGGTGCCCCCGGCGCTGCTGAGCACGAACCGGGTGTTCCCGTCGCGCAGCGTTTCGGTCTCGCCGTACCTGAACCCGGTCTGCGGGTCGGCGTCGGCGGCGACGTCAGGCACCTCGCGCATGGGTGCCGCGGCCTTCTTCCCGCTCGGCAGCCGGGTGGACAGCGACCGGGGCACGACACCCACCTGGTAGGACGGCTGCCTGAAGATCGTTGATGTGCCACCGCCCGCGCCATACAGGAAGTTGCCCGGGAGGGTGCCCAGCGGATGCGGCGTCCACGCGGTGCCCTTTCTGTTCAGGTCGGCCGAGTAGTCGCCCCAGCCGGCCTCCCACTGGTACGCGCCGTGGCGGCCGATGGCCAGGCTGGTGCCGCCGACCGCGGTCACCCACGGCGACGACGCGGGGAACTCCACCTGGGGCCGGCTGGAGCTGTTCCCGGCGCCGCAGGCGTTGGCCGGGTCGTTGTAGCCGCAGTCGCCCGAGGCGAAGCTGAAGCCGATGCCTTCCGCGGCGCCCTCCTGGAAGAGCTGGTTGTACGCGGCCATGGAGGCGGGCGTGGTCTGGTTCTCGATCTCGGTCCATGGTGCGCTGACCACGTCCGCCAGGTGCCCGTTCACCACCTTGGCCAGCGCGTCGAGCAGCGAGTTGTCGTTGCAGTCGGAGGCGGCCACGTACACGATGCCGGCGTCGGGAGCCATCGCATGCACGGCCTCGACGTCGAGGCTCTCCTCCTGCAGCCAGGTCGGTGCGCCGCAGGTGGCGGTGTTGCCGAACGAGCCGGGCAGGATCTGGCGGTACTGCCCGGGCCGGAGCAGCGGCTCGCCGACGGACCTGGCGTACCGGTTGGCGTCGGCTGGCATGGTGGGGGAGGCGTAGGCGTCCACGATCGCGACGGTCACCCCCCGGCCGGTCAGCCCGGCCTGGCTGGCGCCGTAGGCTCGCCGCAGCTGCTGCGGGGTGTAGCCGCAGACCGTCCACGGCACATGCCGCCCGTGAGCCTGGGGCAGGTTTTTCGCGATCTTCTGGCCAAAGTACTTCGAGCACGGCCCGGCGGCGAAGACGGCCTTGGGCGGGCCGGGCTGCCCGGCCGGGGTCATCGTGGCTGACGCGGTGTCCAGCCCGGTGACGGTGAGCACGGCGTGGCCGACGGAGGCGGGCACGCTGGCGGCCTGTTCCGGAGCCCGGGCCGCCGCGCCGTCCGGCCCGGTGAACTTGCCGAAACGCACAGCGAACGCGTGCTGCACGGCCGCGACCGCGCCCCTGACCGCCACGTACTGCGGGGTGACCGCGGTGATCTGCAGGCCCGCCGAGGTCAGCCAGCGCTGGACCGCATCGACCTCGCCGTCGGAGGGTCCGTACCGCTGCTGCACCTGGGCTGCGGTGAGATAGCGGCCGTACTCGGGGCTGGCCGGATCCGAGACCGCGGCGGAGTACGCGCTGAGCCCGGCCGGGTCGCGGCCCGCCAGGTACACCCGGGCCCCGACCGAGCCGGTGGCCGCGGTCCCCGAGTCCACCCGGCGCGACGCCACGGCCCAGCTGGGCCTGGTGTTGTGCAGCCGGACTCTCGGGGCACCCGGCCGCGCCCCGGCGGTGCCGGCGTCGGCGGCGGCGGGCAGGCCGGACACCACCAGGATCCCGGTCGTGGCCACGGCGGCGGCCAGCGCGAACCGCGGTCTCGTGGAGATCATTCGCCGACAGTAACAGCGAAATAACTGTCAGTAATGCTTATTAGCCCAAGTCACGCGGGCTGGCGGCCTGGGCGCCGCCCGGCCGGCCAGAACCCGTCAGCCCATGGTCATGGCGGCGCCCACGATCCCCGCGTCGTTGAGCATGGCCGCGGGCACCACGGTGGCGCGCAGACCGGTCAGGTACGGCAGGAACTTCTCTGACTTCTTGCTCACGCCGCCGCCGATGATGATCAGCTTGGGCGAGAGCAGCTGCTCCATGTGCTCGAGGTACTCGTCGACCCGGCCGCCCCACTTCCCCCAGCTCAGGTCGTGCTCCTCCCGGACCGCCTCCGAGGCGCGCTTCTCGGCTTCCCGGCCGCGGATCTCGATGTGGCCGAACTCGGTGTTCGGCACCAGGATGCCGTCGATGAACAGCGCGCTGCCGATCCCGGTGCCCAGGGTCAGCATCAGCACCGTCCCCTTCTGGCCGACCCCGGCGCCGAACTTCATCTCGGCCAGCCCGGCCGCGTCGGCGTCGTTGATCACCGTGACCTTGAGCCCCGTGGCCTCCCCGAACAGCGCGTGGGCGTCGGTGTCGATCCAGGCCTTGTCCACGTTGGCCGCGGTCCGCACGAGCCCGTCGGTAACCACGCCGGGAAACGTGATGCCGACCGGGCCGGTCCACTCGAAGCGCTTGATCAGCTCGCTCACGACCGCCGCGACCGCGTGAGGCTCGGAGGGGTGCGGGGTGTCCAGCTTGATCCGCTCGGCGAGCAGCTTCCCGGTATCGACGTCGACAGGGGCACCCTTGATTCCCGTGCCACCGATGTCGACGCCAAGCACATGAGCCATGGGACCTCCGTTGCTCCGCTACTTCTCAGGTTTCCAGAAATGCTGCGGGATAACAGTAGGCCAGCAGGCGAATAGCCTGGCGCATTGCTCCCACTGACCACGGGCGCGGGTGACGAGCGGCGACGGTGAGGTGTTTACCGTCCCGTCATCAGCCTGCGATTGACTGGGCCCTGGTCGCCGCCGTGACCGGAACTGGGGTCGCGGCCGGGACTGGGGCTGGGTCGTGGCAGGGAGGGCACCGGGCCGTGGAACGTGTGGTGGTGGTGGGCGGCGGGGTGCTCGGCACCATGCACGCGGTGGCGGCCAGGCGGAGGGGGCTTGACGTGGTGCACGTCGAGCGTGAGCCGGAGCCGCGCGGCGCCAGCGTCCGCAACTTCGGCCTGATCTGGGTGAGCGGCCGGGCCCCGGGACCGGAGCTGAGCCTGGCCCTGCGGGCCAGGGCGGGCTGGGAGGGGCTGGCCGCCGACGTGCCCGGCCTCGGCTTCCGGGCGCATGGCTCGCTGACCCTGGCTTCCAGCGAGGCCGAGCTGCAGCTGCTGAAGGAGGCCGCCGCGCTGCCTGACGCGGCGGTGCGTGGGTTCGAGCTGCTCGACCCGGCCGCCGCCCGCGCGGTCAATCCCGCGCTGCGCGGCGAATTCGCCGGGGCGCTGCGCTGCCGCCGGGACGCGATCGTTGAGCCGCGGCTGGCCCAGCGGGCCCTGCGCGAGCACCTGCTGGAGGGCGGCAGCGGGTACACCTGGCTGCCCGGCCGCGAAGCAACCGAGATAGCGCCGCACGCGGTCCGCGACCACACCGGCGCCTGGCACCGGGGCGACCTGGTCGTGGTCTGCACCGGGGCCACCCACACCGGCCTGGCCGGCCCGCACCTGGCGGGCTACCCGCAGCCGCCGGTCCGCCGGGTCCGGCTGCAGATGCTGCAGACGGAGCCGTTCGACGGCCGGCTCACCACCGCGGTGGCGGACGGCGACTCGCTGCGCTACTACCCGGCCTTCGACCTGCCCGGGCGGCACCGGCTGCCGCCGCAGGAGCCGGCCGCCGCCTCGGTCCGGGCCCAGCTGCTCCTGGTCCAGCGGCTGGACGGCAGCCTCACGATCGGCGACACCCACTCCTGCGACGAGCCGTTCGCGTTCGACGTGGACGAGGACGCCTACGACCACCTGCGGGGCCGGGCCGAGGCGCTGCTCGGCACCGCGCTGCCCCGCACCCAGCGGCGCTGGGCCGGCGTGTACAGCCAGGTCACCGGCACCGAGCTCTACCACAGGTCCCAGATCGCCCCGGGCGTGATCCTGGTCACCGGCCCGGGCGGCCGGGGCATGACCTGCGCGCCCGCCATCGCCGAGGAGACGTTCGCTTGACACCGACACCAGCCCCGGGTTCCGCATCGATCTCCGTCGCCTGCCTGGACATGGCGGGCACCACGGTGGCCGACGACGGCAGTGTGATCGCCGCGTTCTCCTCCGCGGTCGAGCAGTTCGGGCTGGAGCGGGGCACGCCCGGCTATGCCGAGGCGCTGGCCTACGTGCACCAGACCATGGGCCAGTCCAAGATCGAGGTGTTCCGGCACATCCTCGGCGCGGAGGAGCCCGCGCAGCAGGCCAACGGGCGGTTCGAGGAGCACTACGCCGCGTCGGTACGGGCCGGCGACGTCGCCGCGCTGCCCGGCGCGGAGGAGACCTTCGCGGCGCTGCGCGCGGCCGGGATCAAGATCTGCCTGGCCACCGGGTTCTCGCCGCTGACCAGGGACGCCCTGCTCGACGCGCTGGGCTGGCGGCCGCTCATCGACCTGGCGCTGTCGCCCGCCGACGCGGGCCGCGGCCGCCCCTGGCCCGACCTGCCGCTCACCGCGCTGCTGCGGCTCGGCGGGGGAGCGGTGAGCGAGCTCGCCGTGGCCGGCGACACCGCCAGCGACGTCGAGTCCGGCCTGCGGGCCGGCGCCGGCCTGGTGGCTGGCGTCCTCACCGGCTCGGCCACCCGCGAGGACCTGGAGAAGGCCGGCGCCCCCGTGATCCTGGATTCAATCGCCGCCCTCCTCCCCGTGCTCGGCATCAGCGCCCGGGCCGTTTCATGATCGTGGTGGATTACCCGCGCTATATGACGAAAACCCACCACGATCATGGAGTGGTGGCTGGTGCTGCGGGCGGAGTCGGGTG
>Ga0207664_10003630_pt1 | contig 10332 bp, 7 predicted proteins | sample LARL83metaG_FD_184349 | JGI IMG/M metagenome (GOLD analysis project Ga0207664, IMG submission 184349) | Corn, switchgrass and miscanthus rhizosphere microbial communities from Kellogg Biological Station, Michigan, USA - LAR L8-3 metaG... | ecosystem: Host-associated > Plants > Roots >...
GATGTAACGGTAGCCGGCCTGGCCGCACGCGGCGGAGACTTTGCCGGGAACAATGTTCGCGGCCTCAATCGCCCCGCAATCGATGATCAGCGGTTCGTCGATTTCAAAAAATTCGTCCAGTTCCGCAGCGGCAGCGATACGGCAATCCGGTTGGCCGATGCCCGCCGCCTGCGCGACCCGCTTCAGCACCGGACTATCGCCAAAGCGCACCGGCGTGCAACGCGCCAGCACCGCCGGTTCGCGCAGCGCCCGCAGGCAGATTTCCGGACCGATGCCGGCGGGGTCGCCCATGGTGAGGCCGAGGATTGGCAGCGCGCTTTTCATTTTCCATTCAGCAAATGCAACCGTTCCATTTCGTGCCGGAGCTTTTCCATTTGCGGTTCGGTGAGCGGATGCAGCGGCAACAGCACGTGGGGCGAACACAGCCCCCGGCAACACATCGCCGCCTTCAAAACCGAAAGCGATTCGTTCAACGTCCGGCCTTTCTGGTAGAGGGCCGCGATGGCATTCATGCGCGCGGCCAGGATCTCCGCCTGCGCCCAATCCGCTTTTTTGGCCGCGGCGCACAACTGGTGGCAGATGTCCGGAATCAAATTTCCCACGCTCGGCACAATGCCGTCCGCGCCCAATCGCAAACCTTGTTCCATCAACGCGCCCACGCCGACGAACACGGAAAAATCCTTTTTCCCGCCGTAACGCAGAAGCAGTTCTTCCATTCGTTGCGGGTTGTTTTCCGAATCCTTGATGCCGGCCAGCTTCGGATGTCCGAGCAGTTTTTCCACGGCGTCCAGCGGGATGGAAACCCTGGTGGTCATCGGCATGTTGTACAGCACGAGCGGGCCCTGGACCTGGTCCAGCAATTTTTGATACCAGCCCTGCAACTCGTGCGCGGCCAATTTTTCCGAAATCGGCGGATGCGCCACCACGGCGTTGGCGCCGGCCTGGAAAAATTCATTCGCTTCGGAAACGTCGGCGGAGCGAATGTCGCCCAGCCCGGCAAAAACCATGGTGCGCCCGTTGACGCGCCGGACGGTTTGCGCGACCAATTGCCGCCGGCACGCGCTCGGCACGTGCGCGCCTTCGCCGGTCGTGCCCAGCACGAAAATTCCATCGACGCCGCCCGCCACCTGCGAATCGACCAATCGATGCAGCGCGGCCTCGTCCAGGCCCCCGTCCGCTGTGAACGGTGTGATGAGTGGCACCACCGCTCCTTGATATTTCAGCCTTTTTGTCATGCAAATCAGTAAGCCGCTTCGTAAACGCCCCGGGCGTCCGCCTCCGTGAGCGGCCGCAAATTATTTTTCAACAACCGCGTGACTTTCATCGCGGCCTGCGCCATCGCGGGAATGGCGTCGCGCGGGATGTTCAGTTCCGAAAGTTTTTGCGGCACGCCGCAGTCGCGCGATAATTTCGACAGGAATTCGACGCCATGCTCCGCGGTGGTCAGGGGCGAGCCGTTGCGCTGGACGCCCAGCGCCGCCGCCACCGTGGCGTAACGCTCCGGCGCGGCGGTAAAGTTGAAGCGCAGCACGTGCGGCAGCAGCAGCGCGTTCGAAACCCCGTGCGCCACCCGGAAGCGGCCGCCGAGGGGATAAGCCAGCGCGTGGACCGCCGCGGTATTGACCGGCCCCAGGCAAAAACCGCCGTAAAGGCTGCCGAGGGAAAGCGCCGCGCGCGCTTCGATGTCGCCGCCGTTGCGAACAGCGCGCACGAGATTGGTGGAAATCAATTTGATCCCCTCCAGCGCGTAGGTGTCTACAATGGGATGCGCGAATTTGTTCGCGTAAGCTTCGATGCAATGCGTGAGCGCGTCGAGACCCGTCGCCGCCGTCACCGCGGGCGGAACGGACAGCGTCAGCAGCGGATCCACGAACGCCGCATCGGGCACCAGGTGTGGGCTCACCACGCCTTTCTTCAACTCATCGGACTCATCCAGCAAAATTGCGTTCGGCGAAACTTCCGCGCCCGTGCCCGAGGTGGTCGGCAGGCAGACCAGCGCGAGTTCGCGCTGGTGGAGGAGGTTGATGCCGAAAACTTCCGAGGCGTTCTGGCTGCCGTGGAAAAGCGCCGCGACCAGCTTGGCCACGTCGATCACGCTTCCGCCGCCAATGCCGAGCACGCCGTCAATTTTTTCCGCGCGCGCGGCCGCTAAAATGTTTTCAAACAATTCGCGCGTTGGTTCGCGGTCCACGGGCGGCGCCTGGAAAAACGGAACGCCGTTTTCCTGCAAGGCGCGCAGGACCGGCTCGATCGTGGGCAGGACGGGTGTGCTCGAAACGAGCAGCACGCGTTTCAGGCGGCGTTGAGCGAAAAATTCGGCGCATTGCGGCGCGCAGCCGTTGCCGAAAACCACGCGTGGCGGCTGAAGTAAAGTGATGGGATTCATGGATGCGCCTCCAGCGTAGCGGCGGCAGTGACGGTTTCTTCCGGACGCAGCGTCTTTCGCTTTTCGAGCCAGCCCCAGAACGTCCATTCAGTTTTTATCGCGGTGTTTGCCGGGAAGAGCCAGCTCGCGCCGTAGCCGACCACCACCACGATGACATGCGCGATGACGCCAATCATCACGTCGGGCCAGGCGTAATTCCAGCCGAGGTCCACCAGCTTGAATTTGCCTCCCGTCAGCGTCGCCCAGGCGGTGAAAATCAGGGCGGCAATAAGGCCCACCCAAAGCCCCTGCCGATTGGCGCGCCGCGTGAAGAAGGCGAGCAGAAACATTCCCGCCAGTCCTCCGGAGACAATCGCCGTGGCGGCATAATACAGTGTCAGCGCGCCTTCGCCTTTGCGCGCGATGAAGGCGCCAATGCCCACCGCCAGCATGCCCGCGACCGCCACGATAATTTTGCCAAACAAAAGCTGCTGCCGATCGGTCGCATTCGGCCGTACCTTGCGGTAATAATCTTCCACGCCCACTGCCGAGAGACAGTTCAAATCGGAGGACATCGTGGACATTGCCGCCGAAAAGAGCGCCGCCATGAAAATCCCGGCAAGGCCGGCGGGGATTTTCGTGGTGAGAAAATGCGGAAAGACTTCGTCGGCGATGGCTTTGCCGTTGGCCCCGATGAGGTAGGCCGGCAACGCTTCATGGGAAAGCTGGTAATACGCCCACAACAACGTGCCCACGAGCATGAAGGCCGTCCACGCCGGCACGCACAAGGCCGCGCCCAGCGCCACGCCTTTCAACGCCGCGCGGTCGGATTTCGCTGCCAGGTAGCGCTGCACCAAGGTCTGGTCGGCGCCGTATTTTTGCAGGTACCAAAAAGTCCCATACAAGAGCATCACCCAGAAATTGCCGTTCGCCGCCAGGTCGAAATGGAAGCTGCCGAGGCTGAATTTGTGGTTGTCCTGCGCCAGGCGGAATGCCGCCGCCGCTCCCCCGGGCATGATGGAAATCAACACGCCAATCACCACCGCCACGCCGATGAGCTTCACGATGCCTTGCAGCACTTCCGTCCAGATCACCGCCTCCAGCCCGCCGATGAGCGTGTAAACAATCGTCATGCAGCCAACGCCCACAATGACCTGATACTGGTTCCAGCCGGTCATGCCGCAGATCGCGGTCGTAATGGTGAACAGCACAAAACCCATTTTCGAAAAATGTCCCGCCGTAAACGCCAGCGCGCTGTAAGCCCGCGCGCCGTAGCCGAACCGCTTTTCGAAATATTCGTAGGCGCTCATCCCGACCGCGTGCCGGAAGAAGGCAACCAACGTCGTCCCGAGCACCAGCAACACGCCCACCGCCATGAAGCCCGGCACGAGCTGGTTCCAGTCGCCCTTGAACGCCGCGCCCGGATACGCGATGAAGGTGATGCTGCTGATGATCGTCGCGAACATCGAAAGTCCCATCGCCCAATGCGGCACCGAACGCCGGGCCGTAAAGTAGGTTTCCGTGGAATTCTGCCGCCGCGCGAACCGCAAGCCGATGGCTGCCACCGCGACGAAATAAATCGCGATGACCACCAAATCCAATGCGCGCACCGAGTTCAAGTTAGAGCGATTCCTCCTTCACCAATAGGCCGTTCGAAAAGCTGCCCGAAAACTTCAAGGTGCCGTCGGCATTCCATTGCCGAACCGGCCCGTCCGCCACCAATCCGAAAAAGGACCGTTTCAAATTCGCCGCTTCCGGCCGGGTGTTCCAGGTGGATTCAACCTTTTTTTCGCCATTCGGCCAGAATTGCGTCCACACCCCGCGATTCCGTTTCAAATCGTGCGACCAGCTCCAAAGTTTTTTTCCGTCCGCCGACCAAAACGTCTCGCCGCCCGTTTTGCGCCCGCTCGCGTAGGTGACTTCGTGCTGCCTCGAGCCGTTTTGGTAAAAGTCGGTTTCCTTCCCGTCAAGCAAATAGCGGCCGTTTGGGCAAATCCGCGCGCTCCATTGGCAGCGTATCTGCCCATTGGGAAAAGTTTCCGAGAATTGCCTGGTGATGCCACCGCTGGTTTCGGGTGCGACATCTTCGGCGTTTGAAAACACCCACGCCTCGTTCAATTCATAATGCAGGCAGGGCTGCGTTACCGTCGTCAAAATGTGAATCACGCCGTTCGGCGCCTGCCGCGCGGTGACGTAGCCCAACGTGCCGTTCGTGCCGCGTTGATGATTGGGAAGTTGCACCGGCAGCGGCTTGATGTGCCACGCGGCCCCGTTGTTCGTGGAAATCGCGACGAAACAATCGTTGCCATATTTCCAGCCCGCCGGCGGCGGACGGTTGGCTTTGTTCAAAAATGCGTCGCTGACGAAAAATAAATTTCCATCCGCCAGCCGGATCAGCGAGGGTCGTTGCGCGCTGCCCAAGGGCGGGAATGGCGAAGCGACGCTCTCGCTCCAACTCGCGCCCCAATTCGTTGAAGTGTTTTCGGGCGACCAGCCATTGATTGCCGCATTTTTTCCGCCAATGGAAAGCAAATCCCCGCGATCGTCCAGCGGCACTATCGCGGAATGCCGCGCGCCGGTGCGCCCGGTCATCTGCTGCCAATGAATTCCCTCGTCCGCGCTGTGCCAGAGAAAACTGGTGGCGCCGTCGCCGTCCATCGCGAAATAAATTGAACGGTCCGGCGCGCGAAAGGCGCTGGTGATCGGCTGCGGGGTGAAATGCTCCGGCAGACGATCCAGTTGCGGCAGTGACAAAGTCCAACTCGCGCCGTTGTCCGTGGAGGTGGCAATTTTAAAGGGCACCCAATCCGAGAATTCCCGGCCGCCGCCAAAAAACCAAATCTTGCCGCCGTCCCGCCACAACAATCCGGACTGGTCGTTGACATTTTTGAAATCGAAAAAGAGCTCGGGCAAATCCCATTCTTCCGCGCCGTAACGCAGTCGCGCCTGCACGAAGGTGGTGGTCGTCGCGCTTTCGCTTTCACCCGGCGGCGTGCTGAACCACGCCGCGAGCGCGTCGCCATTGGGCAGGATTTCAAATCCCGGCGAGTGATTGTGCGTGAACACGGCGGGATCAATGCCCGCCAGCGCGCCTGCGTTATTGGTCGCGTTTTCCGGAGGGATCGGCAGCGCGAAGCGGACGGTGAAATACGGCGCCTTCGGATCGGGCCCGAATGCGGCGGCAGCCGTGCCTTGCTTGATGGCGGATTGCGTGAAGGGAATCGCTTGTGACGAGTTGTCCGCCAATAGATTGGTCGACCCGAACGTGAATCCCGCCGCTTCGACCCGTACGGTAAAATTGGTCATCGACCGCGCGGGCAGGGCAAAACCCGACGCCAGCACGAGCAACATCGCCACGCGCTTTCGCGCCGACGCAATTTCAGCCAAAGACATACTTTTTGCGGATGCCAAATATTACTACCACCCGGCGTTTTAGGTCATCCGAAATACGCTAAATAACTTGCTAAAAATGATATTGCTTCGTCCAAATCAAAATACTGCTTGCATGGCGCGCGCCCAAAGGATTCTTTGTCTCCAGACCATTTTCGTTGCATGCCCATGAGCCACGCCATCAATACCGAGCCGGTTTTAGCGGTCATTTACGGCAACCGCGATTTCTTCCCCGACCATCTCATTACCGAGGCTCGCCGGGACGTCGCCCAGTGTCTCGCCAGGTTCGGCATCAAAGCCGTTCAACTCGGTGAAGCGGATTCCAAGCTCGGCGGCGTGGAAACGCTCGCCGAAGCCCGCAAATGCGCCGAGCTGTTCCGCCGGCACGCGGATGAGATCGACGGCGTCCTCGTCTGCCTGCCCAATTTTGGCGATGAAAAAGGCGTGGCCGACACGTTGAAAATGTCGAAACTCAACGTGCCGGTCCTGGTCCAGGGATACCCCGACGATTTAAAACAGCTTTCGCCCGCGCGCCGGCGCGACGCCTACTGCGGCAAAATTTCCGCCTGTAACAATCTGGTCCAGGCCGGCATCCCATTTTCGCTCACCACTCGGCACGTGTCGCATCCGGCGTCGGACAGCTTCGCGCGGGATTTGCAACATTTCCTGGGCGTTTGCCGCGTCGTGAACGGCTTGCGCGGCGTCCGCCTCGGCGCGGTCGGCGCGCGGCCCGGCGCTTTCAATACGGTTCGTTACTCCGAAAAATTACTTGAGCGCCACGGCATCAGCGTTACAACCGTTGATCTTTCCGAAATTCTCGGCAAGGCCAACAAGCTCGACGCATCCGCCGCATCCGTCGCCGCGAAGCTCGCCGAGATAAAATCTTATGCTCCGGCGCCCGGTGTCCCGCCGGAAAAACTATTGCAAATGGCCAAAATGGGCGTGGTGCTCACCGATTGGATGGACGCCAACGCGCTCGACGCCACCGCCATCCAATGCTGGACTTCAGTCCAGGAAAATTACGGCTGCAACGTCTGCACGCTCATGAGCATGATGAGCCAGAAATTTCTCCCCAGCGCCTGCGAGGTAGACGTTACCGGCGTGCTCACCATGTATGCGATGCAACTGGCCGGCGGCACGCCCGCCGCACTCGTGGATTGGAACAACAATTACGCCGATGATGACGACAAATGCGTCCTGTTCCATTGCGGCAACTGGGCGAAATCGTTTCTGCCGGACATCAAGATCGCGAACGCTCCAATTCTGGGCAGCATTCTCGGCGTGGAAAATACCTATGGCGCGCTCGAAGGGCGCACGCCGGCCGGGCCGCTGACTTTTGGCCGCATCACCACGGCCGATGCCGATGGCAAAATCCGCGCCTACGTCGGCGAAGGCGAACTGACCAACGATCCGCTCGACACGTTCGGCAATCGCGCCGTGGCCAAAATCCCGCGCCTGCAAAAGCTCATGCGCCACGTCTGCAAACAAGGTTTTGAGCATCACGTCGTGATGACCCAATCGAAATCCGCCGGCATCCTCGCCGAGGCGTTTGGAAATTATTTCGGCTGGGATGTGCATCATCATTACGCCCCCGAGGATTGAAAATGCCAGCCGCAACTTTATCCGATCGCGATCTTGCGTTGAAATCCGTCCATTTGCGGAAGAAAACGCTCGAAGCGATTTACGAAGCCGGCGCCGGCCACACCGGCGGCGGTCTGTCCTGCCTCGACATTTTGAATGTGCTCTATAATCGCATTCTGAATGTCTCGCCGGAGACGTTTTCCTCCGCCACGCGCGATCGTTACGTCCAAAGCAAAGGTCATTCGGTCGAGGCGCTTTACGCCGTGCTGGCGGACCGGGGATTTTTTCCCGAAGCCGAACTGAAAACCATTTGCCATTACAAATCCCATTTCGTCGGCCATCCCACGCGGCATATTCCGGGCATCGAGATGAACACCGGCGCGCTCGGTCATGGCCTGCCCATTAGCGTCGGCATGGCGCTCGCCGGGAAAATGGATCATGCGACCTATCGCGTGTTTACGCTGCTCGGCGACGGCGAACTCGCCGAGGGTTCCAATTGGGAAGCCGCACTCGCCGGCGCTCATTACAAATTGGATAATCTTACCGCCATCATTGATCACAACACGTTGCAAATTACCGGCCGCACCCGCGATGTTTGCAGCAACGAACCGCTCGACGAAAAATGGCGCGCATTCGGCTGGGCCGTCAAAGTGGTGAATGGCCATAATTTTGCCGAATTGACCGCTGCGCTCGGTGCCGCCGCCGAAAAAGGCAAACCCACCTGCGTCATCGCCAACACCGTGAAAGGCAAAGGCGTGAGCTTCATGGAAGACGTGGCCAAATGGCACCATGGCGTGCCGAGCGAGACGGAATTGAAACAGGCGTTGAATGAATTGGATGCGGCGGAGAAATTTCTGCAGGGGCAAGCGGAGGAAACAAAGAAATGAAGAATCGGAACAGATTAGATTTTTTCTCTGCTCTCTCTGCCGCTTCCTGTTAAAATTGTCATGAGCGCGCCCGCACCTTCTCTCTTCACACCCGCCGCGAAAGCGATGGCGGAAAAGCTTGGGCTCAAAATGGGCCGCGCCAACCTCGACGAATTTGCTGCGACGTTGATGGATCTCGCGAAAGCCAATGCCAATATCGTCGCCGTCACCAGCGACTCGCGCGGTTCGGGAAAACTCGGCCCGTTTGGCGTCGCTTTGCCGAAGCAACTCGTGGAGGTCGGCATCGCGGAACAAAATCTGGTCGGCATCACCGCCGGCCTGGCCGCGTCCGGAAAAAAATCCTTTGGCGTATCGCCCGCGTGTTTCCTCACGGCGCGTTCGCTGGAGCAAATCAAGAATGACGTGTGTTACTCGGACGTTCCCGCGACGCTCATCGGCATCAGCGCCGGTGTCAGCTACGGCGCACTCGGCAGCACGCATCATTCGCTGCACGATTTCGCCGCGCTGCGCGCTATCCACAACATTTCCATCGTCGTGCCGGCGGATAATTTTGAGACGCGAGCTGCCATCCGCGCCGCGGCGGAATCGGCGAAACCGTTTTATGTCCGTTTCGGCAAGGCCGCGATGTTCAACCTGCATCCGCCGGAAACGAAATTCAAGATTGGCAAAGCCATCACCGTGCGCGACGGCAATGACGTCGCCTTCATTGCGACCGGCGAAACCGTTGTTCACGCGCTGCTCGCCGCCGGCAAACTGGCGGAGAACGGTTTGAATTGCCGCGTCATTTCCCTGCACACGCTCAAGCCGCTCGATAGCGAAATCATTTTGCGCGCCGGCCGCGAATGTCGCGCCATCATTACGGTTGAAGAACACAGCGTCCACGGCGGCCTCGGTGAAGCGTGCGCCGCGGCCTTGATGCGGGCCGGTATTCGCGTGCCCTTCCGCATCGTCGGCATTCCCGATGAGGACACGGTTACGGGAGCGCAAGCCGACATCTTCCGCCATTACGGAATTTCGATGGAAGGGCTGGCCTCGACGGCGGAAAAACTGATGCAGGCCGCCTAATCATTGATGTATGCCCCTCATCCTTGCCCTCGACCAAAGCACCTCCGCCACCAAGGCGGTGCTTTTCGACGCGGCGAGCAAGGTGCTGGCTAAAGCCTCGCGAGAACATCGGCAGATTTATCCGCAACCCGGTTGGGTCGAGCACGACCCGGAGGAAATCTGGCAAAACGTTCTGGCCGTCATCCGCGAAGTTGCCGAACGCCATGTCAAAGAATTCTCCCAACTCGCCGGCCTGAGTATTACTAATCAGCGCGAGACAATTCTCATCTTTGACCGTCGAACCGGCCGACCGCTGCACAACGCTATCGTCTGGCAGGACCGTCGCGGCGACGCGATTTGCCGGAAACTCCACGCGCAAGGCCATGAAAAATTTGTGCGTCAGAAAACCGGTCTCAAGATCGACACCTATTTTTCGGCGTCCAAACTGAAATGGCTGGCCGCCGAAAAACCAAAACTCGCCGCAAAATTGAAAAGCGGCGAAGCCGTCGTCGGCACGATCGACACCTATTTGATTCACCGGCTCACCGGCGGAAAAGTTTTCGCCACGGATTTCACCAACGCCAGCCGCACTCTGCTTTTTGACATCGGCCAACTCCGCTGGGATGAAAAACTCTGCCGATTATTCCAGGTGCCGTTGCGCGCCTTGCCGCAAGTCCGTGAAAGCTCCGCCCGATTCGGGGAGACCGACGCCGAAGGCATTTTGGCAAAACCCGTGCCGATCACCGGCGTGATGGGTGATTCGCAAGCTTCACTATTCGCGCAATGTTGTTTTCAACCCGGTACCGCCAAAGCTACCTTTGGCACTGGAACTTCGGTGTTGCTGAACATCGGAAAAAAATTTCGACCCTCGGCGAAAAACGCCGTCACGGCGCTCGCCTGGGTTTTGAACGGGCAACCGACCTACGCCTCCGAGGGCATCATCAATTTTTCCGCCGCAACCATTTCCTGGCTGCGCAATCAGCTCGGAATAATTGCGGACTCGTCCGAAGCGGAAAAACTCGCGACGAGCATTGTAGGCAACGGCGGCGTTTACCTCGTTCCTGC
>Ga0207664_10003631_pt1 | contig 10330 bp, 14 predicted proteins | sample LARL83metaG_FD_184349 | JGI IMG/M metagenome (GOLD analysis project Ga0207664, IMG submission 184349) | Corn, switchgrass and miscanthus rhizosphere microbial communities from Kellogg Biological Station, Michigan, USA - LAR L8-3 metaG... | ecosystem: Host-associated > Plants > Roots >...
TCAGGATCTCCACGCGCGCGCCCGCGGTCAGCTTCGTCTGCGCCCATGCGCCGCGCCTGACGACCTCGCGGTCGACCGCGACGGCGACGCCGCGCGCGTCGAGCGGGACGCCGAGCAGCGCGACCGCGTCGGCGACCGTCGCGCCATCCGCGACGTCGCGCCACTCGCCGTTGAGCTGCACGTTCACGGCGCCACCGTCTCACGCTCGGGGACGAAGCGCGTCGCCGCGAACGGCTGCGCGACGTCGGGCAGCGGCTCGCCGGCGAGCGTCGCGGCGAGCGCGTCGGCGACGACCGGCGCCAGCAGGATCCCGTGACGGAAGCAGCCCGCCGCCCATCGCAGGCCGGGCAGCGCGCCCGGCCCGAGCGCCGGCGCGTTGTCGGGCGTGCCGGGACGCAGTCCGGCGGCGACCTCCTCGATCGCCAGCTCGCTCACGCCCGGCACCAGCTCGATCGCGTCGCGCAGCAGCTCGAAGATCCCGCCGGCGGTCGGCGCGGTGTCGAAGCCCTGCTCCTCCATCGTGGCGCCGAGCACGTAGCGGCCGTCGCCGCGCGGGACGAGGTAGCCCGGCTGCATGCGGATCACGCGCGCGAGGAGCGGGACCCCGGCCGCTCCCGCCGGGTCGCGCAGGCGCATGATCTGCCCCTTGACCGGCCGCACCGGCACGCGCGCGTGCGCGGGCAGGCCGTCGAGCGCCTCGACCCATGCGCCCGCGGCGATCACGACCTGGTCGGCCCGCACACGCGTTCCGTCGTCCAGCTCGGCGCCCGTCACGCGCCCTTGGTCGGTGGAAGTCGCGATGCGCGCGACCTGCGCGCCCGCGCGCAGCTCCCCGCCCGCGCGCTCGACCGCGACGGCGAGCGCCGCGCTCAGCGCACGCGGGTCGATCGCATGGTCACCGGGAACGTCGAGCGCGAGCCGCAGCGTCGGCGCCAGCGCGGGCTCGCGGCGGCGCGCCTCGCTCGGCAGCAGCCGCTCGACCGGCAGGCCCATCGCCTCGCGCTCGGCCAGCTCGCGCTCGAGCGCCTCGGCCTCGTCGCGGTCGCGCGCGACGAGCAGCGTGCCGCAGGGGCGGTAGCCGGGGTCGCGGCCGGCGGCGTCCGCCAGCTCGGCGACGAACGCCGGATAGCGCTCGAGCGAGGCGCGGCTGAGCGCGAGCAGCCCGCGCTCGCCGACGCGCGCCTCGCTGATCGGCGCCAGCATGCCGGCTGCGACGTGCGTGGCGCCGCCGGCGAGGCGGTCCCGCTCCAGCACGACCGTGCGCAGGCCGCGCTGCTGCGCGCGCCACGCGACCGCGAGGCCGGCGATGCCGCCGCCCACGATGGCGACGTCGAAGCGATCGGTGACGTTGGGCACGTGCTCCTTCCCTGCGCCGGCATGACCCGGATCAGGTTCTGACGGTCGGCGGCCGGAGTGCCGCCCTCTCAGCCCGGTTGAGGGCTCCCGTGCGTGCGATGGTAGCGCCGGCTCGGCGCGAGCGCCGGTCAGCGCGACGCCGTCGCGCCGGCGACGAGCGCCTCGGCCGGAACGTGCGCGTGCCGGCGACGCGCGCGTCGGATGGCGAGCAGCGTGGCGGTCGTCGTGACGAGGGCGAGGGCGTTCGGCACGACGATCACGGGGTTGTCGCTGGCGAGGCCGTAGACGAGCCACAGCGAGGCGTTGATCCGCATCATCAGAAAGACGCCGGCGCTGACCTCGGAGGAGGCGCCGAGCGCGCGGATGCGACGAGCTTGGAGCAGGGGCGACAGCGCCATGCAGACGCCGGTTGCGGCCGCGATCGGGCCGACGAGCGAAGCGAGGGTCATCAGAGCTTTCTCGGGTGGGTGGGAGAGGCGACGGCCGCAGCAAGCTGCCGACGTCGCGTACGACGATAGTGGCCAGACGCCAGGTCGTCGCGTCCTGTGAGCTATGTCACAGGAAGCTTTTCCTATGAGAGGTGCACTAAGTGCACTTTGCATATGGTATCTTTGAAGTGTGCAGACTATTCGGATCAGCGACAGGACGTACCGTCTGCTCCTGACTCGAGCCGAGTCCTTCGAGGACACCCCCGACGACGTGATCCTGCGCCTCCTCGAGGGCTCGCACGAGCGCCCGGCATCCGAGCCGAGGGATGCGAGCCGTGGCCGAGCGGCGCCGGGGTCGATCCTCCCCGAGCAGGCATACTGGCGCCCGATCCTCACGATCATCGAGGAGGCCGGCGGCAGCATGCCGGCGACCGACGTGATCGAGGCCGTCTGGGAGCGCCTCCGGGATCAGTTCACGCCGCGGGATCTTGAGCGTCAAAGGCTCGGTGAGATGCGATGGCGCAATCGCGTGCGCTTCGCGCGCCTGCGCATGAAGGAGCGCGGCCTGCTGAGCGACTCGTCGCCACGCGGCGTGTGGGAGATCACAGAGGCGGGCCGGGGCTATCTCGCGCGGGCGCAGTGACATGTGCGCACATGGTGCGTACACTCCGGTCGATGAGCGAACTGAAGGCGCACCGCCTGAACGTCCGCATCGCGTCAGCCGACGACGCGCTGTTCCGGCGCGCCGCCAGCGCCGCGCGCGAGTCGCTCTCGGAGTTCCTGATCGAGAGCGCGCGCGAACGCGCAGAGCGTCTGCTCGCCGATCGCACGCGATTCGTGCTCTCCGACGAGCAGTGGTCTGCGTTCAGCGACGCCCTCGATCGATCCGGCGGGACGACGTCCGAGATCGTCGAGCTGTTCCGCCGCCCACGCCCCGAGTAGGCGCGCGAGCGAGCGAGCGCCTGCCTACGCCCGCGCCAGGCGAGGACGCCTGATGCCTCGCTTCAGCGATCCCGAGCCGCTGGCCGCGCACCATGCGCTCGACCGCTTCTCGTCGGGCGAGCACGCGCTCGACGCGTGGCTGACGAAGCACGCCCGCAGCGCAGCTGGCGTCGGATCCGCACGCACGTACGTCGTGACCGACGCCGAGCAGCGTGGACGCGTCATCGGCTATCACGCGCTCACCGTCGCCGAGATCAGCCACGCCGACGCGACGCCCGACGTCGCGCGCCGGATGCCTCGCCACCCCATTCCCGCGGTGCTGCTGGCACGCCTGGCGGTCGACAGATCCGTCCAGCGCCGCGGGCTCGGAGCGTTCCTGCTGCGCGACGCCATGATGCGGGCGGCCGCCGCCGCGGAGGCGGTCGGCATTCGTGCGCTCCTGGTGCACGCGGCGTCACCCGCCGCCCGCGCGTTCTATCTCCGCCAAGGTCTCGCGCCGTCCCCGACCGACGATCTGCACCTGATGGTCTCGATCAAGGGAATCCGCGCAGGAATGGCGGCGGCTCGCCGCCCGTAGGCCGCCGCGATCGGCGCAGGTCGCGCAGCACGCGGCGTGCGCCGACGAGCGCGCGTAGGCGCGGGCAAGCGCCGTCGTCGCGAGCGCCTGGGCGACGAGGAGTCGCGGCGGCGCAGGTGGCCGACGCCCCGAGCGCGTCGGAAACGTCGTCATGAACGCGAGCCGCTGTCAACGGCGGCGCGAGGTCCCACGCTCGTCAGCCAGCCGAGGCCGAGCGCGACCGCACCGATGCCGAAACGCGCGTCATGTTGTCCAATTCGGGCGTGGGAGCAGCGTTTCGCGGCCGCCGGCCCAGCCGGCGCAGAAGTGCTCGACGAACGCGGCCTTCGCGGCCAGCTCCCGCTCGCGCTCGAGCGCACCGTCGGCGGGCGCCGCGCTCATGCCGCGCTCCCGACCGTCTCGCGCGCGAACGCCCCGATCAGCTCCGCGAGCCGCGCCGGTCTGTCCTCGGGCGAGAACGTGCGCGCGCCCTCGACCAGCTCGAACCGCGCGCTCGGGATCGTCGCCGCCAGCCGCTCGCCGTCGGAGCGCGCGAAGAACTTGTCGTCGGCCGACCATGCGATCAGCGCCGGGCGCTCGAACGCGCGCAGGCGCTCGGCGGCGTCCAACGTGTGGCGCGCGTCGACGCCGGCGCACACGCGTCGCAGGTCGGCGCGCACGTCGCCGCTCTCCAGCGCCGGCAGCACGTAGGAGTCCGACGGCGCGTCCGGGATCGGCTCGTGCACGAGCCAGCCGTAGGCGATCGGCGTCCGCCGCAGTGCCCGCGCACGCAGCGGCGCGAGTGCGGCGAGCGCGCCGCCGGGGGCGGCGAGCCCCGCGAACAGCGGCTTGAACGCCCGCGGCGGGAAGTGCTCGAACGCGTCGCAGGAGGTCAGCACGAGCCGGCCGAGCCAGTCCGGTTGACGCGAGGCGGCGATCTGGCAGAGCGCGCCGCCGGTGTCGTTGCCGACGAGCGTCACGTCCTCCAGCCTGAGCGCGGTCACCGCCTCGCCGATCAGCGCGCCGAGGTCGTCGGGCGTCAGTCTGCGCGCCGGCATCGGCTGCAGGTGCGAGCCGAGCGGCAGGTCGAGCGTCACGCGCGTGAAGCCGTCGAGCAACGGCACGACCTTGCGCCACAGGTTCGCGTTGACGAGCAGGCCGTGGACGAGGACCACGGCGGGTCCCGCGCCGGTCACGTGCGCGCGCAGGCGGCCGCCGTCGAGCTCGAGCGTGCGCGCCTCGCCCAGCTCCGGCGCGCGCCAGTGTGCGTTCCCCATGCCGTCCGCTCCTTTCACATACAGATTGTATGTCCTAGCATACAGACGGTATGCAACGGGAGGAGCAGGCGGCCGCCACCCGCGCCGAGCTGCTGCGCGTCGCGCGCGAGCTGTTCGCCGCGCGCGGCTACGCGGACGTCGGCACCGAGGAGATCGTGCGCGCGGCCCACGTCACGCGCGGCGCGCTCTACCACCACTTCGCCGACAAGCGCGACCTCTTCCGCGCGGTCCACAACCAGCTCGCGCAGGAGCTGCTCGCGCAGATCGTCGCGCAGACGGCCGGGAGCGCCGATGCATGGGAGGCGCTGACCAGAGGCATGCGCGCGTTCCTCGACATCTGCGAGGACCCGGCCGTGATCCGCATCTCCCACCTCGACGCGCCCGCCGTGCTCGGCTGGGCCGAGTGGCGCGAGGTCGACGCGCAGCACTGGCTCGGCGTGCTGACGATGGCGCTCGGCGAGGCGATGCAGGAAGGCCTGGTGCGCAGACGCGACGCCGAGCCGCTCGCGCACATGCTGATGGGCGCGATGGTCGAGGCGTCGATGATGATCGCCAACGCCGCCGACCCCGCCGCCGCGCGCGCCGAGGTGGAAGGGCCGCTGCTGGCGCTGCTGGAGGGGCTGCGGGCCTGACGCGCCGGCTGCCAAGATGCAGGAGCGATGACGACCTCGACCGGCGACGCGCGACGCGCACGGCTGAAGCGCGCGCGGCTCTACCTCGTCTGCGGCGCGCGCGGGGACCTGCGCGCGTTCCTCGACGCGGCCCTGCGCGGCGGCGTCGACGTCGTGCAGCTGCGCGAGAAGGATCCCGCGGTGACCGACGAGGAGATCCTCGCAACGGCGCGCACGTTCCGCGCGGTCGCGGACGCGCACGGCGCGCTGTTCGTGCTCAACGACCGACCTGAGCTCGCGGCGGCGGCCGGCGCCGACGGCGTGCACGTCGGCCAGGACGACATGCCCGTAGCGGAGGCGCGCGCGCTGGTCGGCGAGGACGCGCTGATCGGCCGCTCGACGCACTCGTCGGAGCAGGTCGAGGACGCCGCCGTCGCCGACGTCGACTACTTCGCGGTCGGCCCGGTCCACGCGACGCCGACGAAGCCGGGGCGGCCGGCGGTCGGCCTGGAGCTGGTCCGCCACGCGGCCGGCGCGCCGCGGGCGGTGCCGTGGTTCGCGATCGGCGGGATCGACGCGACCACCGTCGGCGACGTCGTCGCCGCGGGCGCGAGCCGGATCGTCGTCGTGCGCGCGCTCACCGAGGCGGCCGACCCCGAGACGACGGCGCGCGCGCTGCGCGGCGCGCTGGCGCAGGAGGCGGGCGTCGGTGCCGCGTAGCCGCAAGCGTGGGCAGCGCGGCACGACGACCGCGCCGCGCAGACGCAGAAGCTCCGAGGAGCGCAACGCCGAGATCCGCGCGCAGCTCCAACCGCTCGCGGAGGGCGAGCGGCCGGGCGCCGTGACGGTCGCGGCGATCGTCGCCGCCGCGCTCGCCGCGCTCGTCGTGGTCGGCTACGTCGCCGGCGCACGCGTCGGCGGCCGCGGGACGCTCGCCGGCGCGCTCGGGATCGCCGCCGTGCTGCTGCTCGCCGCGTGGGGCATGTGGCGCGCGCGCTATTGGGCGGTGCTCGGCTTCGAGGCGCTGCTCGCCTTCCAGATCCTGATCGCGGCGCTCTCGCTGCTGGTCGCCTCGAACGTGTGGGCGGCGCTCCTGTGCCTCGCGGTGATCGGCTTCGGCGGCTGGCTGTTCTGGAAGCTGATCCGCGCGATGGCGCGCATCCAGATGCCGGAGCGGAGGCCCGCGCCGTGAGTGCCGCGGGCGCGCCCGCCGACTGGCCCTGGTCATACGTCGACCGCGTCCGCTTCGGCGATCTCGACGCGATGCGCCACGTCAACAACGTCGCGTTCCTCACCTTCTTCGAGGACGCGCGCATCACCTACCTCTCCGAGCTGCTCGGCGAGGACCCGCTCACGCGCCGGGAGTTCGGGCTGATCTTCGCCGAGTGCAGAATCAACTATCGCGCGCCCGCGTTCTTCGGCGAGGAGATCCGCTGCTGCATCCGCCCGGGTGAGGTGCGCCGCTCGAGCGCGAGACTCGAGTTCGCGATGTTCGCCGCCGGCGACGAGCGCCTGCTCGCCGAGGGCTACGGCGTGGTCGTCGGCTACGACTACGCGGCCGGTCGGTCGATGCCGCTGCCCGAGCCCTTCAAGGCCGCGCTCGGCACCGGCGCCGGGATCGGCTCCGACGGCTGAAGCACGCGCGAGCTGCCGTCGGGCCTGCGGCGGACCGGATCGCTCCACCAGACGTTCGGGGGGGACGGAAAGGCGCCGAAAAGCGGTCGGGCGAGGGGGTGACATACACTCGCCGCCATGCCCGAATCCGCATATGACTGCATCGTCATCGGCTCCGGTCCCGGGGGATACGTGGCGGCGATCCGCGCCGCCCAGCTCGGGATGAGAACCGCCGTCGTCGAGAAGGACCAGGTCGGCGGCCGATGCCTCAACTACGCCTGCATCCCCGCCAAGGCCGTGCTGCGCACCGCCGACATCGTGTCCGAGATCGAGGAGGCCGGCGAGTTCGGCATCCAGGTCTCCGGTCACTCGATCGACTTCGCGAGAGTCGGCGAGCGCCGCCAGAAGGTCATCAAGACGCTCACCGGCGGCGTCTCGGGCCTCTTCAGAAAGAACGGCATCGACGTGATCGAGGGCCTCGGGGCGGTGACGGGCAGCGGCACGGTGCGCGTCGGCTCCGCGAAGGACGGGCAGGAGTACGAGGCGCGCAAGGGCATCATCGTCGCGACCGGCTCGGTCAAGAAGCCGATCCCCGGCACGCAGTTCGGCGGTCGCGTGATCGGCACCGAGGAGGCGTGGGCGTTCGAGTCGCTGCCGAGACGGATCGCCGTCGTCGGCGCGGGCGCGTCGGGCGCGGAGATCGCCTCCGCCTACGCGCGGCTCGGCGTCGAGGTGCTGCTGTTCGAGGCGCTCGAGCGCGTGCTGCCGACCGAGGACGCGGAGATCTCCAGACTCGCCGAGCGCGGTCTCAAGAAGCAGGGCATGCAGATCTTCACGAGAACGTTCGTGGAGAACGTGAGAGACGGCAAGGACTCCGTCACCTTCACCTACGGCGGCGAGTCCGGTGAGGTCGATTACCTCATCATCGCCGCCGGCCGCGGCGCCGACGTCGAGGGCCTCGGCCTCGACGAGGCGGGCGTCAAGGTGGACGACAGAGGCCTGCTCGTGGTCGACGGCGCGCTGCGCACCTCCGCGAGAGGGATCTGGGCGATCGGCGACATCGTCCCCGGCCCGGCGCTCGCGCACAAGGCCTCCGACGAGGGCATCATCGCCGCCGAGGACATCGCGGGGAACGAGACGCATCCGATCGCGTACGTCGACATCCCGCGCGCGACCTTCTGCACGCCGAACGTCGCCTCCTTCGGCCTCACCGAGCAGCAGGCGAAGGACGCCGGCTACGACGTCGTCGTCGGCAGAGTGCCCTACGGCGCCGTCGGCGCGGGCACCGTCTACGGCGATCGCACCGGCCTGATGAAGGTCGTCGGCGACCGCAGATACGGCGAGCTGCTCGGCGGCCACATCATCGGGGCGAAGGCGACCGAGCTGATCCAGGAGCTCGTCAACGCGCGCGCGCTGGAGGGCGGCTACCCCGAGGTCGCGCGCATGGTCCATGGCCACCCGACGCTGTCCGAGGGCGTGATGGAGGCCGCGCGCGCCGCGGACGGCTGGCTGATCCACGGGTAGGGACCCGACCGGTGTCCGAGCACGGGCTCTCGGTCACGCAGCACGCCGGCGACGGTCCGGCGGTGCGCGACGACGCGCAGCCGGACCGCGTCCAGCCCGTCTTCTGGTTCGACCTCGGCAGCCCCGAGGCGTATCTCGCTGCCGAGCGCGTGATGGCGGAGCTGCCGGCCGTCCCGGAGTGGGTGCCGATTCTGGAGGCGGCGTTGCCCGGCCACACGGCGGGCGACGCCGCCGCGCGGCGCGCCGCGGTCGAGCGGGCCGCGCAGGCCCAGCACGTGCAGCCGCTGCGCTGGCCGGCCGCCTGGCCGGGTGAGGACGCGCGCCCCGCGATGGTCGCCGCCACCTACGCGAAGCAGATCGGCCGCGCCGTCGCGTTCGCGCTCGCCGCCTTCCGTCAGGCGTTCGCCGGCGGCCGCGCGCTCGACGAGGACACGCTGCTGATCGCCGCCGCCGCATGCGAGATCCACCCGCGCGCGGTCGTGCAGGCGCTCGGGCGCAGATCGGTCGGCGCCGCGCTCGACGCCGCCACGGCGCGGGCGGCGGCGGCCGGCGTGCGGCAGGCGCCGGCGATCGCGGTCGGCGACGTCGTGTTCGAGGGCGCGGACGCGGTCGAGCGCGCGGCGCGCGCGCTGGAGGAGGCGATCGCGTGAGCAGCGCGCGCGGCGCCTACCGCCTGATCGTCACGCGCGGGGGCGCCGGCCCGGCATGGCTCGCCGGTCCGCGCCGCGTCGACCACGTCGAGATCGTCGAGGTCGACAGCGGCGAGGTCGTGCTGTTCTGGGATCTGCAGGCCGTGCAGGCGCGCCGGCTCGTGCGCGCGCTGCGCGAGGACCTCAACCGGCTCGAGGCGGACGCGTTCCTGGCCGCCTGGCGGGACGCGGAGCAGCGCGACGGGTAAGGTCAAGCGCATGGCCACGACGCCGGCAGCAAGAGCGCGCCGGGACCGGCCGGGGGATGCGCCGGCGCCGCTGCCCCCGCCCGCGGCGGCGCGCGAGTGGCTGGAGGCGATGCTGCTGATCCGCCGCTTCGAGGAGCGCGCGGGCGAGCTCTACGCGAAGGCGAAGATCGGCGGATTCCTGCACCTCGCGATCGGCGAGGAGGCGACGATCGTCGGCGCGGCGCGCGCGCTGCGCGACACCGACTACCTGATCTCGACCTACCGCTCGCACGGCCATGCGATCGCCCGCGGCACGCCGCCCGAGGCGGTGATGGCAGAGCTGTTCGGCAAGCAGGACGGCTGCTCGCGCGGGCGCGGCGGCTCGATGCACATGTTCGACCTGCGGCGGCGCTTCATGGGCGGCTACGGCATCGTCGGCGGCAACCTGCCGATCGCCGCCGGCTTCGGCCTGTCCGCGGAGCTGCTGAGAAACGACGACGTCACGCTCTGCATGTTCGGCGACGGCGCCTCGAACCAGGGCACGTTCGGCGAGACGATGAACCTCGCGGCGCTGTGGAGACTGCCGGTCGTCTTCATGGTCACGAACAACCAGTTCGGGATGGGGACCGCGCTCGCACGCCATTCGGCGGTGACGGACCTGCAGCGCAAGGGCGAGTCGTTCGGCGTGCCGGGCGTGCGCTGCGACGGGATGGACGTCGCCGACACCCACCAGGTCGTCGCCGACGCGCTGCGGCGCGCACGGGACGAGCGTCAGCCCGTCCTCGTGGAGGCGATCACCTACCGCTTCCGCGGCCACTCGATGGCCGACCCGGAGGAGTACCGCACGAGAGAGCAGGTCGCCCAGTGGCGCCGGCGCGACCCGATCGTCCTGTGGTCCGAGCGGCTGGTCGAGACGGGGATCGTCGACAGAGCCGGCGTCGAGGCGTTCGACGCCGAGGCGGTCGGACGCGTCGACGAGGCGGTCGCGTTCGCCGACGCCTCCCCCTTCCCCGCGCCGGAGTCGCTCTACGACGACGTGTACGTGCTCGGCGGCCAACTGCGCGGCTGGTACTCGGTCGACGAGCGTTCCCCCGGCGTCCATCGCGGCGAGCACGAGCGCCAGATGGACGTCGATCCGCGCATGC
>Ga0207664_10003632_pt1 | contig 10329 bp, 12 predicted proteins | sample LARL83metaG_FD_184349 | JGI IMG/M metagenome (GOLD analysis project Ga0207664, IMG submission 184349) | Corn, switchgrass and miscanthus rhizosphere microbial communities from Kellogg Biological Station, Michigan, USA - LAR L8-3 metaG... | ecosystem: Host-associated > Plants > Roots >...
ATCTTCGCCGAGATGACCTCCGACGAGTTCTTCTCCGGGCTGCCCACGGGCAAGACCTACGACCTGATCTTCATCGACGGCCTGCACACGTTCGAGCAGGCCTACCGGGATCTGTGCAACGCCATCGTGCACTCCCATCCGGCCACCCCGATCCTCATGGACGACACGGTTCCCTCGGATGTGTACTCCTCGCTGCGTGACCCCGAGCAGGCGTTCGCCTTCCGGGCGGCGGCGGGCCCGGACGGCGGCGTTGCCTGGCACGGGGACACCTTCAAAGTGGTGTTCGCCGTGCACGACTTCCACCTGGCGCTGGACTACCGCACGATCGTGGGCTCGGGGAACCCGCAGACGCTGGTCTGGCGGTCCAACACGGGACCGCGGCGGCCGCTGCTCGACTCGCTGGAGAAGATCTCCAGGCTGACGTACTTCGACATGGTCAACCAGTCCCAGGTGCTGCGCGAGTGCGACGAGGAGACGGCTCTGCGGGAGTGCCTGGAGGCCATCGGCCCGGCCACCGGCCAGGTTCCCCCGGCCTGACTCCCGCGGCGCCGGACGGCCGGCGGGCTGGTAACGTCGCGGCCCGTGCCCGGCAGCCAAGCCGGGCGCCATAGGGCAGCCATGCGCGGCGGGGGCGTGCGCGATAGGGGAAGCGATCACCAGAATGGATGAGCGGATCGAGAACGCCAGACGGCTGTATGAGCGTGCCGTCTTCGAAGGGGACGATGCCGCGCTGGCCGAGGCTGACCGGGGCCTGGACGGTATGGACGCAGATCTGGCCCTGGCCCGCGGCCGGCTAGTGCATACCCGGTTCCTGCGCCAGCGGGACGCCGACCCCGGCCAGGCCCGCGAGGACCCGGATGAGCTTGCGCTGTTCGACCGCGCGGCGCGGCTCTACCAGGCGCTCGGCGACGTGCGGGGCGAAGGCGAGGCACTGTTCTGGCTCGGCTGCTTCCATCAGGTGGTCCGGCGGGACAACGGCACGGCGGTGCCATTGCTTGACCGGTCCCTGGAACTCGCCACCCAGACCGGGGACAAGGTGACGATGTCCGAGGCGCTACGGCACCTGGGCATCGCCGCCCATGCCGCCGGCCGACTTGACGAGGCCGGGGCGCGGCTGGAGGAGTCCACGCGGCTGCGCAGGGAACTGGGCCAGCAGGCCGGTGTCGCCGCGAACCTGATCGGTCTCGGTTACATCGCCGCGGGCCAGGGCCGCCGTGATGACGCGCTCGCCATCCTCGCCGAGGCTGCCGGCCTCGCGACCGCCAGCGGCGCACACCGCATCCTGCACTCGGTCGAGGAGGCACAGGCGGCCCTGGCCGGCTGACCTGCCGCGCCCTCACGCTAGGCGGCGGGGCCCGCCTCCGGCGCGCTGTCCGGCCGGCTGTGGTCCTCCTCGCCGGGGAGGGGATCGGTGCTCACGTCGAGGATCGCAACGTCCGGCGCCACCGCCGCGATGACCGCGGCGAGGCGGGAGCGGTCCAGCCGCCAGCCGGTGATCATCCGGGTCGCCCAGGCGGGGACCCGCGGCACCGGGCAGCCGGGCGCCTGCTCGTTACCCCATTGCAGCGCTTCGGCGGTGGGCCGCCGCTGGACCCCGATGCACCGCACCACGGCGCGGCCGCCGCGGCCGCGCGGGTGGACCGGGTAGAGGATGATCCGCTCGACATCCGCCCACGGGATGAACAGCCGCGAGCCGCGCCGCACCGTCAGCTTGTCCGGAACGGCGCCCAGCGTGATGCCCACCTGGTCGGCTCGGAAGGCCGTGGTGCGGCGGGCCCGGTCGATCACCCCGGCGCCCTGCGCGGTGACCACGGCAAGGGCGGCGCCGAGCGGGAGGAAGATCACCGGCAGGTGCCACAGGAAGCCCACGACCACCAGGAGCGCGCTGGCAGCCAGGCCCACGGCCGCCCGGCTGGTCAGCCGATAGCGTTCCTCGTAGTACGTCAACTCAGGCCCCTCCGCCTCAGCGGGCTATATTACCGGGTGGAAAAACAGGGAATTTCGCGGTCTCTGACGCGAACCCCCAACAAGCACGTGAATCACACCGACCGGGCAAACGGGATCCACGCACAGCCCCCGAGCCGCATGGGGGTGATCTACCCTGCTCCGCATGCGCATTCCACCCGGCGCGCGGGTCTACCTCACCACGGCCATCAGCCTGGCGGCCGTTGCCTTAGCTACGTGGTTCGGCATGCAGGCGGGTTCTACCACGGTGGACCGTGGGTGGTGGGCCCTGGGTGCCGTGCTCGCCAGCGTCACCGCCGCCGGGGTGCCCGCCTACGAGCAGATCCGCAAGGAACGGCTGCGCGCCCGGGCGCACCGGGCCGCGGTGGACGCCGCGGTCGCGATGCAGGTGACCATGAACGACGCCCTGGACCCGATCGTGCGCCAGCTCGGCCGGGTCGCCACCGCGGGCAGGCACGAGCGGGCGGCGCTGGCCGAGGCGGCGGTGCCCATGGTGCTCGACTCGGCGGCGCACCTGGCCGGCACCGGGCGCGTGCGGGCCTGCCTGTACCGGTTCGCGCCGGGGACGCCGACGATGCTGGTCCCGGCGCAGTACGCCGGCCGGGTGGACGACCCGCTGGAGCCGATCACCGACGGAACGACCGAGGGTGACCTGGTCTTCGGCATGATCCGGCACAACCAGCATCTGTTCTGCCCCGACGTGGGCATCAGCGCGCCGGCGGGCTGGCGGATCACCGCGCCGCAGACCTACAAATCCTTTGCCGCGGTCCCGGTCGCCGCGGGACACAACGCGTTCGGCATGCTCATGGTCGACTCACTGGACGTCGACGGCGTACGGCGGGCGGACGTGCCGCTGATCCGGTTGCTCGGCGGCCTGCTCGCCGTCGCGCTAGCCTGAGAGGGCAAGGTAACCAGTCGGCCATTGTGCCCCTGCGGGCGCTGGCCGACACTGAGATCGTGGGGAAGGCATCCAACGTGGCGGTGCACATCACCATCGAGGATCACGACGACCGTCCCGAGCGGATGGTCGCCGATCCGGACCGCTACTTCGCCGACGCCCGGCGGCGCGCCGAGCGGGAAGTCACGCGCCAGGCGGCCTGGCTGCTCGACGGCCACCGCAAGGCCCGCTAGCCTCGGTCCCCCCATTCCGGCCTGCCCAGAGGCATGGTCAGGCATCCGGTTTCCCGCCGCCGACCACCTGCTCGATCGACGTGGGACCAGCGGTGCCGTTCTTGAGCCTGCGGGCGCAGCACCAGGAAGTACCACAGAGCCGCCGGGACGGACATCGAGGAGGCCACGCACCGGCTGGTCGCGCTGATCGACGGGCTGAGCGTGGAGGCGGTGCTCTACCCGGCCCGGGTGCCGCCCGAGCGGCAGGTGGCCATGCCCGACCAGTTGCTGCGCGACTTCGCCAAGCCGCCGCTGCACCCGGCTCGTACCCTTACCGAATGACGCAAATTCCGGATGTCCCACGTGGCCGGTCGCCGGTGCCCGCCGGGGGCACGCACGCGGCGCGGGGAGGCTCAAGATTCCGGGGAAAGGCCTGGCTGCTGCTCTGCCTGCCGGTCGGCCTCACCACCTGGGCCGCGTTCCTCTACATCGGGATCCGGGCCCGGCGCCGCCGCTGGCTGGCCTGGGCCGCGGTGTACGCCGCCATGCTGACCGGGTGGCTGGTACTGGACGCGCCAGCCAATCCGGGCAACACCGCGCAGGGCGTGGCGGCGGTGTTGGCACTGATCACCTGGATCGGCGGTGGTGTGCACGCCCTCGTGATCAGCAACGACGCGGTCCGCCGGATCCACGGCAGCGAGGACCCGCGGCTGGAGGCCGCCGAGACGCGCATCGAGCGCCGCGCCGCGGGCCGGCACCTGCTGACCAGCAAGCCCGCCCTTGCCCGCGAGGTGGGCGTCGGGCGGCCGGACGTCCCCGGTGCGGACGACTACGGCCTGGTTGACATCAACCACTGCCCGGCGAACGCGCTGACCAGGCTGCCCGGTATCAACGAGGAACTGGCCGCCCGGATCGTCAGCGAGCGAGCCCAGGCCGGCGGGTTCTCCTCCGTGGAGGATCTCGGTGTGCTGCTAGACCTGCCCCCGTCCACCGTCGACGGGCTCCGTGACACGGCGGTCTTTCTCAGGGACTGATTCCCTATCGCCATGGCGGAGATGATCGAGCTGAGCAATCCTTCTTGGCCGCTTCTCCTCAGGCTGGAACAATGCCGATCAGGTTGCCTTCCGAGTCCTTGAACCACGCCGCCTCGCCACCACCCGGCATCTGGGCAACGCCGTTCTCGGTCCGCGTCTCCGGCGTGTCGTACTCCTCGAACTCCACGCCGCGGCCCCTCATCTCTTCGACCGCAGCGCGCACGTCGGCCACGTGAATGACAGCTTGCGTGAACTCCCCTGACGACCTGACCCGGGCCGGATAGACGAAGAACTGGCTGACACCATCTCCAACCGTCACGCCCACCTGTCCATCTCTTGCCTTGAGAAAGTCAGACTCAACTGCCTGAAGTCCCACTTTCTCAACGTAGAACGCTTTGGCCCGGCCCAGATCCCGCGCCGGCAACGCCGTCGTAATCCCAGACGTCTTCATGACGGGATGGTATGACCACCTCCGGCCGACCGCTACGCTCCCGATCCGCCAGACCAGCCGCCGAACTCCAGGTGACCGTCGCCCTTCTCCGTCCCCGGCGGCCAGCCGATGGCGCGCGGCGGGTCGGCTCTTAGTTCAGGATGAGGCGGGAGGGGCGCGACGGGGTGTGCCAGAGACGGTTGGTGGCGATGACCCCTTCGGTCTCGGTGATCATGTCGCCGCCGGTACCCAGGTTGACGTCGAACTTGGGAAACGCGGACGAGGCGATCTCGACCCGCAGCCGGTGCCCGGCGGGCAGCCGTACACACGTGTCCCACAGGCGGATCTCCACCTCGTAGACCTCGCCGGGGGTGACCGGTCGCTCGGCGTCGAACCCGTCCCGGTAGCGCAGCCGGGCGACGCCGTCGCACAGCCGCTGGGTGAAGCCGCCGGGGTGGACGTCGAGCAGCTTGGCCGTGACGTCGGTGTCCGCGGCCGAGGTGGCGACGTGCGCGACGACCCTGACCGGCCCGATGACCTCCAGCGGCTCGGTAAGCGGATCACTGGTGAACACCAGCACGTCGCCACGGCTTTCGACGCCGTGGTAATCATCCGGGCCGCCGATCTGCGCGCTGCTCTGATCGGTGATGAACGGGACCGGCCGGTCCGGGTCGTGCGTCCATTCGTCCGGGGCCTGCTCGTCGGTCACCGCCGCCGGGACCAGCCGGCCGTCACCGTACCTGCTGTTGGCGTGCCCGCCGCTGGATAGGTAGAAGACGGTGGACGGCGCGCTGGCCGGTGGCCAGGCCTGCTCGTCGCGCCACTCGTTCGCGCCCATCACGAAGATCCGGACCGGCGCGGGCGCCGGGTCGGGCTTGATGCCCCTCACGTGCTCATCGAGGAAGGCCAGCGTGAACGCATCCATGTCGATCAGCGCATCCGGGCCGAAGTCCACCTCGCCGAGCGTGCGTACCATGTTGACCGCGTGCCCCCATGGGCCCATCAGCAGTCGCTGACCGGCTCGCCCCGCGGCGACCATGCCGGCGAAGTTGGCCGGGGTGCCTATCTGCTCGTCGTCGTACCAGCCGGAGATGTGCAGTACGGGCACGTCGATCTCACCGATCCGGTGCTGGTAGCGGACCGGCTCCCACCACTCGTCCAGGGTGCGGTGCCGCAACTCCTCGCGCCACAGCGGTGCCGCGAACCCGGCCGCCTCGTCCATGGTCAGCAGGGGGCGGTGCCGGTACACCTCCATCCAGTCCACATCGTCGAGGAACTGGGGCATCCGGCCGTCGGTCGCCCGGAACCAGTTGATGTGCATCGGCGTGGGCAGCCCGGTCGGCCACTCCACGAACGGGTCGCTGGGCGTCACCAGGCACACCATCGCCCGCAGCGCGGGCGGCTGCTCGAGCGCGGTCAGCCACTGGATCCGGCCGCCGTAGCTGCCGCCGAGGGTGGCCACGTCGCCGGTGCACCAGCCCTGGGCCGCGGCCCAGGCGATGACCTCGGCCCCGTCCGGCCCGTCGTTGCGGTACGGCTGGAAGCTGCCGTCGGAGTCGCCGCGGCCGCGCACGTCAACATGCATGCACGCGTAGCCGCCCTTGGCCATGACGTCGCCGCGTTGCGACTGCCGCTCCCCGGCCTTGCCGTAGGGGGTGCGCACGACCACGACGGGGGCGGGCAGCTTCTCGGGCAGGACCAGGTCTGCCGACAGTGTGATGCCCTCGCGCAGCGGAACCCGGACGTTGAACTTGCGGACCACTCCAGCGTCAGCCACGAGAGGGGATGCTACCCGGCGGCCCCGATCCGGTTCGATGATTTTCGGGCCGCCGGAGCCGTACCGCCTACCCGTGCGCTAGCTGACCATCGCGTCGCTTCCCGCGTCCCAGGGACCGGGCACACCCAGGCTCTCCCGCGCCGCGGACGTTGTCACCACATTTGCCCGCGATCGCGGTGGGCTGTTCCCAGCCCTCGCATGGCCGGCCGCGTGCCGCGCCGCGAGCCTCGGCGAAGAAGGCGAGTTAGGGATCTACTGTGCTGGGAAGTGGCTAGTGCGGGTGCCGGAAGGCATGTGCCCGGCCAGGAGGTGGAGGACGTGGAGTTCAAGGTAGTGCTGTTCATGCCACGCGATGCCGCCAGCGTGCCGATCAGCCGCCAGGTTCTCGATAGCTGCCTGGAGACCCTGGGAGTGACCGCCGACACCCGGACCGACATCGCCCTTGCCCTCAGCGAGGCGTGTGCCAACGTGGTCCTGCACGCCGGGGCGGAGCAGGAGTACGAGGTGATGGCCCGGGCCGCAGACGGCAGGTGCGTGATCGAGGTGGCGAACGGCGGCAACGGCACGGTCGCGGTCGTCCCGCCCAGCGACCCCGTGCCGCTCACCGCCGAGCACGGCCGTGGCCTGAGGATCATCGACGCGGTCACCGACAACCTGCGGCTGACCGGAAACGGCCGTGCCGGAACGACGGTGCATTTCGAGAAGGACCTTGACTGGGTGCCCGGCGCACCCGGCGAGCACCTGACCCACACGGACAGGTGACGCCGGGCCCGGGCCGCGTTACCCGGTCCGCGCCGGGGCGACGATGGCCCCGTCGAGCACGGCCCGTACCAGGCGCTCGGCGTAGCTGCGATCCGTGGCTGCCCCGGTGATCAGGGCCCGGTAGTAGATCGGGCCGGATATCTGGTCGATCAGCAGGCCATGGTCGATATCCGTGCGGAGCCCCTCCCGCTCGCTCGCCCGCTGCAGCCGGGCCAGCGCCATCGCGTGCCGCCGCGCGTGCAGGGTCCGGATCAGATCACCGATGTCCGGATGGCGGCTCGCCGCGGCGACAAGTTCGCCCGCCAGGCCGGGCGATACGCCATCGGATCCGCCCGCGGTCCGGTACTGCTGCAGGCTCTCGGCCATGCCTACGGCGAACTCGGTCAGGTCGTGGCACAGATCGCCGGTATCGGGGACCAGCGCGAATGGGATCATCCGGGTGACCACCGCGATGGCGAGATGGTCCTTGGTCGGCCACCGCCGGTACAGTGTCGTCTTCGCCACGGCGGCGCGTTCGGCCACCTCATCCACATTCAGTCCCGCATACCCCCCGGAGAGCAGGAGATCCCAGGCCACGTCCAGCACCCGCTGATCGACGGCGCGGTCGCGGGGCCGACCACGGCGGGCCGTCGTGCCCTCGTCCGCCACAGGCTCCTCCTTAAATGCGCTATCTAGGTAGCGTCAATGAAGCGCCACGATCGCACAACTCAAGCGGTGCAGTCTTAACAGAAAACTGGCACCCCGGCCCTCCGGGAGGCCTCCCGGAGGGCAGAGGTGCCTTCGCCGCCAGGCCCGCGGCGGGCGGGCCGGGCTCAGTCGGTGAACTCGGCGGGCGCTGGCCTGGCGGCGGCGATGACCTGCTCCCGGACCGGGGCAGCTGCTGCCCGGACGGCTACTGCCTGGCCGGCCAGCGGCCGGGCGGCCGGTGCCTGGCCGGCCGCGTGGCGAGCCGCCGCCTGGCGCGGCAGCAGCAGCGTGGCCGCCGCGGCGACCGCCAGCAGGGCGGCGCTCACCGTCATGGCGACCACCATCCCGGAGACGAACGTGCCCCTGCCCGGCGCGGTGCCGAGGACGCCGTAGAAGATCGCGCCGATGATCGCGATGCCGCTGGCGGCACCGAACTGCTGGGTGGTGGTGAGGATTCCGGCCGCTGCGCCCGCGCGCTCCGGCCGGACGTGGGCCAGCACCGCGCCGATCAGTGACGGCAGCGCCATCCCCTGTCCCAGGCCGATGAGCACGGTCGCCGGGGCGAGATCCCAGCCGGTCAGGTGGGCGCCGTAGTGCGCGCCGGTGAGGGCCAGCCCGATCGTGCCCAGGGTGGCGATGGTCGCGCCCAGGGTGATGGACCGCGGCCCCAGCCGTGCGGAGAAGCGCGGGCTCAGGATCGACATGGCCGTGAACGCCGCGGCCATCGGCAGGGCCTCGATGCCGGCGCGCAGCGGCGGCTGGCCGAGCCCGGCCTGCAGCAGCAGGGTGAGCACGAACATGAAGCTGGCGAAGAAGAAGACCAGGCCGAAGTTCACCAGCAGGCCGGCCGAGAAGGTGCGGTCGCGGAACAACGGCAGGTCGAGCAGTGGCTCACCGTTCCGGCGGGCCAGTCGCCGCTCCCAGGCCACGGTCAGCGCCAGCATCGGCAGCGCGGCGGCGAGCGAGGCCCAGGCCCACGGCGGCCAGCCCTGGTCGCGGCCGAGCGTCAGCGGCACCAGGGCCAGGGCGATGCTGGCCGAGACCCCGACGGCACCGAGCGGGTCGAGCCGCGGCCTGCGCTTCGCCCAGGCGTGCGGCACCACGAGCGCCCCGGCGACCAGCGCCAGTATGCCGACCGGCACGTTCACCAGGAAGATCGCCCGCCAGCCGAGCCCAAAGATGTTCGCCTCGATCAGGCCGCCACCGAGGATCTGCCCGGACACGAACCCGGCCCCCAGGGTCACGCCGAACCAGGCCAGCGCGCGGCTGCGCTCGTGTACCGGGAACGTCGCTGTGATCAGCGCCAGCACCTGGGGCACCATCGCGGCGCCGGTGAGCCCCTGGACCAGCCGCGCGGCAACGAGTTCGGTGGAGGACTGGGCGAGCCCGCACAGCAGCGACGCGGTGGCGAAGCTGATCACGCCGATCATGAACATCCGCCGGTAACCGAACAGGTCGCCCAGCCTGCCCCCGGTCACCATGCCGCTGGCGTACATGAACGCGTACCCGCCGACGATCAGTTGCAGCGCCGCATCGCTCACGTGCAGGTCGCGCTGCAGGGACGGGGCCGCGACGTTCACTGCCCAGATGTCGAATCCGGCCATGAACATCGCGGTCAGCACGACGGGAAGCATCAGCCAGCGGTGCGGATCGGGCCCGGCCGCAGTCGGCTGGAGCCTTGCTAGCCTTGACTGCGCATTCGGCACGAGTGCTCCTTGAAGTTCGATAACCATCGAAGTTCGATAACTGTCAAACAGTACAACGATCGTCGAACTAATCGCAACTCTGAGCTATGCTCGGCACTGTGATGGACGATGGGGTCGAGCCAGCGGTAGCGGACATCCAGCTACCGCGGGTGCTTGCCGCGCTCGCCGACCCGCACCGGCTGGCGGCCGTACGGTTCGTGGCGCGGCGTGGCGAGTCCTGGTGCGCCCAGGTCATCGAGGAGGCCGGGCTGCCGATGACCAAGCCGACCTTCTCCCATCACCTGCGTATCCTGCGCGAGGCGGGCATCATCACCAAGCGGGTCCAGGGCGCCAGGGGCTACATGTCGCTGCGCAAGGACGACCTGGACCAGCGCTTCCCGGGCCTGATCGACTCCATCCTCACGGCCGACGCCCAGCCGGTCCCCTAACGCCAGCCCTGCATTCCATGATCATGTGGGTGACGGCCCGCCGGGCTGGTCGGTCAGCGCGAAGAACACCGGCCCGGACATGCTCCGGGCACGCATGGCCCGTCGCTGCGCCCGCCCGACATCCGCCCGCATCAGGTTTGACCTGCCGGACGCGTACCACAGGTAGGCAGCCGAGGACCCCGAGGTCAGGCACAGCGCGACCGCGTAGAGCACCGCCGCGGCGGCCGACCCTTCGTGCGCGCCAAGCACGGCGGTGGGAAACGGCAGGAACGCGATGAACAGGAGCAGCAGGAAGTTGAGCCATATCAGCGTGGCGTTGTCACGGACGACAAGCCGGAACGTCTGGTGGTGGATCACCCAGAACCTGGCGATCACCAGAAAGCCTCAACGGGCCCCCCCAAAGCGGGTCCACAGGCTCGGTTCTCGTCGG
>Ga0207664_10003634_pt1 | contig 10325 bp, 9 predicted proteins | sample LARL83metaG_FD_184349 | JGI IMG/M metagenome (GOLD analysis project Ga0207664, IMG submission 184349) | Corn, switchgrass and miscanthus rhizosphere microbial communities from Kellogg Biological Station, Michigan, USA - LAR L8-3 metaG... | ecosystem: Host-associated > Plants > Roots >...
TGGCGGAATTGGTAGACGCACTAGCTTCAGGTGCTAGCGGGGGCAACTCCGTGGAGGTTCGAGTCCTCTCCTGGGCACCAATTGTAAACGAAGGCCGCCCTCGAGGCGGCTTTTGTCTTTTCAGGGTTTGCCTGACGCCAGGGAAGGTTCGCATTCCCCGCACCGTTCATCCGGAGCGTGGCGCAGCGAAGTCGAAGGGCTTCCGCGCAGCCTGGCCTTCGACTTCGACCCTTCGGGTCCCCGCTCAGGGCGAACGGCGTGGATATCGCTTCAGCCGATCGCCGGCCCCTTCAGCTCGATCATGTTGCCCTGCGGGTCATGCAGGTAGATCGACGGGCCCTCGCCCTTCGCGCCGTAGCGCAGGCCCAGTTCGCCGATCCGCACGCCATGCGCTTTCAGATGCGCCAGGATCGCCGCCTCGTCATAACCTTCCACGCGCAGGCACAGGTGATCCATGTTGTGGCCTTCGCGGCCCGGCGCGGCGCCGCCATGGCGGCCGAGCTTGCCGTCGACGGACACCAGGTCGATCAGCGAACTGCCGGCGCGAAGCTGCACCAGGCCGATCTCGTCCTGCCGACGCTCCTCGCTGCAGCCCAGCACGTCGCAATAAAAACGCTGCATGGCGTCGATGTCGATGACGCGCAGCACGACGTGGTCGATTTCACCGATACGGATCATGAGTGGGCTCCCGGGTGAAGAAGGCGGCGAGCTTAACGCGGACCATGGCTACGACGCGTATCCGGCTGTTTGAGGTCGCAATGCGCGCCCACCCGACCTGTATAATCCCGAGGGTAAACGTGTGGTGGGAGAAGCGGACAGGCTCTTGCACAGGCCTGTCCGCTGCCGAAGACGCAACGCCCGTAATCGCTCAGGCCCCGTACCATCACGCGTAAACACTCTGGAGAGAGCGGCTGCCGTCATCGGCGAAGCCGCCGCCGAAGGGGCACGAAGCGCAGCCGCGTTTCCAAACTCTCAGGCAAAAGGACAGAGGGGCGCCCCACGTGCGGCACGCACGTCCGGCCTTTATCGGCCGGCCCTATCGGCCTTTCCCGGACGCCCGTCATGAGCCAGAGCCCTACCCCTTCCCTGCGCGACCTCGAACACCACGACGCCTTCATCGAGCGCCACATCGGACCCAACGATGCGGAGATCGCGCAGATGCTGCGCGTCATCGGCCACGATTCGCTGGAATCGATGACCGACGCCATCGTGCCCGGCAAGATCAAGTCGCCCGCCCCGCTCGCGCTGCCGCGTGCGATCACCGAGGTCGAGGCGCTCGCCAAGATCCGCACCATCGCGGACAAGAACCAGGTGTTCCGCAGCTTCATCGGCCAAGGCTATTACGGCACGCTGACGCCGAACGTCATCCTGCGCAACATCCTTGAGAATCCTGCCTGGTACACCGCGTACACGCCGTACCAGGCGGAAATTTCGCAGGGCCGCATGGAAGCGCTGATCAATTTCCAGACGCTGTGCGCCGACCTCACCGGCATGGAAATCGCCAACGCCTCGCTGCTCGACGAAGGCACCGCGGCGGCCGAGGCGATGACGCTGGCCAAGCGGTCGTGCAAGTCGAAGTCCAACGTGTTCTTCGTGTCGAACGGCGTTCATCCGCAGACGCTCGAAGTGGTCAAGACCCGCGCCGAGGCGCTGGGCCTCGAACTGCACGTGGGTGATGATGCCGAAGCCGGCACGCTCGACAGCTTCGGCGTGCTGCTGCAGTACCCGGACACCTTCGGCACCATCAACGACTACCGCGCCGTCGCCGACGCCGCGCATGCGCGGGGCGCCTTGGTCGCGGTCGCCACCGACCTGCTCGCGCTGACTTTGATCGCCGCGCCCGGCGAATGGGGCGCGGACATCGTGGTCGGCAACTCGCAGCGTTTCGGCGTGCCGTTCGGCAACGGCGGTCCGCATGCCGCCTTCATGGCCTGCCGCGATGCGTACAAGCGCTCGATGCCGGGCCGGTTGATCGGCGTGTCGATCGACGCCGAAGGCAAGCCCGCCTATCGCCTCACGCTGCAGACGCGCGAGCAGCACATCCGCCGCGAAAAGGCGACCTCCAACATCTGCACCGCGCAGGTGCTGCTGGCGGTGATGGCCTCGATGTACGCCGTGTACCACGGTCCCGAAGGGCTCACCCGCATCGCGCGCCGCACGCATCGGCTCAGCGCCATCCTGGCCGCATCGCTGCGCCAGGCTGGCGTCACGGTGGGCACGAACTTCTTCGATACCTTGCACATCACCGACGTCGACGCCGACGCCGTGCACGCCAGGGCCGAGGCACTGCGCATCAACCTGCGCCAGATCCACGGCACCTGCATCGGCATCAGCCTCGATGAAACCACCACCCGCGCCGACGTGATCGCGCTGGCCGGACTGTTCGGTGCGCAGATCGACGACATCGACGAGCTGGACGCCGCCACTGCCGACGCGTTGCCGAAGGCGCTGCTGCGCAAGAGCGCATTCCTCACCCATCCGGTGTTCAACTCGCACCACAGCGAGCACGAGCTGCTGCGCTACATGCGCGCGCTGGCCGACAAGGATCTGGCGATGGATCGCACCATGATCCCGCTGGGCAGCTGCACCATGAAGCTCAACGCGACCGCCGAGATGATCCCGGTGACCTGGCCCGAGTTCGGCAACATCCATCCGCTGTCGCCGGCCACGCAGAGACTCGGTTACAAGGAACTGATCGACGGCCTCGAGGCGATGCTGGTCGAGTGCACCGGTTACGACGCGGTGAGCCTGCAGCCGAACTCCGGTGCGCAGGGCGAATACGCCGGCCTGCTGGCGATACGCGCGTACCACCGCTCGCGCGGCGAAGCGCATCGCGACATCTGCCTGATCCCCGAATCCGCCCACGGCACCAACCCGGCCTCCGCGCATCTGTGCGGCATGACCGTGGTGGTGACCAAGTGCGATGCCAACGGCAACGTGGACGTGGACGACATTCGCCGTGCCGCGGAGAAGTATTCCGACCGCCTCGCCGCGCTGATGATCACCTACCCGTCCACGCATGGCGTGTTCGAGGAAGACATCGTGGCGATCTGCGACATCGTCCACCAGCACGGCGGCCAGGTGTACACCGACGGCGCCAACATGAATGCGCTGGTCGGCGTGGCCAAGCCCGGCAAGTGGGGCTCGGACGTGTCGCACCTCAACCTGCACAAGACGTTCTGCATCCCGCACGGCGGCGGCGGCCCGGGCGTTGGCCCGTGCGCGGTGAAGTCGCACCTCGCGCCCTTCCTGCCCGGCAAGCTCGGCGAGCATGACCCGGTCGGCATGGTCAGCGCGGCCAACCATGGCTCGGCCTCGATCCTGCCGATCTCGTGGATGTACATCACGATGATGGGCCAGCAGGGCCTGCGCAAGGCCACCCAGGTCGCCCTGCTCAACGCCAACTACATCGCCAAGCGGCTGGAGCCGCACTACCCCACCCTCTACACCGGCCGCAACGGGCTGGTGGCGCACGAGTGCATCCTCGACCTGCGCCCGCTCAAGGACGCCACCGGCATCGGTGCCGAGGACGTGGCGAAGCGGCTGATCGACTTCGGCTTCCACGCGCCCACGCTGAGCTTCCCGGTGTCCGGCACGCTGATGGTGGAACCGACCGAGAGCGAATCGCAGGTCGAGCTCGACCGCTTCATCGACGCGATGATCCAGATCCGCGACGAGATCCGCGCCGTCGAGGAAGGCAAGCTCGACCGCGAGGACAACCCGCTGAAGAACGCGCCGCATACGGCCACGATGGTCAGCGGCAGCGAATGGACGCACGCCTATCCGCGCGAGCTGGCGGCGTTCCCGCTGGCCAGCCTCAGGCAGCAGAAGTACTGGTCGCCGGTGGCTCGCGTCGACAACGTCTACGGCGACAAGAACATCATGTGCGCCTGCATCCCGATCGATGCGTACAAGGAAGACGTCGAGGCGTAAGCGGCGTCGCTGAGCAGAAGGGCCCCGTTATCGGGGCCCTTTTTTTCGTCGGCGCCGCCACTGCGCACATTTCCGAACTTCAGCGCTACAGGCGCCCCTGCCTCGCATGGACCACCGCCCAACCCAGCCGATTCATTTTCTCGATCAGGTGGCGGAAGCAATGCACGATCACCTGGTGCGCCACCACCAGCACGCGCTCGCCGGCGTGGTTCAGCTCGCGCACGCGAACCGTGAATGCGCGGTCGAGCACATCAGCTGTTTTTTTTCACGGCAACTGGATGGTTTGCATGCTTTGCTGGAGCTTCCCTGTCGCGGAATACCGTCATGGCCGTCCAATTCAAGCCTCTCGATCAGCAGGTATCGGCGATCCAGGCCGATCGCCAGCAGCAGGACATCGCTGCGCAGTCGCCGCAAGGCGGCCTGTTCCATCCCGGCATGACCGGCAACGTGTATGGCCCCGGCAAGGGGGTGCAGTTGCAATGACGAACATGTTCCATGCTGTCGAAAGCTTCCTGCTGGCGCGCAACGGCTGGGTGCCGAACCATCCGACGCTGCCGGTGCTGATCTATCGCGGCGCGGCCGGCATCGGCACGGCGCCGGACAGCGCCGCGGCGCTCGAAGCGCTGTTCCACCATCACGGCTGGCAGCCGCGCTGGCGCTCGGCGATCTACGATTTCCATCACTACCATTCGTCGGCGCATGAAGTGCTCGGCGTGGCGCACGGCGCGGCCACGCTGGTGCTGGGCGGTCCCGGCGGCCACGAGGTGCAAGTGCGCCGCGGCGACGTGGTCCTGCTGCCCGCGGGCACCGGGCACCGCCTGCTGCGCGCCGAAGAGGGCTTCCAGGTGGTTGGCGCCTACCCGCCGGAGCAGAGCTGGGACATCTGCCGCAGCGCGCCCACGCCGGACATGCTGGAGCGCATCGCGCACCTGCCGTTTCCTGCCAGCGATCCCGTGGCCGGCACCGATGGTCCGATGCTGCAGCAGTGGTCGCTCGCGGAGGAACCGGTGTGCTGAGCCATGCACTGCGGTCACGCCGGTTCAACGATGCATTGACGCGCAACATGCGAGAAAGAGCTGACGGCTTCCGACGGGAACGAACATGAGCGACGACACCAGCAAGCGCGGCCCGGCCGATCGTCAGCGCGTCAACGTCGACGAGGATTACGAAGTCCGCTACTGGACCGACAAATGGGCTGTCAGCGAGGAGCGGCTGCGCCAGGCGGTTGCCGCTGCCGGCGTGATGGCCAGCGACGTGGAAGCCTGGCTGCGTCGCTGACCCGCATGCCCGACTCACCGGAACAGACCATGACCACCAGCAACGATCGCCACGACAAGAGCCCCTCGCCTTCCGACAAGATCCTGGCTCCGCAAGCCGGAGAAACCAGCACGCCGCCGTTGCATGACAATGACCGCCCGTCCGCCGATGCGCGCAGCGGCACCGGCCAGAGAACGCCGCATCACGGCTTTGCCGACGCAGACGCGGAGAATGCGGACGACGCATCGGCCGCGCGCACCAGCGGCAGCTACCAGAGCGGCGGAACGCGGCAGGATCGCGAGTAGCGGGATGAGGAGCGGAAACAGCGCGATGGCGGCGCTGGTGCAGCGAGCAGTCCGCAAGGCGGCGCCGATCCCACGCCGGGTGCGCCGGCGACGCGCGGCGGCTCCTGATCAGCGGCTAAGGTTCGGCCACCACCCGATCGCGGCCCTGCTGCTTGGCCTGGTAAAGCCGCTTGTCCACCGCGTCGACGAACGTCAGCAGCTCGTCGCCCAAGCCCGGTATCGCGGTGCCCACGCCGAGGCTGATGGTCAGCGCCGAACCGATCGGTGACGACTCGTGCGGGATCTGCTCGGCGAGTATCAGGTCGCGGCAGCGATCGGCCAGCTTGCGCGCGGCGGCCTCGTCGGTTTCCGGCAGCACCAGCACGAACTCCTCGCCGCCGAAGCGTGCCATCAGGTCGCGCGCCCGTGTCGCCGCCGAACTCAGCACCCGCGCAATGCGCTTCAGGCTCGCGTCGCCTTCGAGATGGCCGTAGCGGTCGTTGTACTGCTTGAAATAATCGATATCCAGCATGATCAGCGACAGCGGCTGCCGGTTGCGCCGCGCGTTGCTCCACTCGATCTCGATGATCGCGTCGAAGCGGCGGCGGTTGGCGACGCCGGTCAGGCCATCGCGGAAGGACAGCTCCTCCAGCTCCTTCTGCAGGGTGATCAGCTGCTGCTCGGTCTGCTTGCGTTCGCTGATGTCGAACATGAAACCGATCAGCGAATCGACCGTGCCGTCGCCGTTGCGCACCACGTGCACGACATCGCGGATCCACACGTAGCGGCCGTCCCGGGTCAGCGCGCGATAGTCCGCCTCATGGTCCACGCCGGCCAGCGATTGCGCCACGCAATAGTTCAGCACCCACTCGCGGTCCTCCGGATGCATGCGGCTGGCCCAGTCGCCCACGGTCGCCCAGCTCGCCGGCGTCCAGCCCAGCAACGCCTCGATCTGCGGCCCGATGTAGGCGAACTGCTTGCTGGCCCAGTCGATCTTCCACGGGATCGCCCGGGTCGATTCCAGCAACGTCTTGTAGACGGCACTGTCGGGTTCCATCGCGTGGTTGTCGATCGTCATGGGGCAGCCTCGTCTGGCGGGATGGACCGATGGCGTCGATTGGCCCAGCCTGAAAAATAACACTGCCGGGCAGCCGCCGCGCGAGCGGCGGCCTCAAAAAAGGAAGCTCCGCGTGCGGGGCTTCCTTCCTTGGTCAGCTCGCTTCGATCAACCGCCGTTCTTTGCCAACCAGGCGTCGATGGCCGGCAGGCGCTCCTTGCGCACCATCTGGCGATACTGGATATCGGCGATGACGGTGTTCGCGGCACGACGAGAGCTCTTGGCGATATGCGCGTCGGCATAAGCCTTGATCTTGCCGATCATCGCCGGATCGTTCGAGCTGGCGCCGATGCCCGGGTAGTAGCGGCTGCTGGACGTGGAGTCGACCAGCTTGTCGATCTGCGGGCGGTGCGCCATGGCGAACGTCCACGCCATGTCCGGATGCTGATAGCCGGCCGCGCGGATCATCCCGGCGCTGTTGGTGGCGCCGGGTTCGGCGGTCAGCGCCAGATCCAGCGCACGCTGGGCCAGCGCGTCGTCTTCGGCGATCGCCAGCAGCGCATACAGGCGATCCTTGATCAGCGGCGTGGTCTCGGCCTTCGCCATCGCGTGCAGCTTGTCCCAGGTCGCGGCGTCCGCCTTGCGCGCCACCACCGCGAGGATGGTCTTGCGCAGTGCCGGCGGCACCGCCTTCGGATCGGTCGCCTGCGCCGCGTAGCGGCGCTGCACTTCGGTGATCACGTCGGTGTCGCCAAGGTCGGCCAGCACGCCGATCAGCTGCGTGCGCAGGATCGTGGTCGGATCGCCCTCGTCCGCCTTCGCTTCCCAGCCCACGCGGGCAAACACCGGCTTCAGCTGCTTGATCGCGAAAGCATCGAAGCGCGCCTGCCGCGCCTTGTCGCCGCGGTAGTACTGATGGAGGCTGGAGAAGCTGCCGGCGATGTCGCCCCAGATCTGCGGATCGGCGTCGGCCGGGGTCGCCTGCGCCAGGTCGAGGTAGCTCGATGCCGGCTGCAGGCCGGCCATGCCCAGCGCCCAGGCGTCTCCCATCACGCCCATCTGGTCGATCGGCGCCAGCTTGGCGAAATCGGCCCTGACCGCGGCGAATTCGGCCGGCGTGTACAGCGTGCGGTAGTAGCCGCTCTGCCCCGCGTTCACCAGCACCGGCCCGCAGCCGGACACATCCAGCGTGGCCTTGCCGTCCACCACCGTGCGCGCAGCCTCGCTGCCGCCGATGGCCTTGGCGATCACCGGCACGTGCCATTTCAGCGCTTTCTTGCCGGGGCGATCCTTGGTGAATTCGCCCTGGGTCAGCGTGAGCGTGGTCTTGCCGTTGCTGCACGCGGACGACGCCACGCGGATAAGCGGGATACCCGGCTGCAGCGTGAAGTCGTGCGCGATCTGCGTCACCGGCTTGCCGGCCGCGCCCTGCACCGCCTTCCACAAATCGTCCGACACGGTGTTGTCGTAGGCATGGGCCTTGATGTAGCTGCGCACGCCGTCGCGCCAGGCGTCGGGGCCGACATAGGCTTCCAGCATGTTGATCACCGCCTCGCCCTTGGCATAGGTGATCGCGTCGAACGCCTGGCTGGCCTGCTCCACCGTTTCCACGTGCTGCACCACCGGGTGCGTGGTGGCCACGGCATCGCGCGACATCGCGCCCTCGCGGGTGCCGACGGCGTCCAGGTCGGTGTGCCATTCCGGATGCAGCTTCTCGGTGGTGCGCGCGGCCATCCACGAGGCGAAGCCCTCGTTGAGCCACAGGTCGTCCCACCAGCGCATGGTCACCAGGTCGCCGAACCACTGGTGCGCCATTTCGTGCGCGGCGGTATTGAACACATTCTGCTTGTCCGACTGGGTCGAGAAGCTCGGGTCCAGCAGCAAGGCGTATTCGAAGGTGTAGATGGCGCCCCAGTTCTCCATCGCGGAGAAGAACTGGCTGCTGCCCGGCGAGGCGATGTTGTCGAGTTTGGGCAGCGGATATTTCACGCCGAAATAGTCGTTGTACTCGCGCAGCACGTCGCTGGCCGACTTCAGGGTGAAGCCCGCCTGCGACTTCTTGCCCAGCTGCGTGATCACGCCGATCTCGGTGCCGTCGGCCATGGTGGTGGCGCGCTCGAATTCGCCCAGGCCGAAGAACAGCAGGTAGGTCGACATCTTCGGCGACTGCTGGAACGTCACCCGCGTCATGCCGTTGCCCAGATCCTTCTTCGACGCGATCGGCATGTTGTTCACCGCCATGTCGCTGCTCGGCACGGTGGCTTCGAGGTTGAACGTGGCCTTGTACGCCGGCTCGTCCCACGACGGGATGAAGCGGCGCGCATCGGAGTTCTCGAACTGCGTGTACAGCGCGCGCTTCTTGCCGGCCTTGGTGTCGTAGTCGATCGCGAACAGGCCGTTGGCCTGGGTGCCGATCTTGCCGGTATAGGCCATCGCCAGCTTGTACTCGCCGGCCGGGAGCGGCTGGGCGAAGGTGAAGGTGGCAGTTTGCGCCTTGGCGTCCACGCTGACCTTCGGTGCGCCGATGGCGATCTTCAACCTGGTCGGGGTCAGGCTCACCGACGAGAACGTCATGTCGATGGCATTGAGGGTGATGCTGGTGGTCGGCTGCAGCACGTCGACCGTCACCGTCACCTTGCCGTCGAAGCTCAGCTTGTCCGCATGCGGCGTCACCGCCACGTCGTAATGGCTAGGCCGCACCGTGCGCGGCAGCTGGGTAGTGGCGAGATCCGCCGCGGACGCATGCGCCGGCGTCGCCGCCATGCCCGTCATCGAAACGCCGGCAAGCGCCAGGGCAATCGCCGAAACCAGAATGCTACGCATGACATCCCCTCAATGGTGGTGCGGCCGTCCGTGGGACACGCCGTCGTTGGATACGAGAAAACGCAGGATGGATGAGGGCGCGTCTGCACCAGACCCGCCCGTCCTCCGCCGATGGTGACGCCCCGCCCCGGTTCCGGACACGGCCGGAAGTCATGCCTCGCACCGGCGCCGGTTTGCGGTAGCGCCCATGCGGTGATCGCAGCCGTTCGGGGAAAACCTGCGCACCGTCGGTCAACCCGCCGCCGTGAACCGCGTTCCCCGTCCTGCATGCCGCCGCTCGACCGGCACGGCATGGCATCACAGCAAACGCCGGCACCCTCCTGAAGGACACCGCCATGAAGAATGCTTCGATGATCCGCCTCGGCCTGCTCAGCCTGCTCGCCTGCACCGCGTTCGCCAGCGCCGCCGCTTCCGCCGGCACCGTGCCTGGCCATCCGCGCGTCAATGAGGTCAGCCAGCGCATCGACAACCAGCAGGCACGCACGGCGAAAGGCGTCGCCAACGGCAGCATCACCGGCAAGCAGGCCGCCAACGACGAACGGCGCGACGCCAACATCGCCCAGCGCGAAAGCGCCGACGAAGCGAAGCACAACGGCCACCTGACCCGCGCCGAAACCCGCCGCCTCAACCGCGCGGAAAACCGCAACAGCCGCGCGATCCATCGCCAGCGCCACTAAGCGACCGCGCACGAAAAGGCCCCGACAGCGGGGCCTTTTTTTCCGAACCCGTGGAAGTACGCAAGCTGGCGCCCGAACCGGCGAGGCCGCCTCAGTCGGTTGTGGCATCCACCGGCACAGCCAGGCCGCGCTTGAGCGTATCCAGCGCCACGCGCGTGCGGAAGCGCTTCACGTTGGCATTGGACGTGACCAGCCGCTGCATCAGCGCGTCGTAATCGCCGACGTCGCGCGCCGTCACCACCAGCACGTAGTCGCTGTCGCCGGTCACGTACCACGCCTGCTGGATCGCCGATT
>Ga0207664_10003635_pt1 | contig 10325 bp, 13 predicted proteins | sample LARL83metaG_FD_184349 | JGI IMG/M metagenome (GOLD analysis project Ga0207664, IMG submission 184349) | Corn, switchgrass and miscanthus rhizosphere microbial communities from Kellogg Biological Station, Michigan, USA - LAR L8-3 metaG... | ecosystem: Host-associated > Plants > Roots >...
GCTCCGCGAGCAGGTGGTCCGGGTCAGCCCGGCCAGGACGGCGCGGGCCTGGCGCGGCGGCAGGGCGGCCAGGCTGGCCGCGGCCGGGACGCCGATGCCCGGGCCGGGATGCAGGCCCAGCAGCTGGAACATCCGCGCCGTGGCGGCGTCCAGCTGCTGGTAGGACCAGGAGAACACCGCCCGCACGCTGGCGGCCGTGTCCCCCACGTCGAGGGCGTCCAGCCGGCCGCCCGCGTCGCGCAGCTCGGCGGCCAGGGCGGCCAGGGGCAGGGCGGGCTGGCTGGCGGCGCGGGCGGCGGCGATGGCCAGCGCGAGCGGCAGCCGGGCGCACAGCCCGATCAGCTCCTGCACGGCCGCGGGCTCGGCGGCGAGCCGCTCATCGCCGAGCCGGGCCGCCAGTAGCTCATGGGCTTCGCCGCCGGTGAGCAGGTCCAGGGCCATCGGCCTGGCGCCCTCGGCGGCGGCCAGGCCGGTCAGCTGGCTGCGGCTGGTCACCAGCACCAGGCACCCGGGGCTGGCGGGCAGCAGTGGCCGCACCTGCCCCACGCCGCGGGCGTTGTCCAGCAGCACCAGCATCCGCCGGCCCGCCAGCAGGCTCCGGTACAGCCCCGTCTGCGCGTCCAGGCTCGCCGGGAGCTGAGCCGCCGGCACGCCCAGGGCGTCCAGGAAGATGCGGATGGCCTCGCCGGGCGTCATGGGCGGTCCGGCCGGGTCGAACCCGCGCAGGTTCACATACAGCTGCCCGTCCGGGAAATCACCCGCCGCCTGGTGGGCGAAATGGACCGCCAGCGCGGTCTTACCGACACTGAAGGCATGACACACTCAAGACATGACCACGAACGCGATCCCCACCGTGATCCTCACCCGCATCTCCGATGACCGGGTGAAGACAGACGAGAACGGGCACAAGCAGCCACGCCAAGGGCTCGGTGTCGCCGATCAGGAGACACGCTGCCGCGCCAAGGTCGCCCAGCTCGGCGGCCGGGTGGTCGCCGTGGTGACCGAGAACGACACGAGCGCTTTCAAGCGCGCCAAGGTGCGGCTTCCCAACGGCGCGACCGCGCTGCGGACCGTCCGGCCCAAGTTCCGTGAGACCGTGCTGCCGATGCTCGCCGACGGCCGCGCGGACATGCTCGTCTGCCTGGACCTGGACCGCGCGATGCGTGACCCGAAGGACCTGGAGGACCTGCTCGACGTGATCACCGCGGCCGAGCCGCGCCGGGTCCGGTGTGACTCGGTAGAGGGGTCGCTGCGCATCGGCGGGTACGACGACACGACCGGTATGTCCATGGCGCGGCTGCTGACAGCGGTCGCTAACAAGTCGAGTTCGGACACCTCGCGCCGGGTCCGGGCCGCACGCCAGCGGCAGGCCGAGAACGGCCAGTACGGCGGCGGCCGCAGGCCGTTCGGGTTTGGGGCCGACGGTGTGACCGTGATCGAATCCGAGGCGGCCGAGATCAGGACCGCAGCTGCAGCGGTGCTCGCCGAAGGCGACGACGCGGTGTCACTGAAGGCCATTGCCCGGGATCTGCGGGACCGTGGCGTGCCGACCGTGACCGGCGCGAAGTGGACGGCCGAGACCCTGCGTGACGTGCTGATGAAGCCGCGGCTCGCCGGGCTGTCCATCCACCGCGGCACCGAGATCGAGATCACCGGGGACATTAAGCCTCAGTGGATGCGTGACCCGATCCTCCCCGTCGAGCAGTGGCGTGCCGTGATGGCCCGGCTGACCGACCCGGCCAGGACGACGGGCCCCGGCAACGCGCCCAGGTGGCTGCTCTCCGGGATCGCGTTGTGCGGAGTGTGCGCCGACGGCACCAGCGTCCATGTGCGCGGCGGACGGCCGCAGGTGCCCGGCTACTGCTGCCAGAAGCGGAGTCACCTGCGGCGCAGCGCCTACGCGGCCGACGCTTACGTGGGCATGGTGCTCTGCGCCCGGCTGGCCCGCGAGGACGCGGCAGACCTGCTCACCCCGCCCGGCCCGGAGGTGGACGGCCGGGCGCTGCGCGCCGCGCTTGTCACGCACCGGGCGAAGCTGATCGAGATCGCCGACGACTACGACGAGGACCGCATCACGCGGGCGCAGCGGGACCACCTGACCGCGAAGCGGCGGGCGAAGATCGCCGCGATCGAGGTCCAGTTGGCCGCCGCGTTGCCCGGCCCGGACGTGCTCGACGGGATCGCCGGGCACGCGGACGCTGAGGCGATCTGGGACGGGTTCGGCCTGGAACGGCAGCGGGCGATTGTGCGGCGGCTGGCCGTCGTGACGCTGCTCCCGGCCACGCGCCGCGGGCGCGGGTTCGATCCTGATTCGGTGCGCGTCGAGCCACGCGACGGGCAGCTAAGCCGCTAGGCTGGCAGGCACGGAAGGGCGAGCGATCAGAACCGCGCCGGTTTCCCGCCCGGGACGAGGGCACCCCTCTGTCGGCGCAGGCTAGCGGTCTCGCCTCCCTGGCTGGTGACCCGCATTCCCGCGGGCGGTCAGCGCCGCGAAGGGCATCCGTGCGGTACTCCTACTGGCATGTTCCAGGAGTACCGCAGTGCCCAGACGTGTCAATCCCGAAGTCGCCCACCAGAAAGCCCGCGTCGCCGGGCTCACCAAGGTCGGCGCTGATCCCGAACGCATCACAGAAGCCCGCGCCGCGCTGAAAGCGGCTGGCCTCCAGGCGCGCATCAAGCGCGACGTGGATTCGTGGCCGCCGTTGTCCGCCGAGACGAGAGCTGAGCTGGCCGTCATCATCCTGTCGGGTGGTGACCATGCGGCCACCTGACGAAGCAGAACGCCGCCCGTGGGCGGACGGCGCTCAGGATGCACACGGCGGCGGCATCAAGGACAGCGTATACGGGCTACACATCTTTCCCCAGCACGCCAAGCTGCTCGCCGCCTCCGCCATCGACCCGGCTGTCGCCCGCGAACGCGGCTACGTGTCGGCCGACAGCAAGAAGCAGGTTGAGCGGTACGGGTTCCCGCCGTGGCAGTGCCGTACCGGGCTGCTGATCCCGATGCGCCGGGCGGACGGGTCGGTCTGGGGCTACCAGCTGCGGTCTGACACGCCGCGGGTCTCGAGGCAGACGGGGAAGGCTTTCAAGTACGAGACGCCAGCCAGCCAGCGCAACGGCATCGACGTGCCGCCCGGTATCCGGGACTCACTCGGCGACCCCTCGGTGCCGTTGCTGGTCACCGAGGGCACCCGCAAGGCCGACAGCTCCGTCTCGCACGGGATCGCATGCGTTGCCCTGCCGGGCGTATGGGGGTGGCGCGGCACCAACGGCAAGGGCGGGAAGCTCGCCGTGGCCGACTGGCACGACATCGCGCTGAACGGCCGCCGGGTAGTGCTCGCGTTCGATTCCGACGTGACCGTCAAGCCCGCGGTGCGGGCCGCGCTCGGCGAGCTGGCCGGATACCTGGCCACCAAGGGCGCCACCGTGGAGTACCTGCACCTGCCCGACGCCGGGGACGGCAAGACCGGACTTGACGACTACCTGGTCACCGAGGGCGCGGCCGGGATATGGGCGCTGGTGCGGCCGGATCCGCCAGCGCTGCGCGATGAGCGTCTGGTCTCTACCCCCCGCGCGGTGCTAGCACACCCGCACACCCCCCCGGCGCTGGCCGCTGACCAGGACATTCTCGCCCGGCTGGTGCGCGCGCTGAGGGTGTGCGGGCTGGTCGGCGAGGAGCGCAGCGCGCGGCTGCTGTACCTGGCCGTCGCGAGCCACATCCTTGACGACCCGGTGTCAGTCGCCGTGAAGGGACTGTCCAGCGCGGGGAAATCCTTCACCGTCGAGACGGTGCTGCGGTTCCTCCCGCCCGAGTCGCTGATCGTGATGACCGCCATGAGCGAGCGGGCGCTCATCTACATGAAGGACGACTTCTGCCACCGGACCCTGGTGCTGTACGAGGCGACCGCGCTGCGGGAGGAGCGGGAGAAGACCGAGTCGAACATCACCGCTTACCTGGTGCGGTCGCTGCTGTCCGAGGGGCAGATCCGCTACCCGGTCACGATCAAGGACGGCGGCGAGCTGGTTACCAAGACCATCGTCAAAGAGGGCCCGACCAACTTCGTCGTCACCACCACGGCCACCAGCCTGCACGGCGAGAACGAGACGCGGATGCTATCGCTGCCCGCCGATGACAGCCAGGCACAGACCAAGGCAGTGCTGCGGGCGCTCGCCGGGGGCAAGCCCGCCACGCTGCCCGACTTCGGCGAGTGGCACCAGTTCCGCAGGTGGCTTGGCACCGCAAACCATCACGTCGTCATCCCCTACGCCGGGTACCTGGCCGATGCCATCCCGCCGGTCGCGGTGCGGCTGCGGCGTGACTTCCGCGCGGTGCTGCGGCTCATCGAGATGCACGCCATCATGCACCAGCGCACCCGCGAGAACCGCGGCGGCGCCATCGTCGCGACCGAGGCCGACTACCTGGCTGTCCGCGAGCTCGTCGCCGAGATCATTGCCGACGCCATCGGCGCCACGGTGCTGCCCGCCACCCGCGAGACCGTCGAGGCCGTCGCGAAACTCGCCGACACGAGGTCGCTGGGCGTGACCGTGCACGACGTGGCCGCGATGCTCGGCATCGAACGGTCACGGGCCCAGCGGCGGCTGAAGGGCGCCCGGGAGCGCGGCTACCTGAAGAACCTGGAGGACAAGCGCGGCAAGCCCGCCCGGTACCTGCCCGACGAACCGCTGCCCGGCGAGGTGACCATCCTGCCGCCCAGGGTGTGCAGTGCACAATGCACACCCCCGTGCGCTGCTTTCTGCCATGGCGCCGCAGGCCAGGACGGGGTGTGCGGGTGTGCGCCCACTGCGGAGGAGATAGAGAGCGCGGCCATCTGCACGGAGTGCGGCGAACCGCTTGACTCGGTGCTCGCTGGGCTCGGCGAGACCGCGCACCCGTGGTGCGATCCCGGGCCGCCGATGACAGCCGCCGAACTCGCCGCCGCTGGCTTCCCGGCCAGGCTCGCCGAGGACACCGCGTCATGACCGGCCGCAAGGTAACTTGCGGGTCGGCTGGCGGCAAGGTAACTTGGCTGCGTGTGCCAGACATCGCGCCGAGCGCCCGCAAGCACGGCATCACCGATGACGACATGCGCCACGCCCTCCGCAACCCGGTCGGTGTCGCTGACCTGGACGACGATCTCACGATGTTCATCGGCCCCGCCCGTGACGGCACCCTGCTCGAAGTGGGCGTCGCCGATAGCGATGCAGGCCCGGTCATCGTTCACGCCATGCGCGCCCGGCCAAGGTTCCTGCCCCGGAAAGGTGATCACTGATGCCACGGTCGGCTGAGGAGATCCTGGCCCGCGCGGATGAGCTAGCCCGCCGGTTCGAGGACTACGAGCCCGCCCCAGGCGACGTGCGGGACGCCGGGACGCTGCGAGAGGTTGCCGCCGCGTTCGCCCGGCTCGCCGCCAGCCAGCGTGACCTCGCCGCCGCCGTCCATGCCGCCCGCGCAGAGGGGCATTCCTGGTCCGCGATAGGGGCGATGCTCGGCACCTCCGGCGAGGCAGCACGCCAGCGGTACGGCGGCACAGCCCGCCGCGGCCCGGGCACGCGCGCCAGCGCCTAGCCTGGCCGCGCGCGGGGTTGCGCCTTGGCCGGCTAGATGCCTGGCCGGGCGCGTGTTCTAATCGGGTGTGGGCGTGGTAAGGCCCGCGTGGTGGTGTTACCCGGAACGGTGCGCGGACGGGCACGAGTGGGGCCTCGGGCGGGTAATCGTGTCGTGGGTGCCGTGTGACTGCGGCCCGGCGCAGGCTGCGCAGGAGCGGGGCCCGGGGCACCTGGTGGTGTACTGCCGGGGACAGGGCTGCCGGTCGGCCTGGTATTCGCCGCCGCACGTGCCGTCATCAGATGATCTTGCTTAGGATCGCTCCTGCGCCGGCGTGCCGCACCGTGATCATCACCGGCCAGCAGATCGGCAAGGTCGGCGCTCGGCGCGTCCTCGATGATGTCGGCCAGGGTGCGGGGAACTGGACCGTGCGCCTGGTCTACGGTGTTTTGCATGGTCTCGTCCTTCCGGTTTGGCGGGGGATGGGATCTAGGCCCCCGCCGGGCGCACTCACGCCTCGGCGGGGGCCGCTTGGCAGCGGTGCATAGCGAGGGCAGCGACGGCACGGATGGTGCGCCGTGCGGACGAGTCGCCCACGTGACGGGTGACCGTCCGCTTGACCCCGGCCTGACCGTCCCCCCCTGAACCTCGCGCGGGAGGGTCGAATCGGATCCCAGGTCGCCGGGTCGCACGACCCCGGCCTCGCCGCGCTTTTTTTTGCGGGCCCAGATGAGGGGCATCTCCCCGGGGCGAGAATTAGGACATGCCGGGATGGGTCCAGCCGCCGGGCTGGCGGAAGCTGCGGGCGGCCACGTTCGCCCGGTGGGGGCACGTGTGCTGGCGGTGTGGGCAATGGGCCGGGACGGTCGACCATGTGCTCCCGGTCGCCCTGGGCGGTGGCCATGAGCTGGCCAACCTTCGGCCGTGCTGCCGTCGCTGCAATTCGTCCACAGGCGCGAGCATGGGGAACCGGCTGCGAGGCCGCCAGGTGGCGGCCCGGCCGTCGCGGACTTCCCGGAACTGGTGACACGTGACCGCGTGACCTGCGCTGCCGTCACGTTACGGATTCTCCGGATACACACGCGGCTAGGCCGGGATCACGGGCCGATTTGAGCTGGCAGACAGCGATTCGCCCCCCCTCCCTTGTGGGGAGAGAAACGGTTTTAGGCCGGGATCACAGCAACGCCTGCCAGGCCACGGCGATCCGCCCCCCGATACCCCAGGGGGGTATGGGATGATAGTGGTGCGCCGGGCGGGGCGCGGCCGTCCCCCGCGTCCCGTAGCCCGGTGGGGACGGAGGACCGATGGACGGATTGGCGGGGTTCGGCTCGCCGCCCTGGCTGCCGCTGAGCGTGCGGCGGGCGCAGGCGGCCGAGGAGCGCGCCGAAGCTCAGGAAGCGCGGGAGTCTGCCCGTGCGCTGGCTGAGCGTGTCGAAGCTCGGCGGGCAGCTGACCTTGCGATGATCGCGTCGGAAGCTGATGGACGCGGCGAGTACGTCGACCCGGTGGCGATGGCGGTCGGCAGTGTCGCGGGCCACAGTCTCGCCGATGCGCTGGAATCGGCGCAGGCGCGGTGGGAGCGGGACGACGCCAGGGCCGAGATCGAAGCACGCAAACGCGGCGAACCGCTGGCGTTTGTGGGCGCGCTCGAAGACCCGGCCACTCGCAGCGGGCCCGCGATGACGGCAACGCGCCGGGCTATCGAGAAGGCGTCCGAGCGGTTCACCGCAGCGGTCGCGGCGAGGCGGGAAGCCGAACGGCGCCGCGGCGAGCTGGAGCGGGTGATGCCTCAGCTGGCCCCTCCGCACTGGTCGGCAGGCCGGAACCGTCACACGTCCAGGAGCTACCGATGACGACGACCCCGAACCCGAACCCGGAAAGCTTCGATGAACTCCGCGGTTCGCTTCCGGACCATCACACCGAGGTCATGACGGCCCACCAGAGTTCCACCGTTTCCAACACCCCGGCCAGCGGCGCGGGCCGCGGCCCGACCGACGAGCAGAAATACGCCGGAGGGAACTGCTGACATGGACATCAAGAGCGGGCAGCCGGAATCGCACGAAACGCCGTTGCCGCTGGATGCCTCACATTCGCCGGGAGTGGCGCCACCGACTCAGGTCGCATCGAACGAGACGACGCAGATGGGCCCCACGTTCATCAACACCTCGGGTGTCGACTTCACCGCTGATGCGTCGGCTGCGATGGCCGCGGGGATGGCCGCCGACGCTGACCGCAGGGGCCGGTACGCGGCTGCCATGGGCCCCCTGGGCGCGTCGGCGACTGATGAGATGAGCTTGCCTCCGGTGCCCGAGCAAGTCACCATGCCCGCCAGCGGCAACCTGTACGGCCAGGGCAACCAGCCAGGCGCATGACCGTGGAACTCCATCTCCTGCCGGCGATGCCGGTCCTGCGTGCCCAGGGCGAGGCGCGGGCCGTCCAGCGGGGGCCGCGGACCATCTGCGGCAGTGGCTGATCGGCCGCAAGCCGGAACCGGCGCCGCCGATGACGGAGATAGTGACGTGGTGGCGCTCTACACCGACTGACTAGGGGGCAGCGAGCACCCGGGCCGCACGGCAGCGAGCGCGGGCCCGTCGTTGACGCACACGAACCCAGTCGGGCGCTCCCGGTCCCCTGATCATCGGCAGGGAAACGGGGGCGCTGTGCCGTGCTTAAGCCAGCATGATCATCAGGCCGGGCACGCGTGCGAGGGGTCAGGGTTCATCCGCCGCCGCCCCCGCCGCCGTTGCCGCCCCCGCCGTTGCCGCCGCCCCCGCCGCCGTTGCCGCCGCCCCCGTTGCCGCCGTATTGACCGCCGTTGCCGCCGTATTGACCGCCGTTGCCGCCGTGGTGACCGCCGTGGCCGCCGCCCCCGCCGCCCCCGTGCCCGCCGTGGTGACCACCGGAGTCGCCTGGCTGGCCGAGAGTGCTTTGGCCTCCTCCTCCGCCGCCGCCGCGGCCCCCGCCGCCGCCGCGGCCGCTTACCCAGCCGACGAACGCCGTGATCACCACAATCACGCCGGCCACGATCCATAGAGTCGCGTGCATGATCCCCACAGTCCTCTCGTCAACCGCCAGGTGACAACCCCTACGCACGAGCCGCTTGGCGACCAACGTGCGCGCGGATCTGGGGCGGCCAGGGCACAAGCGCAGCGGCCCGCACCCAGGGACAAGGGTGCGAGCCGCTGCTGCCGTTCTCAGGCCTGAGCGCTCATGACCGCTGTCGTTCCCACTCGCGGATCTGGCGGGCGAGACCTTCCCCCGTCACGTCGCGGAACACCACGGGCGGGCTCGACATCCGCCGCCGGACGTACAAGATGCCGGACACGCCGCGCCAGCATTCCCATCCGGGGAACTGGCCGCGGAGCACTGCCAGGGGGTCGTGCGGTGCGGGCTGAGGGCTGGGATGATCGTTCATTAGCCGCCTCCTAGTTAGGCGGTCAGGCCCCGGGTAGCGGTGTTCACTCACCGTCCGGGGCCGCCTGCGTTTTGCAGGCATCTCGCACGCTACGCCTGACACGCTCTAACACGCTAGAGCACGCTGTAACGGATAGCCGCATGTCACCGCCACGTAGCGTGTGCTCCATGACGGAACGCGCGGGCCCGGTGCCGCCATGGGTGCAGGTCACGGCCGCGCTGCGGGAGCGCATCCTGTCGGGGGAGCTGGCGCCGGGGGCGATGGTGCCCAGCATCGTCGCGCTGCACCAGGAGTACGGGATTGCCAAGACGACAGCCCGGAAGGTGCTCGCCGCGCTGCGGGAAGAGGGGCTGATCGTCACTACGCCGGGCTGGGGCTCGTTCGTCGCCGAGCGACCGCGGTAAGGGGATCGTCACCTTACCGCTTGTGTATTACCCATCGGGTATGGGCTTGCCGATCCCGGCGGTCCCCTCGATCACCGCGATGACCATCGCCCGGCTCGCCCCGTCCGTCCCGCACGCCTCGGCGGCCAGCCCGGCCAGCGCCGTCAGCGCACCGGCCCGGCCCGCGAAATGCCGGGCCGCCACCGGCAGCTGCCTGGGCACCACCGGCGCCCACATGGCGGCGCCATCATCCGGTCCCGGCTGGGCGGCTGGGGCGCCCGGCCCGGGCTCGGCGGCCGGCCCGGCCGGGCCAGGTGCGCCGGGAGCCGACGGGGCGGGCGGACGTGGGGTCGGCGGGGCGGGCGCCGCGGCGCCATTCTCGGTGAGGACCAGCGCGGGATCGGCGGCCAGGATCTGCTGCTGCAGCAGCTTCAGCTCCGGCCCCGGATCCACCCCCAGCTCGCCGGCGAGTACGTGCCGGACATCCTGATAGGCGGCCAGCGCATCACCCTGCCGGCCGCTGCGGTACAGCGCCAGCATCAGCTGGGCGTGGAAGTGCTCCCACAGCGGGTGGGCCGCCACCAGCTGGCGCAGCTCGGCCACCACCTCGCCGTGGCGGCCGAGGGCCAGATCGGCATCGATCCGCGCCCCCAGCACCTGCAGCCGCAGGTCCTCCAGCGGGGGCGCCTCCCGCTGGCGCAGCAGCTGCGAGGGCACGTCGGCCAGCGCCTCGCCCCGCCACAGCCCCAGCGCGTCGGTCAGCAGCCCGGCCGCCTGCGACCACGAACCCGCCTGCGCCGCCGCCCGCCCCCGCGCCGCCAGCACCTCAAACTCGCGCACGTCGAACCCGCTGTCGCCCAGCTGCAGCACATACCCCGGCGGCCGCGTCCCGATCAGCCCGGCGTCGGCCGGGCCCAGCGCCGAGCGCAGCCGCTGGATCGCGCTGTGCATCGCGCCCCGTGCCCCGGCGGGCGGCTCCCCG
>Ga0207664_10003636_pt1 | contig 10324 bp, 11 predicted proteins | sample LARL83metaG_FD_184349 | JGI IMG/M metagenome (GOLD analysis project Ga0207664, IMG submission 184349) | Corn, switchgrass and miscanthus rhizosphere microbial communities from Kellogg Biological Station, Michigan, USA - LAR L8-3 metaG... | ecosystem: Host-associated > Plants > Roots >...
TCAGCAGAATGGCGAGGGCGGCCGGGCGCAGCACGCCGGGAGTGCGGGTGGCGGGCCTGGTGTCTAGCGGTGTGGCGGTCATGAAAGGTGTCCCTCCCAGAGGCGATCGGATGAGCACGAGGCTGCCCCGGTCGCGCTGATCCCGCATGAGGCTGGCGTCCCGGCCGGGCCCGGAGATTTACCCGGGTACACCCGGGACTCCGGGCCCCTGACAAGCGGGCGGTCGCTCCCGCACACTCAGATCATGAAGCGCGACGGCCGGGCTGTGATCTCGCCCAGAGCCGCGAGGTTCGCGGCCTTGGTCGTGGCTGCCCTGGTTCTGGCAGAGATTGCCGCCACCCCGTTCGTCGGGGCCGGGCTGAGCCGGTTCCCGGGCGTGCACGGCACCTACGTCCCGGTCGGCGACCTGATCGTGGACGGGTGCATCGTCGCCATCGCCCTGGTCGTGATCTGGGCGCGGCCGCGGAACCCGATCGGCTGGCTGATGCTCGCGTTCGCCGCGCTTGGCGCGACGCAGAACTTCACCGAGGCCTACGGGGTCCGGGCTCTGGCCGACCCGCAGGCGCATCTGCCGCTGGGGCCGCTGGCGCTGTCGCTGGGCACATCGCTGTGGATCCCGGCCGCGGCGCTTCCGGCCACACTGCTGCTGAACCTGTACCCGGATGGCCGCGTCCCCGGCCGGTTCTGGGCCTGGGTGAACTGGGTGACTGTAGGCGCGATGGTGGTCGTCACGGTCGCCACCGGCACGCATCTGGATGTGGTCCGCGAGGACTTCAGCGGCGCGCATCCCGTCGTCACCCTGCCGTCGCGGGTGGGGACGGTAGCGGCCGGGGCCGCCGCCGTGGTGCTGCTGGTGTGCGCCGTCGTCAGCATCGGCGGCGCGGTCTGGCGGACGTGGCGGGCCGAGGCGCCGCAGCGCCAGCAGCTGCTCCTGCTGCTGGTGACCTCCGCAATCGTGGTCCTGCTGACCCCGCTGAACCTGCCGGGATGGCTGTACGACGTCGGCCTGGTGGCGGTGCCCGTAGCGGTGGCCATCGGCGTGCTGCGCTACCGGCTGCTCGGTGTCGAGGTCGTGATCCGGCGGACGCTGCAGTTCACGGTGCTGACGCTGCTGGTCGTCGTGGTCTACGCCGGCGTCACGGCGGCCATGTCGGCAGTCGTGTCCGATGAGACGGGTTCGCGGGTCGTGGCGGCCGCGGCCGTGGCGCTGGTCCTGCTGCCCCTGCGCGACCGGCTGCAGGGCTGGGTGGACCGGCTGGTCTACGGGGCCAGGCGGGACCCGCTCGGCGCGATCAGGCAGGTCGGTGCGTCGGTGTCCGCGGTGTCGGCCGACCCGCTGCCCGCCGTGGTGGGCAGCATCGCTGACGCGGTCCGCGCGAGCTACGTCGCGATCACCGACGCCGACGGGACGGTTCTGGCCGCGACCGGGACCGAGAGGCCGGAGGCCCGCGTGGCCAGCCCGCTCACCGTGGCCGGCGAGCAGGTTGGCGAACTGATCATCTGCCCGGCCCGCGGCGAGACTTCGCTGCCGGCTGCGGACACCCGGGTGATCGCGGCCCTGATCGCGCCGGTGGCGGCGATCGTGCACGCCAGCATGCTGGCGCGGCGGCTGGCCAGCGCGCACGAGCGGACGCTGGCCGCGGCCGGCCGGGAGCGGTCCCGGATCCGGCGCGACCTGCACGACGGGCTGGGGCCGTCGCTGTCCGGCGTGGCGCTCGGCCTGGAGGCGGTGCAGGCCGCGCTGCCCCAGGACACCGGCACTGCGGCCGAACTCACCGCGCGGATGCGGACCGAGGTCGCCAGCGCGGTCGAGGACGTGCGCCGCATCATCGACGAGCTCCGGCCGGCCGCTCTCGAGGACGTCGGGCTGGCGCAGGCGCTGCGGGAACGGGCCACGTCGCTGGCGGCGCGATCAGCGTCCGGGATGGTGGTAGACGTGAGTGTGGCCGAGCCCATCCCTGAGCTGCCAGAGCAAGTTGAGATAGCAGCGTTCAGGATTGCTGAAGAGGCCATGACGAACGTGCTCAGGCACGCCCGCGCCAGCCGGTGCGAGGTGCGGCTCGAGGTGGACGGCGCGCTGGTCATCTCGGTCAGCGACGACGGGGTAGGGCTGCCCGGGCGGATCCGGCCGGACGGGATCGGGCTGGCGTCGATGCGCCAGCGGGCCGATGACCTCGGCGGATGCTGCACTGTTGGCCCGGCCGTCCCGTCCGGCGTGATCGTGCAGGCCCGGCTGCCGCTGGAGGTGACCTCATGACCGCAGCGCCGGTGCGGGTCGTGATCGCCGACGACCACCCGATGTACCGGTACGGCGTCGCGGCCGTGCTGGCCACCGCGGACGAGATCGACCTGGTCGGCGAGGCGTCCGACGGGGCCGAGCTGATCGCGCTGGCCGGGCGGGAGCAACCCGACGTGGTGCTCACCGACCTGGCCATGCCCGGCCTCGACGGGGCCAGCGCCTGCCGGGAGCTGCTCGCCCGCCAGCCGGACCTCGGCGTGCTGGTGCTGACCATGCACGCCGACGACGAGTCGCTGGTCTCCGCGCTGCGCGCCGGGGCCCGGGGCTACTTGGTCAAGGGTGCGGACAAGGCCGAGCTGATCCGGTCGATCCTGGCCGTGGCCGACGGCCAGGCCGTGTACGGCGCGCCGGTGGCCCGGCGGATCGCCGAGCTCTTCGGTGTGCCGCGCCCGGCCACGCCCGCGTTTCCCGACCTGACGCCGCGGGAGCGCGAGGTGCTCGACCTGCTGGCTGACGGCGCCCGCAACTCCGAGATCGCCCGGCAGCTCGGCATGACCGACAAGACCGTACGCAACCACGTGTCGGCGATCCTGATGAAGCTGCAGGTCCCGGACCGGACCGCCGCGGCGATCAAGGCCCGCGACGCGAGGTAGTGCACGACGATCATCTCGTGGGTGCTGGGCGTTCGGTGGTGATGGTGGTCATGGCCGTTGACGTAGAGCGGGCCGTGACGGGTAGGGACCGCGGCATGAACTGGACCTGGAACGTGCGCAGCAACGACGGGGCGATGAACGGGCTGGAGTTCGCCCGCTGCACCACCGCCGGCGGGTTCGGCCGGGTGCTCATCCACGCCGCCCCAGCCCAGATGAAGATCGAGATTGTGGCCGATGACGACCGGGTCGTGGCTCGCGCCGACCTGGACCGGTCGGGTGACTACTCCCCGATGACTCTCGTGGAGCTCAGCGGGCCCGGCCTGCGGCGCAGCGAGATCTGGCCGGATGACGAGTTCCACGGGCTGCCGGTGCTGCTGGCCGGCGGGGAGGTCGGCATCCTGCAGCAGTGGCAGCATGCGGAGGACCACAGCTGGTGGCGGTGGTCCGTCGAGTTCTCCAACCACACCGGCCGTCCCGCCGACTGGGCGCCGCCGGACCAGCATGTCCGCCGGGGTGCTTAGTCGCTGGTCAGTGGGTAGCAAACACCCCATGACTGTGACCGCTGCGCTCTTCGATGTGGACGGCACGCTGGTGGACACCAACTATCTGCACGCCGTTGCCTGGTGGGAAGCGTTCGCCTACTCCGGGCACGACGTGCCCATGGCCGCCATCCACCACGTCATTGGCATGGGCTCCGACCAGCTCCTCGATGCGCTGCTGCCCGGCGACCGCGACCGGGACGCCGACGACGGCATCCGCACCGCGCACAGCGCGCTGTACTCCGCATACTGGTCCCGGATCAGGCCGCTGCCACAGGCTGCCGAGCTGCTGCGGGCCTGCAGGAAGGCCGGCCTGCGGGTGGTGCTGGCCAGCTCGGCCGACCCGCAGGAGTTCGAGGTGCTGCGCGCGGCTCTCGACGCGGAAGACGCCATAGACGAGACCACATCGTCCGGTGACGTGGACACGAGCAAGCCAGCGCCCGACCTGGTGCGGGTGGCGCTGGACAAGGCCGGTGTCCCGCCGGAGCAGGCGGTCTTCGTGGGCGACACGGTGTGGGACGTGGAGGCCTGCCAGCGGGCCGGGGTGCCGTGCCTCGGCTTGCGCAGCGGAGGGATCAGCCGCGCCGAGCTGGTCGACGCCGGGGCTGTCGCGGTCTTCGCCGATCCTGCGGAACTTCTCGCCACCACCGCCGGGCGGCTCGCTGAAGCGCTGCCCGGGCGGCCTGATAACTGACCAACGGTCAGCTAGCGCCGGGCACGGCATCGCGGCCCGCCCGGGTTACGATCAGGGCCCGGTCCCCGGTTCTGCGGACCCGGCCCTTGGTGAGGGCGCTGTCCAGGATGGCGGCGCCGAGAGCGCCCCCGAGGTGCGGGCTTCTTCGCGGCATAGCTCCTGTCCGCCGCTGCCTCATGCTGACGCGCTCAGTCGGCCAGCAGGTCCGCGAGCTGCCGGGCGTTGACCTGGGCATTGTCGCGATAGCAGTTGTTGAACAGGACGTGGGTGACCGCAGCCTCCTGGGCCAGCGCGCGGACCCTGGGGGCCCATTCCTGCATCTCGGCCTCGCTGTAGCGGTAGCCGAACCGCTCCTGGATGTCCTTGCTGGTCCACTTGGCCGAGTGACCGTGCATGCGCATGACGGCCAGGTCAGGGACGGTCGCGGCCACCACAGGCGGGATGGAGTCGCGGTAGCCCTGCGGCATGTCGACGCAGACATACGGCAGCTGATGATCGGCCAGGAAGTCCAGGGTCTCCTTCTGGTTGTCAGGCGTCATCCAGGTCTGATTGCGGAATTCCACGCACGCCCGGCGGGGCGCGACGCGCCGAGCGCAGGCGAGAATGTAATCCTTGCGCGCCCGGGAAATGGGGAACCAGGGCGGGAACTGCAGCAGGATCGCGCCCAGCTTGCCGGCCTGACGCAGCGGTTCCAGAGCAGCCAGGAAACGCTCCCAGGCCTGCTCGACCAGGGGCGGGTCAACGTCGTTGAGGTACACCCGGTCCTTGCCCGACTTCCCGGCTTCCGCGCGCAAGTCGGTAGGGAACGCTGCGACGCGGGTGGGATGGCCGGTGAACAAGCTGAACGCCTTGACGTTGAAGGTGAAACCGGCCGGGGTCCGCGCGGCCCACGCCGCCGCTGTCTGCTCGGCGGGCAGCGCGTAGTACGTGGCATCCACTTCCACGATCGGGAACTGGCGGGCGTAATACCGCAGCCGCTTCTCCGGCGAGTCCGCCTCCGGCGGGTACCAGCCAGCAGCGATAAGCGTCCGGTCGGTCCAGGACGCGGTGCCTATCCGGATATCGCTCACATCCGCAGCATAAGAACAACGGGTGGCTGCCCAACGACGCACGGCCGGCCGCGGGCGCGGCTCTTTGGCTGAGTCACGCGCGGGGTTCGGTGGCACGGGCCAGAAGCGCGGCGATCTCTTCAACGGAGTCGAGCTGGCCGGTAGCGACGGCGATCACCAGATCGTAGGCACCGTCGTTGGTCAGCGTGAGCCGACGCCCGTTGACTCCGTAGAACGCGATGAGCGCGGACAGAGAGAGCCTCTTGTTGCCGTCGAGCAGGGCATGGTTCCTGGCCAGCGAGTGCAGCAAAGCCGCCGCCTTGGTGTCGAGGTCGGGGTAGGCGCCGGCGCCGAACACGGTGGCCTGCGGACGCGCGACAGCGGCTTCCAGCAGGCCGATATCGCGCACAGGCGGTTCGCGGCCCAGGATCCGCTCGGCGATGTGAAGTAACTCAGGCAGCGTCAGGTAGATCACTGCGCAAGCCGCTCAAGCGCCTCGGCGTAACGAGGCAGTTCCTCGTCAAGTACGCGGTCGAGGAGCTCGGCACGGCTGTGACCTTCGACGTACTCACGGATCGCCTGGCGGGCAATCTCCTGCATGGGCCTGCCTTCATGCTCGGCACGCTTGCGCAGCGCTCTCGCCTCGGCGTCGCTTAGCCGCAACGTCATAGCCATACAACGATGGTATCACCATTGATACCAGATCTATCGTCCTGCCCAGCCCGCAGCCGCGGCTCGCTGACACCTGGGAGTGCTCCAGGTCAAGCTGCTAGTGGTTACGTCGTTGGTGCCGTCGCTACCCTTGACGCCGAGTGTCTGCTGGCCTGCTGCGCGGTCCGGAGACGGCGGGCCTGGTGAGAGGTAGCTGGTACCGGTGGCGGAGCCCGAGCTTAGTTTCGCCGGGCTGCTGCGGCGGCTCCGGTCCGGGGCCCGGCTGACCCAGGAGGAGCTGGCCGAGGCGGCCGGGCTGAGCCCGCGGTCGGTCAGCGATCTGGAGCGGGGCGTCAACCGCACCGCACGCAAGGACACCGCCCTGCTGCTGGCCGGTGCGCTGGGGCTGACCGGGCAGGTGCAGGTGCTGTTCGTCGCGGCGGCGCGCGGGCGGGCCCCGGCCGAGGATGTTCTGGCGGCCGGGGACGGGGTCACCTGGGCTGGCCCGGGGACCGCGCCGGCCGGGGCGGGGTCGGCGGCCGCTACCCGGGCCCTGCCGCGTGATATCAGCAGCTTCACCGGCCGGGACTCGGAGCTGAACCGGCTGCTGGCCACGCTGGCCGGTGCGGACGGCACCGGCGAGGCAGCGGGAATCTGTGTGATCGACGGGATGCCCGGGGCGGGCAAGACGGCCCTGGCCGTGCACGCGGCGCACCGGCTGTCCGCGAGCTTCGCCGGCGGGCAGTACTTTGTCGCGCTGCACGCCCACACTCCCGGCCAGCGGGCGGTCGACCCGGCCGACGCCCTGGCCAGCCTGCTGCTGACCGCCGGGGTCGCGGCGGCGCAGATCCCGCCCGGGCTGGAGGCGCGGGCGGGCCGGTGGCGTGACGCGGTCGCGGGCCAGAAGATCCTGCTGGTCCTCGATGACGCAGCCGGGCATGAGCAGGTCAGGCCGCTGCTGCCGGGCACCAGCGAGAGCCTGGTCTTGATCACCAGCCGACGGCGGCTGACCGCGCTCGAGGACGCCATGGTCGTCAGCCTCGACGCCCTCACCCCGGCCGAGGCAGCGGTCCTGCTGGCCCGGCTGGCCGACGGGGCCGACCTGGGCCCGGGCACGGACACGACCAGGGAGATAACCCGGCTGTGCGGGTACCTGCCGCTGGCGATCGGCATGCTCGCCCGGCAGCTGCGGCATCACCCGGCCCGCAGCGGCGCGGAGCTGGCCGCCAGCCTGGCCGCGGCCCGGGACCGGCTGGCCGTCATGCACGCGGAGAACCTGTCTGTCGCGGCCGCGTTCGACCTGTCCTACCAGGAGCTGACCGCCGGCCAGCAACGGCTGTTCCGCCGCCTGGGCCTGTCCCCCGGCCCCGACATCGACGCCTACGCGGCCGCCGCCCTCGATGACATCGGCGTGGACACCGCCCGCACCCGGCTCGACGAGCTGTACGACCACCATCTGATCACCGAGCCCGCGGCCGGCCGCTACCTGCTGCACGACCTGCTCCGCGAGTACGCCAGCAGGCTCGCGGCCGCCGACGACACCGCGGAGTCACGAGCCGCGGCCGGGCGGCTGGTGACCTACTACGCCCACGTCGCCGCGGCCGCCGGCCAGCACATCGCCACCTGGACCACGGCCGGCGGCCGGCCGCCACCGGGAGACCCGCCCGCCCACACCCCGCAGCTGGCCACCTCGGAGGAAGCGGCCGCGTGGCTGGACGCCGAGCGGCCCAACCTGCACGCGGCGGTCGCGTTCGCGGCCGAGGCCAGCCCCGGCGACGCCGTCGCCATCGCCACGGCGGTCGGCGGCTTCCTGCGCGCCCGCGGTCACTGGGACCAGGCCGCGGGCCAGTACCAGACGGCGCTCCGCGCGGCCCGCCGCGCGGGCGACCGGGCCGGGCAGGCCGGGACGCTCGACGAGCTCGGCCTGCTGCAGCAGCTGACCAGCGATTACCCGGCCGCCACGGGCACGCTCACCCAGGCCGCGGCGCTGTACCGGGAGCTCGGCGACCAGACCGGTGAGGCCTACGCACTCAACCATCTGGGCCTGGTGCACCTGGACACCGGGGACTACCCGGCCGCGGCGGCCAGCCACCAGCAGGCGCTGGACCTGGCCCGCGACGCGGGTGACCAGCTGGCCGAGGCCGTTTCCCTCACCGACCTGGCTCTCATCCAGCAGATGACCGGCGACTACCCACCCGCGGCGGCCGGCTACCAGCGGGCGCTGGAGCTGTTCCGGGTGCTCGGGTCCGAGTTTGACCAGGCCGACGTGCTGTGCGAACTCGGGATGCTGCAGCGGCAGACGGGTGACTACCCGGCCGCCGCCGTCAGCCAGCAGCAGGCCCTGGACCTGTTCCGCCGTCTCGGTGACCGGCTCGGGCAGGCCTGGGCCCTGGACGAACTCGGCCTGCTGCAGCAGCAGACCGGGGACCACGCGGCCGCGGCCGCGAATCTGGCCCAGGCGCTCCAGCTGCACCGCGACCTGGGCTCGCGGCACGGCGAGTCCGTGGCGCTGAACAGCCTGGGCGAGCTGTCGGCGGCCACGTCGGCGCCCGATGAGGCCCGCCGCTACCACAGCCAGGCGCTAGTCATCGCGCGCGAGATCGGCGCGCCTCCCCAGGAGGCCCGGGCCCGGGCCGGGATCGGGCGGAGCCTGCTGGCCCGCAGCCCGTCCGACGCCGCCGGGCACCTGCGGGAAGCCCTGGAGATCTACCGGCGCATCGGGTCCCCCGACGCCCGGGGCGTCCAGGACACACTGGACGAGCACGGCCTCTAGGCGCGGCCGGTCAGCCCGCCCGCCGGCCGGCCAGCCGCCGGTAGTCATCTTCGGCAAACGCGGCGTCGTGCGGGCCGCCGCCCGGGCCGCTGAGGAGTGCCGGAGCGTGCAGCAGGCTCCACAGCCGGGCGCCGACCCGGCGGCCACGGCCGGGCGCCAGGCCCGCCGCTGGCGCCTGGGCCCGGGCCGGGTTCGTCCGCGAGTAGCTCCAGGTCCTGGTCTCGCTCATGGTTCTTGCCCTCCTGCGTGTCCGGCTGACTCCACCCTCGCCAGCAGCGGGCGCAGGGACCACACGTAGCCGCCCACAGGAGAACCCACAGGATTGCCGCGGCCGGCCCGTCCGGCCGTGGCCAGGGTCAGGCGGCCGCCGGGCCCGGCTCGGCGGGCTGGTAGGTCGCGATCACCACTCCGGTGGTCGTGGTCACGCTGTCGGTGAGCCGCAGCGCGACCGCAGCGCCGTCAGGGAACAGGCGCAGCCCCGACCCCAGCACCAGCGGGTGGATCAGCAGCACGAACTCGTCGATCAGGCCATGCGGCAGCAGCGAGTGGATGAGCGCCCCGCTGCCCAGGATCACCAGGTCCTGGCCCGGCTGCTGCCTGAGCCCGGCCACGGCCTGCGCGGCGTCGCCCGGCAGCAGGGTGGAGTTCTGCCACGGCAGCGGCTCGGCCAGCGTGGTTGACGCGACGTACTTCTGGGTTTTGTTGAGCACCTCGGTGTAGGGATTGTCGGTCCGGCTGGGCCAGACGCTGTAGAAATCCTCGTAGGTCCGCCGGCCCAGCAGCAGTGACCCGCCCTGGGACATGTTCCGGCCCAGGCGCTGGGCCATGACCTCGTCGTTGTAGGGCAGCGCCCAGCCGCCCCTGCTGAACCCCCGGCGCCGGTCCTCGTCCGGGCGGGCCGGTGCCTGCATCACGCCATCGAGCGTCACATGGTTGACCACGACTACCCTGCTCATCGACGTCCCTTCCTGCGCTGCGGCCGGCCCCTAGGCCGGCTCTCTCACCCTCTACACGAACGGCCTCCCGCCGGATCGACACCGGGACGAATCCGCCCAACCAGGGGCCAGGCCGACCTCCTGGCATCACCCTGACCTGGGCAGCAACCCGCGTGATGGGGTATGACAGCGGAACCGAACAGTGCAGATGGCCCATCTGGTCATGGGGGGTTTGGGTGGTAAAACAGGCAATCGTCACACTGGTGGACGACATAGATGGCGGTCCGGCGGACGAGACGGTGCGTTTCGGGATCGGCAGCCAGCAGTACGAGATTGACCTGAACAGCAAGAACGCGGCGCGGCTGCGCAAGCAGCTGGCGCCGTTCATCGCGCGCGGCCGCCCGGCGGGCCGCTCACCGCACCGGTCCAGGCGGACGGCGGCCAGCCGCCAGCGCAGCCGCGACATCCGGGCGTGGGCGCTGAACCAGGGCATCGGGCTCAGCGAGCGCGGGCGCATTCCGGCCAGCGTGGTGGACCAGTACGAGGCCGCCGTCAAGGAGGCATCCCGGACATTACCGGCCAGCTTCCTGGGCCCGCTCGGGGCGAACCCGGCTCAGGCCCGCCGCCGCGGGCCGGCTGACTCCGCGGCGGCGGGCCGGCCCGCCGCTGCCTCGGTGGCGTGGGCGGCCTGACGGAGCCGTTCGGCCAGGGTGTACAGGACGGGCACGAGCTCGGGAGGGTCCAGCACCTGGAAGTCGAAGCCCTTGACCGCGATGTAGAGAGCGAGTTCG
>Ga0207664_10003638_pt1 | contig 10323 bp, 9 predicted proteins | sample LARL83metaG_FD_184349 | JGI IMG/M metagenome (GOLD analysis project Ga0207664, IMG submission 184349) | Corn, switchgrass and miscanthus rhizosphere microbial communities from Kellogg Biological Station, Michigan, USA - LAR L8-3 metaG... | ecosystem: Host-associated > Plants > Roots >...
TGCACGCTGGCCGCGGCCGCCAGCATGAAGCGCTCGAGGAGTTCGGCGCGGCCGAAGACCTGGGATCGCAGCTAGTGGACTCGCAGGCGCTGGCGACCCGGACCACCCGCTGGCTGCTCGCCACGCAGGCCCGTCTCGGGATGACCGGCGAGGCCCGCGCCTTGCTCGCGGCGCTCGATGACGAGCAGGCCAGCTCCGGTGAGATCCGTAACGTCCGTGCGGTGATCTGCCTCGCGGAAGGCGATCCGGCCGCGGCTCTGGCCGCGGTGGCCGATGTTCTGGACGGCACAGCACCGGTCCTCGGGTACGTCACGGTCATGGAGGCTGACCTGCTGGCCGGGCTGGCTCACCGTGAGCTCGGAGACCAGCGAGCGGCGAACCAGGCGGCGGAACGCGCACTGGCCCTGGCAGAGTCTGACTGGCTGGTCCTGCCGTTCGCGATGACCGGCTCAGCCGGGCTGCTGGAGGCGCTGCCCCGGCACCAGACCGCGCACGCTGCGCTGCTCGCCGACATCCTCGGCGTCCTGCACGGCTCATCCCCGGCGGTCAGAGAGCAGTCCTCGTTGGCGCCGGCGGAGGAGCTCAGCCCGGGCGAGCTCAGGGTGCTGCGATATCTGCCGAGCAACTTGTCCCGGCCCGAGATCGCCGGCGAACTGTCAGTCTCGCCGAACACCGTCAGCACGCACCTGCGCAGCATCTACGCCAAGCTCCAGGTCCGTGATCGGTCCTCGGCCGTGCGCCGCGCCCGGGAACTGCGGCTGCTGACGGCCGGCCGCACGCGATAGCCCGGCAGCGGGCGTGCCGGCTAGCAGAACCGGCAAGGGCGGACTGCCGCGGCGAGGGCGGCTCGGTTCTCATGCTGCTGCACAGTCGTGGGCTGCTGCTGCATAGTCGTGGGCTGCTGCTGCACAGTCGTGGGCTGCGGTGCCGCCTCTTGCGGCGCGGGCACGGCACCGGTCAGTTCCTGGCGGCGGATCCGGATGGTGGCGATCGCGATGAGCAAGGCGAGCAGCCCGATCCCCGCGGCAACAGCGAACGCACGCGAAAAGCCGACCGTCAGGGCGTGATCGTAGATGGACGCAGGTGGGGGTGTGCCCGGCTTCGGCAATGGCTGGCCCGCCTTCGCGGCGGCCGCCGCCGCGTGCGCGACCTGGGTCCTGACGCTGCCCGCCACGGTCGTCCAGGCGACGGTGCCGAGCAGTGCAAGCCCGATCGCGCCGCCGACCTGCTGGGCGGCGTTGAGCAGGCTGGAGGCGACACCGGAGTCCTGTTCGGCCACGTTGTGCAGGGCGACTAGGGCCAGCGGGACGAACACCAGGCCGAGCCCGCACGAGCTCACGAGCATCGGGCCGAGCAGCTGGCCGGCGTAGCCGGCGTGCTCAGTCAGCGTGGAAAACCAGAACATCCCGCCCGCGACCGCGGCGGTGCCGGCCACGATCAGCGGCCGTGGGCCGATCCGCGGCACCAGCTGCGAGGCCAGCGCGGAGGCGGCCACGACCCCGATGGCGAACGGCAGGTAGGCGATGCCCGACCGGATCGCGCTGTAGCCGAGGACGTTCTGTATGAAGAGGGTGAGGAAGAAGAACAAGCCAAAAAGCCCGGTGGCGACGCACAGCATGATCAGGTAGGCACCCGACCTGTTCCGGTCGGCGAGTACCCGCATCGGAAGCAGCGGGCGCGAGCTGCGCCTCTCGATCAGCACGAACGAGACGAGAAGCAGCACGGACGCGGCCAGCGACGCCAGGACCTGCGCGTCACCCCAATGCGATACCCCGTCGGGCCCCGTGGCCGCCTTGGACAGGCCGTAGACCAGCAGCGCGACGCCGCTGGTGCCGGTGACCGCGCCGGCCACGTCGATCCGGCCCGGCCGGCGGGGCGATTCGGCCAGCACGCGCGGTGCCGCGGCCGCCACCAGGATCCCGATCGGGACGTTGACGAACAGCACCCAGCGCCACGACACGTAGGTGGTCAGTATGCCTCCCAGCAGCAGGCCCACCGCGCTGCCGGCGCCAGCCATCGCCGCGTAGACGCCAAACGCACGGTTGCGTTGCCCGCCCTCGGGAAAGTTGGTGGTGATCAGCGCCAGCGCGGTCGGCGCGATCACTGCGCCGCCGACTCCCTGTAGCGCCCTCGCGCCAAGCAGCCACCACTCGCTGGTGGCGAACCCGCCGAGCAGCGACGCTCCGGAGAACAGCAGCAGCCCGAAGACGAACACCCGCCGTCGGCCAAGGATGTCACCGGCGCGGCCGCCGAGCAGGAGCAGCCCGCCGAAGGTGACCGCGTAGGCGTTCACCACCCACTCCAGGCCGCTGCCGGAGAAGCCAAGTGCCTGCTGGATGTGCGGGAGGGCAACGTTCACGATGGTCGCATCGAGCACAACCATGAGCTGGGCGGTGGCGATGACCAGCAGAGCCAGGCCGAGGCGGCGGCTGCCGCCGGTCGCGGAGGCGGGTGAGGCCGCACGCCCAGTCCCGGATTGCGCCGACCGGACGGTAGGCGCGTAGTCGGGCAGGTCGGGGGCGCTGTCGGCGCCGGAGGCTGGTGAGGTCACGGTACCCCCTGGAATCTCGGGCACGTCCGTGGCGGCCGTGCAAGCCTTCGCGACAGGCCCAGGCTCGCCGCCAGGGAGGTGAGAGGCCGTCACCGGATCACGGTGATTCAGGAGGCTGTGTTGAGCTGGCCGCCCGACTGGTCCTCTTGATGCAGATCGCGCCCGGGAACCGGGGTCCGCGGTGGCCGCCATCGCCGAGTAACGGCACCTCAGCTGCGCGAGGATGCACGCGTTCCGGGTCGGGCCATGACCCTTAGCGGATTCGAATTAGGCCTCTGAGAAGCGCCCCGGCAGGTGCCGTTGATTCACATGGGTCTCCTAGTGATCAAAGACCCCACCTGTCAACAATGTCCGTCAGTTCTAGACAGTCCGCGAGAGGCGGCCTGCGCCTGCTCTGGCTTCTCCGCATGCAAGTGCCGCTTGGCGATTTTGAGGCGTTGCGCGGCTCCGTTCTTCCGTCGGCTAGCTGCGGCGGGTTGCCGTATAGCAGAACTGGGTGACCGTGAAGAAGAACTCGCCACGGTCGCCGAGTTCGCGCTGCTCATCGGCCCAGGCCTTAGCCTTTTGGCTCATCCCGCCCTGGTCGGCCACGTACTGCTCGTGCAAAGGCACGAGCGAGCCGCCGTAGGCATCGGGGATCAGCTCGGTCGTCGCGAAGGCGTGGGCGTCCATCCGGACGTCCTCGAAGCCCGCGTTGCGTAGCTACGCCGCGAGTGTCCGTGGCAGAGAGGGATGCGTCAGGTGCTTGTCCCACACGGCGAGCACCCGTCGTGCCAGCTGCCGATCGATCGCCTGCCACGAGACGGTGGCCCAATCGACGTCCCACACCAGCACCCGGCCGCCCGGGCGGAGCGCTCGGTACATCTCTTTGAGCGCCGCTGGCACGTCGCGGACGTACTCGAGGACCTGAACGCAGATCGCCCGCTCGAAGCTGGCATCTGGGACCGGAAGCGAGGTCGCGTCCGCCGCTTGGGCGAGCGGGACCTGACGGCTTCCGGCCAGCCCGGCCAGTGCCAGGCGCTGATGGCGCGGGGAGAGGTGGCTGAGGGCGTCGCCTTGCTCGACGAAGCGATGGTCGCGGTCACGGCGGAGAGGTCTCCTGCCCAGCGCCTGACCGGCTGCCGCGTCCTCCTCCCGCCGCCTTCCTGCCGTCGCCGGTCCGTGCTCCTGCACATCATCGCCACCATGGCAGCATCGCGTCTGCACAGCCGCCGGCTTGGCTGATCCGGGCAAGCGCGCCTGGCCAGCCGGCGCAGGCGCGTCCGGCCAAGACCCAGCGAGCCCAGGCACCGTGACCAGCACAACCGACGCAAACGGAGCCGACCGGCGTATCTACGCAGAAGCAGCAGCCGCGGCCACAAGACCTGGGCTCATTACATGACCACCGGCCGGGGAGGTGGTTGGGTGTCGAATGCCATGTCAGCGGCGGAGCTTGTCGTCATGGCCGCCGTCATCTGCGTGTCGCTGGGGGTGATGGTCGCTCTGCCCTTCCTTGCCGACCGCCAACCGGATCGCCGCCGCCCGCTATCTGGCAAGCAGCGGCGTCGCTCGCACGGACCAGACGTGGACCAAGCGTCGGACCGGGCCGGGATCCGCGCAGCTAAGCGCGCTGGCGACCTACCGCCTCCGCAGCCGTGAGCGCAGGTTCGAATCCTGCCGGGGCACCTAGCTACATCACCGGCTGGCAGATCAGCAGCCTGACCGGGGTCGCCCTGCTGGCCGGCGTGCGCTTCGGCGTGGCGGCCGGCCGGTGGAGCTGGACGCTCTTCGCTAACGGCCTCGGCATTGCGCCTGTGGCCGTTACGCCGGTCTGGCCAGTGCTGTTCATGGTGCCCGCAGTGATCGCCATAGCCAACGCCGTGGCGTTCTGGCCCGGCCGGGCAACCACGCGGCTGAATCCAGCGGACGTGTTGCGGGCTGAGTAGCGCGATCCCGGGGGAACACAGCGCCCCCAGAGGAAACCCAGACCCAAAAGCCAGAAACCCCTGGGGCCCGGGCCCTGCACGACCAGCCTCGTTGCCCGCAAACGTGCAGCGGCCATTGCGAAAGCCCGAGCGCATCGCCGCCGGCATGTGCGCAACTCCCGGTCTGCCGGAGCGCCGTCAGGACCGTGCCGAACATGCGATCTGTGCGCTAACTGGGAGTTTAGGGCAGGAGCGAGCCCGCACCTCGCCGCATTCCGGCGTGGCAGGAGCGCAGCCGGCGTCCCCGGCCCCCGCGCGGGGACGCCGGTCCTGCTCACCCGATGGGTTTCGTGGTCCAGTTCGCCGGGTTGGCGCCGAGCAGCCGCAGGTGGTCCCTGAATAGGCTGGCCACGCTGATGGGGGGGTGTACGCCCTGCAGGCCGATGTTTAGCGCCAGGCCGTCGGCGTTGGCAGCGCACAGGCCCTGGCTGGGGGGGAGGGCGGTGCCGCCGCCGATGGCGGTGCCGCCGTCCCGGTGGGTCACGACCACCCGGTAGCCGTTGATGATCTCGGTGGCCGGCTGTCCGCAGAAGTTCGTGTGCGAGGTGGCGGGGCCGAAGTCGGTAAAGGAGGGAAGGTTGGTCTGGAATTCCAGGCCGCCGTCGGCGCCCAGATCGGGGGTACCGGTGGTCAGCGCGAACCGGCTGGCCCGCAGCACCCCGGCGTCCGGCTGGTAGTACACGCTGCCCACCCGCCACCTGCTTGGCAGGCCGGTCAGCTGGGCCGGGAACACCAGCGGCGGCGTGGCGGCGCCGTAGCGGACGTGGTCGGCTATCTTGACCGCCTCGCGTTTGTACGCCGCGCGTTTCGCCGCGCTCAGCTTCGGGCTGGCATTCGCAGTTGGGAGCATCAGCGACGCCCAGCCGTCGCGGGCGTATTGCCAGACCAGATACGGGCCGGCCCAGAATGCGCGGTGGCCCCGCACGGCCGGCGCGCGCCCGGTGATCCGTGCGGTGAGGCCCTCCAGGGCCGGGGTGGAGCATTTCAGCTCCCCGGCCAGGCCGGTGAGGTGGCACTGGCCGGCCGCGTAGACGCTCAGGTCCCAATTGGACAGGGCATATAGTTTGCGTCCCGCGACCAGAGCCACCACCTCCGGGCGCGCGTCGCCCGCCACCAGCCGGCTACCCGCGGGCAGCCAGCCGAACGACAGGTAGGGGACCAGCGGGTTGAACTGGCGCGGCGCCGCCGGCCCGGCGGGCGGGCCGGAACCTAGCCGGACCAGGCCCACCCCCACGGCCAGGGCCACGACCGCAGCCGCGGCCAGCACCGAGGTGCCGGCCACGCAGGCCCGGCGCCAGCGAAGGCGGGCCCGGCCCCGGCGGCGGGCAAGCTGGATATCCACCCGCGAAGGGGCCGGCTCACGGTCGGCTATCTCGGCGAACAGCGCACGGATCTGGGGCTCAGTCATGGCCGCGGCCTCCTGGGTAGATCTGGTATTCCGCCGCTGCGGGGGGCTGGCCACCGGAGCCGGCGGCAGGCGCTGGCCCGAGCGCACGGCGTACCGCGTCCAGGGCCCGGGCCGTCTGGCTCTTCACCGTCCCCGGTGAGCATCCGAGGATCTCGGCGGCCTGATCGACGTTCAGGTCGCAGTAAAAGCGCAACACCAGCGTGGCGCGCTGCCGGGCGGGCAGCGCCGCGACCGCCGCCCGCAAGTCAAGCACGGCATCGTGGTCGACCGCGGCGGCGGGCGAGTCAGCCACCCGGCCGCTCAGGCTCACCCGCCTCACCCAGGCTGAGCGCCGCTCATGGATGAACTCGCGGACCAGCACGGCCCGGGCATAAGCGTCGGGATGGCTGCCCGCCCGGACCTGGCCCCAGTGCACATACAGCGTGGTCAGCGTGGCCTGTACCAGGTCATCCGCCCGCTGCCAGTCACCGCACAGCACCGCCGCCAGCTCCCGCAGCGACGGCAGCCTGGCCGCGGCGTACTCGGTGTATTCGGCGTCCCGGCTGCGGCTCAACGCCGACCGCCATGCCTCACCACATGCTTCACACCTACTAGAGGCGCGCAGCGTCCCGTTCGGTTGCCACCCCCGGCAAGATTTATGTTTTCCCCGCACCATGCCCGGCCCGGCGAACGCGCATGCAGAGCGACCCGCTCTGCATGGGTCTACCTCAATTCAGAACGCAGAAGCCGTAGCGCCCTATCCGGCGATCGGCAGCAGGCTCACGGGGTAGGCGCAGGGGCGTCTGGCTACCGTCTGTGATGGCTGTGGCGCCTTCGTTGTGGCCGTCGGCAGGCAGAATCCTGACGGTCGCCTGGAGCTGCGCCCGCCATGGCCGGGTAGCGGCAGCTCAGGCACAGGAGCAGCGGCCTGATGTGACCAAACGGCCTGCAGGCCGTGCGCGTTCACCGCTGCTGACAGGAGAACGTGTTCATGAGGCAGCAGAATCGGGGCGCATATGGGGCACAAGATCTAAACGCGCCCGTGTCGCCGCAGGTCACAGACTTGCGGCTCGGCTCAGCCGTGATAGGGAAAGCGTCCGAATTGGGCCTGTGAGCAGCGCCCCCGGCAGGATTCGAACCTGCGCACACGGCTCCGGAGGCCGTTGCTCTATCCCCTGAGCTACGGGGGCTCCAGGACGGGAGAAAGAGTACCAGTAAGCCAGGCGGCCCCGGGCCAGCGCGCCACCCGCCGGAGCTGCCCCCGGCCGGCAGCCCGCGCCCGGCCGTCCCTGGCCGCCCGCCCCGGCCGTCCCGCGTCCGTCCCGCTCGGCTAGATTGACCCCCTGGTCCGCTCCCCGAAGGAGGCCCTGGGTGACCAGCCGATCCAGCGGCGCGGCCGGTTGACCGGCCAGCCCGACCTGCCGATCGTCTCGTTCCCGTCCAGCGAGGCCTTCGCCGCCTGGCTGGACGCCGAGCACGAGCAGTCGCCAGGCATCTGGCTCAAGATCGCCAAGAAGGACGCCGCAGTCGCGACCGTCAGCTACGACGAGGCGGTCGACGTCGCCCTGTGCTTCGGCTGGATCGACGGGCAGAAACGCAGCCTCGACGGCCAGCACTGGCTGCAGCGGTTCACCCCGCGCACGGCGCGCAGCAGATGGTCGAAGATCAACTGTGCCCGGGCGGACCGGCTCATCGAGGCCGGGCAGATGCGCCCGCGCGGGCAGGCCGAGGTGGACGCGGCCCGGGCGGACGGGCGGTGGGCAGCGGCTTACGCCGGGGCGCGCACCGCGGCCGTGCCCGCCGATCTGCAGGCCGCGCTGGACGCCGACCCGGTGGCCCGGGACTTCTTCGCGACGATCAGCAGCCAGAACCGGTACGCGATCCTCTACCGGGTCGGTGACGCCAAGCGGCCGCAGACCCGGGCGGCCCGGATCGCAAAATACGTGGCGATGCTGCACGAGCACCAGACCATCTATCCCTGAGCAGTTCCCCCGCAGCCCGCCCGGGCGTTCCAGCCAGCCCGGGGCAGCGCCGCAAAACGGGCTGGCGTGCTGGTCCGCGCAGTCGACCGGACGAGTGTCCGTCGCGTGTTGGTGCGGGAAGTGCCCGGGACGCGCTAGCCTCGCGCCGTGGCGCAGGCTCTGGGACGCGTGCTCGTGGTTGACGACGATGAGGTGATCCGCCAGCTCATCGCCGTCAATCTCACCCTGGAAGGATTCGACGTGGCGACCGCCGTAGACGGGCAGGACTGCCTGGACAAGGTCGCCGCGATCAATCCGGACGTCATCACGCTGGACGTGATGATGCCGCGGCTGGACGGCTGGGTGACCGCGGGGCAGCTCCGGCGCAATCCGGAGACCAGCCAGATCCGGGTCGTGCTGATCACCGCCCGGGCCCAGGAGGACGACAAGGACCGCGGCCGGGAGATCGGCGTGGACGCCTACCTGACTAAGCCGTTCGACCCGGGCGAGATGATCCGGGTGGTCCGCGAGCTGGCCGGCAGCGGGCCCGCCGATCGCGGCGGCGAGGCCGCCGGCCAGCCTGGGCAGGCCTGAACCCAGCGGCCCGGGATACCCTGCTCCGGGTGATCACCGGGGACCTCAGCGTGGCCACCACCGTGGCGCTGGGCACGGCTGTGGCCGACGGTGTGCTGCCCAGTCCCCGCGTCCCGGCCGCCACCCGCGTGCCAGTCTGGCGGCCGGTCCCGGCCGAGGCCGGCGGCGGGCCGGGCAGTTACGCCACCACCCTGCCGTTCGAGCTGGCCAGGCAGACCGGGGCCGCCCCGGCGCGGATCGCCGCGGTGCTGGCCGAGCGGCTGCGGCCGCGCGAGGAGGTCAGCCAGGCCGGGGTGACCGGAGACGGCTATCTGTCCCTCACCGTCAGCCACGACACGCTGGCCCGGCTGGCCGTGCGGATCAGCCAGGCCGGGCCAGGCTGTGCCGCCAGCCAGTCGCTGCGCGGCACCCGGGTCGAGGGGCTGCCGGACGCGCAGCTGGCCGCCACCCGTGGCTGGGCGGAGGCGGCCGACCGGCTGGCCGCCGAGGTGTCCGGCCGCTGCGCGACGGCCGCGGGCGCGGAGCTCAGCTGGGCCGAACCGCCCACCGCGCCACTGGCCCCAGCGCCACCGGGAGCCAGCCCGGTCGGCGACGCCATCGGGTACGCGGGCGAGGACGCCGTCCGGTGCGCGCTCGCCCTGGCTGCCCCGGCTGACCCAGGCCCCGGCCGCCGCGGCCCGGTGATCGACCCGCACGCCGCCGCCGCGCAGCACCTGGGCAATCCCGCCTATGCTGTCCGGTACGCGCACGCCCACGCCGCGTCCGCCGTCCGGCAGGCTGCCGACCTCGGCCTGCCCAGGGGGGATGCGGAGCGGTTCCAGCCGCACCTGCTCACGCACCCCACCGAGCGGGCGCTGCTCGACGCGATGTCCTGGCTGCCCGAACGGGTCTCCGGGACCGCTCGCCGTCACCAGCCGCATGTGCTGGCGGCCTACCTGGCCAGCCTGGCTGGGACGTACTTTGGCTGGCAGGAGGCTTGTCCGGTCAGCCAGCCCGGTGCCCTGGCGGAGCCCTCCCGACCGGGGGAGCCGGTCACCGAGCCGCGGCTGGCGGCCCGGCTGTGGCTGGCCGATGCCGCGCGGACGGTCCTGGGCACCGGACTGGGGCTGCTCGGGGTGACCGCCCCCGGCCGCCGATAGCCGCCAGCGCAGCCGATCAGCAAGGAAGTGGTCATGAGCCGTGTCGCCCACCCCGCCGGGCCACGCCACGCGGGGGTGCTGCCCGCTGCCCGCCCGCCCATACCCCCTGCCAATCTGAACGGCCTGCTCCCGCAACTGTGGCCGCGCACCGCGCACCGGGCCGGCGGCGTGCTGACGATTGGCGGCATCGACGTGCGTGACCTGGCCACCGAGTTCGGCACCCCGCTGTTCGTCTGTGCTGAGGAGGACCTCCGGCAGCGGTGCCGCGGTTTCCGCGCGGCGTTCGGCCCGCAGACCGGGGTGAGCTACGCGGCCCAGGCGTTCTGCTGCCGGGGCGTGCTGCGCTGGGTGGCTGAGGAGGGCCTCGGGGTGGCCGTGTGCACCGGCGGCGAACTGGAGGTCGCGCTGGCCGCCGGGGTGCCGCCGGACACGATCACCCTGCACGGCAGCAACAAGCTGCCCAGCGAACTGGCCCGGGCGCTGGACGTGGGCGTGGGCCGCATCGTGGTGGACTCCGGCGAGGAGATCGCCCGGCTGGCTTACCTGACCGACCCGCCGCCCGGCGAGGGACCAGCAGCACGTCCTCGGGTTCTCATCCGGGTGGCCACCGGGGTCGCGGCGACCGGGCACGAGTTCGTGGCCAGTGAGCACGACGACCAGAAGTTCGGGTTCTCGCTGGCCTCCGGCGCGGCCGCGGAAGCCGCCCGCCGGGTGCTGGCCAGTCCCA
>Ga0207664_10003641_pt1 | contig 10320 bp, 7 predicted proteins | sample LARL83metaG_FD_184349 | JGI IMG/M metagenome (GOLD analysis project Ga0207664, IMG submission 184349) | Corn, switchgrass and miscanthus rhizosphere microbial communities from Kellogg Biological Station, Michigan, USA - LAR L8-3 metaG... | ecosystem: Host-associated > Plants > Roots >...
GCTCGGAATCCCCGCCACCCTCGACACCCACCGGCGCGTCCTCGCCGTCATCACCTTCCTCGAAGCCCGCTAGCCCAGACCGCCGGCCGCCCGAGGAACCCACAACCCGCAGGCCGTGAACTGCCAGGTCCGCCACCGATCACGGCCGGGCCCCCTGGATCGCGTGCGCTCAGAATCAACAGCTCACTGGCATCTGAGACGGCAGCATGAAAGACCAGCGGACCTGGGCGCCGCTCACCGGCCTCCGCCCTAACAGAGCCGTCCGGGTGCCGATGGTGGATCGTGGCATGACTTGGGTGGCCGAGCAGTTCCTGCTCACCAGCGTGACCGAGGATCCTGGCTGCGGCCGGGCTGAGAAAGGCGACCCGTCCCCGGCATCGACGACGCCCGGGGACCGCGGCGACAGCCCGGAACAGGGCCTCGGCGCTCTCAGGGACTCCGGCCGCGCCTGCTCATTGCCGCGCGGCCGCGGCGTGGTGTCAGTACCGGTAGACCGGCAGGCCCTACCCCGAGGCGCCCGCTAGCAGCAGCGACGGCTGGCGCACCGGCGGGCATCGTGGAACTCACGCACCACCAGCCGGCAACGGCGCGGCCCGCTCCTGGCGATCAGCAGCAGGGCACGCGCCGGCCGGACAGGACAAGGAGCCTGGACATGAACACTGATACGTCAAAGCAGCCCCGGAACGGTCGTCGTGACCCACGGGCTGCGGGTGACCCAGCGACAACCGCAGCTCGCACCGTGAAGGCTGCGGCTACTTTCTGCAAGAGGAGACACATAATGCGTAGCCGGATTCTGGCAGCCGCCGGGCTGGCCGGCGTGGCCCTTGCCGCCGCGGCGTGTGGCAGCTCACCGGCTGGCACGGCAGGTTCACCCAGCACATCGGCGGCTGCCCCGCCTTCGGCGGCCACGGGCGCGGGCGGCGCGACCGTGAAGACCGCCACGGTCAGCGGTGCGACCGTGCTGACGAACGCCACGGGCTTCACGCTCTACTCGTTCGCCCCGGACGCCCCGGCCAAGTCGAACTGCAACGGGACGTGCGCCCACTACTGGCCGCCGGTGCCGGGACCCGTGACCGCCGCCGCCGGCGTCACGGGCAGGCTCGGCACGATCAAGCGCTCCGACGGCTCCGCCCAGGCCACCTACAACGGGCACCCCCTGTACACCTACATCGGCGACACCTCCCCCGGCCAGGCCAAGGGCAACGGCCTCAACTTGTCCGGCGGGGTCTGGCACGAGGTGACCGCCTCCGGCGCGGCCGCCCCCGCCGGAAGCGGATCACCCAGTTCCTCCCCCGGGAGCGGGTATGGGTACTGACCAGCGGCGAGCTGCAGCCCGCGGCTGCGGCGCTGCCTGGCCTGCGACGCACGCGGACCGGAGTGAACACGTGAGCGGGAGCACGAGGGTGGCCATCGCCGGGCCGGAACCGGGCCTCCGGCAGCAGCTTGGGCTGCGGGCCGCCGGGGCGGGCCTGCTGGCCGCAGCCGGGGCCATCCACCTTGACCTGTACCTGACCGGTTACCGCACGATCCCGACGATCGGCTGGCTATTCCTGCTCCAGGTGATCACGGCCTTCGTCCTCGCCGTGGCGGTGCTCATCTCGGGCAGCAGGATGGCGGCTGCGGCCGGCGCGGGGTTCGCCGTGACGACCCTGGGCGGATACATCGCGTCGGTGTGGGCCGGCCTGTTCGGGTTCACCGAGGTCCGCACCACGGCGGGGATCGCGGCGGGGATCATCGAGACAGCCGCCTTTGCCGCGCTCGCCGCCGTCGCCCTTGCCCCCGCCGCCGAGCGCCGGCCTGCCGGGCCGCAGGCCGCCCGCACGCCGTTGCCGGCCCGGCTCGCTGCGGGATTGCCCGGCGGCCGGTCGGCGGTCGTCGCGGCGTCGGTTGCCGCCCTGATCGGCCTGGGCGCCTCCGTCGCCCAGGCCGGCAGCCCGGCACCGGCGGCCGCGGGCGGCCTGAAAACCGCGAAGATCGGCGGCGTGACCGTGCTGACCAACGCCAACGGCCTCACGCTCTACTCATTCGCCCCCGATACCCCGGCCAAGTCGAACTGCAACGGGTCGTGCGCCGCGTCCTGGCCGCCGGTCACCGGCACCCCGGCCGCCGGCCCGGGCATCACCGGCCGGCTCGGCACCATCAAGCGCTCCGACGGCTCCGCCCAGGCCACCTACAACAGGCACCCCCTGTACGCCTACATCGGCGACACCTCCCCCGGCCAAGCCAACGGCAACAACCTCAATCTCAACGGCGGCCTGTGGCGCGAGATAACCCTCCCCCGGTGAGCGCCGACACCCGCTACCAGGGACAGGCCGTACTTCGCCGAGCTGCTCTGGGTGCCCGGCGAATCAGGCCTGTGGACTGCCCGGATCGGCCCGGCTGCTGAGCGCCTGCGGCCGCCGTTCGCCGGGGGCGGGGATCCGTTTGACATCCGGGTGAGGATGCGACTCATGCGCGCTATCTCCGATAGCAGCGCGGGGACGGCCTCGATCGAAGCCCACCTGACCATCGTGTTCGCCGCCTGGCCCGTCAGCTGCCGGATCGAAGAATAGACAAGCTGGCCCATCAAGAGATTCGCCTGCACCGTCCGCCGCGACCGGACCATCCAGATCCGTGCCAGCACCCACACTCTCACCGCCGGCCAACCCCAAAACCCGACGACCTCGGCGACGTCCTCGACCGCATCCGCTGCGACTCCGGGTACGCACTGATTTAAGCCAAGTCGGGTCACACCGGCTGCCTCCGCTTCGAAGTCCAGCCAGCGCCACACCCATCCGACGTCGAGCCGGCTCGTTCCTCACACAGATCTGCTCGTTCTGTATGCCTAAATTTACGGACGCCGAGGTTTCTGAAGCCGTACCTAACGGCGGATCCGTGCGCGTTCTCTTCAGCCCTCCCTCGTCGCTCAGCGTGATACCGGAATAGGAAGATAGGCGATCCGGGCGGCCGCATCGGCCTGCGCCCAGGCAGCCTGGGCCGCGGCAGCCGGTCCCGCCCCGGCATTCCCGGGCACGGGCCTGCCGGGTTCGGGCCCGCTGGATGATCCGGGACTGGTATCCATCTGCGGCCCGGGATCCAGACCGAGACACCGGCGGCATCCGGATCGTCCTGGCCGGAGTTCCCACCGCTCGCCCTCTGCGGCGGGGCCGCCGATCAGCTGGCCGTCCGGATGACGGACCCGTCCGGCATGCACCTGCGGACGGAAGCGCCAACGCCATGGCAATCCGGAAGACCCTGTCGGCGGCAGAAGAGTGCGTCATCTGAAGTGGCTGATAAGTCAGCCATCTTGCCGGTGGTGGCTTTCCTTGAGGAGGCGATCGCTGCACATAGGCTGGTTGTCCGGCTGATCAAAAGCAATGAAGGGCGCGGGCGAACCTTAACGGCCGTCGTTAACAGCGCACCCTGTAGCGAATAGAGGAGATCTCCAATCCAGGCGCGCTCTCCCGATCCACGGTACAGCCTCTTGAGCCGGCCGGTCATCCACTCGTCGCCGGGCGTCGCGATACAGAGCCGCAACCATATCGCATCGCCTTTCGGCTGTTAGGCACGGTCAGACTTGGGTGCCTGGGCAGCATCGGGCTGAAGGTAACGGCTAGATAAAACGATTCGCGCAGCCTTGCCCTGCCGTGAGCAGCGTGGGATCTTTGCCTTGGAGCGGTTCTTTTCCGGCCGCACATCTACACAGCCGCGTAAGGCCGTGGCCTAGCAGCCGCAAGTGCCATCGCGGTATTCATCGCCTCCGTTAACTCCGGGCCTGCATCACGAGGGGGGATCACCATGAGGCACAGGTATTCAGCGTTCCGTCCGCACAGGAACCGCATCAGGCGATATGGGCTCGCCTCGGCCGCGATCACGCTCGTGATCGCGATGATCGCGCTGCCGTCAGCTGCTCAGGCGGCCAGCAGCAATCAGCTGCAGATCACGGCGATGACTTATAACCTGTTCCAGGGCTCGGAGCTGACCGAGGCAATCAGCGCGACGACCCCCAAGCAGTTCCTGGCGGCAGTGGCCGCGGACTACGGCGAGGTGCAAAGGACGGACTTCCCCGAGCGGGCGCAGGCGATCGCCGCCGAGGCGCAATCAGCCGCGCCCGACCTGATCGGCCTGCAAGAGGCCGCGCTGTGGCAGACCGGACCCGCATCCGCCTCATTCCCGCCGCCGCCCCCTGTCACGGTTTCCTATGACTTCGTCAAGATCCTCGTGGACGCGCTCAACGCCCGCGGCCTGCATTACGCCCCGGTGGCGGTGACCACCGACTTCACCGTGCAAGGCCCCGGCCTGTTCCCAGATGGTTTCATGAACGTCCAGCTCACCGACCGGGACGCGATCCTGGCGCGAACCGACGTGCCGCTCACGATCACCGACGCCCAGACCGGCGACTACACCCACAACACGGTGATCAGCACGCTCCAGGGCCCCGTCACGCTGACCGAGGGCTGGGCCTCGGTCGATGCGACCCTCGGCCACCACACCGTCCGGTTCGTCACCACCCACCTGGCCGACAGCAGCGTCGCTGTCGGCTCGGCCCAGGCGGCCGAACTCGTGCAGGGGCCGCTCAGCACCGACCTGCCGGTCATGATGACCTGTGACTGCAACGCCGACCCCGCCACGGCCACCTACGCCGTACTGACCGCAGCCGGGCTCAAGGACTCCTGGGCCCGGGCCGAACCCGGCCAGCCCGGCTTCACCTGCTGCCAGGACACGACCCTGCAAAACGCCCTGCTCAACCCCGCCTCCGCGCTCGCGTCACGGATCGACTACATCTTCAGCCGCGGCGGGGGGCTGAAGGCCACCGGCGACCAGATCATCGGCGCCGATCCGGGCAGCCGCTCGGCACCGGGAGGATTCTGGCCATCCGACCACGCCGGCCTGATCGCCAAACTAGCCCAGGGATCCTCCAGCTGAACCAATCCGATCCCAGCAGCACGATCGAGGTCAGGTGGCTAGATCACGGCTGACAGCCGCACGTGCCGGACAGGACATAGTTGTCGTCCTTGTGGCCCACGCGCCGCGGCACCACACGACCAGGCAACTGCGCCCGGTCCGCGGCATGAGCGCGCATTCCGTACATGGTCGCGCTGTATGAAAATGCGGGTTAAGCAGGCGACCACCGTACAATCGGGTTGTGCGCAGACGACTGCCGGTGAATCGAAGGCATTTGTCTCCACCCACATAGCCGCCTTGCGGTGGACAGGCTCGGGAGCGGGTGATGTAAGTAGCTACCTGCTGGAGGAATGCGACCGCCGTCATTTACTAATATGCCTCTCCCGCTGTCAATCCGTGGCGGCTTGTCGTAGTGTGATGGCATTACTGCGCGTGAATGGGCAGGATGGATCCGATCACGTTAATTGTGACTGCTCTAGTGGCGGGCGCGGCACTGGGGGCTCAGGACACCGTGTCGGCGATGGTGAAGGACGCCTACGCTGGCCTGAAGGCTCTGGTCAAAAAGCGGCTCGGCGGCGGGCCGGGCGCGGAGCTGGTGCTCGCCGAGCATGAGCGGGCCCCGGAAACTTGGCAGGCGCCGCTCATGGCCGAGCTGGCCAAGGCCGGGGCGGACGGTGACCGTGACCTGATCGCTGCGGCGCAGGCGCTGCTGGACCTGCTCGGCGAGGCTGACGGGCGGACGGGAAAGTACACGGTCGATGTGCGGGGGGCACAGGGCGTGCAGATCGGGGATTGCAACCGGCAGGACAACGTGTTCAATTCCCCGGCAGAGGGCTAGGGCGTTGCAGATGACCGGCACCGCCCAGCCCGGCAGTTGGCACACGAAGGTACGGGCCGTCCCAGGCTCAAGCCGATCGGGGCCATCCGCTCTTAGCGCACCGGACCTTCCTCGTCGTCTTCTTGAGTGCTGACGGCCGGGGGTTGGCCGGTGAGTTCTCCTCCAGCAGAGGGCGCGGGTCCTGTCCAGGGGCGGGCCGGGGCGGTCGGTGGGTATTCGGTCGATGCCCGGGGCGGCATGGGCGTGCAGGTCGGCGAGGGCAATACCCAGATCATCTACACCTACAACAGGCTGACCTGGACCGATGGTGTGGCGCCGCCGCCGCTGGTCAGCGTCTCGGGGGTGATCGATTCTCCGTACCGGGGATTGGGTGCGTTCGAGGAGCAGGACGCGGCGTTTTTCTTCGGCCGGGAAGCGGCCGCCACCGAGCTGCTGACCAGGATGTCGCGGCATCTGCAGGGCGCGGCCCTGCTGGTGGTGTCGGGCGTTTCCGGTGCGGGCAAGTCGTCGCTGCTGCAGGCGGGGGTGCTGCCCCGGATCCGGGGAGCCGGGCTGGCGTTCGCGCCGGGGGCGGCGCGGTGGCCGTGCCTGGTCTTCACCCCGGGCCGGTCCCCGCTGGATGAGCTGGCGCTGCGGGCGGCGGTGCTGGCAGGTGCGGACGCGGCGGCGGTGCGGCGCGGGCTGGATGCCGACGCCGCCGGGTTCGCGCTGACCGCCCGCCAGGCCGCCCTCGCGCCGCCACCCGGGCAGGGAAGCGATCCAGACGGCCCTTCAGCCGGGCGGCACCCGCTACCGCAATCACGCCAGCCGCGGTTGCTTCTGGTGGTCGACCAGTTCGAGCAGCTGTTCACCCAGTGCGAAGACGAGGACCAGCGGCAGGCATTCATCACCGCGCTGAGCGCGGCCGCAGGCGCCGAGGCCGGGGCCGGCGCCGGGGCCGACCCGGATGATGCGCCTGCGGCGCTGGTCGTGCTAGGGGTGCGCGCTGATTTCGAGGCCCGCTGCGCGGACTACCCGCAGCTGGCCGACCCGGTCCAGGACCGTTACCTGGTGACGGCGATGACCGAGCGGCAGCTGCGGATGGCGATCACTGAGCCGACCAAGGCGGCGGGCTCTCGGGTCGAGGACGACCTGACCGAGGTCCTGCTGGCCGAGGTGCGCACCCGCCAGCCCGGAGTCGTAGGCGCGGGGGTGCTGCCCTTGCTGTCGCACGCGCTGGACCAGGCCTGGCGGTCCCGGGCCGGCCAGGCTCTTACCCTCGCCGACTATGAACGCGCCGGCGGCATCGAGGGGGCTGTCGCCGACAGCGCCAAGCGGGCCTACGACCATCTCACGCCTGGCCAGCAGGCCGCGGCCCGGCACGTATTCACCCGGCTGACCGCCACCAGCAGCGACGGCGTGGACACCGCCGATCGTGCCACCAGGGCCGAACTGACCCATGGGAAGGACACGGCCGGGGTGCGTGATGTGGAGGCGGTCCTGGAGGCGTTCGCCGCCGAGCGGCTGCTGACCCTGGCGGCCGACAGCGTCCAGATCAGCCACGAGGTGCTGCTGACCGCGTGGCCGCTGCTGCGCGACACCTGGCTGGCCGAAACCCACGCCGACAGGATCGTCCGTACCCGGCTGCACAACGTGGCGGCCGAATGGACGCGCGGGTCCCGCGATCCGTCCTACCTGTACAGCGGCAACCTGCTCGAGGCGGCCACCGAGACCGCCGCCCGGATCGGCGCCGACCCGGCGCGCAACCCGCCGCTCAGCCCGACCGAACGTGACTTCCTTCGCGCCAGCGACCACGCCCGCCGCCGGACCGCGCGCAGGCGGCACGCGGTGATCGCAGGCCTCCTCGCACTCACCCTGACCGCCATCGCTGCCGCCGGAATCGCCGCCTACAACGCCGCCGACGCCACCCGGCAGGCCGCCAACGCTACCCGGCAGCATGCCATCGCCCTATCTCGCCAGCTCGCCGCCTACAGCCTCTCCCTCGACGCCGACAACCCAGTAACCGCCCGGCGGCTTGCGGCCGCTGCCTGGCACGTGTATCCCACGAGCCAGGCCAGGACCGCAATGACAACATTCGTTACTGAGCAACAGGACAACGGCGCCCTGCCGGCCGCATCTGCTGGCGTGTCTGGGGTGGCGTTCAGCTCGGACGGCAAGCTGCTGGCCAGCGCCGACGGCGACGGATACGTGCGGCTCTGGGACCCGGCCACCGGACGGCCCGCCGGAAACCCGCTGCACGCCGGTTCCGGCCAGGACAGCGTGTCCGGGGTGGCGTTCAGCCCGGACGGCAAGCTGCTGGCCAGCGCCGGCGGCGACGGATACGTGCGGCTCTGGGACCCGGTGACCGGCAGGACCGCCGGAAACCCGCTGCACGCCAGTTCCGGCCAGAACGGCGTGAACGAGGTGGCGTTCAGCCCGGACGGCAAGCTGCTGGCCAGCGCCGACGGCGACGGATACGTGCGGCTCTGGGACCCGGCCACCGGACGGCCCACCGGAAACCCGCTGCACGCCAGTTCCGGCCAGGACGGCGGCGTGTCCGGGGTGGCGTTCAGCCCGGACGGCAAACTGCTGGCCAGCGCCGGCGGCGACGGTTACGTGCGGCTGTGGGACCCGGCGACCGGACGGCCCGCCGGAAGGGCGTGGCCCGCGGCCACTAGCGGCACCGGCCTGTACCAGGTGGCGTTCAGCCCGGACGGCAAGCGGCTAGCCGGCGTCACCGCCGACGGCTACGTACGGCTATGGGATCTGGTAACCGGTCGGCCAATAGGCCGCCCTCCGCCCGTTGACACTTCCAATCCGATCGTCTCCGCTCCGACCATCATCACTCCGACCATCATCGGCGCGTCTGATCTGGCGTTCAGCCCGGACGGCAAGCTGCTGGCCAGCGCCGACGGCAGCGACGGATACGTGCGGCTCTGGGACCCTGCCACCGGACGGCCCACCGGAAGCCCGCTGCACGCCAGTTCCGGCCAGAACAGCAGGGTAGACGGCGTGGCGTTCAGCCCGGATGGCAACCTGCTGGCCAGCGCCGGCGACGACGGTTACATACGGCTCTGGGACCCGGCCACCGGACGGCCATCAGGCAGCCCCGTGCACGCCCCCGGCCCGAGCAGCAGCGTGCTCGGAATGGCGTTCAGCCCGGACGGCAAGCTGCTGGCCAGCGCCGGCGACGACGGATACGTGCGGCTGTGGCACACGGCCACCGGACGGCCCGCTGGCAGCCCACTGCGCACTGGTCCCCGCCAGAACGGCAGCGCTTACGAGGTGGCGTTCAGCCCGGACGGCAAGCTGCTGGCCAGCATCGGCGAAGATGGCTACCTACGGCTATGGGACCCAGTGACCGGCCACCAAGTCGGCCGCCACCGACCTACCCGCCCGGCAGGCAGGGGGATAAGCGTGGCGTTCAGCCCGGACGGCAAGCTGCTGGCCAGCGCCGACGACCACGGTTACATATGGCTGTGGGACCCGGCGACCGTCCAGCAAGTCGGCCACCCCCTGCACGCTGACACCAGCGGGAACGGCGTGTCCGAGGTGGCGTTCAGCCCGGACGGCAAGCTGCTGGCCACAGCCGGCGGCGACGGATACGTGCGGCTCTGGGACCCGGCGACCGCCAGGCCAATCGGCAGACCCCTGCCCGTGTCCACCAAAGCTGACACCATCGGCGTGCTCGGGGTAGCGTTCAGCCCGAACGGCAAGCTGCTGGCCACAGCCGGCGGCAACGGTCATGTGCAGCTATGGGACCCAGCGACCGGCAGGCCGGTTGGCGCCCCCCTGTCGGCCGGCACAAGCGGCGGCAGCCCCGAGGTATACGGGGTGGCGTTCAGCCCGGACGGCAAGCTACTGGCCAGCGCCGACGGCAATGGATACGTGCAGCTGTGGGACCCGGTGACCGGCCAACCCGTCAGCAGCCCTCTGCACACGGGCATCAGCGGGAACAGCATATTCGCGGTGGCGTTCAGCCCAAATGGCAAGCTGCTGGCCAGCGCCGGCTACGACGGCACTATTCAACTCCGGCACGTTTGGCTTTTCGCAGATCCCTACGCAGCACTCTGCGCTGACGTGGGACCCCCGACAATCACTGACTGGAATCGGTATGCATCCGGTGAACCACGTTCTGACACCTGCGCTGACCACAACCGCACACCTCGCCCGTGAAGATCCCTGCAGGCCAGGTTGTCACGTGTCCCTTCGGGTTGAGAGGATCCGCAAGGACGCGACCACTGGGCAGGCACGAGCAGGCATCGCAGCTATATACGGAGCACATACTCATCTTCCCGGAACGTGGAGCGCCTGCCATGGGCATACACAGAACTCGTGGATCTGCGCGAGGCTGAGCCATATTGAGGCAGCTGACGCCGGTCCGTACCTATTAGACATTTGGCGTGCGCTCCGATACGAATGGCAGGACTGAATTAAACGATCGCCACCGCATTGGCAAGATACACGCGAGAGCGTAACCATACGGCCATGCAACTTCCGGTCATCGGCACCCATAAGGGCCACCAGTGTCAAGAGGGCATACGGACCTGGCCCGGTGACTACGCGCCGTCGGGCCGAGCTGACTGTTCTTCTGGATCCTTCCTTGCAGCTGCCCGGGT
>Ga0207664_10003643_pt1 | contig 10319 bp, 7 predicted proteins | sample LARL83metaG_FD_184349 | JGI IMG/M metagenome (GOLD analysis project Ga0207664, IMG submission 184349) | Corn, switchgrass and miscanthus rhizosphere microbial communities from Kellogg Biological Station, Michigan, USA - LAR L8-3 metaG... | ecosystem: Host-associated > Plants > Roots >...
CTCGTCGGCCAGCGCGATCGCGGCGGCCACGATCTCCTCCCGGCCCAGCGACCGCTGCCGTGGCGGTGGCGGCGGTTGGACCCAGATCAGTGGGGCAGTAGCCCCGGAGCGTTTGCGCATGAGCTGAGTATACGTTATAAACGTTTGATATACGAGATAAACTCAATCCGGAGGAGGCGGCGACGGTGAAACCCCGCATCACCGTGACCAGCGCCTTCGACCCGCCGGGGATCCGGCTGGGCGTCGTGCGCGGCATCAGCTACGGCCTGTTCGGCAAGCCCGGGGAGTTCGTCCCGCAGGCCCGCGCCCTGGGCGCGGAGCTGATACGGGCGTACCTGTACTGGGGCCAGGTGGAGCCGGAGCCCGGGAGCTACCGGTGGGAAGCGGTGGACGCCCTGCTGGGCCAGCTGACCGGCGACGAGGAGGTCTGGATCACGCTGTGCTCGGCCTCACCGTGGGGCACCCGCGTGCCCACTGACTTCCAGCCCCAGTCACCAGCGCACGACCAGGCCGCCTACGGGGAATTCGTGCGCCGGGTGGTGCGCCGCTGCGCGGGACGGGTGCGCTACTGGCAGTGCAACAACGAGCCGAGCAACACGGACCTGCTGTGGTCGGGCACCGCGCCCGAATACGTCGACCAGCTGAAGACCTTCTACCGCGCGGTCAAGGACGCCGACCCGGCCGCAGCAGTCGTCCTCGGCGGCTGCGGCTACGACGTGTTCAGCAGCGAGCCCGGCAGCGCACCACGCCAGTTCTTCGACCACCTGGCCGGCGCCGGGCGGGACGCCTTCGACCTGTTCAGCGTGCACCTGTACGGCGACCCCGCCGACGTGCCGCGCTACCTGGACACCGCCCGGCAGTTCATGCGGGCGCACGGGTACCTGAAACCGGTGATCGCCGGCGAGCATGGCGGTCCGGAGCCGTTCGAGTTCCCCGACGCCACGGCGGTCATGCAGCAGGTGTTCACCGCCGCGTTCACCGGGGCGCTGCCGCCGCAGAGCACCGGCGAGCTGGCGGCGCAGGCGGGCCAGGACACCCCCGAACGGCGGGCCATGTCCGCCCTCTACGCTCAGATGGACGGCCTGCCGCCCACGCTTCAGATGTTCCTGGCCGGCTGCCCGGCCGAGCTGGAGGCCAGGCGGGACCGCATCAGCTGCCGCCAGCTGGTGATGCGCACCCTGCTCGCGCTGGCCGGTGGCGTCCACCGGACCGCGTACTGGAACCTCGCACCCGAGTACCCGGGCCCCGTCGACGACCGCCAGATGATGTATCTGCTGATCGGCAAGCTCCCGCTGCTGGGATACGAGGGCGACGGTCTCGACCACCGCCACCCCGCCGCCGGCACCTTCGCCCTCCTCGCCGGGCAGCTCGCCGGCGCGCGGACCGTGACCCGCGCCGAGACCAGCGGCCGGCCCACGCTCTACGCGTTCGAGGTCGACCGCGCCGGGCGCGGGCCCCTGTTCGTGCTGTGGGACCACCGCGACACCTTCGGCGGCGAGGACGAGCCGCCGGTGAACATCACCTGGCCGTGGCCCGCCGCCACCGCCACCGCCACCGACGCGTTCGGCCAGGCCCGGACGGTCCAGGGCCGGGACGGCCAGATCGAGCTGCCGGTGTCCGTCACCCCCGTCTTCGTCACCGAACGGCCCCCCGCGACCGGTCGTGAAACCGCTGCGGATCTGGCTGGCCGACACGGGCACGGTCGGGACTAGCTGGTGGAGGTGCCGGCGAGGGCCCGAGTCAACGGGACTTTCCCGCCCTGGGGCTGGACAATGAGGTGGTGCCAGTGCTGAGAGCACAGTGCTGAGAGCCCAGCGCTGAGAGCACAGCCCGGCCGTGAGGAGGGTCTGACATGAGTGAGCGGGCACCGGCGCCGGACAGCCCCGGCGATCAGCCAAAAGATGAGCCCGGTGCGCTGGACGACGCCCGCGAAGCTGCCCTGATGCGGGAGGTGCTTCGCGAACAGGAGCAGCACCGGGAAGGCGGGGTCGAGCCCGGGCTCGACGAACCGGACTCCCCAACCGGCCCTGGCGCCTAACCGGCGCAGCGGGGACCTTCTCGCCTAAGCGTCTTTCCGGGCGGGTACCACCTGAGTTACGAGAGCTCCAGCTGGCCCGCAAGGCGCGACTTTAGCCTGCCGGGAGCGGGCATCGCCCCGTGCGCGGGCAGGAATCCCTGGCGCTGGCTTGGTGTTAGCACAAGCGTTCGAGGGAGTCATAACGTGATGAAGCTCAGGAACCGCAACGCCGCTCTGGCCCCGGCGCCGCCGTTCGAGGGAGACGGACCGGACGGAGCCGAGCGCGCGACATTCGCCGCCGGATGCTTCTGGGGGGTCGAGGCGGCCTTCCGCCAGGTCCACGGGGTACTGCAGACCGCCGTCGGCTACACCGGCGGCCACGTCCCCGACCCCAGCTACGGACAGGTCTGCCGGCACCGCACCGGCCACGCCGAGGCGGTCGAGGTGTGGTTCGACCCGGCCCAGGTCAGCTACGCGGAACTGCTGGAGGTTTTCTGGGAGGTCCACAATCCGACCACCCGCAACCGCCAGGGCCTGGATTTCGGCAGCCAGTACCGCTCGGCGATCTTCTACCATGACGCCGGCCAGCAGGAAGCCGCGATCGCATCCCGTGATGCCCAGCAGCAATCGCGCAAGCGGCAGATCGTCACGCAGATCACCCCCGCGTCCGCGTTCTACCGGGCCGAGGAGTACCACCAGCGTTACCTCGAAAAGCATGGCCACCCCAGCTGCGCAGCCACCGTCCGGTAAACGGGCTGGATGGGGGGCGGCCGCGGCATGTGCGGCCGACGGCGAGGGGCCGACGGGGCCATGGGTGGTGATCAGCTGCGCGGCCGAGGCACTACGACGTCACCGATATGGATGCGGCCGGGGCGGAGGATTTCGCACCAGACGCCGAAGGTGATGTCGTTCTTGCCGCGTAGCCGGGCCAGCGCGTGCAGTATGCGTGCATCGGTGGCGCCTGATTCGGGGTTTCGTGTCGTGACCACGCAGCGCGGCACCGGGGCGATGACGCGCAGGATGACCTCGCCGATGGTCACCTCCTGCCCGTGCCAGGCGTGTTCGGCCCACGCGTCAGTGCCCGTGATCGTGATGGTCATGCGGAACCGGCGCGAGTCGGGAGCCGTGCCGTTGAGCTCCGGGGCGAGCGCCTGAAGTGATGCTTGGGACATCAGTGTCACGGGCTGGTCATCGTTGCCGATGTGCTCTGGTGCCCGTTTGAACAGGTGCACGGGCTGGCCGAGATAGCCGGACAGGGCGGCGCCGAGCCGTCCAGGGATGATCCACCCGGGTATCTCCCGCCCGTCATACATCCGGGTGGTCGCGGGAGCCCCGGGCTCGGGGGTGTCCTGGACGACGTCGCCGTCCGGGAAGCTCAGCGCCAAGACGTTTCGCACCCGGTCCCAGGCGGGCTCGACTTGCATCAGCGCCGGGGTTTGGCCGGTCAGCAACAGCTGGCCGTCCTCCCCGATGACCAGGAATTCACGATCGCCTGCTACCCCGTGCTGCCCAAGCCGGACCTCGCCGGTGCGCTGCAGCCGCATGCCCTTGATCGGCGCGATCGCCAGCTGGGAAACGGTGACCGGCACTGTCATACCTCCCGCCGCCGACGGTAACAGCCTGGCGGCATCCACTGTCATCTCAGGGCTGCTGCGCCGCCACCAGGATCTGTGGTGAGCGCGAGCCCGGCCCCTGTCCGTTACTCGGCCCGCAGCAGCTGGGCTGGGCGTGATCGCGCCGCCAGCAGGGCGGGGAAGAAGGCGAGCACGTTGGCGGCGGCGAGCACCCCGAAGGCGAGCGCGGCCACGGGGAGCGCCTCCACTACTGTGAGCGGCACTACTCCGAAGTTCGTGGCGAACACGCGCCACAGGACGTTGCCGGCCGCGATCCCCAGCGGCACTCCGGCCGCGATCCCGACCAGGGCCACCGCGGTGGCCTGCCAGCTGACTACCGCCGCGACCTGATACCGGACGAACCCGAGCACCTTCAGCAATCCAGCCTCGGCGCGCCTGCGGGACACGCTGACCAGCAGCAGGTGCACCATCGTCGCCGCTGCGAACAGCGCCAGCATGCCGCCGAACAGCAGCGGGAAGTTCACCGACTCGCCGAAGTTGACCAGCTCGACCGGCTCCTGGGCCGCGCCTGTGAACTGACGGTATCTGGTGACGTGCTGGGCCAGTGCCGCGGCCGCGGCCGGCCCCGGAGCGGCGCGGACCAGCAGGTGATAGATGGTGCCCTGCTGCGCCTTGCGCTGGCAGGTGTGCCTGCCGGCGCCGGGTGGGCATTGGGTATTGGTTAGCGCGCTCGAGGTCATCGCGGCCCCGGTCCCCAGCCCACCGGTGCCGAAGCCCGGCGGGAACGACGCGCGGCCAACGACACGGAACTGGGCCTGGTGCCGGGCGCCTTGCGGGTCGGTGACAATAACCTGGACCAGCCCGCCCGGCCGCGCGCCGACGCTGCGCATGGTCGCGGCGCCCAGCATGATCTCGCGGTCACCAATCGGCAGCCGTCCGTCCACCACCGAGATCAGCGCGGAACCACGGACAGCGGTCGCGGCAAGCGAGCGGACCTGATGGCCATTGATGTCGATATCGGCGATGCTCGCCACGGTGATCCGCTCAATCGCCCGGTCCTGGCGCAGGCTGGCCAGCACCGGCCCGGTGATGGCGGCCCCGGACCCAGTTCCCTCATTGCTGAACTCGGCCTGGAACGGCACGCCATAGAGGGCGGGCGAGGAGATGAGCCGGGTCAAGCTGGCGCCGAACACGGCCGTCGCGCACAGCGCGGCGACCGCCAGCACCATGCCAAGCAGCGCGGTCCCCACCGGGACCGGCTGCCGGCCGCGGCCCCGTTCCAGCGCGTACCGGACCCCGATCAGCGCGCTCGGCGGCGCGCCGAGCCAGGCCACGGCCCGGACCAGCGCCACCGGCACCGGCCGCCGCGGGCCGCCGCGCAGCCGTGCATCGCGCACCGCCGGCCAGGCCGACAGCGCCACGACCGTAGCTACCGTGGCCAGCACGCCGACCAGCGTGACGAGTGGGTCAATGACCACGGCGCCGGCCGAGCTGGCGGCCAGCCGCGCCTCGCCCACCGGGGTCAGCGGGGAAAGCGCAGCGGCCACCGCTACGGCCCCGGCTGCGCCCACAAGGCCGATGATGGCCGCGCGGGACAGGCCGAGCGCCACAAACTGCCCCACCCGCAACCCCACCGCGGACAGGGCCAGGCGATCATCGGCCTCGGTGACGAACTGCCGGGCGGCTGCCTGCCCGATGACGGCCAGCCCCGCGAGCGCGGCCAGGCCAGCCAGCACCCACCAGCCCACCGCCTGCGGCCTGATCGCGCGCTGCACCGCGGCAGCATCAATATCCAGGTTATCGGGGCCGAGCGAATCCAGCGGGCGGAGCTGGCTTTCGAAGGCGGGCAGATCAGCCTCACCGTGCCGGAGCTGCACATAGTAGAACGGCACTACCACGTCATGCTGATTCACCGCCGCCGCGAATGCCTTTGTCGCGAACAGGTCATACCGGGGCCCGTTCCCGGCGGGGAACTCATTCTCGGTCACCACCAGGCCGACCACCCGCAGGCTGTGCCGCGGGACGGCCGCAGTGTTCATCTTGGACGGGCCGATCTTCTGCGCCAGCGCCACCTGCGCCGGGGTTGGCGTCAGGACCTCGATCACCGAGCCGATCCGCACACCGTTGTCCCTGGCCAGCGTGTAGGAGGCCAGCACCTCATCCGGGCTGGACTGGTCCGGCATCCGCCCCGAGAGCAGCTTGACCACCCGGGACAGGCCGCTCGGCGGGACCTCAAGGACGTCGAAGGCGCCGGGGTCGATCGGCTTGCGGCAGGAGGTGCAGCGGCCCGGGAAGGCGAACGGGGCAAGGACCGGCGTCACCCGGGCGACCTGGGGAATTCCGGCCAGTCCCGGCAGCGGCTGCCCGCTGTAGACCAGAGCGTCGTAACCGTGCCGGGCCACGAAACCAGGAAGAGCGGCTGCGGTCCGCCGGCCAGTCGCCGCGGCCGCCATCACAAACCCGCCCACCAGGGCCACCAGGGCAGCCAGGGCCAGCCACGACCTCCAGTGCTGCCGCAGCCGCACACGGAGCACCAAGGCAACAGCCCCCACGCCAGCCTCCCCGGTCCGGGCCCCTTTCTGCAGTCTGCCGCACCGGGCCGGATCGGCAAGGTGGCCAGCCACCAGCGCTACGTCGTGCTAACACCCCCGCTGTGATCAAGATCCACCGGCTGCGTCCCGCCAGCGTGATAGATGAAATCAACGTCGTGACCTTGACCACCCGGCCGCGGATCGCGAAGTAGCAGCTGGGATAGGCCGGGTCCGCGACGCACACGGCCAGCCGGGTCGCGCTCCATGTTCCTGACCTACCGGAAGCCCGGCACGGTATTGATGACGGCTGGCGCGGGGTTGCTGGCGGGGGCCGGCCGGCTGCAGACTGACGCGGGTGGGCCTCATGAGAGGCGATCGGTGAGCGAGGAGCCGTCGGCCGATACTGTCATCCGGACTCCCGACCAGCGCCTGCGGGTGTTCGTGAGTTCCACCCTGGGCGAGCTGGCAGCTGAACGGCGGGCCGTCTCACGCGCCATCACCGCCTTGAGGCTGACGCCGGTGATGTTCGAGCAGGGCGCGCGGCCGTACCCCCCGCGTGACTTGTACCGGGCCTACCTGGCGCAAAGCGATGTGTTCATCGGGCTGTACTGGCAGCGTTACGGGCAGGCCGCCCCGGGCATGCAGGTGTCGGGCCTAGAGGAGGAGCTCGTGCTGTCGCGGGGCCTGCCCCGCCTGCTGTACGTCAAGGCGCCGGCGCCCGACCGTGAGCCCCGGCTGGCCGACCTGCTGGCCCGCGTCAGGCAGGAGGCCCTGGTCTCTTACCGTGGCTTCCGCATGCCTAGTGAGCTGGGGCGGCTGGTCCGCGACGACCTGGCTGTGCTGCTGAGCGAGCGGTTCGCCGCCGCCCGCGCGCCAGCGCCGGACCCGGCGCCGGACCCGGCACCGGCCCGGCCCGCGGCACCCGTTCCGGCCAGGTCACGCGGCCTCCGCCCGCTGCCGGTGGGCACCACCTCGCTGGTCGGGCGGGAGCAGGCCATGGTCGAGGTCGCCGCCCTGGTCGGGCGGCCCGGGGTGCGGCTCGTCACGCTCACCGGGCCGGGCGGGGTCGGCAAGACCCGGCTGGCGGTGGCGGTCGGCGAGCGGCTGCGTGACCGTTTCGGGGCCGGAACGGCGTTCGTGCCGCTGGCGGCGGTTACCGACCCTGGGCTGGTACTGGCCGCCGTCGGCCGGGCGGTGGGCGCCGACCTGGCGGGAACCGGCCCGCCGGCCGATGCGCTGGCCGAGCAGATCGGCGACGGCGCCTGGCTGCTGATCCTGGACAACCTGGAGCAGGTGACCGGGGCCGCCCCCGACCTGGGCGAGCTGCTGGCCCGCTGCCCCGGCGTGACGATCCTGGCCACCAGCCGCACGGTGCTGGGGCTGCGGGCCGAGCAGGAGTACCCGGTGCCGCCGCTGCCGGTGCCGGCCGGCCCGGCCACGGCGCCGGTGGCGGAGCTGGCGGCATCACCGGCGGTGGCGCTGTTCGTCGACCGGGCCCGCGCGGTGCGGCCTGACTTCGCCCTCACCCCGGGCAACGCCGCGGCGGTAGCCGGGATCTGCCGGCGGCTTGAGGGCCTGCCGCTGGCCATCGAGCTGGCCGCCGCCCGCACCCGGCTGCTCGATCCCGCCACGCTGCTGCGCCGGCTCACCGCCTCGCTCGACGCGCTGGGGACGGGCGCGGTGGACCTGCCCGAGCGCCAGCAGACCCTGCGGGCCACGGTCGAGTGGAGCGTGGGCCTGCTCGACACCGCCGAGCGTTCCCTGCTGGAGACCATGGCGGTGTTCGTGGACGGCTGGACCATCGAGGCCGCGGCGCAGGTGGCCGGCCTGGACGAGGACCGGGCGCTGGAGCTGTCTGAGGCCCTGGCCCGGCACAGCCTGATCTACCTGGACGACGGCGGGGCCAGCCCGCGGTCACGGATGCTGGAGACCATCCGCGCCTTCGTCGCCGAGCGACTGGCGGGCCGGCCCGACGCCGGTGAGATCGGCCGCCGACACGCCGGCTACTACCGGGCGCTGGCCGAGCGGTCGGACCGGCCACTACGCGCGGCGGGCCACGACGCGCTGCTCGATCGCCTGCAGGCCGAATCGGGCAACCTCGCCGCCGCGGTGCGCTGGTACCTGGGCAATGATCCCGCGCCGCTGCCGCATCTGTTCCGGGTCCTGTGGTCGTTCTGGTTCCTGCGGGAGCACCTGCCCGAGGCCCGCGGCTGGGTCGATCAGCTCCTGGCGGCCGCCGGCTCGCTGGGCCCGCAGGCGCGCGCCGAGCTGATGTGGACAGCGGCGATCACCGCCAACGAGGTGGGCGACGACGCGGCGGCGCTGGCGGCCCGCCGGAACCTGGAGCCGCTGCTCGACACGATCGAGGACCCGTTCCTGCGTGCGGTGGGCCTGCTCGCCCTGGCGTGGACCTCGCCGATCACCGGCGACTTCGACGGCGCCCGGCGGGAGGCGTCGGCGAGCCTGGCGCAGCTCCGCGGCCAGGACGAGCCCTTCTGGACGGCGCAGGCCAGCGCCGACCTCGGTGCCGTGGAGATGGCCACGGGCCGCTACGACGACGCGCTGAGCCACTTGGGCGAGATGCACGACCTGGCGGAGCGCTTCGGCTACCCCTGGCTGGCCGCCTGGTCTCAGGTGCTGATGGGCACGATCGCCGTCGCCCAGGGCCGGCTGGACCAGGCCCGGGACCAGCTGGATGAGGCGCTGGAGCAAGGCCAGTCGGCCAACATCACCAGCACCATGGCCCTGGGCCTGACCGCGTTCGCCCGGCTGGCGCTGGCCGACGGAGACCCCGGCCGGGCGGCGCTGCTGGTGGCGGCGGCCGAGGGCCTGCGGCAGCGGGCCGGGCTGCAGGTATGGCCGGTGCAGCGTCGAGGGGAGGCCGAGCTGGTGGCCCAGATCCGCCAGGCGCTGGGGGCCAGCGCCTTCGACGAGCAGCACGCGGCCGGCGCCCGGCTCAGCCGGCGGGAGGCGGTGGCCGCCGCCCGGGACGGACCCGGCGCCAGCACCCAACGTGAGCAGCCCGGCGCGAGTAGCCCAGCGTGAGGCACCTCCCACCCCGCCGGCCTGGCCGCCTCCGGCGGACAGGTTCCGGGCTGCCGTCAGCCGGCGGGCGGTTTCCCGGTGGCGGATTCCTCGGCCGGGCTGGGCAGATGCTCGAACAGGTAGTAGACGGCCAGCAGGCCGAAGATGATCAGCGCGATGACCGGCGACCAGAACGCCGCGATCAGGGTTCCCCCCACGTAGACGGCCCCGCCCAGGGTGAAGCCGGGGATGGACTGACGCAGCGCGCCCTGCGGCACCACCGCCCCGAGCGAGGGCGCGTGGGTGGCCACGTATATCCAGACGCCGGCGAAGCCGGCCGAGATTACGATCATGACCAGGCCGTAGGTCACCGTGGCCACGGTCCCGCCCTCGTCGCGCAGGTGCTCGGATACCAGCGCGGTCGGGAACGGGACCGCCACGATGCCCATGAGCAGCAGCAGGTTGAACACCAGCAGCGGCCGGTCGACCCGCTTGACGTGGGCCAGGATCGTGTGGTGGTTCATCCACATGATCCCGATAATGAGGAAGCTGACCACGTAGGCGAGATAGGTAGGCCAGGCGTGCAGCAGCACCGCGGCCGTGAGCTCGTGAGTGCCGATCGGCAGCAGGTCAAAGACCAGGACGGTGATCGCCACCGCGAACACCCCGTCGCTGAACGCCTCTGCCCGCCGACTGTCCATGTCCGGTTAGCCGCGCCCGGTCAGGTTTCGGCGGCGGGCGGGGCCGCAGGCCCGGGCGGAGCGGACCCGTCGGCCGGGGCAGCCCCGTCGGGCGCGGCGGATCCATCGGGCGCAACGGACGCGCCAGAGGCAGGCGCAGCGGACCCACCGGGTGCAGGCGCAGCGGAGCCGCCGGGAGCCGCGGGCGGGGCGGCCGGGACCACCGACCGGGCCAGCAGGGTCGCCACGTCCACGATCTCCAGCGACTCGCTGGCCTCGCCGGAGCTCTTCTTGGCGCTGATCGCGTCGCCGAGCATGACCAGGCAGTACGGGCAGGCGGTGGAGATGGTGTCCGGGCCGGTGCCGAGCGCCTCCTCGATCCGCTCGATGTTGATCCGCTTGCCGATCCGCTCCTCCATCCACATCCGGGCGCCGCCCGCCCCGCAGCAGAAGCCGCGCTCCTTGCAGCGGTGCATCTCCTGCGACCGGACCC
>Ga0207664_10003644_pt1 | contig 10318 bp, 7 predicted proteins | sample LARL83metaG_FD_184349 | JGI IMG/M metagenome (GOLD analysis project Ga0207664, IMG submission 184349) | Corn, switchgrass and miscanthus rhizosphere microbial communities from Kellogg Biological Station, Michigan, USA - LAR L8-3 metaG... | ecosystem: Host-associated > Plants > Roots >...
TCCGTTACCGCCGCCGCGTTTGTTGGCGGCCACAGCAACTTGCTACAGCGGGTTCACCGCGGCCTTTCGACGGATTGTCGTGACGGCGGCATGACGTATGAATATCAAATTCCCGCCGCTTCGACTGAATCGTGAGGGAGGGAGTCGAAGACGAGCGAAGCGGATGGTGTGGCGAGTGTGGGGAGGGATAAGAAGAGAGGGGCGGCTTCGGCCGCCCCTCTCTTCTTTAGTTCACCGTAGTTCACCGTCAGGGTGTGACCGCCGAAACCTGTGATGGCGTCAGATACCGCGATAGCCATCCCTGCACCTCGCTCCACCAGAGGCGCTGGTTCTGCGGCTTGAGTATCCAGTGACCTTCGTCGGGGAAGATGACCAGCCGACTCGGCACGGCCTGGCGTTGCAACGCCGTGAACATCGAGAGGTCCTCCGTGTACGGCACGCGGAAATCGAGCTCACCACCCGTCACGAGCATTGGCGTCTTGAAGTTCTTCGCGTAGAGGTGCGGCGAGTACACCCGGTACTGTTCCGCCATCGCCTTCGGATTCCAGAAGTCGCCGCCGTACTCCCACTCCGGGAACCAGAGCTCCTCTGTGGCAGTGTTCATATTCTCGAGATTGAACGGCCCTGCGTGCGACACCAGCGCCTTGAATCGCGTGGTGTGCCCCTCGATCCAATCCACCATGTAACCGCCAAAGGATCCCCCGGCCGCGCCTAACCGCGACCGATCCATCCACGTATTTCGGGAAAGCGCCGCGTCGAGGCCGTTCATGATGTCAGTGTAGACCTTGCCGCCCCAGCCCTTCGAGACCTCGTCCACGAATCGCTGGCCGTAGCCCGTGGATCCGCGAGGATTCACGATCACGAGACCGAATCCCGGCGCCGCGAACATCTCGTAATTCCATCTCGTGTGCCACTGGTCCAGCCAGGCGCCTTGCGGCCCACCGTGGATCAACAGCACCGTCGGGTACTTCTTGCCGGCTTGCCACTGCGGCGGCTTGACGATGAATCCTTGAACGCTGTCGCCCCCCGCGCCCTTGAACCAGAAATCCTCCACTGGATTGACAGCGAGCCGCGCGACGAGGGCGTCGTTCTCGTGCGTGAGCTGACGCGCGCTGGCCCCGCTATTCTCAATCGTAGCAGTGAAGACTTCAGCCGGCCGATCGGCGGCATCGCGTACCCAGGCGAGGGCTCGTCCGTCACTCGAGAGCGTGAAGCTCGCGTTGTTGTGATCCCCGACGAGCAACGTTGGCCCTCTCGGCTTCACGAGACTCGCGCCGGCGGTGCCCTGCTCGAGGACGAAACGGTAGAGCTTCTCGCGCCCTGCGTCGGTGGTGTTGACGTACAGGGCACTCATGTCCGGCGCGAAGAAGTACGCGTCAGCGTTCCGATCCCAATTCGGCAATAGCTCACGCGTTGTCTTCGTCGATCGATCGTACAGCATCAACCGCCACCGATCCGACTCGAAGCCCGCCCGTTTCTGCGACGCGTACGCTATGAATCGACCGTTAGGCGTGTAGACGGGATTCTGGTCGGCTCCCCTGTTGGCCGCGGTGATCACCCTCGCAGCGCCCCCGGCCGTCGGCACGACGTACAGATTGAGGTCGGTGGACCACGCATCCTCGCGGCCCGCATCCTTCGCCGTGTACGTCATCTCTGATCCGTCGGGCGAGAAAGCGTAGCCCTCACTGCCGCCGAACGGCCCGGGCGGCACATCGTAGCGCGCACCCATCGTCAGGTCCCGGAGGCTGCTTCCCTCTGGCGAGATAACGAACAGATGTGAGCGACTGCCATTGTCCCACGCGGTCCAGTGACGGTACAGGAGCTGGTCGGCGACGTGCGCCTTCACCGGATTCGCTGCGGCAGCGCTGTCACGCGACGCACTGCACGCGTCCGTCGCGCAGTCCGGATAGACCGATGAGGTAAACGCGATCAGGTCGCCCGCTGGCGCCCACACCGGTCCGGTTGCACCGCCGTTCAGCTTCGTCAGCTGCTGGCGATTGCCCCCGCTGGCGTCGGCAACCCAAAGCTGGCCCGCGGCAATGTAGGCGATGCGCCGCCCGTCCGGCGACCAACGCGCTTCGCTCGCGCTCACGTCATCAGTAGGGAATACGTGCGCCGTGCCGCCGCCAGTCGATGATACGTATGTCTTTCCGAAACGTCGATTCGCGTCGACGTTGGTGGTTCGGACCGCGTACAGCACCGAGCGTCCGTCAGGGGAGATCTGAGGATCCGACACTGCGCGAACGGCGGCAAAATCCTCGTACGTGAGCGGGTGCTTCTCCTGCGCGCCTAACGACTGGCTCAGTGTGGCGAGCAGGACGGCAGCCGCTATTCCGATTGATGAGCTCATGGGTGGAAGATACCGGGAGAAAAGCGGAAGGTTCACTTCGAACCACCCCACGCGTTCAGCACATCTTCAGCGATTCGGCCTTCCGTCGCCTCGACGTTGAAGAAGTCACCGCGATTCATGTTCGTGAAAACCGCTGCGACGATCGGCCCGCTTGGCGCGTAGATGATCCCGACGTCGTTGCCGAGCAGGGGGGGCCAATCGCCGGTCTTGTGCGCGATGGCAGCCCGAAATTGAATGCGTTGCGGCAGACGCGATGAATAGAACTGTTGCCGCAGAATACGCAGCATTTGCTGGGTCGACGCTTGACTGGCGAGCTGGCCCCGCTGAAGCTGCTCGAGCAACCGCGCGATCTCCCGCGCTGTCGTCTTGCCTAGCCATTTCGACGAGTCCGCAACGAACGCGACATTACGGCTGTTGGCGCCGCTGTCGTTCGGGAAGCCGCGCGTGAACACCTCACGGTCGGTCATGGACGAGTACTTCGGATCGGCGGCGACCCACACGAGACGAAAGAGCTCGCCGGTCGTCGCGTTGAGCCGAGTCTGCTTGTAGCCGAGTGAATCGAGCATTCGATTGACTCGGTCGCGACCGACTTTCCGGATCATGATGTCCGTCGCCGTGTTGTCGCTCGTGATGATCATCTGCGTGATGATGTCGCGAATCGTCGGCTGAAGCCCCGGGGCGAACGTCTGGAGCAGTCCGCTGCCGCGACGCAGGTCCTCCGGACGGATGACGTATCGCTCGTCGAGTTTGAGTCGGCCGGCGTCCGCGTCGCGGAACGCGAGTATCATCACGGGAATTTTGATGACGCTCGCGGTGTTCATCGGGACGTCGGCTCTGACGGCAACCTCCTGCCCGTTGTTCAGCTGCTTCGCGTAGAAGCTGCTCTGCGCCGGCAGCGAGTCCAGTCGCGCGCGAATGGTTTCCTCGAGCGTCGGAGGTGCCTCTCGTGAGACAGCCCATGCAACCCGTGACGCCGACGGTGCAATTGGTGACTCGTACGTGCGATTGGTACGACTGGGCGCCAGGCTTCCGCAAAGGAATGCGAGCGCCGCGAGAGAGAGGAGTATGCGCATGGGGCTAACTAGCGTCGTCGTCGCGTCGATTGCAACAGTGAAAGGACGTTCCGCCGCGCGAATTCCGGGCAACGTTCCTTGCAGGTGGGTGTATCAGTTCACGTAAGCGCCGGGCTGGATCTACCAGCCCGTCCGTGCATTGGTGGAGCGAGCGATTCCCACAGCAGTTCAGAGAGGTCCTCATGTCCAAGTTCTGTTTTTCGGTGAGCAACATCGAATCCCGGCGTGACGGCGAAATCGAGTGCGACTCTTTCTCTGATGCTGTCGACGAGCTTGGCCGTCAGGTCGTCGTCAGCAAGGGCGATCAACTGGAGATCGGAGTCTACGGGTTCCCCCCCGCCAGGTACGAGTGCGTCGGTCTGATCAAAGGCAGTCGGCCTATCTGGTTCCCGACCGGCGGCCGCATGGCGGCATGAAGTTGGGTAGAGGGCGGGTTGAGGGTAGAGGGTTCGAATAAGGAAGGCCGACGGCAACGCCGTCGGCCTTTTTCGGTTGCACCCACTACCCGCAAGGCTCTACCCTCTACCCACGAGTCCTGCCATTTGCAGCGCGTTCGTCGTTCCGTAATTGCCGTAGCAGTTGTTGAAGACGACATGTACGTGTTCGCTCTCTCCGGCAATCTCGACGATCTTCGGCACCCAGGACTCGAGCTCCTTGTCGTCATAGAGGTAGCGAAAGCGCTCCACCACCGGGGTTCCTCGCTTCTCCCACGTCTCGCTACGATGGCCGTGCATGCGAAGTACCGCCAATCGACGCGAGGTGACCTCTGTCGCTGGCGGGACGCTCGAGGCGAAGCCCTGCGGTTCGTCGACGATGACATAGCTCATCTCGTTATCGCGGAGCATTGCCAGCGTTCGCTCACGCGCTCCAGCTGCGAGCCAGTCACCGTGCCGGAATTCCACCGCAATTGGAAGATCGGCGAGGCGACGCCGAGCGCGCGACAGCATCTCGGCGCTATGGTCGGCTGGTCGCACCCACGATGGGTATTGGAGAAACACTGCGCCCAACTTCCCAGCCTCTTGCAGCGGGCGCACGGCATCTATGAACAGCCTCCATGCTTCATCCCGGACCTCGCGCGGCACGTCCTTGGCGTACAGCCGCTTCTTCGCCGCGAGTTCGTTAGGCAACGCGTCTTTGAGACTGCGTGGCAGGCGCACTGTCTCGGTTGCGTGACCCGTCATCCAGGCGAACGCCTTGACGTCGAAGACGAAGTCGTCCGGCGTTCTCTCCACCCACAGCTCTGCCATCCGTGGCGTCGGCAGCGCATAGTACGATGAATCGACTTCGACCAGCGAGAATACGCTCGCGTAGTACTTGAGGCGCGCCTCGGGACTCGTCGCCCGATTTGGGTAGAAAACGCCAGGCGCGAGCAATGTCGGATCCGTCCAACTTGCGGTTCCGAAACGAACGTCCGCCTCTTCTAGGCGGACCAACGCTGGCCGTGGCGCCGGCAGCAAGCTCTCGACTCTCGCGCGAGCGGCGTCGGTGCCAGGGTCGTGCTCCGCCGAGAGCTCCGTCCGCCGCGTGCGTGAGGATGGCATTTAAGGTTTGGTGCGATTCCGCTCGAGAAACTCGTCCACCGATTCAGGCACGAGCAGATTGTCGGCGATTTTCGCGATCTCTTCCGCCTGACGCCATGCCGTCTCCAGCAACGCCAGCTCGCCTTCCATGGCCCGCCGCTCGCTCTCCTCGTGGGACGCCATCTCCAGCGCCAATCGCGCGGCGCTGGGCATGTCCTGCAAGCGTCGGCCGACACCGGCTCGCCGCGCGACGTCGTGGACGAACTCCACCGGCGGCTTGCGCGTTTGCTCGATCAGCTCGACGGCCTCCTGCACTTCGCGCCTTTCCGCTCCCGCCCAGTTGATCGCCGGCAGCACGTATCCGACAGCGCGTTCGGCCTGCTCGCCCGTTAGGTGGACAGTAGCAGGGCCGCCCGGAAGGGAGAGCAGGAGTCTATCCGAGCCCGCCGTGCCGAGTCTGACGTCGGGCAAATGTCGACGGTGCAGAGTAAAGACCTGTTGGCCGCGTTCGGGGTCCTCGTAAGGCACACGCGCCACGACGGCCTCTGGACTGCCATAAGCGATTCGCCGGTATCCGGCGTAGATCCCGCGCCAGATCCACCAGCCACCACTTCCAAAGCCGACGCCAGCGCTGACTCCCAAGGCGACACCGCCGGCGATCGCTCCCCCGACGATGCCGACGCCGAGTCCCACGCGGACCATCTTGCGCCGCCGGCGCCGCCCGAACTGATCGCCGTAGCGCCACGCCGCGAACTCCGGCCGCAGCGCTGGCCCAACGCGAACGAGCTCCAGTCCCTCTGCTAGTCGAGCGAGGCCGATGTTGTCGGTCGACACGCGAAGTCGCGTGTCGCGAAAGCGCCGCTCGGATTCTTCGATGGCCTCCCAGCGCTCTTCGAGTGGTGACAGGTTCCACCGCTCGCACTTCCGGCACACGACCCAGAGCCGTCCATTTGCCGCGTCGAACGCCATGCGGCGCCCGACGGGAAACGACTCGATGACCTCGTTGCTGCCGAGGCTCGCGTTGCAAAACAGGCAGGTCGAGTACACACATCTAAGATATTGCCGGCGACGAACCAGCGAGCCACCGAGGAGCTCTGGCCCCCTCAGTTGGCTTGCCCTCGCGTTCAGGCAGGCTCACTCGTATCGGATTGCCACCGCCGGATCGACGCCGGCGGCTCGTCGTGCCGGCAGCCAGCTCGCCAGCACCGCGATGGCGAGCAGTCCGACCGCCGCCGCGCCGAAGGTGAACGGGTCGGTCGGTCCGATGCCGTACAAGATGCCCTGCATCAGCCGCGTGAGCGCGACCGCGCCGACAAGCCCGATCACGACGCCGACCATGGCCAGCGCCAATCCGCGCCACACGACGAGTCGTAAGACGTCGCGCTGCTGTGCGCCGAGGGCCATGCGCACGCCGATTTCACGCTGCCGCTGATTCACGAGATAGGCGAGCACGCCATAGATGCCTAACGACCCAAGCAGCAGCCCGAGTCCACCGAACACCCCGAGTAAAACGGTCAACAGTCGCGGGCGCGCGACTGCTTCGTTCATGATGTCGTCGAAGGTGAAGACGGACGTGATCGTCTGGTCACGATCGAGCGACCAGATCGCGTCCTCGACGCGGCGCGTCATCGCCAGCGGAACGCCGGCTGTGCGGACGACGAGATTCACTCGCACGCGCGAGTTCTGCATGTTGTCGATGTAGATCGTGGGCTTGGCTGGCTCGTCGATCGCGGCCTGGCGAATGTCCCCAACAACGCCGACAACCTCTCCGCGAAGCTGATCGCCGAAGCGCAGCGATTGGCCAACTGGATTGCCGCTCGGCAGAAATTGCTTGACGAAAGCCTGGTTCACGACGAGAACCCAAGGCGTGTCGGCGCGCTCGCGCGGGAGAAACTCGCGGCCTGCGATGATCGGAGCGCCAATCGCTTTGAAGTAGCCATCGCTGATGTGGATGGTCTGCGCCGTCGGCGCGTCCTCACCCGCGCGCAGCACGTAGCCCGGGGGAAGAAAGCCGTAGCGCTCTCCCGTTCCGCGAATCGGTACATCCTTGGCCGCGCCTGCGGTCAGTACCCCGGGCACAGTTCGCACCTTGTCAATCACGTCTCGATAGTACTGCTCATAGTGCTGGTGCCGACTCGTGTTGATGGTGAAGTTCACAACAAGCAGTCGTTCCGGACGGAATCCGGGATCGACGTCGAGCAGCCGCATGAAGCTGCGCGTCATCAGGCCCGCTCCCACGACGAGGATCACGGCGAGCGCGATCTCGCCCACGACGAGTCCATTTCGCAAACGTTGACTGGCGCCGCCGGCGAGGCTGCGGCCCCCTTCACGGAGCGTCTGCTGCAGCCCCATCGCCGACGCGCGGAATGCGGGCACGAGGCCAAACAACACGCCCGTGAGGAGTGAGATGGCCAATGAGAAGAGCAGCACGCCGCCGTCGATGGAGACCTCGAATGCGCGCGGCAGCTGGCCGCTGCTGAGCGCAAGCAGGAGCCGCGTTCCGAAAAACGCGACAACGAGTCCGACCAGGCCGCCGGCGAGCGCCAGGACGATGCTCTCGGTCAGGAGCTGCCTGACGATTCGCCCGCGACCGGCGCCCAGTGCGGCGCGAATGGAGATTTCCTGCTGCCGCATCCCTGCACGTGCGAGGAGGAGACTGGCGACGTTGACGCACGCCATGAGCAAGACGAACGCGACCGCCGCGACCAGGACCAACAGGGCGGTGCGCACGCTGCCGACGATCGCGTCATGCAGCGGCGTGATGGTCGCGCCATCCCAGTTCTTGTCCTCGCGATACTCCTCCGCGAGCCGCCGGGTGATACCGGCCATCTCGCTTCGCCCACGATCGATCGTGACGCCCGGCTTGAGGCGTCCGATGACGTCGAGCACGCGGACAGGACGGATGTGTGGAATCGCATTATCTGGAATCGTCGAGTATGCGATGAACACCTCCACTCGCTCAGACGGGAAGCGGAACGTCGGAGGCATCACGCCGACGATGACGTAGGGATCTCCATTGAGCAGCATCTTGCTGCCGATCGCAGTTCGGGCGCCCCCATACTGCCGCTGCCAGAAGCCGTAGCTCAGAACCACGAGCTTGTCGTTGGCGCCGCGGACCATCTCGTCATCGCGGGGAACACGCCCAGCAACCGGCGCCACGCCAAGTGTGCCGTAGAAGCCGGCGGTAACGAAGGCCGCCTCGAGACGCTGCGGCTCGCCCTCTCCCGTGAGATCGATTCCACTGCCGTTTTGCTGATAGAACCATCCGCCGATGTCCGTGAAGACGTTGCGCTGAGCGCGCCAGTCCTCGAGGTCAGGTGATGAGACGGAAGCCCGCGCATTACCCGACTCCCTATTCGCGGACCAGATCCTCACGAGTTGGGCGGGGTGCGGGAATGGCAGTGGGCGTAGCAGAATGCCACTGACGACCGAGAAGATGGCCGTATTCGCGCCGATGCCGAGCGCCAACGTCGCGACGGCAACGAGCGTGAATCCTCGCGAACGCAACAATGTCCGCACGGCATAACGAGCGTCCTGCCCCAGCTCCCGCAGCCATTCGGCGCGCCGGCGATCGTACTCGTGACCCATATCCATCCTCCGCATGTACCGCCTGGTGAACTCGACGTCTCCGAACTGCCGCTCGGCTTCACGGCGCGCTCGCTCCGGGCTCATGCCGAGTGCGACGAGCTCCTGCGCCCGCATCTCGAGATGAAAGCGGAGCTCGGAGTCGACGTCATCGAGCACCTGGGCGCGGCTACGCCAGGGCAGGCGGAAAATTGGGCGGGAACGACGAGGCACCGAGGTACCACTCACAATGTGTGGGGAGAGAGTATGAATTGTACGAGCGCAGGTCAAGGAGAGATTCTGTGTAGCGGTTGGTGATTGCTTGGTGGTTACTGGCAGAAATAAAGGCCGGCGCGCCGCGCCGGCCCTTCCTATCAACCAGTAACCAGTCACCCGCCACGCACCACCAGCCTTCAGCTTCCCTTCCTGAGCTCCAGCCGCCCGTTACCCGTCGAGAGCCGCAACATGCGTCCGCCGTTCCCGATCGTCCCGCGCATGTGCTGGGGGTCGAGGCGCCCAACGAGTCGGATCGCGAAGTCAGTGCGCAGCTCGCCATTTCCCGTGCTCGCGTCGACATCGCCGTTGAAGTCCGACGGCAGCGTCACGCGAACTGCTCCGGAGCCGCTGCGAAATTCCATGTCACCGCGGTCGCTCAATGATTGCATTCGCACGTCGATGTCGCCGTTGCCCGTGTTCGCCGATACCGGGCCGGCGGACGTCGAGACGAAGATGTGGCCATTGCCGGTGTTGGCGCGGACTGGCCCGCGCGCGCCATTCACCTCGAGATCGCCATTGCCCGTCGCGGCGACGACACCTCCCTCGGTTTCACCGATGCGAATGCCGCCGTTTCCAGTGTGGAGCTCGACCTCGCTGCCCGCGCGCTCCACAGAGATCTCGCCATTTCCGGTCGACGCGCGCAACCGCACGCCGCGCGGCATAGCCACGATATAACGAACGCTAAATCGAGTGTTGCTGAAGCTGCTGCCTTCGTCGCACGCGCTCTCGCCACGATAAACCGTGCAGATTGCAACGCCTGACGACGACCGCTGGACGTCGAACCCGATGTCAGTCGGATCGCCACGGCCACGAACCTGTTTCTGCGCGCGTACCTCGACCTCGTCACCGCGCGCTTCCGTGACCGTGATGCCGCCGACGATATTCTTGATCGTCAGTATGGCGCCGTCGCCGAGTCGCGCTGACCAGATGAATGTGCTGTCGTTTCTTCCGCGAAAGCTCTGCGCGTTCGCGCTGACCGCGAACGCGAGAGTGATCGACGCCACGCGCGCGGCGAGTCGTCCGTACCTCATGGAATGCCTCGAGAGGAAGGAATCGTACACTGGATGAGACACCTGCCTCTCACTGATGGTTTGGATACGTCGTACGTCACCACGGAGCGGCGTCAACCTCGGCGCTCGCTATCGAGCAGGTGTTGCTTTCGTCCCTCGCCCCAACGATATCCGCCGAGCGATCCATCGTTGCGCACCACTCGATGACAGGGAATGACGATGGACAGGCGATTACTCGCGCACGCCCGCGCGACCGCACGGGTTGCGCGCGGATTTCCGAGAGCGGCCGCGATATCGCTATACGAGCGCGTGTGTCCCGCTGGAATCTTACGCAGCAATGCCCAGACCTGCTGCTGGAATCGCGTCCCCTGGACGTCGAGCGGCACGTTCGCCTCGCCGCTGCCCCGGCCGATGTGCGCGACGATCTCCGTCGCCCATTCGCGATGCAAGTCCTCGTTCCGAGCAATTTCGGCGTTCGGAAAGTCGCGCTGTAAAGCACGCGCGAGCGCCTCATCGGACTAGTCC
>Ga0207664_10003645_pt1 | contig 10317 bp, 8 predicted proteins | sample LARL83metaG_FD_184349 | JGI IMG/M metagenome (GOLD analysis project Ga0207664, IMG submission 184349) | Corn, switchgrass and miscanthus rhizosphere microbial communities from Kellogg Biological Station, Michigan, USA - LAR L8-3 metaG... | ecosystem: Host-associated > Plants > Roots >...
GTTTATCAGTCAGCTTCGCTATCGGCAACATCGCCTCCACGGCCGGGAACAGCCCAGCCCAGCCCGGTCACGCCACGCAACGGGCCGCTGGGCACCATCGCGTGGCCAGCATCGGGAGTCTCGGCCGCTGGCATCAGCGGCATCGGCGTTCTGCCGGGCCCGGGCGCCAGCCGGCCGGTGCCCATCGCCAGCGTCGCCAAGGTGATGACCGCCTACATCATCCTCCGCGACCATCCGCTCGGCGCGGGTGAACCGGGCCCGGCCATCGTGGTGCAGCCGGGCGAGGCCGCCGCCTACCCTGCCCAGGCGCGCACCGGCGATTCGCTCGTGCCCGTCAGCGCGGGGGAACAGCTCACCGAACGGCAGGCCCTGGAAGCACTGCTGCTGCCATCAGCGGACAACATGGCGTGGATCCTCGCCCGCTGGGACGCCGGCAGCCAGGCTGCGTTCACCGCCCAGATGAACACCACCGCCCGCCGGCTGGGGATGACCGACACCCACTACACCGACCCCTCGGGGCTGTCCGCGTCCACGACCAGCACCGCGGCCGACCAGGTCCGCCTGGGCATGGCCGCGATGAGCGAAGCCGCCCTGGCGCAAATCGTGGCACTGCGCAGCGCCGTCATCCCCGTGGCCGGGGTGGTGGACAACTACAACACCCTGCTCGGCCAGGACGGGATCACCGGCCTGAAGACCGGATCCGATACGGCCGCTGGCGGCTGCATCCTGCTGGCCGCCTGGCAGCAGGCGCGTGGACACGACATTCTTATCGTCGCCGCCACGTTCGGCCAGCCCGGCACGATGGCGACCATGCTGCCCAACGCGCTGCGGGCCGGCCACCAGCTTGTGCTGGCACTGGGCCGGGCCCTTGCTGGCCAAAGCGCACAGCGCATCAGCGGCAAGAAAGCAGGAAAGCACCCCGCGGACCAGCAGCGGGTCAGCGGCCGCCTGTCAGCTGCCAGCGGTAGGGCGCCGCGAGGTGGTCGAGTGCTGGCTGCGGGCCCCAAGAGCCGGGGGCATACGACTCGATGGGGGGCGGGCTGTCCAGCAGCGGTGCGGAGATCTCCCACAGTCGTTCGATCTCGTCGGCATGTGTGAACAGGGACTGGTCGCCGAACATGGCGTCCAGCAGGAGCCGCTCGTAGCCCTCCAGACCGCAGTCGCCGCAGAACGAATCGGCGTAGCGGAAGGTCATCTCGGCGGCACCCAGGTCCATCGTGGCGCCGGGTTCCTTGGCCAGGAAGCCGACGGTGATGTCGCCGGGGTCGTCGAAGTTGATGACGATCTCGTTGTGCCTCCCGGCCGGCAGGTGGTTGCGGTCGATCGGGAACATCCGCAGCGGCGGCTGGTGGAATCCGAGCGTGATCACCTGTCGGCTGGCGGCCAAGTGCTTGCCGGAGCGCAGAAAGAACGGAACCCCGGCCCACCGCCAGTTGTCGATCTCGGCGCGCACCGCGGCCATGGTTTCGGTGGCCGAGCCCGCGGCCACGCCCGGCTCGTCCCGGTAGCCGGCGTACTGGCCGCGCACCACGTGTGCGACGTCGAGCGGCTTGAGCGCGTCAAAGACCTTGGCCTTCTCATCGTGCAGGTGTTTCGCGTCCAGCGAGACAGGCGGTTCCATGGCCACAAACCCCAGCACCTGGAACAGGTGGGTGACGATCATGTCCCGGTAGGCGCCGGTGTGGTCGTAGAACGCACCGCGCCCTTCGATCGACAGCGTCTCGGGCACGTCGATCTGCACGTAGGCGATGTGGTGGCGGTGCCAGATCGGCTCGAACAGGCCGTTGGCGAACCGGAAGGCCAGGATGTTGTCGACCGATTCCTTGCCGAGGAAGTGGTCGATCCGGAAGATGTGCGACTCGTCGAAGATGGCATGCACCGTCTGGTTCAGCCTGCGGGCGGATGCCAGGTCGGTGCCGAACGGTTTTTCGATGATGACCTTCGCTCCCGGCGCCAGGCCCGCCGCGCCGAGCATGGTGACCGTGGGCTCAAATGCCGTCGGCGGAATGGCCAGGTGGAACAGCCGGCCAGGCGAGCCGCCGATCTCCCGCTCCGCCCGTTCGACCGCAGCCACCAGCGGGCCGGTGCGGGCGGGTTCTGCGCTGGCGTAGGAGAGCCGTTGCAGGAAGGCCTGCCAGGCCGCGCCGGCGGGCGCGCCGGTCCCAAATTCGGTGACCGCCTGGCGTGCCAGGTCGCGGAACTGCTCGCTGGTCAAGTCTCTGCGGGAGGAGCCGACGATCTGGTACTGGGCGGGCATAAGGCCAGCGGCGGCCAGCCGGAACAGGCCAGGCAGCAGTTTGCGCCGGGCCAGGTCGCCAGTCGCCCCGAACATCACGATTACGTGGTTGCCTGGCCTGGTCCCGCCGGCTGGTGCCGTCATGGCTCTAGCTCCTTTTGGTCGAGGTGGTGGGTCTGCAGGGTACCCGCGCGGCGTGTCAGTGCGCTGCCGCCTGCGGCGTGGTACTCAGCCCCGCTGGCCGCGGCGCGCTTGCGCTCACTGACTGCCAGGCCGCGCTCCTGCGCCCTGCCCTCGGCGGCGAAGCGCGGGAAGCCTGGTGGAAGTCATGCCGTCGGGTGCAGGGGCTAGGTGGCTGACCGGCCATCATCGGGAGCACTTCGCTATCCCCCGGAGAACCCGTTTTCTGCCAGCGGGAACGATCGTGGCGCCCATGTCGCCCGATGGGCCGGCAACTCAGTGAGCAACGCGCAAACTGCCGGGTAATGTTATCGAATATATGATATATACAGTGCAAGCATTACTGGGACATCGGAGGCTGGAGTGGCACAGAAAATAACCGTGACCTTAGAGGATGACCTTGACGGCAGCCCCGCAGACAGGACCATGCGGTTCGGCCTTGATGGCGCGGAGTACGAGATCGACCTCAGCCAGAAGAACGCCGACACCCTCCGCGCGGCACTGGCGCCCTTCATCGATCATGCCCGGCGCGTTACCAGCGGAGGGCCGGCCCGCCGCGCCGTACCAGCCCGCCAGCGTAGCGCCAGCATCCGTGCCTGGGCCAAGGAGCACGGCATCGCCGTCAACGAACGCGGGCGTATCCCAGCAAACGTGGCGGAGCAGTACGAGGCCGCCGGCCGCAGGGGCTAGCCGGGCCCCATGGGCATCTCAGCGGGATCGTTAGCCGAGAAGGTCGCGGGCTTCCGAATCAAGCCCGATGTTCGCGACGGCCATGTTCTCTTCGAGGTGGCTGATCGAGGACGTGCCGGGGATCAAAAGCACCTCTGGCCGCAGGTCCAGCAGCCACGCCAGCGCCACCTGGGCGGGCGTGCAGCGCAGGCGGGCGGCGGTGGCCGCAACCGCCGGGCTGGCCTGGACCGGGTTGCCGCCGCGGGCGAAGCCGGAGCCGAGCGGGAAGAACGGCACGAAAGCGATGCCGCGGGCGTGGCACTCCTCGAGTACCGGCATGGACCGCCGGTCGGCCAGATTCAGCAGGTTCTGCACGCAGGCGATGTCGGTGAGAGCCAGCGCGCGGCGGAGGTGGCCGGGCGTGATGTTGCTGAGGCCGATGCCGCCGATGAGGCCGTCCTCGCGCGCTGCCACCATGGCGGCGAGCTGGTCATCGAAGTACTGGCCGGGCGGGGCGCCGTCCATGAGGCGCAGGTTGACGACCGTGACTTGGTCGACGGCCAGGCTCCGCAAGTTGTCCTCGATTCCCTGCCGGAGCTCGGCTGGCCGGTCGTATTGCAGCACACCGCCCGATGCATCCCGGCGCGCGCCGACCTTGCTGACCAGGGCAAGCCCTGCAGGGTAGGGATGTAGCGCCGTGCGGATCAGTTCATTGGCGACGCCGGGGCCGTAGTACTGGGCGGTGTCGATGTGATCGACGCCAAGCTCCACTGCGCGGCGCAAGACAGCGATCGCCGCTGTGCGGTCGCGCGGCGGACCGAATACCCCCGGACCTGGCAGCTGCATCGCGCCGAAGCCAAGGCGAGACACAGTGACCGGCCCGAGAACATGACGTCGTGGCTCCATACCCCGATGATCAGGCCCCGGCAGGTGAGACGGCATCACCGGAATCTAGTGACAATCCATACCGCGCTCCTGTCGCACGCTGCCGGGCGCAGCGATGTATCAGAAGCGGACAAAAGGCCTCTATCTGGGTAACGGCGCGGTGAATGCCATGTGACGGGGGCGCCGCGCACACGGGGATGGTACGCCACGCTGCTCGATGCTGTCGCTCTTGCGGCCCGGCGACAGGGAAGGCTCCAATGAACGGGGAATATGTCGGCTACGTCGCGGGTGAGGACCCGCTCCACGGTTTCCTTCGCACGATCATGCGCGACCGCCTGGGGGTGCGCGAACCGGAGCTGGCGTTCCGCGTGTTCCGGCTGTCGGGGAGCAACGAGGTCTACGGGTATGAGGAGAAGTTCAGCGGCGCCAAGGTCATCTGCAAGTTCTATGGCAGAAAGTTCGGCGCGGATCTGGACAAGGCTGCCGGGATGGCACGCCAGGAGTACGAGGGGCTCGAAACGCTGCGCCGGTATGACCTGGTCGGGTCGCCGCATCACGTGATCCGCCCGCTGGGACTGTGCCGCGACATCAACGGGGTGCTGGCCGTCGAATACTATTCCGGCGAGGAATTCAGCCACGCGATCGCGCGCGCGACCCAGCACCGGGACGACGCGCACCTGTACTGGCGGCTGAAGGCGCTGGCGTACTTCCTCGCCACCCTGCACAACCGGACGGCCAACGGCGCAACTGTGGATTTCGATCCCGATTGCCGGTACTTCGACCAAATCGTCGGCAGGCTCCAGAAGGCGCGCCGTATCCGGCAGCGGGACATCGGCGAGCTCTCCGGGCTGCGCGACCGCTGGCGCGACCGGCCGCAGATGTGGCAGGACCGGCAGGTCTGGCTGCACGGCGACGCGACCCCCGCGAACTTCCTGTTCGGCCACGGCATGGACGTCGCGGCAATCGACCTGGAGCGGATGAAGCGCGGGGACCGGATGTTCGACGTCGGCCGCGTCGCTGGCGAGCTCCAGCATGCGTTCATGCGTGACTGCGGCGACCGGCACCGCGCGCAGCCGTTCATCGGGCACTTCCTGCGGGAGTACAGCTGTCATTTCCCCGACCGCGAGCAGACGTTCAAGTCGATTACCGCCCGCGCGCCGTATTACATGGCGCTGAACCTGCTGCGAGTCGCGCGCAACGGCTACATCGGCCAGGACTACGGCAGCAGGCTCGTGACGCAGGCGAAAAGAATGCTGCAAACCGCCTGAACGCCCAGATCCGGGCCGTGAGATCGTCGGCGCCGGCCTGTTGGCCGCGCCCAAGCCAGGCTGCGCCCTGGGTATCCTTGCCGGACCTGGCGCCGTCGGCTGCCCGGGGCTTAGCAGCCCTCCTTGATTGCCGGCGCCCTGCCGAGCGAGGAGTAGGGACGCAGAGCATGGACATCCGAGCGGTCGCCTTCGACGTGAACGGCACCCTGGTCAAGATCCTGGCCGATGACGACGAGGAGCGGATCTTCCGGGCCGCGGCGCACTTCCTCACCTACCAGGGGATCGACCTGCACCGGCACGAGCTTCGTGAGATCTACTTCCAGGTCATGAAGGAGCAGCTGAGGGCCAGCCCGGAGAAGTACCCCGAATTCGACGCCGTCGGCATCTGGCGGAGCATCATCGATGATCACGGGACGGATTTCACCCGCGCCCTGCCAGCCGCGAAGCTCCAGCAGATGCCGTTGTTCCTCGCCGAGATGTCCCGCGGCATCTCGCGCCGGCAGCTCGGACTGTACCCGTACGTCCGGGAGGTGCTCGGCATCCTGCGCGAGCGCTACCCGCTCGCGATCGTCACCGACGCGCAGAGCACCTATGCGCGCGGCGAGCTGCACAAGGTCGGCCTGCTCGGCTACTTCGACCCGATTATCGTTTCCGGCGACTACGGATACCGCAAGCCCGACCAGCGGCTCTTCCAGCTGGCGCTCGATGGCATGGCAGTGACGGCCGGGAACGCCCTGTACGTCGGCAACGACATGTACCGCGACATCTACGGAGCGCGCGAGGCCGGCCTGACAACCGTGATGTTCAATTCCGATCAAGGAGCGAAGGCCTACCGGGATTGCGCACCCGACTACACGATCACCGACTTCCGCGACCTCGTCCAAATCCTCGGCCTGCCCATGCCCTGACAGCTGCAGCATGCCAAGCGGCCATCCTGTCGTGGTGGTGCCATGGTGTGGTCCCGCTGCCAGGTGTGTCACGGGGCGATGACTGACAGCGACCAGCCGATCATGGCGGCGTCGGTGAGGGGAGCGGTGGTGGACAGGGCGAGGTCGTGCCCGGTGCTGGGGATCACGAGCACTTTGAGGTGCGCGGCCGGCTGGTAGTACTGGGCTTCGAAGCTGCGGACCGACGCCGCGTTGCCGCAGTTGTAGGCGGTCACACCGGTGCAGAAAATGTTGTCGTCAGCACCGACGATTACCAGTACGGGCACGGTGATCTGGGCGGAGGGCTGCTGAGCGGGCGGCTGGCTGGTGATCGACAGTAGGCCGCCTAGTTCCCCGAAGGTCGAGGTGTCCTTGATCGTTTCGTCGAGGGCGGCCACGGCCGGGTTGGTGGTGGCTGGGTCGTAGAAGAGGGCTTCGCGGGTGCCGGGCACCGTGGTCAGGTAGCCGGGGTCCAGGCCGGAGCTGGCGAACTTCGGGTCGCCGGCCGCGGGGTACACATCGGTTTGGGCGAGCGCGGGGAGGCTGGGGTTGAGGGCGTGCAGGGCGCCGGTGATGATGATGGCGTCCACGTCGTGGTAGCGGGCGGCCTCGATCCACGCCTCGACCGAGCCGACCGAGTGCCCGACCATGATCACGTGGGCGAAGGCGTGGCCGTCCACCGCCCCGGTGCGCAGCGCGGTGACCGCGTCGTGCAGCGCGACCGCCCCGGCGGTCAGGTCGAGGTCGGCGCTGGGCGGGTGGGAGCTGCTGCCGTCGCCGATGCGGTCGATATCGAAGGTGGCGTACCCGGCCGCCGTGGCGGCGTCGACGTAGGAGTAGTAGCCATTTCCGTACGGGAAGTTCCAGTACAGGTGGTTATAGGAGGCGCCATGGACGAGCAACTGCACCGTCGCCGGCTCTCGGCTGCCGCGATAGCACAGCTGCCCCCACATGGTCTGGTCGGCGGGCCCGGGATCGGCGATACGTACCGCCATGGTGTGGTCGGAGCAGGTCATTGCTGCTAGCCCATCAGCGCGGGCGGCAGCCGCCGGCGACACGGCAAAAGCGGCCGCCGAGGCGGCGATAATGGCACAGACCCGCGAAATGCCGCGGCGCATCACGCCGCTCACGGCGAGCCTGTTCCGTGAGCCTTCCGCTGCCGGCCAATGTCCGTGCTGCATCTCGTGCCTCCTCCCGTACGGGCTGGCATCACGATGGCACCAGCACCGGGGTGACCGTAGACGCCGGCCGCGTAGTTAGGCATCGGGGGAAAGGCGTACATCAGGTACGTAAGTTTGGCGTCGGCTCCATTACCTTGCCCCGGTAGCAGACAGCACCAGTCCTTGACCTTCGCATCGCAATGGTGGTTGCTTTACGGACGGAGGTGGGGAGCATCACCGGCACAGACCCCAGGGAACATTGACCAGGGCCGGGAGTGACTGGCCGCCCGGTCTGCCGGTTCCGCTGACCGCGTTCGTGGGCCGAGAGCGCGAACTGGCGGAGGTCACGCGGCTGGTGGCGGCTAACCGGCTGGTCACACTGGTTGGCGCGGGCGGGGTGGGTAAAACCCGGCTGGCCATCGAGGCGGCGGCGGGGCTGGTGGACGGCTTCGGCGACGGTGTCGGCCTTATCGACCTGAGCGCTGTCTCCGATCCGGTACTGCTGCCCGGCGTGGCGGCTCGGGCCCTGGGCGTGGAGGAGCGGGCCGGCGCGGGCGTTGAGGAGCGGCTGGTCCGGGTGCTGCGTGACCAGCAGAGGCTGCTGGTGGTGGACAACTGTGAGCATCTGCGCGGCCCGTGCGCGGATCTGGTGGCCGCGGTGCTCGGCTCCTGCCCGCAGGTGGTGGTGCTGGCGACCAGCCGGGAAAACCTGGGAGTGCCCGGGGAGGTGACCTGGCGGGTGCCCTCACTGGCCTTTCCCTGGCCCGAGCACCCTCCCACCGCGTCGCAGATGGAGAGCTTCGAAGCTATTGCCCTGTTCCTGGCCCGGGCCCGGGCTGCCCGTCCGGGTCTGGTGGCTGGCCGGGACGAGGTCGCTGCGATCACGTCGATCTGCTTTCACCTCGACGGCATCCCGCTGGCCCTGGAACTGGCCGCGGCCCGGGCCGGGGCGCTGAGCCTGGAAGAAATAGCCGAACGGCTGACCGGCTGCTTTGAGCTGCTCGGCCGATCCGGCGCCGGACCGGCCCGTCATCAGACGCTGCGGGCCTCGGTCGAGTGGAGCCACCAGTTGCTGTCGGAGCCGGAGCGGGCGTTGTTGCGGCGGCTGGCGGCGTTCACCGGCGGCTGGGGCCTGGAGGCCACCGAGGCAGTGTGCGCCCTGCCCCCGGTCGCCCCTGAGGAGGCGGCAGGGGTGCTGGCCACCCTGGTGGACAAGTCGCTGGTGCAGGTCGAGCAGACGCCGGTCGGCAGCCGGTACCGGCTGCTGGAGGTGATCAGGGCCTTCACCAGCGAGCGGCTAGCCGACGCCGGCGAACTGGCTGTGGTCCGGGAACGGCATGCCGGTTACTACGTGGAGCTGGCCGAGCGGTCGGCGGTAATGCTGCTCGGTCCCGGCCTGGCGGTCTGGGCGGCCCGGCTGGATCAGGAGAGCGGGAACATGCGTGCGGCCCGCCGCTGGTGCGCCGAGGATCCGGCCCGGGCGGATGCCGGCCGGCGGCTGGCGGCGGGGCTCTACCAATGGTGGACCATCCGCGGCCACCTGGTCGAGGGCACTGCCTGGCTGGAAGACGTGCTGGCGCGCGATGGTGGGCAGGAACGCACCCGCGCCGTGGCGCTGATCGGGCTAGGCCTGATCGCCCACTATCCGGGAGAGCAAGAGCGTGCCCGGGACCTGCTCACTCGCAGCGTCGAGTACTCCCAGCGCTGCGGCTACCAGCGCGCCGAGGCCCGCGCCCTACTCCACCTCGGTCCGGTCCGCGCGCTGTGCGGGGATCCAGCCGGCGCAGCACAGGCCTGCGACCGCGCGCTTGTGGTCGCCCGCGGCCTCGACGACACCTGGCTCGAGGCATGCGCCCTGTTCCGTTCCGCGTTTACCAGGGCACTGTCCGGCAACATCGCCGAAGCCAAACCGCTCGCCCTGGCGAGCGTAGCCCTATCGCCCCAGACCGGAGACCCCCGGCTCCGCGGCTATGGCCTGATGACCCTTGCCGATTGCCTGATCCGCGAAGGGAACCCGGGCGAGGCGATCGGACTCCTGCGCGACGCTCTCGGCGTGTTCGAGACGCTCCCGGAGCGGTGGGCGCTGCTGCGGGCAGCCAGCCTGCTCGCCGAGGCCTGCGGAGCGCAGGGTGACTGGCCACGGGCCGCCATGCTGCTCGGTGTGGTCGAGACCCTCAGCGATCGCACCGGCGGTCGGCCCTATGCCCACTTCCAGGCCCGTCTCGACACCCTCGCTTCGCGGGCGCCGGGCGAACTCGGCCAGGCGTGGAACCCAGCCCGGGAGGCCGGGCGGGTGCTCGGCCGCGGCGACCAGATCACCACCGCCCTATGGCCGGACGGGACACGCGAGGCCGCCCCGGCCGCCCAGAGCGGGCTGCCGCTGACACCGAGGGAACGCGAGGTCGCCGAACTGATCGCACGCGGCCTGACCAACCGGCAGATCGCCACGCGGCTATTCATAGCCGAGCGAACCGCCGACACCCACGCCGGGCGGATCATGGCCAAGCTCGGCTGCGCCAATCGGGCACAGGTCGCCGCAATTGTCGTCGCCACCTCCATGAGGACCCTCACAGAGCCCGCGAGCCCAGGGCAATCCGCCGCCAGGTAACCGGCAGAACTGGCGCGATGCGGGGCACCGGCCGCCGGCCAGCAAATACGTACCCCCGGTACGGCATTTCCCCGATCCATTGCCGACGACTCTCTCCTAAGCTCGGCTGGTGGCCTCGTTCCTCGTATTCCGCGACCTGCCCGGGGTGACCAGGGACCAGTACGCCGCCGCCCAGCGTGCCGCCGCCGACGCATCCCGCCGCTCCAGGGCAGCCGGCCGCAACGTCAACTACCGGGGAGGCTTCTTCCTCCCCCGAGCAGGCCGTGCGATCTGCATCTTCGATGCCGAATCCGCCGCCGACGTCGTAGCCGTCAACAAGCGGGCCGGAGTACCCGCCACCGACGTAGTCGAAGCCGTCGACCTGCGTGCCGCAACCTAGCCCGGC
>Ga0207664_10003649_pt1 | contig 10312 bp, 4 predicted proteins | sample LARL83metaG_FD_184349 | JGI IMG/M metagenome (GOLD analysis project Ga0207664, IMG submission 184349) | Corn, switchgrass and miscanthus rhizosphere microbial communities from Kellogg Biological Station, Michigan, USA - LAR L8-3 metaG... | ecosystem: Host-associated > Plants > Roots >...
CATGGCACTGAACGCACAACACAGCCGTGTCCGGCTTGCCAGGATCCACGCTCGCCGGATCGTCTGCGTGCTTCGCCTGCGGACCGTGGCAGGCCTCGCAGTTCACCCCTGCATGCTTCCCGGCGCTCTTCGTCTGCGCGACATCCGTGTGGCACGTCTCGCAGGTCTGATGTCCCGCAAATTTGGCAGGATGAGCCGCAATTTCCGTGATCGCCGCCCCTCGGTAATGCCCGTACTGCCCAAAGCTATGCGGAACCACGAACGCGCGAATAACGAGGAACGATAACGTACCGGCGACGTAAACTCCTGCCAGTCGGAGCAGGTGGCTTCCGTCCTTAAAATTGCCCATGACTCCGTTCTCCACGAGGCAGAGCCCCGGCGGACCAGCACTGTCCGAGGCCGTACATCCCTCAACTCAAGTGATAACGGAGTAGCCCTGGCGGCTGTATGTGCTGCAAATCACATTACTTTCGTCAGCACCACCGGAGAAGCGACGTGCGGATTCATTGCCGAGCGATTGACACCGGCAACCTACGGTCTGCCAGTGTCTTCGCTGTGCACTGATCCAAAACTCAACAGACCTGTACGCAGGGAATCTGCAGCAGCTCTGCCAATTTACGGATACGCGCCGCAACATGGCCCGTCCCCACGGCACAATGATGTGCCGGACCCGGCTCATTCCAGCGCTCAACGAATTGCCGCGCACCGATGCTGAACCGATAGCGGCTGTTGGTGTTTCCGATCGCCAGAGTCGGTCCCGCCTCCGACTTCCCTTCCGCGACGACGAACCGAAATCCATGTTCGCGATCTTCTGCGACAGACAGAAGCGTGACGGGACCGTAGCGCACGGACATCTCGACAGAAAGTCCCCGCCCCACCTTGCCGTGATACACCTCGAGCGGCCGCACTCGCGTCTTGCCCTCCGCAATCCCAATATGCCCAGGACCGTCGTGCCCCATCAGCACAATATCGTCGTCCAGGTCGAGTGCGTAGTATTCCGTGAACGATCCGCCGGCATGGAAAAGATCCAGGATCTTCATTGCGAGCACGTTCTTCACTTCGTACTCGCCGGCCACGGGAATATGGCGCGCCGTGAGCAGCGAGGTCCCCAGGATGATCGAACTCATCGTGTCTTCGTTTGCCTCGACACCAGTCCCCTTGTAGTAGTACGCCAGCGACTGCAGATCGTGCTTCCGCACGAATTCGTCCAGCGCTACGGAGGTACGCGCGGCTCGCTCCAACTCCTCTGCGGAGCAGTCAGCCTGCACATCGAAGTGCTCGCGGAATTCATTAACGCGCCGCGCCACTTGCTCCGGACTCACCTGACAGCGCAGCGCGCTCAGTTCGTCCACTTCGACCAACTCGAGATGACTGCCAAAGCTGATGGAAACCTGGGTGATATCCGTGACCACATCCAGCATGCCGCCGTAATAGTGCCCCATCAGTCCCAGACGATTCGCTGCGAGTCCGGCTCTCACCTGTGCGGCAGACACCCACTCTTCGATCTCACGCCAGGTCGCATCGTCGGTCAGAGCCCCCGTCACCTGATGAAAAGCAATGCCCGCGCGCCGCAGCACATTGGCAATCTCTGGCACCGGGCAAGCTGAGCACCACGCAAGCCAGTGCCCTGTCATGGCAGTGCGGTTGGGCAAGCGATTGAAAGCGTCATAGTCGATGTGTGTCCCAGGCTGCATGTTCAGCACAATCACCGGAACCCCGGCCCGCTGCACCATCGGAAGAACCGTGCTCGACAGAGCGTACGTCGTCACATACAGGAAGAGCACATCGATGTCGCTGCGGCGGCAGGCGTGGCCCGCCTCCACAGATCGCTGCGGCGTATCGACCAGCCCCAGCGCCTCAACAGAAGCTCCCATGCGCTCCAGTTGCTGCTGCACCTGCCGCAGGTTTCCTTCCAGTTGCTCGCGCAATCCGGCAAACTGCGGCCAGTATGCATCCAGTCCGATGCCGCACAGCCCAATCCGCAGCAAAATCCCTCCTGCCTAACGCGCTGTAACGACCGTCACCGCAAACGGCGCCAGCGTCAGATTGCCTCCGCTCAGCGTCCCCGTATGGGGCGCATCATCCCCAGTCGACTCATCCACCGTCGCGGAACTCCCACCCGCGAAATCCGCCGGCAGCGCCACTGTCTTTTCCGCGTTCGCCCTGTTCACCACAAGCAGCTTCCTGCCCTGCTGCGTGACAAACGCCTGCACCACCGGCGGATCCGCGCTGCCAGTGTCCGCCATGCTTGTCGTCACCAGCGTGTCACCTGCGTGGAAATTGTCCTTGATCAGCCGCAGCACCCAGTACCGCGCATTCGGCTTTCCGTTGTTGTAGTCGATCATCGAAACACTGGGAAACTGTGATGGATAGCCCACCAGCTGCGACTCGCCAATCACGTCCACCCCCAGCTTCGACAGCTCAATAAACAAATACGCATACAAGGCGCCCGCAGCGTTCCAGTACCGGTGCGGAATATGATCCGGCAGCGCCTTATTAGCGCGAATTTCGAGCCCATCGGTGGGCAGAATGACCCCCAGTTCATCCGTGTCGATTTTCGTTTGCGGTGACAGCCGGTCGCGGATCGCAAGGATGTAGCGCGTCGCCGCAATGAATCCGTCCGCCTGATCGAAGAACGTGTGTTGCCAGGTGTCGAGCGATTCGTCGAGCGCCGGCGAAGCATAGAAGTGGAACGAGATGTAGTCGAGCGGAATTCCTGGCCTGTGATTCTTCGGATTCAGGAAGTACTCAAAATACTGCGGCTCGCGACTCGGAAACGCAAGCGCCAGTCCCATGAACTTTGTCTCCGGACTAACCTCGTGAATCGCCGAAACGATCGCATCGTAGCGCTGCGTGTATTGCTCCGGCGTGGTGTTGTGTTCCATTTCCACTTCGTTCAGCACTTCCCAGATTGGAAACGAATAGTGGTAGCCCGACTCGTGCCGCTTTCCGTTCTCGTCCGTAAACCCGCCCTTCGTGTACCAGCTCACCAGCCGCGCATAGTAGTCGCCCAACTCCTTGCCGGTGGGATCCCGCAACTCCGTGCCCTGCGTGTACTGCCAGTACACCTGATTCGGATCATCCGGGAAGGTCACCGGCTTATCGGTCCGAAATATCCAGGCCGGAATCGTGCTGAAATTCATAATCGTCGAGTGACCGCTCGTCGCATCCAGAAAGTCCTTCGTCATCGGATCGATCAGCTTGAAATCCCACGACGTACCACCGGGCGAGGGTGGCTCCAGTTCAGCAACCCCCAGCTTTGGATACGGCAGCCACGGCACATAGCGCACATAGTCCGCCCCGAGATCCTTCAGCGCGCTGAACGAGCCGTCGTGGATAGGCGAGCCGCGCTCCAGCATCGGATTGACAACCACTTGCAGCGTCGGCGTGGATTTTGAAACAAGAATCGTCTTGTTCCAGTCAATCGTGACGGTCTGACTGCTCTGCCCCGATGCGGGCAGCGCGAAAGCGCAGCACCAACCAATAATTCCCCACACGCCGAATCGGAATCGCATCCCGTCCTCCATCTCAAATCGTCTTGCACGGCCGTTCATTGCGGTGTCGCGCCCGCATCCAGTTGCTGCGGCGTCACGGCATCCACCGGATTCGACACGCGCAGCGTCACAGGCGTGATCCTGTGCACCTTCTGGAACTCAGCCAGCGCCTTTCTCTGCCCTTCCACATCGCCCGTCGCGCGCTGCGCCCGAGCAAGGCGCCACCACGCTACCTCATCGTCGGGACGCAGCCGAGTCGCATGCTCCAGCAGAGGAACGGCGTCAGCCGCCTTTTGCTGCAGCAGATCGATCCCGGCAAGTCCCACCAGCGCTTCTTCAAAATCAGGAAAGCTCGCGAGCGCCCGTTCGTATTCCTCATGCGCGCCGTTCAGGTTGCCGAGATCCGCCTGGATCGTCGCCAGTTCATAGCGCGCATTTCCGTTCTGTGGATCTGTCTCGAGTTCCGCCTTGAATTCCTGGACCGCCGCATCCCGATCCTTCGGATCCTGAGAATCCCGGAACCGCGCCAGGTGAATGCGGCCCAGCTGGTAATGAATCCCGGGCCTTTTCGGATCAAGCACCAGAACATGATTAAACGCGACGATCGCCGCGTCCCAGTTCTTCTGACTCTCATTCGCCTCGCCCTGCGCCTGCAGCATCCAGATTGAATTCGGCGCCGTGTCGTGCAGCTTTTCCATCACTTCGTAGGCATATTCCCCATACGCACGCCCGGTGTGATACAGCACTTCGGGATCATTGGGAAACAGCTTGTTCAGCGACAGAGAAACCTGTACCGCATCAGCATCACGGCCCAGTTCCGTATAGGTGCGCAGCAGTTCCAGCCCGCACATCCGCTGCACTTCAGGATCGCGCTCCTGGCGGAAACCCCGCTCGAGGTGCGGCAGTGCTTCCGCGTAATGACTCTGCTCAGCAAGCGAGGCGCCCAGCAGGCTATCCAGCTTCGGCAGACCTGGCTTCAGTCGTTGCGCCGTTCGAATCTCATGCACAGCGCGGTCATACGTGCGCTGCTTGAAGTAAACGGCCGCGAGCATAGCATGCACTTCTGCAACCGCAGGTTCCAGCTTCACCACTTGCTCGAAATTTTGCTGTGCGACCGCGTAGTCCCCTTGCATCATCGCCTGCTGCCCGGCGGCCGCATAGCGAGCGGCCTGCTCATCCTGGCTGGCCTGTCCCAGCGCCATCGGCCGCGCGCAACCCACTGCAAGGACACAGCAAATTCGGACCCCGATAAATTTCATGCGGTTGAGTCTAGCTCCGTTATGAAAGAACCCGCCACGTCCGAAGACGTGGCGGGACAGGAAGCAGAGATGCGGCGGCAAGGGTCAGAACACCAGCTTGCCGCTGAGCTGGATGATGCGGGACGCAGAGGCAGCAGTAATCTGACCGGCAGTGGTCGAAGTAATGGAGTTGCTGATGGACGAGCCTCCACCTGCTCCGCTGCCGATCAGAGCACCCGTGCCGATTGCGTATTGGTGATGGTTGAAGGCGTTAAAGAAGTCCCCGTTCAGTTTGAACTGAACACGCTCGCCGATCGGGAAGCTCTTCCCAATTCCCATGTCCCAGTTATTGATTCCCGGCTGGCGCAGCATGTTACGCGGCGTGTCGCCGTACACACCCAGCGGAGGTTGCGTAAAGCAGGCGAAATTGACCCGCTGCAACACCTTTGTGAGGCCCTGATGAATGTTGCAGCCAGGTACCCGGTTGGCACGCTGGAAGAACGTGCCCAGCACCCCACCGACGTCGGATGCCGTCACGCTGTAGGGGAATCCCGCCTGGAAGGTCGCGATACCCGTAGTCTCCCAACCGCCAATCGCCAGATCGGCCGCGCGGCCGACGCCGGAGGCCATCTTCTTCCCGCGGCCGAAGGGCAGTTGGTAGACGTAGCTCGCTACGAATCTCTGATCCACGTCGAAATCCGACAACCCGTAGTCCTGGTTCGGGTGGTGATTGTCCATAAAGCCCTGGAAGCCAGCACCGGTGGCGCCTACGCCGGCTGCAGCCGACTTGTCGTCTTTGCTCTGGGCCCAGGTATAAGCAGCGGTGACCGCCAGGTCGCGAGCACGGTGCTCGAACTTCACGTTCATGCCGTTGTAGTGCGAGTAACCATGCCAGTCGCTGTTGATATAGATGTTCGAGAAGTTGGGGTACGGCCGGCGGCTGGCGTTACTGCACGGAGCCTGCTGCAGATTCACGTAGACCCCGTTGACCTGCTCCTGGCAAAACGCCAGGCTGTCGGACGGGATCGCATTCGGTTGGGCGATATCGTGACGGTCCAGGAGATGCACCGCATGTGTGCCGATGTAGTTCACCTCAACCGTGGTGTTATGTGCCACCTCCCGTTGAACACCGGCCGTCCAGGACTGGACATAGGGGTTCAGCGGATTATCCGATTCGATCACAGCAAGGAAGGTCAGCGTCTGTACGGGGAACGGGCCCAGAGTGGAGAACGAGGGGAACATGTTATTCGTCAGCTTCGGTGCCGTTGTATTCGTCGTCGGCGTGAGAGAGTTGCGAATGCTGTACGGATAGATATCGGCTGAGTCATCGATCTCCCGGCCCTCGGCCGAATCAAAGAAGATCCCGTAGCCGCCGCGGAAAACAGTTCTCGGCGTGATGCGGTAATTCAGGCCGAAGCGCGGGGCAAACGGTGTTTTCGAACCCGGATGCGGAACGGAACCGCAGTAGCGCAGGATGGGGCTGACCCCATCCACGCCGACTCCCGGCGCCACTCCATTCTTCGACAACCGAGGATCCGCATAGCACAAGCCGCCCTGGGGATTCTTCGTGTCCAGCCAGAAGAAGCGGTTTTGCGCCTCGTAAGCCGCAGGGCGATAATCCCACCGCAACCCAACATTAAGCGTGAGCTTCTGGGTGACCTTCCAGTCATCCATCGCATAAGGTGCGAAATAGGCAAAGATGTGATCCTGCGGGTTACCCGCTGTCGTGGTTGGGCTCAGAGGGCCAGGAACGAACCCTCCCACGCCGCTGTAGTAGCCGAGGAGCATGTCGGCGATAGAATTGCCTGTTCCGCAGAGACCGCTCGCGTTCGTGCAACCATTGCCGTTGTTCTGGATTGTTGTTCCGCTGAAGGTCCAGTCACCGTAAAAGTCGTCATCCAGGTTGCGGATCAGATGCCAGTGCCGGTAATCCACGCCAAATCCAAGGGTGTGTCGGCCGCGGATCGTTTGGAAAGAATCAGCGAATTCCCAGATCGGCCCTGAGGAGCCACTATAGGCATTCACCGAGCCGCCACCGCTGCCGAAGCCGCCAGTAGCCAATGACACGTTGGGCCACGTCTGCTGGAGAGCGGTGAATTTTGTAAACGTGCCGTTCAAAGCAAGAGCCGAGACCGCATCGGCCGTAATCTGCGGTCCGCCCTGCGGCGCATTGGCGGTGAGGTGTCCAAAACGGAAGTTGTTCACAGACGACTGGCCGAAGCTGATGGTGTGCGATACCGTCCAGCTCGTCTCGTTCTGCAGGTAGATCTCGTACCCATGCACAAGATCGGAGGAGTTATAGGAGCCCTGATTGGTGTAGTTGGCGTCGGTATAGCGGAAGAACACCGAGCCGAACTTACCGAGGCGTTGATCGCCACGGTATGTCTGCTGATTCTGGTGCAGCGGAAACTTAACACTCTTGATGTAGTTGACCACGCCCTCCGGCTGATCGGGGAGTGTCGGCGTCTGCCAGAAGCCGTTCTTGACCGCAACCAGACCGACGTTACCAGTCTGTCTTGAAGCTGGAATCATATTGCCCGGGAACGGCAGCCCTGTTGCCGGATCTACCGGCATGCAGTTGCCGTTCAGCGCAAGCAGCTTACTGCACTCTGCTGATCCATAAGGCGGCAGCAGACCACCGGGAAGGCCCGATCCGGCAGGAGGCGCGTACGTTTCCGCCGAGAAGTCGCCGGTCAGAATCGCAGGATTCGGCATCTGCGTTACCTGCCGCGCGCCGTTCGTGATGCGCCAGCCCTCATAATTGGCCATGAAGAAGCTTTTATTGCGACCGTCGTACACCTTCGGAATAAAAATCGGACCGCCCGCAACAAATCCAAATTGGTTCTGCCGCAGAATCGGGTTCGCTGTCGGCTTCTTCGCACGGTAGTCGTTCGCGTTCGGAAACGGCTTCGCGTCAAACGCGTCATTACGATCGAACCAGAACACCGAACCATGCGGCGTGTTCGTACCGCCCTTGCTGACGATGTTGACCTGCGTCGCGCTGAAGCCCTGATCCGCCGTGTACGTTCCGCTCGACACCTTGAATTCCTGGATCGCATCCTGCGACAGAATTACCGCTGGCGTCACCAATGCCGGATCCGTATTCACCAGTCCGTCGAGCGTGTAGTTGTTGCCCTCAGGCCGGCCTCCGTTGACACTGATCGCGTTGCCTTCACCCTGCCGCATCGTGCCCTGCTCGCCGCCCACCGTGACGGCGCCGGCACCCACAAGCAGCAGTTGCATGAAATTCCGCCCGTTCAGCGGAAGATTCTCAACTTGCTGCTGGCTGACAAGGTTTGCAAGTTCCGCGGTATCGGTATCGAGCGACACCGCTTGCGCCGTTGTTCTTACCGTCTCGCTGATCGTGCCGGGCTTGAGTGTCACATCCACGCGAGCGTGTTGGCTCACCGTCAGCGTGAACGACGAAATAACGGCCTTCTGAAATCCTTTCGCCTCCGCTGTGACCTCATAAGTTCCCGGGTTCAGAGAGGGAACGTTGTAATCGCCCACGCTGTTCGAGGTCGTCTGGACAGCAACCTGCGTCGCGGTGTTAGTGATCGTGATCTTCACGTTGGGAACGACGGCGCCTGTGCTGTCCGTTACGGTGCCGAGAATCGAACCGGTTGCGCCTGCCTGTCCAAACATCGTTCCGGTCGCGGTCAGCAGAACGAGCAGCCCGAAGGTAATTCGCAGTACTCGCATCTCTGGTCTCCTGAGAAAAACTTGCGTGGTGGCCGGGGGCAAGGCTCGCGTCTGGGGCTTCGAACGCAGAAGTTCACGCGAACCTCGCGATTCCTGATGGCTGGAAACAATACGCACGCGAAAGGAAATGTGTCAACTGGAACTTTGTTCCTGTACTGAAACTGCTTCTGGTCGGACCGTACGATTGCCCCATACGACGAAATGACGACATCGCGAAGCTCACGAACAGTGCCTGCTGTATCGATTTATCTCTGTACAGCGCACTCCGCGCTCGTATGCCCATGCAACGAGACGGAGCAGACATGAGAGGTCAGACCTCACAACTTGCAATCCAAATGGGACATCATTTTCCTTCCGAACTCCAGCCGTCGTGTGCTACCGTGTTGGGCGCATTCACGAAGTGCCCTGACCTGCCCTCACGCTGGTCCGATCACAACCACATAAGGAGCATCGATGAAACATCGCAAGGTGAGCCTGAGTGCCACGATTCTGATGATTGCCGGAATCACAGCAGCGGCCGCGCAGACCGCACCCGACTCGCTGCAGAGCGGCTTTGAAAATCCCCCGGCGAGCGCTCACCCGCTGGTCTGGTGGCACTGGATGAACGGCAACATCACCCAGGAAGGCATCAAACTCGACCTTGACTGGATGCATCGCGTGGGGCTCTCCGGTTTCCAAAACTTTGACGCCGCTCTTTCCACGCCGCAGGTTGTGCAAAAGCGTCTCGCCTACATGACACCGGAGTGGAAGGACGCATTCCGCTACGCCACGCAAACCGCCGACCAGCTCAACCTGGAAGAAGCCATCGCCGGCTCGCCGGGCTGGAGCGAATCCGGCGGTCCCTGGGTCCCCCCGTCCGAGGGCATGAAGAAATACGTCTGGAGCGAGACGCTCGTCGAAGGCGGCAAACCTTTCACCGGCACGCTGGCACATCCTCCACAAAACACCGGCGCATTTCAGAACGTCGGCATCCACGATGATCTCGGAGCGCCCGCAGGAGCGAAGCCCATCCCGCAGTACTACGCCGATTCCGTCGTTATCGCGTATCGCAAGCCGGCCAGCGATGTTCCTGTCGATTCCCTCCACCCGAAGACCACAGCCAGTGGCGGCGCCCCTGACATGGCAATGCTCACCGACGGCGATCTGGAGAAGACCACGCAAATTCCGATTCCCGCAGAAGGCCAGAAATCCTGGATCCAGTATGAATTCTCCCGGCCCACCACCATCCGTGCCATCACCGTCGTGACGAAAGCCCCCAACCGCTTCGCTGCAATGTTCACCGGAATCGCCGCTCCGGTAGAAGCTCTCGAAGCCAGCGACGACGGCCAGAACTTCCATGAAGTAGCAAAATTGCCCGAAGGCCACGCAGCCGAGACTACGGTCTCCTTTGCGCCGGTCACCGCCAAATACTTCCGCGTCAGTTTTACGCGCGGCACTCCGCCTCCGCGCCCTGCATGGGCTGCCGGACTCGATCCTGCTTCCTTCGGCTTCCCGATCCCCAAGACACCCACAGGCTACGAGGTCGCCGAACTCGTCCTCCATCCCGGAGGGCGTGTGAACAACTTCGAAGAGAAGGCCGCGTTCGTTCCCGTTCCCGATCTCTACGGTTCCGCAACGCCGTCCTTCGCCGCGGGTGACGCCGTGAAAAAGTCGGACGTCATCGACCTCACCAGCAAAATGAAGCCCGACGGCACTCTGGACTGGACGCCTCCGCCCGGCCACTGGGTCGTGCTCCGCTTCGGCTATAGCCTCCTCGGCATCACGAACCATCCGGCCACCGCGGAAGCCACCGGCCTCGAAGTCGATAAGCTCGACCACCGTTTCGTGCGCAACTACATGGAGAAATACCTCGACAGCTACAAAGAAACCGTCGGCCCG
>Ga0207664_10003651_pt1 | contig 10311 bp, 9 predicted proteins | sample LARL83metaG_FD_184349 | JGI IMG/M metagenome (GOLD analysis project Ga0207664, IMG submission 184349) | Corn, switchgrass and miscanthus rhizosphere microbial communities from Kellogg Biological Station, Michigan, USA - LAR L8-3 metaG... | ecosystem: Host-associated > Plants > Roots >...
GGGTTTTAACTTGGCACACACTCCGCCTACAGACCTCCCCACCGTCCGGGCAGTTGAAGACACTTCCTGCTGTCCGCCAGTCAGTCAAATAGACCTCGATCGCGTCCAAGCATTACTGGCACACTGGCGGCACACAACCCGTCTGCCACAGCTTCCGGATGCCCGTAATTCAGGAGCGATAGAGCACTAATAGGAAAGTATAGTCGTGTTGACGTCAGCATCGCCGCGCTGCCTCGATCGTTGCGATGTCGATCTTCTTCATCGTCATCATCGCTCGAAGGCACGCTCGGCCTCACCTCCACCTGCCCCAAGCGCATCCGTTAGCGCGCGTGGGGTGATCTGCCAAGAGAGGCCCCAACGGTCCTTGCACCAACCGCACTGGCTTTCCACGCCACCATTGCGGACGATCGCGTTCCAGTAGCGGTCCGTCTCTTCCTGATTTTCCGTCGCGATCTGGAAGGAAAAGGCCTCGCTGTGCCTGAACGCCGGGCCGCCGTTGAGACCGAGACAGGGAATGCCAAGAACGGTGAATTCCACCGTCAGCACATCACCCTCCCTGCCGCTAGGATAGTCACCGGGCGCCTTGTGAACAGCGGTTACTTTACTGTCCGGGAAGGTGGCAGCGTAGAAGCGCGCCGCCTCAAGCGCGTCCTTGTCGAACCAGAGGCAGATCGTGTTCTTTGGCTTCATGTTTCTATACTCCTTGTGCTCAGTCAGGGCGAGCGCCAGTGGTCTCCGGGTCGGTCCGTCTCAGTGGCCCGCTAATTCATGTGATGATCTGCTGCAGTCGGCGTTGCCGATTGTTCGCCTTTTAGCGCCCAGAGAGCGCACTGATCGTGACGTAATATCCGTCCGGATCTCGCAGCGAGAACTCCTTCGTTCGAGTGTTCGAATTGAGGTGTGGCTCCTCTTCGAGCCGACTGACAAGAGAGCGTGCCCTTTGAAGGGTCAGGTCGAAATCATCGACACGGAAGAACAATAGGAGGCCGTTGCCGGGTGTTCCGTGATCGGGGCTCATCAATGAGGGATGCTCGTGGGCGCCCCATTTGTGGAGGCAGAGCAAGACAGTCCCATCTGAATCGAGGATTTGTCCAAAGTAGTCATGGGCAGGAAGGTTAGCCGGTTGACCCAACAGCGCCCGGTACCATTTGAAACTGCGCGGGACGTCGCCTACCCCTATGATCGTCCACGTGCGCTTCATCGGTCACTCATTGCGGCCTAATTCTTGTCTAGACCGACCCGGATACAAGCCGTCGGGCACGGCCTAAAACGAAGTCTTCGCCGCCGGCCGACAACTCGTTGTGTTTACTGCCCTCCAGTATATGCCCGAACTTGCCGTACCGTTCTCTGCCGACAGGCGGGTCCTTTCAGGCTGGCGGATCGTCGGCACCCTTCCCTTGGGATTACTGCAGGTTGATTTCATAACAATGTCGGCTCCCTCGACCTGAGTAAACTTGGCGATGGCAATCGCACCAGGCTCAGAGAAAAGGAGCCGAACATGCTGATTATAGGTCTGGACTATCACCCGAGCATTCAGCAAATTGCGTCCTTGGATCTCGAAACTGGAGACACCGGTGAGCGACAACTTAACCATAAGGAAGGCGAGGTCGAGCAGTTTTATCGCGGACTCAAGCGACAGCGAATCAGCGTGCGCGTGGGGATGGAAGCTACAGGCAACACGAGCTGGTTCGAGCGACTCATGATGGAACTTGACTTTGAACTCTGGATTGGAGACCCAGTTCAGATTCGACGGCAACGTGTGCGGAAGCAGAAGACGGACAGCCGAGATGCACAACTGCTCCTCAAGTTGATGGTGGAAGATCGCTTTCCCCGCGTTTGGGTACCCAGTCCAGAGAACCGCGATCTTCGACAATTGCTTTGGCATCGGCACCGGCTGGTACAGATGCGAACCCGCATCATGAATCAGCTGCAGGCAGTCGCATTAAACGAAGGCGTGCGGCGAAAGAAAGCACTATGGAGCAAAGAAGGCCGTGCGCAATTAGAGTCTTTTTTGTTGTTGCCATGGGCCACACGACGTCGGCAAGAGCTACTGGAACTGCTGGATCGATTGAAGCCGATCATCGCGGATCTGAATATTGCGGTTCAGGAAGAAGCGGAACGCCGGCCTGAGGTGCGGCGCCTCATGACGCATCCTGGCGTTGGTCCAACCACCGCACTGGCATTCGTGTTGATCCTAGGGACTCCGAAACGCTTTCAGTGTGGAAAACAGATCGGAAGCTATGTGGGGTTAATCCCCAGTGAGGCGTCAAGCGGCGGCTGTCGAAGATTAGGACACATCACGAAGCAGGGGAATACGCTGCTACGTTTTCTGTTGGTGGAAGCAGCGCAGGCCACAGTGCGCTGTGAACCCGAATGGCGGCGACGATTTACGCACCTCGCCCTACGTCGTGATCGGCGGATTGCGAAGGTTGCTATGGCGCGCAAACTCGCAGTTCGTATGTACTGGATGTGGCGCAAGGGATGGGACTATCCGCAGTTCTTAAAGTTCGGTTCGCACGTGGGACAGCTCGAGATGGGCAATGGTGTGAAGTAGATCACCGGCCGGTTGATTGGGCATCCCGCTCCCTAACCGGGGAGTTCGAACACGTAATCATGGTCGATGTTGCGATCGGAGAGATGGTTGGGTCGAACCGAAGTTGGGCCCGAATGATTGCAGCGAGCCTTTGGTGCTGAATGCCAACGCAGTTCAACTAGAGCGAAATGGCGCTGTCTCAACGCCGCAGCGGAGGTGTGACTAAACAGAGTTGACAGAGCCGATCATTGTTAGAGATTGCCCGTAAGTCGGGCACAATCGTCATAGTTTCAGCCAGCGCAGCCTTCAGAGCCGCCTCGTCGAAAACTTGCTCCCTTTCAGACACTCCGAGACAGCACTAGAATGCTTTCAGCAGAGGAGTGGAGCTCAGAACGTTCGGGGCTCGGCAAATCTGGCACTCTGCTAAACGATCGCATGAAAGACCAAATGCAATATGACGAGTAAAGCGAAGGAGGTCAGCCGTGGAGGCGAAGGTATTGGTACGCGATGAGCGCGAGGAAACGACCCTGACCACACCCGACCAACAGGTCGAGGCCGCACGGCAATGGTTCGCGAGCCCCCGATTCGCCGGCATTGGCCGTCTTTACACCCCCCGCCAGGTGGCCGAGCAGCAGGGCACGATGCCTGGCGACTACACCGTTGCGCGACGGGCAGCCGAGGGCTTCTACGCGCGGTTGCGCGAGCTCTTTGAACAGCGCAAGCAGATCACGACCTTCGGTCCCTATTCGCCGGGCCAAGCGGTCATGATGAAAAGGATGGGGATGGAAGGCATTTATCTGGGGGGGTGGGCGACGTCCGCCAAAGGATCGCTCTCAGAGGATCCGGGTCCGGACTTGGCGAGCTACCCGCTCAGTCAGGTGCCAGACGAAGCAGCCGGGCTGGTGCGAGCGCTGCTCACAGCCGACAAAAACCAACACTTCACGCGCATGCGGATGAGCGAAGAAATGCGCAAGGCGACGCCGGTCATCGACTATCGGCCCTTCATCATTGCCGACGCCGACACGGGTCACGGGGGGGACGCGCATGTGCGCAATCTGATCCGCCGCCTCGTCGAGGTCGGGGTGCCGGGCTACCACATCGAAGACCAGAAGCCCGGAGCGAAGAAGTGCGGCCACCAGGGCGGCAAGGTGCTCGTGGCCCAGGACGAGCAGATCAAGCGCCTCAACGCCGCCCGCCTGCAACTAGATATCATGCGTGTGCCGGGCATCCTTGTGGCCCGAACCGACGCTGAGTCTGCCACCTTCCTCGAGAATCGGAGCGATGAGCGAGATCAGCCGTTCATCCTCGGCGCCACTAACATCGAGCTGCCAAGCTACAAGACCGGCTATCTAGCCATATTTAGGAAGCTCTTCGAACTTGGGGTCCAGGAGGTCCGCGGACATCTATTGTTCGCGGTATCCGAGGCCGAGTACCAGGCGACCTTCGCTTGGCTGGAGCGGGTCGGGCTCATGTCGATGATCGCGGAGAGCGCCCACGCCCTCCGGGAGGCGACGGCGACCGAGCTCGATGCAGCGCTCGACAGGATCGACACGCAATATATGGAAATCTGGCAAACGGAAGCCGCGCTGAAGACCTATGGGCTGGCGGTCGCCGAGGTGATGCAGTCCCGGAGGGACGAGGGCGAGCGTTTCGATTCGACCGTCGAGGAATGGCTGACGTTCTCCAAACGGGCTTCTTTCTACGAGGCGCACGCGCGGGCAAAGTCGATGGGGATCCAGTTGATCTGGGATTGCGAGCTGCCCAAGACCCCCGAAGGCTTCTATCAGATCCAAGGCGGCATCGACTACGCCATCGCCAAGTCGCTCGCTGTAGCGCCCTTTGCCGATGTGCTGTGGATGGAGACCAAGACGGCGGACCTCGAGGACGCCAGTAAGTTCGCGCACGCTATCCACGCGGAGTACCCCGACAAGATGCTGGCATACAACCTGTCGCCATCGTTCAACTGGGACACCACGGGCATGAGCGACGAGGAGATGAAGCGCTTCCCCGACGAGCTCGGGAAACTGGGCTTCGTCTTCAACTTCATCACCTACGGTGGCCATCAGATCGACGGCTTGGCTGCCGAGGAGTTCGCGACCGCGTTAAAGCAGGACGGGATGCTGGCGCTGGCGCGCCTGCAGCGCAAGTTCAGACTGCTGGAGTCCCCGTATCGGACGCCGCAGAGCCTGGTCGGCGGACCACGGCTCGACGCCGCATTGATGGCTTCGTCGGGACGCACCGCGGCGACCAAGGCGATGGGCAAGGGATCGACGCAGTTCCAGCACTTGGTTCAAACAGAGGTCCCGACCAAGCTGCTGGAGGAGTGGCTCACGGAGTGGAGGAAGCACTGCGATCATCCGGCGAGAATTTGCGTCGAGCTACGTCCGCACACAGCCGGTTCGGAGCTATTGGAGCTGAGCCTGCTGGACGAGCCCGGCAGGGAAAAGCTGGCCAACGTGGTCTTCGCCTACATCCAGGATCGTCGCGGCCGCAGTATCCTCTCGATTCGCGACCAGAACACCCTCACGCCGCTTCGCAAGAAGCGGCTGATGACACTCGTCCAACTATTCCTGATCCACCGCTACAATGCTAGCTCGGTGCATTACGTCACGCCCACCGAAGACAATCAGATTCAGACACAAAAGATGAAGAGCCTGGGTATCTTCTCAGACGTGCATACTGAGATTGGGCAAATCATCGTTGCGAACGTAAGCAAGGAACGAGTTGCCGAGTTGCTCAAGCCTGACCGGGAGGCCCTGCGGGCGATGATCCAGAAGACGTCGTGGGCAGTGCAGATTCCGGCTTAACTAAAAGGTGTGTCAGCTACGGTGCGGGGCGTGCTAGGCCTTTCCGTCGGAGGAGGTTAGGTGCCACTAGTTAGGTCTTTCCGTTTAAGTGGCGTGGGCAAGGGTGACCTGCAGCGATTTACGCGGCCATCAGCTCCGCTGGCAATAGTGCTTGATTTGCTCGCGAAGAGTTGAGGAGGGCCGAGGCCATGATTCGTGAGGACATTTTCCAGGAGTTCCCAGACCTGTTCGGGACCAAGAAGGTGAACGGCCGAGAAATCAACGTCGAACAGACGATTGCCGCGCTCACCCGAGAGTTGAGTCCCGAGATCGCTGTAGCCCTGACCGCACGCCGGGCGCTCCTGCAGTCCCCGGTGCCCGTCGGCAAGAAATATGCCTGGCCGAAGTGGGAGGACGCGTTCGAGGATGGTGTGACCGGGCAGTTCTGGACATTTCGCCAGATCGTCCAAGGCTTGATTGATAACTTTCTCGGCCGAGACAGCGAGTGGCGCTGGCGCCTCAACGATGAGGTGCCCATCCCGCAAGACGCCCACCCGTTGACGAATCCCGGCTTGGAGCTCACCGGGCCGTGGCATCCGCTGGATATGGCCTTCAACGCATTGAATAGCGCGGCGCCCATGAACATGCCGGACTTTGAAGACGCCTCCCCGCCCCATTTCCGGCCCGATGGCACGCCTGCGAATCAGCCGCTTGCGGTGTTTGCGGCCTTGCAGAACGCCAAAGAGATTTTCGAAGGCCGCTGGGTCGACCGCCCCTACGAGGTGGTGAAGAAAGGCCAAAAGCGCTCTTACAGGATCAACAGGTCCCCGGCACAGTGGCCAACCCGCTTTGGTCGCCCCCCCGGCATCCACGTGCGCTATGACCACATCAAGGTGGAAGGCCAAGCGGTGCCGGCTCTGATCCCCATAACCGTCATCTGGACACTTAACAACTACGAGTCTCTCAAACGTGCTGGCACCGGTGTCTATTACTACATCCCAAAGATTCAGACTCCTCAGGAAGCCCTCATTGTGGAGAAGCTTCTACTGCGACTGGAAGGGATGATCGGCCTCCCGGCTGGCACCTTCAAGATCAAAGTCCTCTATGAGGAAGGAAATGCGGGCCGGTACTTGCCCGCGATCGCCTGGGTGTTGCGGCGTCGACTCCTTGGGACGAACGTTGGCCGCTGGGACTACTTGGGCAGCCTGATCGAGATGTGGAAGGATGACCCGCAGGGCGTTTTTCCGGACCCGCAGTCGATCGGCATGGCCTCCCCGAACATGATTGCCTATCAGCGGTACAACGCTCTCATGATACTCATGGCCGGCATGAAGAATGGCGAACTCAGCCAAGGCGCCCCCATTGGTGGCATGGCGGCGGTAATGATCTATCAAGCGAACGATCCCTACGGCCGCTCGAGGTATAACCCGCTGGCTTTGCGGGCGATTGTCGTCGACAAGCTGAGAGAGCGCCTGCTGGGTCTCATGTTTGTGCCCGAAGAGCCGCTGCCTGCAGGTCAACAGCTCACCCTGGAAGACATCCTTGCCAAGCGAGTGAGGGGACGACTCTACGATGCCTACCGGCAAAGCTGGGTCGCTAGCCCAGAAACGGCCTACGTGGCTGCTGGCAATGAACCCTTACGGGCCCCTGTGACGCAGGTGCAGGCTATCCTCGATGCGCCGCGAGAAACAGTGGACGTAAAAGGCAAACCGGTACCAACCGTCGCCAGTGGTCTCGTCGACTCGGAGCGGCTCCTGCTGCAGTCCCGCGGCTTATTGAACTCCCAGGGCAAGATCACGCCCTGGGTCGTCCCCAAGAAGATGGTGGAGGCTCCGGAGAAGATCTTCACGCAAGAACTTTGGGACTCCATCTACGACGTCCCCAAGGGTGAGATCACCATTGAGCACATCCAACATGCGTTCTACATGGCAGCGAACTACGGCTTCCAGATCCTCAATGGCAACTTCGCGGCGGCAATCGACGACTACGAACTTAAACTGCGGTTCATGAATGACCTCGCCACGTACCGAATCGATGTGTCGTGGCTGTGGACCGTTGTCCATCACCAAGCCGCCATCACCAAGGACGGCTACCTGCAGCGCCCAGTGCTCACCGAGGATGGGGTAGTACTGGCTGCGAACGCCTCTGAGGTCAAGGCCGGGAGCCGTTTTACCGGGGAGCTGTTCGAGAAGGTGTGGGACTACCACAATGAATGGACAGCGGAGTTCTTCGCCGAATTGGACCGCCGCGGCGATCCCGGGCGCTTCGACCGCGGCAAAGCGCCCATCATCATGGAACTCTTGAAACGGCAGCTGCTTTCGCCCCGCTACATACAGCACAGCGCTCGCGTACTCTTCGTCGTGGGGCAAGCGAACCCGCAGGAGCGGGCGCAGATTCTGGAGGCCATTTTCGATCTCTCCCGTGAGGAAATCGTCAAGCGCATTCAGGCAAGCGCCCTCAACAAGGCTGTCTTAGCCGCCTACGACTATGTCCATGACATCTTCCTGGGTATTGAAAAAGAGCACCTCCCGCTGACGCGATCAGATGGGAAGTTATCCGCCTGAATGTCACGCTGAATTGCGGAAAGCTCCAGCCCCGAACGCTGCGACTACCCTATCGGGAAGACCTTACGGCTCGCCTAGGGCCAGGAAAGGGATCTCTGGGCAGAGCGCAGAGTTGCGGGCTGTTGCCGGACTCATCCCTGCGGAGTGGCAAGGACACCTGCGGTTGAGATTTGGCCTGATACTAATCTCCCGACGGCAGCAGTTCGTCGTCCCAGCAATTACCTTCCGACGATGGATAGTACAGGGCCATCTCTATCGCGTGCATGATGTCCAATTGATCGGCATTGCTGGCAGTCTGGTTGTAAGTTGACATTGTCATCTATCTGTCCCCACTCAAAAAGCTTGGCGCAGATTGTGGCCCGGGCCCAGCTAACGGTCAAACGGAATGTTTTTATTAGGGTGATAGAAGTTGCTTATCAGGACAGCCCCTGCCAAGCTAGCCTTGTTGCTGCGACACGGTACACGATCCTATTTCCGGCCAAAGCGTAGCTCTCCGCCGCGTCGTAGCAGAACTGCAGGGCCAGTTTGCCCGCGGCCGTGGTCGACAGCTTCAGTCCCAACCGGAAAAGCTCATTTCCCTCACTATCGGTCCATGTAACAGAGGAAACGGTCCCGATTGGGCTCGAAAAGACCTGCTCGAGCTAGGCCCTCAATTGCTAAGTAGTTGCAAGCTTCTACAGTTAACCGCGTTGAGCACGGTTTTCGGCCCATTTGCTCTCACTCCGTTTTCTGTATGCCCGCAGACCTGCTGCCGCTCTGCCATGCGGGTACAGGGATGCGACCTGCTTACAGTTCGCGATTTACCGATCGCATGTACCTTCGGGACTGGCACGAGAATCAACGCCGGGGTTAATTTCATCTTGCGCAACAAATCCCCTTCCAGGGCAAGACGTAACCGGCCGACATTCCGCGATCCACATCCCACTGGGCTGTAACGACCGGCACCCGTGCGCACCTCAGCGGGCGCGATTAAATCCCGGGTTCCGGCAAATCGTCACCGTTGGGCGTGATGCATCTCATAGCGTTCTGTAAGGCATAGGCGCACACTCGGGTAAAAGTCTGGCATTGCAACGGCTTGTATAGGTAGGGGAAATGCTGGTTATCTTTGCCAGCCACGTGCGAATCGTTGTGAGCGTGGGACACAATTTTGTCTTCACAGCTAAGTTGCGGAGGTGCCGATGATGGAGACTATTGTGCAAGACATCCGCTACGGCGTCCGTTCGCTCCGGAAGGCACCTACATTCGCCGTCATTGCGGTAGTTACGCTGGCCCTGGGCATCGGCGCCGATACGGCCATGTTCAGTATTGTGAACGGCGTGTTGCTCCAGCCCATTCCCTTTACCGAACCGGATCGCCTGCTGATGCTCTACACCAGCATGCCGCAATTCCGCCAGGCGTCGGTCTCTTATCCTAATTTTCTCGACTGGCCCCTCTAGGCACTAGGCACCTGCTGGCGGACAGCCAGCCGTTCGGGAAAGTTGGCGTGAAGTTTTTCTGTGCGCGCGGATGGAAGTGCCATCTGCTGGCAATTCGGATAGGGTCACCCCTTTGCGCGGCTGCGTCCAACTGTGGATTCAAAAGAGATTCCCAGGCCGGCTCAGGGCCGCCCGGTTGTCAGAACACCTGCTGAGCGTATAATTGCACCCCTGCGGGTGCATGTCAGATGTTTCCCCACCGGAGTATCGGTCCTCACAACCAGTGGGACAAGTTTCGGCCTGCACGTGATCTGCGGACGGCGCGTCGGAAGCAGCGCCGGATACATGTTGCGTTAATCCTCGCAACCGCTTCGTTCTTCGCCTTCCTGCTCGCCGACCAGCTGCGGCCTCGTGTCGAAGCCGCCTTGGCGTATGTCGCGAAGGTCGCTCTGGGACCCAAGCGAGAGGAAGTTCCCCTTCCACGACGGAGCGATTCCCAAAAGCGGCCCCGCCCCTACCAGACGCACAATCGTCGCGATCTCAGATTCAGCAGACCCGAGCTTGGCCCATTTGACGCGTACGTACTTGACGGCAGCCGCTACATTCGAGTTGAGGGCAAGGACAGCTACGCTCTGGTGGATACTACAACCGGCAAGATCACCTGGATCACGAAATTGGACAAACGCCGGGTACAGGTGCAACACAATGCGCCGGATAAGCAAGCAGCGAACCACCGCGAGACAAGCGAAAATCGTTAGCTTCCCGTTGGCATTTGCCTTCCCTTCCGAGCCTTAATGTTGCAAGTGTCCAAAGTGCAAGGGGCAACACCAATCATCGCGGGTAACGGGGACTCCTGGAGTGCGTTTGAAACAGCATTCCAGCATCTATTCTGGGCGCGGCTAGACCAGCTTCGGCCCCCTATGATCCTCGCGCGCTTGAGTAGTGAGCTCGCAGCCATACTAAGAGAAGCGACGGTGTGGTGCCTCTTCGCTTACATAGGTCTCTTAGCCCGC
>Ga0207664_10003652_pt1 | contig 10310 bp, 8 predicted proteins | sample LARL83metaG_FD_184349 | JGI IMG/M metagenome (GOLD analysis project Ga0207664, IMG submission 184349) | Corn, switchgrass and miscanthus rhizosphere microbial communities from Kellogg Biological Station, Michigan, USA - LAR L8-3 metaG... | ecosystem: Host-associated > Plants > Roots >...
ATCTCGTCACGCCCGGCGCGGGCGGGGGGACCGGACGCGCAATCGTCATCGAGCCGTGGCTCAAGCAGGTGCGCGCCGGACGTGACGCGGACATGCGCACGCCCGAAGCGCGGCTGGTCGAGGCGGCCGGCCTTGCGCGCGCCATCGATCTGACCGTGGTGCAGGAAGGCCTGGTGACGCTCAACGACGTTCGCCCGGCGACCTATATCGGCAAGGGGAAGGTCGATGAGATCGCCGGGCTGGTGAAAAGCCTCAGCGCCTCCGTGGTGGTGATGGATTGCCCGGTGTCGCCGGTGCAGCAGCGCAATCTGGAGAAAGCCTGGGGCGCCAAGGTCATCGACCGCACCGGGCTGATCCTGGAGATCTTCGGCCGCCGCGCCCGCACGCGCGAAGGGGCGCTGCAAGTCGAACTGGCGCATCTCACCTACCAGAAGGGCAGGCTGGTGCGCTCCTGGACGCATCTCGAGCGTCAGCGCGGCGGCTTCGGCTTTCTCGGCGGCCCCGGCGAAACGCAATTGGAAGCCGACCGCCGGGTCATCGAAGACCGCATCAAGCGCATCGAAGCCGAGCTCGACAAGGTCAAGCGCACGCGCGCGCTGCATCGTGAAAGCAGGAAGCGCGTGCCGTATCCGATCGTCGCGCTGGTCGGCTACACCAATGCCGGCAAGTCGACGCTGTTCAACCGCATGACACAAGCCAGCGTGCTGTCGGCCGACATGCTGTTCGCCACGCTCGATCCCACCTTGCGGGCCATCGCGCTGCCGCACGGCAACCGCGTCATCCTGTCCGATACCGTCGGCTTCATCTCGGATCTGCCGACCATGCTGGTCGCGGCCTTTCGCGCCACGCTGGAAGAGGTGATCGAGGCCGACGTTATCCTGCACGTGCGCGACGTCGCGCACGAGGACACGGCGGCGCAGTCGCGCGACGTCGAGAAGATTCTGGGCGAGCTTGGCATCGCCGCCTCCGATCCGCGTCTGATCGAAGTCTGGAACAAGATCGATCGCCTCGACGCTGGCGCCCGCGCGCGGCTTGCCAATCTTGCCGAGCGTCACGGCGAGCGCCGGCCGGTGCCGGTGTCGGCGCTGAGCGGCGAGGGCATCGAACGCCTGACGGCGGCAATCGAAGCCCGCCTCGCCGAAACCCGGCTGACTATCGAACTCGCGTTGAGCCCCGCCGACGGCGCTGGACTAAGCTGGCTCTATCGACATTCCGAAGTGTTGGAGAAGCACATGCGCGACGACGGTCAACTCGCGGTCACCGTGCGCGCCGATGCCGACAAGGCGGCGCGGGTGCGGGCAAAGTTCGCGACGTGAGCAGCGTCACGCTGCCTGAATGCGGCAAGTGCCGGTAAAATCACGGCTTCCAGCAGTAGAAAAAAACTTATCCCCGCGTGTCGGGGCGGCCTTATCCTGCTCGCATCCCGCCCCATACCGAAGGGGTGTCTGTACAGCATCTTCAGATGCGGGGCGGGGAGCGGTGGCCGGGGAATGGCGTGGCAGCGGAGATGCGCTTGCGACGGCCCGGCGGTCCAAGCCGCGAAGCTTCCGGCGCGATCGGCGTTCGCGTCGAGGGCTCTGACGGCCGGTAGGCCGGATTTCTCGTCAGGAGAAAGCCGGCCGAGTGCCTGGTCCTCAACGGTAGAAAGTCGCGCAAGCGCTTAAACGCTCGACTACCGGGGACCTTCGCGGAGCAAACCTATAAACACCGCGCGCGGGACGCCTTGGGACTTGGCGGACTTGCGGTTATTCGGCTTCGACAAGCCTCGATGTCGCGAGGTGTCGAGGCCCGTGGGTCCGATTGGACCCTTGGCGTCCCGCGCGCCCTCGGTATGTTTTCCGGGAGCGATGCGGCAGGAGCGACACAGGAGACAGGAGACGGCGTACCCCGCGCCGCAAAGAACAGGGGCGATGACGCTTGCCTTGCGCGTACTGGGCAAGCCCGGGGCGCGCGGCGTTGGCTGTTTGACAATTGAATCGGCGAACGGCTACCGGCCGCTCTTCTCGGCCGCCTTCGCCTCGTCCCACAGCGCGTCCATTTCGGCGAGCGTGGCATCTTGCGGACGTTTGCCGCGCGCCGCCAAGGCGCGCTCGATCGAGGCAAAGCGGTGCTCAAATTTGACATTGGTGTCGCGCAGCACGCCTTCCGGGTCGGCCGACAGATGCCGCGCCAAATTGACCACAGCGAACAGCAAATCGCCGATTTCCTGGCGGGCCTCCGCGGTCGCGCCGGCATCGAGCGCGGCTTCGATCTCGCCGGTTTCCTCGCGGATCTTGGCGAGCACGGCGCGCGGGTCGTTCCAGTCGAAGCCGACGCGGCCGGCTTTGTCCTGCAGCTTCAAGGCGCGCGTTAACGCGGGCAGGGCGACCGGCACGCCGGCGAGGGCTCCGCCTTCGGCCTTTTCCCCACTTTCGCCCTTCTCTTCTGCCTTTTCTTGGGCCTTGATCCGTTCCCACATCCCGGCGACCGCCTCGGCGGTCTGTCCCTCGGCGTCGGCAAACACGTGGGGATGGCGGCGGATCATCTTGGCGGTGATGCCCTCGACCACGCCGCCGAAGTCGAAGGCGCCGTCTTCCTCGGCCATGCGCGCGTGGTAGACGACCTGGAGCAGCAGGTCGCCGAGTTCGCCCTTGAGGCCGGCCAGGTCGCCGCGGGCGATGGCGTCGGCCACCTCATAGGCTTCCTCCAGCGTATACGGCGCGATAGTCGCGAAGCTCTGCTCGAGATCCCAGGGGCAGCCCGAGCCGGGCGTGCGCAGCGCCGCCATGATCTCGATCAGCCGGGCAATGTCGCGGGAGGGCTTCACGGGGCGTGGGCGGTCACCAGAGGGGCTGGGCCGCGACCGTATCAAAGCCAATGCACGCCCGCGAACCTAGATACCGGATTCGCATAAGACATATTATGGAATATCTTGATATGTGGAGGTATTTCTGTCGCTGAATCAGGGTACTAAAACTAATAGCACATCTTCCAGATTAAGATGAGCGGAAGCTCATCCCGTCATAAGCTGGAGCCACGTTCGGCGGCAATTCGGCCCGCAACTGCTCGTAATCGAGATCGGCATGCAAATTGGTCAGGACCGCCCGCTTTGGCTTGACCCGCGCGATCCAGCCGAGAGCCTCCTCGAGGTTCATGTGGCTCGGGTGCGGCGTCCGCCGCAGCGCGTCGACGATCCAGACGTCGAGGCCGGCCATCAGGCCAAGGCTCGACGGCGGCAGGCCCTTGATGTCGGCGGAATAGGCCACATTGCCGAAGCGGAACCCGAGCGATGGGATGTCGCCGTGGTCCTGCAGCACGGGCAGGGCTTCGATCGGGCCACCCTGCCCCTCGATGGTCACGGCCTTTCCCGGCACCAGGCGGCGTTCTTCGGCGATCGGCGGATAGTCGCTGCCCGGCATTTGGTTGAAACAATAGGCAAAGCGGGCGTTCATGGCGCGTGAGGTCGGCTCGTCCATAAAAACTGGTATGCGCTGGCGTTTCTTGACGAACAGTGGCCGCAGATCGTCCATGCCGTGGGTATGGTCGGCGTGCTCGTGGGTGAGCAGGACGCCGTCCGCCCAGTCGACTTGGGTATCGAGCAGCTGCTCGCGCAGGTCGGGCGAGCAATCGACAAGAGCGCGCGTGACTTTGCCTTGCCCCGGCGTGCGCTCGACTAATAGTGAGCAGCGCCGCCGGCGGTTCTTGAGGTTGTTGGGGTCGCAGGCGCCCCAGCCGAGCGCCACGCGCGGTACGCCCATCGACGACCCGCAGCCGAGAATGGTGAAAGTGAGACTCATGCGGCATTCGCGAGCGAGCGCGGGACCTTATTGAACAAACGGAAGAAGTTCTCCGTGGTTTGCCGCGCGATCTCGTCCGGCGAAACGCCGCGCGCCTCAGCCAGCACCTTCGCGGTTTCGACGACGTAAGAGGGCTCATTGCGCTTGCCGCGATACGGTCCTGGCGCGAGATAAGGCGCGTCAGTCTCGACCATGATGCGGTCGGCCGGGAGATCGCGGGCGATGTCACGCAAACCAGCCGAATTCTTGAACGTCAGAATGCCGGTGAACGAAATGGCCAGTCCGAGATCGATCGCCTTGAACGCCAGCTCGCGCCCGCCGGTAAAACAATGCAGCACGGCCGGGAAGGTGCCCTTCCCCATTTCCTCGGTGAGAATCTTGCCCATGTCGTCGTCGCAATCGCGCGAATGGATCACCAGCGGCAGCTTGGTTTCGCGCGCCGCGGCGATGTGCTCGCGGAAGCTCTTGGCCTGCACGTCTCGCGGACTCTTGTCGTAGTGATAATCGAGCCCGGCTTCGCCGATGGCGACGACCTTCGGATGTTTCGATAACGCGATCAGCTTCGCCGCGTCGATGTCGGGTTCTTCCTGCGCGTTGTGCGGATGCGTGCCGACCGAGCAGAACACGTCGGGAAACTTTTCGGCGATCGCCATCACCTGCACGTGCTTTTTCACTCGCGTCGAAATCGTGACCATGCGACCGATGCCTGCTTTGCGCGCGCGATCGACGACGGCGTCGAGCTCGGCCGCAAAATCCGGAAAGTCCAGATGACAGTGGCTATCGACCAGCATCGTTTAGGTTTTCTCTTCCAGTTCGATGTAGCGCGGAAAAACCGGTTTTGACGGCGGCAATGTGGTGCCGGCCTTGATGCGAGTGCCGAGCGCGTCGAATGCGCGCTCACCCGCCGGAATTGCCAATTGGTCGAGCATCGCGGCAGCAGAAGTCGGCACGAAAGGCTGCGTCAGGATCGCGACTTGCCGCAGCACTTCGGCGGTGACGTAAAGGATCGTGCCCTGCCGCTTCGGATCGGTCTTGGCCTTGGCCCACGGCTCCTCGGAGGCGAAGTAGCGGTTGGCATCCGCGACCACGCTCCAGACCGCGTTGAGCACCTGATGCAGTTGCTGCGTCTTCATGTGCTCGCGTGCCGTGCCGATCATGGCATCGGCCGCCGCCAAAATCGTTTTGTCCGCCGCCGTGAACTCGCCCGGCTCCGGCAATTTCCCACCGAAGGTCTTGCCGATCATCGACAGCGAACGCTGCGCCAGATTGCCGAAGTCGTTCGATAGGTCGGCATTGATGCGGTTGACGATGGCTTCGTGGCTGTAATTGCCGTCTTGCCCGAACGGCACCTCGCGCAAGAAAAAATAACGCACCTGATCGACGCCATAGGCATCCGCGAGCGCGAACGGGTCTATGACATTGCCGACCGACTTCGACATTTTCTCGCCGCGATTGAACAGGAAGCCGTGCGAGAAGATGCGTTGCGGCACCTCGACGCCCGCCGACATCAGGAAGGCCGGCCAGTACACGGCGTGGAATCGCACGATATCCTTGCCGATGACGTGCAGCGCCGCCGGCCAGTAGCGCTTGAATTTCTCGCTCTGCACGTCGGGATAGCCGACGCCGGTGAGGTAATTGGTCAGGGCATCGACCCACACATACATGATGTGCTTGTCGTTGCCCGGCACCTTGACGCCCCAGTCGAACGTGGTGCGCGAGATCGACAGATCCTGCAGGCCGCCGCGCACAAAACTCGCGACTTCGTTGAGCCGCTCCTTCGGCAGCACGTAATTCGGCCGCTCGTAGAGTTTGAGCAGTTTGTCGGCATAGGCCGAGAGTTTGAAGAAATAGCTCTCCTCCTCGACCCACTCGACCGGGGTGCCGGTTTTGCTGGCGACACGAACTTTCTGTTCGTTGAGGTGCGTCTCGTCCTCGGCGTAATAGGCCTCGTCGCGCACCGAATACCAACCGGCATATTTGTCGCGGTAGATGTCGCCGTTCTTCTCCATCCGTTCCCAAATCGCCTGGGAGGCGCGATGGTGACGCTCTTCGGTCGTGTGGATGAAATCGTCATTCGAACAGTTGAGGCGCTGCACCATGGCCTCGAACTTCGGCACGTTGCGGTCGCGCAATGCGCGCGCGGTCAGGCCTTCGCGCGCGGCAGTCTGCATCATCTTCTGGCCGTGCTCGTCGGTGCCGGTGAGGAAATAGACGTCGTAGCCGTCGAGCCGCATGAAGCGGGCGATCGCGTCGGTCGCGATCGCCTCATAGGCATGGCCGATGTGCGGCGGGCCGTTCGGATAGGAGATCGCCGTGGTGATGTAGAAAGGCGTTTTGGCCGGCATTCGCGCGTTTTCTAAAACGAGGATGGCCGGGCAAGCCGGCCAAGATGTGTCGCGCGTTAGGTATCAATCCGCAGGCGTGACGGCAAGCGACGGTGCGGGAAGACCGATCTGCTCGCGCCCGGTTTGCGGCTTTGTTGGCGGCTACTTCGGGCAAATCTTGTCGAGCGATTGCAGCGTCGCGGCGATAGCCTGCCCTTCCTTGGAATTCTCGTCCACAGACTGCAGGCCGTTCATCAGCGCGTCCCATTCGGGACCGAGCTTGCCCGCAAGGTCGTCGGCTTTCTGCGCGAGGTCGTCCGTCAGCTTGTCGTCGTGCTTGAGTTGCGCCTGCTCGATCTGGTCGCCGATCTTGGTCATATCGCAATAGGCCTGCGACTTCGCCTTGTCAGCGCTGATCATTTTAACGACGCGTTGCGCGTCCGCGTTGGTGGCCTTCGGCGCGCTAGGCGGGCCCTGTTGCGCCTGGGCGTAAAACGGCAAGCCAGCAACTGCGGCCGCCGCGGCAATAAGTTTGAGATTCATGGATGCCCCCTGAGCAAAGACAGAATCGATTCCGGCAATGCCGCAACTGATTACGCGTAATAACTTTGTCGCGAAAGTGGCATCGCTTCCCTGTGTGCAAAAGATGCTAGATTTGTCTATCAATATACGGCTGGCAAAAGATGACAGATAAGTTCCCCGCGATTTTCGTACTCGTGCATGGCGCGTGGTCTGGCGGCTGGTGCTACCACAAGGTGGCGGCCCGGCTGCGCGCGCGTGGATATACAGTTTTTACACCGACCCTCACCGGGCAGGGTGACCGTTCTCATTTGCGCGACGGCGCGATCAATCTCAGTTTGCACATTGAGGACGTGTGCAACGTGTTCCACTACGAGAACCTGAACCGTGTCGTTCTGGCGGGGCATTCGTATGGCGGCATGGTGATCACCGGCGTCGCCGACCGCATCGCCGATAAAATTTCGGCGCTGGTCTATCTCGACGCTTTCCTCCCCGAGGACGGGCAGTCGCTGTTCGACATCAACATCCCGGCAAACTCACAGCGCTTCATCACCAGTGCGGGCGCCATCGGCGGTTTAGGGGTCCCCTCGCCGCCAGCGGCCTTCTTCAACGTCAACGCGGCCGACGCAGCGCGTGTCGATGCCCTGGCGACCCCCTTCCCGCTCGGCGCCTTCACCGAAAAGATCAAACTCACCGGCGCCTACAAAACGATCGGCAAACGCATCTACGTCCACGGCACGGAGCTGCCGCGCGAAAGTCCGTTCAAGCCCTTCTATGAGCGCACCAAGGCGGATCCGTCCTGGCAAGTCCACGCGCTTGCCTGCGGCCATCATGTGATGCTCGACGAACCTGACCGCACCGCCGACATTTTGCAAAGCGCGCTTTAGGTAAACAGCCGGCTTCTAGCGCCGTGCCGCTTCCGCCAGCGCGTCGAACACCGCGAAGGCAAACGGTTTGCGTTCTAGATTATAGGCCTCGACATCGCGCGCGGCGCGGTTCACCCGCTCCCAGCTTTCCGCGACCCGCGCCATCTGCGGCTTGCTCTGCGCCGTCGCGGCCAATTGCGCCGACAGCCAGCCATTGACCTGGTCCATGAAGGTTTCCAGGATCTGTGGATCGCTGGTGCCGAGCGTGTCGCCGAGCGCGTGCAGCGCACGCGGATCGGGCTCAGGCAATTGCCCGATCAAATCGAGCACGCGTTGCCGCAAAGCCCGTGCGTCCTCGTCGAGCAGCGCCAGCGCGCGGGCAACACTGCCGTCGGAAACGCGCGCGGCATCCATGATCTCGGGGCCGTCGGCGTCACCGCCGGTGGCGGCGGCAACGGCCTGCGCAACTTCGGCCTGGTCGAGCGGCCGCAACAGCAGCCTCCGACAGCGCGAACGGATGGTCGGCAGTTCGCGTCCCGGCGCATTGCTCAGCAGCAGCAGCAGCGCACGCTTCGGCGGTTCTTCAAGCACCTTGAGCAAAGCGTTGGCACCTTCGCGCTGCAGATCGTCGACGCTGTCGACGATGGCGATACGCCAGCCGCCCTCGCCTGCGGTCGAGCCGAAAAACGAAACGCTGCGGCGCACATCCTCGACGCGGATCACGGTGTAGAGCTTGTCGGTCTGCTCGTTGATCACACGCTCCAACACCAGGAGATCACCTTGCGCTTGCGCGGCGATGCGGCGTGCTGCCGGATGGTCCGGGTCGACCCCCAACGACGTCGCCTTCTGCACCTCGGGCGCCGCCGGATCGGGATGCGCCAACACGAAGCGCGCGAACCGATAGGCCAGCGTCGCTTTGCCGATGCCGGGTGGACCGCCGATCAGCCAGGCGTGGGGCACGCGACCGCTCTGATAACTTGCCAGCAGTGCCTGCTCGGCATCGGTATGGCGGAACAGCACACTGGTTTCGCGTGGCAGCTTGACGTTACGTTCGTCGCTCACGGCGTGGCGCTTTCCGCGACGCGCGCGCGTTCGGGGTGCAGGCGTTCCTTGACTGCCGCCCAGATTCGCTCCGCCACCACGTCGCGCGGCGGACGGCCGTCGACCATGACGATACGGCGCGGTTCTTCCTCGGCATTGGTGCGATAAGCGCGCCGTAAGTCTTCGTGGAATTCGAGCGTTTCCGCCTCAAACCGATCGGCCGCCGCGCCGGCGCGCCGACGTGTCGCGCGGGCAAGACCCACATTGGCCGGCACATCGAGAACGAAGGTCAGATCAGGCTTGGCGGCGCCGACCGTGACGCGTTCGAGCCCGCGGATCAGCTTCTGATCGACATGGCCGAGCGTGCCCTGATAGACCCGCGTCGAATCGATGAAGCGGTCGCACACCACCCATTTGCCGTCGAGCAGCGCCGGCCGGATGACCTGACGCACGTGATCGTCACGCGCCGCGGCGAACAAGATTGTTTCGGTCTCGGGGCCCAGCGGTTTGGCGGCTCCCGACAGCAGCACGTGGCGGATAACCTCGGCGCCCGGCGAGCCGCCTGGCTCGCGGGTGACAACCACATCAAGCCCCAGCGCCTTGAGCTTCTCGACCAGCAGCTTGGCGTGCGTGGATTTACCGCTGCCCTCGCCGCCCTCGAAGGTGATGAACCGCCCGCGCATGTTTTATCGTATCACAGCCGCTCGGCACCCGCCCGGAACAACCCGATGACGGATTCGGTGAGGGCATCCATGGCGCGCTGCGTGAGCCCCCCCTTGCCGACGTTGTCGGCAGCGTGCACCGGCGTTTCCAGCACCACGCTCTCGCCGCGCCAGACCTTGAGCATGCCAACCGACGTGCCCTCCTTGACTGGTGCCGGCACCGGACCCTGATAGACGATGCGTGCGCTCAGGTGCTCGCCGCCGCTTTTCGGCACCATGATTTTGACCTCGCCGACGTTGGCCTTAAGCGGCACCGATCCGTTCGCGCCGCCGTAAACCTTGGCCGCGCCGAGCGTCTCGCCCTCGGCAAAGAGAGAGCGTTCCTCAAAATTGCGGAAGCCGTATTCCAAAAGCTTTTTGGCCTCCCGCGCGCGGTCGACGGCGGTCTTTTCGCCATTAACGACAACGATAAGGCGCATGCCATTGTCGACCGCCGAGCCGACGAGGCCATAGCCCGCTTCCTTGGTAAAGCCGGTTTTGAGGCCGTCGGCGCCCGTCACCGAACCGAGCAACGGATTGCGGTTCTGCTGATGAATCTTATTCCAGGTGAAATCCGGCTGCCCGAAGATCGAATAGAATTCCGGATAGTCGAGGATGATGCGGCGCGCCAGCATCCCCAGTTCGCGCGTCGTAACCTGCTCGCCCGGATCTGGCAGCCCGTTCGAATTTGTGAACGTCGATTTCGGCATTCCGATCTCGCGCGCGCGCTTGGTGAGCTGATCGGCAAAATCGCGTTCGGTGCCCGCAATGCCTTCGGCGAGAATGATCGCACCGTCATTGGCCGACTGGATGATCATGCCATGGATGAGTGCGTCGACCGGTACCTTGCTGTGAAGCGCTGCGAACATCGTCGAGCCGTGCGAGGGCGCACCGCCGGTGCGCCAGGCGTGCTCGCTGACATTGTATTCATCGGTCAGGTTAATTTTGCCGGTCTTAAGCAGATGAAAAACATATTCGGCGGTCATCAGCTTGCCGAGGCTCGCCGGGAAGATCAGCTTGTCGGAATCCTTCTCGTAGAGCACGCTGCCGCTTTTCGCTTCGATCAAGATGGCGTGCGGCGCC